>Ga0210384_10007412_pt1 | contig 11571 bp, 8 predicted proteins | sample IncBWH2MmetaG_FD_160574 | JGI IMG/M metagenome (GOLD analysis project Ga0210384, IMG submission 160574) | Forest soil microbial communities from Barre Woods Harvard Forest LTER site, Petersham, Massachusetts, United States - Inc-BW-H-2-M | ecosystem: Environmental > Terrestrial > Soil >...
CTCGGCGTCGTGCGGGTGGATCTCCAGCACATCCTCGGCGTGCCAGATCACGTTGTTGGTACGGCGCGTCTGCGCGCCGACGTTGTATTGGCTCAGGATCCGCCCCGTGGTCAGAATCAGCGGGAAGCGCCCGGTGACCTTTTCACTCGTGGGCACGTACTCGGTCTGCCAGAACTTGCCCTTGCCGCGCACGAATTGGTCGACGTGCATGGTCGGAGTGCCCTCGGGGGCGGCGTCAGTGCACGGCCACTGGATGCTCCCCAGCCGATCGAGCTTCTCATAGGTCAGCGTGGCGAAGGTCGGCGTCAGGCGCGCGATCTCCTCCATGATTTCGGCTGGGTGGTCGTAGTGCATCGGGTAGCCGAGCGCGTTCGACAACAGCACCGTGACCTGCCAGTCCTGGTAGCCGCCGAGAGGCTCCATCACCTTGCGCACCCGCGACACGCGCCGCTCGGCGTTGGTGAAGGTGCCGTCCTTCTCGAGGAACGAGGAGCCGGGCAGGAATACGTGCGCAAACTTCGCGGTCTCATTGAGGAACAGGTCCTGCACGATGACGCATTCCATGGACGCCATCGCGGCGCTCACGTGATGCGTGTTGGGATCGGACTGCACGAAATCCTCGCCCTGCACATACATGCCGCGGAAGGTGCCGTCGAGCGCCGCTTCGAACATGTTGGGAATGCGCAGGCCCGGCTCGCTCTGCAGCGGCACGCCCCACACGTCCTCGAACGACTTGCGCACCTGCGGGTCCGACACGTGCCGGTAGGCGGTGTACTCGTGCGGGAAAGAACCCATATCGCAGGAGCCCTGCACGTTGTTCTGGCCACGCAGGGGACTCACGCCCACGCCTTCACGGCCGAGGTTGCCGGTGGCCATGGCGAGATTGGCGATGCCCATGACGGCGGTGGTGCCCTGGCTGTGCTCGGTGACGCCCAGGCCGTAGTAGATAGCGCTGTTGCCGGCACTCGCGTACAGGCGCGCGGCGCGCCGCACGTTGGCGGCGGGTACCCCGGTGATGCCTTCCGAGGCTTCCGGGGAGTTACGCGCCTCGGCGACGAACGCCTTCCACCTGGCGTACGAGTCCGCTTCACAGCGCTCGGCCACGTAGGCGTCTTTCGTGAGGCCCTCGGTCACGACCACGTGCGCCAGCGCGTTGAGGAGCGCAACGTTGGTGCCGGGCTTGAGCGGCAGGTGGACATCCGCGACAACGTGCGGTGCGCGCACCAGGCCGATCTCGCGCGGATCGGCGATGATGAGCCTGGCGCCCTGGCGCAGGCGCCGTTTCAGCTGCGACGCAAACACCGGGTGACCGTCGGTGGGATTCGCGCCGATGATCAGGATGACGTCGGCCTTCATGACGGAATCGAAAGCCTGCGTGCCGGCGGACTCCCCGAGGGTGTTCTTCAGTCCGTAGCCGGTGGGCGAATGGCACACGCGCGCGCAGGTATCGACGTTGTTGGTGCCGAACGCCGCCCGCACCAGCTTCTGTACCAGGAAGGTTTCCTCGTTGGTGCAGCGCGAGGAGGTAATGCCGCCGATGGAATCGCGGCCGTACTTCGCCTGGATGCGGCGCAGCTCGCTCGCGGCGTAGCTGATCGCCTCCTCCCAGGAAACCTCGCGCCAGTCATCGTGGATGTGCTTGCGGATCATGGGCTTCACGACCCGATCGGCGTGCGTGGCATAACCCCAGGCAAAGCGCCCCTTGATGCAGGCATGGCCGTGGTTGGCGAGGCCATCGCGATCGGGCGCCATGCGCACCACTTCGACATCCGCGCCCTCGCCGCGCAGCTCGGCATTGAAGCTGCAGCCCACGCCACAGTAGGCACAGGTGGTGACCACGGCGCGCTCGGCCTTGCCCAAACCGATGATGGACTTTTCGGTGAGCGCCGCCGTCGGGCAGGCCTCAACGCAGGCCCCGCACGATACGCACTCGGATTGCAGGAACGGTTCGTCCTGGCTCGCCGACACCTTGGATTCAAAGCCGCGGCCCTGGATGGTCAACGCGTAGGTGCCCTGCACCTCATCGCAGGCGCGCACGCAGCGCGAGCACACGATGCACAGCTCCGGGTCGAAGGTGAAATACGGGTTGCTCGCGTCTTTCAACGCCGGCCGATGCACGGCGCCGGGCGCGTAGGAGCTCTTGGTCACGCCGACCACGGCCGCCATGTCCTGCAGCTCGCAATGCCCTTCGGCAGGACAGCCCTCGCAGTCGAGCGGATGATCCGAAACATACAGATCAATCACGCCGCGGCGCAGTTGCATTAGCTTCGGGGATTGGGTACGGATTTTCATGCCCGCGGCCACCGTGGTGGTGCAGGAGGCCGGGTAGCCCTTGCGGCCCTCGATCTCGACCAGGCACAGACGGCACGAACCGAACGCCTTCAACGTGTCGGTCGCGCACAGCTTCGGCACCCTGACCCCCGCGAGCGCCGCCGCGCGCATGACGGAGGTGCCGTCCGGCACCGTGACCGGATGGCCGTCGATCTCGAGCGTTACGCTCGCGGCAACGGCCGCGCCGTTGGCGCCGTTGGCGCCGTTGGCGTTCGGGTCACGGGCGACCAGCGGCGCCGGCGTGCCAAAGTCTTCATAGCCGATAGAAAACATGTCTGTGCCTCGCTCTCGCTATCTGGGTCGCGCGCGGAAATCTTCCCGAAAATGCTTCAGTGCGCTCTGCACGGGATACGGTGCCATGCCGCCCAGGCCGCATAGTGAACCCTGCACCATGGTGTCGCACAATTCCTCGAGCAGCTGCACGTTGCGCTCCGCATCGATCCCCTGGATGATGCGCTCGATCACTTCCACCCCGCGTGTGGAGCCGATCCTGCACGGCGTACACTTGCCGCACGACTCGATGGCGCAGAATTCCATCGCATACCGCGCCATGCGCGCCATGTCGACCGAGTCGTCGAAGACCACGATGCCACCGTGGCCGAGCAGCGCGCCAATGCCGCTCAAGGCTTCATAGTCCACCGCGGTGTCAAACTGCGAGGCCGGGATGTAGGCGCCCAGCGGGCCACCCACCTGCACCGTGCGGATCGGCCGACCCGTCGCGCTGCCGCCGCCGTAGTCGTACAGCAGCTCGCGTAAGCTCAGTCCGAACGCCCGTTCGATGAGTCCGCCGCGGCGGATGTTGCCCGCGAGCTGTATCGGCAGCGTGCCGCGGGATTTCCCGGTGCCGAAATTCGCATAAGCTTCCGCCCCGTGATCGAGGATCCACGGCACGCTCGCGAGCGTGATGACGTTGTTGACGACCGTGGGCTGTCCGAACAGGCCCTTGATCGCAGGCAACGGCGGCCGCACCCGCACTTCGCCGCGCTTGCCCTCGAGACTCTCGAGCATCGAGGTCTCTTCGCCGCAGATGTAAGCCCCGGCACCGAGGCGCACTTCCAACTCAAAGCGCCTGCCGCTGCCGGCGACGTCGTTGCCGAGGTAGCGCGCCTGGGTTGCCGCCGTGATCGCGGCTTGCAGGGCGCGCAGCGCATGCGGGTACTCGATGCGCAGATAAATGTAGCCCTGGGTGGCACCCACCGCGATGCCGGCAATGGTCATGCCTTCGATGAGCGACAGCGGGTCGCCCTCCATCAGCATGCGATCCGCGAAGGTGCCGGAATCTCCCTCGTCGGCGTTGCAGGTGATGTACTTCTGCGCCGTGTGCTGATCGAGAACGGTCTTCCATTTGATGCCGGTCGGAAACGCGGCACCGCCGCGCCCGCGCAGACCCGAAGCGGTGATCGCCTGCACGATGTCGGCTCCCGACATGGTCAGCGCCCGGGCGAGCCCGCGATAGCCCCCGTGCTTCACATAATCCGCGACGCTCGTCGGATCCACCACTCCCACGCGCTCGAAGGTGAGACGCTGCTGCCCCTGCAACCAGGGGATGGAGTCGGTCGCCCCGAGCGCGAGAGAATGCCCGCCGCCGCGCAGGAAATCGGCCGCGAACAGCCCCGGGACGTCCGCGGCGCTCACCGGCCCATAGGCCACCCGCCCGGCCGGGATTGCGACCTCAACCAGGGGCTCGAGCCAATACGCTCCCCGCGAACCGTTGCGCACCAGCGTGACGTCGGCAGCGCGTCGCCTGGCCTCCGCGGTCAGCGCCTGCGCAACCTCGCCGGCCCCCAACGAGCGGGCGCCGGCATCGCCAGGAACGTAGACGACAGTGCTCATGTGGCTTTCTCGCCCGCCGCGATCAACGCGTCGAACCGCTCGGGCGTTACTCTGCCGTGGAGCTCACCGTCGATCATGACGGCGGGCGAACAGGCGCAATTACCGAGACAATAGATGGGTTCGAGGGAGAAGCGTCCGTTCGCCGTGGTCTCGTGGAAGTCGATCCCCAGACGCGCACGCGCATGCTCCGTGAGCGCTTCAGCGCCCATCGACTGGCATGATTCGGCCTGGCAGACCTGCACGATGTGGGTGCCGGGCGCTGAGCGGCGAAAATAATGATAAAAGGTGACGACCCCGTGCACTTCGGCCCGCGAGAGATTCAGGCCCTCCGCCACCAGCGGCACAGCCGTGCCCGGGATATAGCCGAGCTCGCCCTGAATGGCATGCAGGATTTCCAGCAGCGGACCAGGGCGCCCCCGGCGCTCCGCCACAATCCGCCTCACTATGTCTTTTTCAGGCACCGGTCGCGTCTGCATGCAATGGCGAGTATACGTCCCGCACAGCAGCAGGACATGAAAACGCCCAGCCCCGGCAAAGCGCTGTTGGTGGTGTGCGCCCTTTTCGCCGCGGCCACGCGTGCCGCTTATGGCGGGGACTTCAGCCTCGACGGCGACTTCAGTACGGGTGGGAATGTCACCATAACCAGCGATTATATCTACCGGGGCGTGTCCGAGAGCGACGGCCACCCCGCCGTGCAGGCCGATGTGCACGCCAGCACTGATGGCTCATTCCTGGGCGCCTGGGCGTCGACACGCGACCGTGACCTGGCCCCCCGCGCCTCCGGCGAGCTGGAAATCTACCTGGGTCATCGCTTCAACCTGACCAGCGACTGGAGCGCCACGGTAAGCGCGCGCAGCCACTACTTCGCGCGCTCGAGCCAGACCTCGGTCGACTATCAGGAGCTCTCCGGCGCGTTTTCCTGGCTCGATAGCTGGACGTTCACCCTGGCGGCGATTCCGAGTGCCGTGCGCTGGTATCACTACATGCGTCTCGGCCGCAGCCCCGCGTGGGTGGCGGATATGGCGGGCCAATGGCTGATCGGCCAGCGCCTGTTCGTGACCGGTGCCGCCGGCTACTACTACTCAAGCGGCCCGACTCCCGACAGCCGATCCGGCGCTGGCTACGCCTACGGCAACGTGGGACTCGCCGTCGAATTGCGCCGCTGGCGGGTGGAAATCGGGTATTTCCTGGCCCAGAACCGGGCCCAGGAGTTTTTCCCCTACCCGCCGGCAAACCGGCGCGTTGCGGGCACGGTGAGCTGGCGCTTTTGACCCCTGGGGCGTTCCCTAAGGGGGCTGGTCATGCGGCGGTGTTTTGAACCCGCAGCGGCTTGGCGGACACTTACGGCATGAGAGGGTGGGAGTGAAAGCAACCGGTCGCAACGATCCCGGGAAGGCGGATGCGGGGTATCGCGGTCCGGCGGCGGCGGCGCGCGAGGTGGAACTGATCGCGCGTATCGGCGCGGGTGATCGCAAGGCGCTCGAGGAACTCTACAACCTCTACCACCGCCGCATGGCGCGTTTCCTGATGCGGCTCACGCACCGGTACGAGCTCGCCGAGGAGATCATCAACGACACGTTCTGGGTGGTGTGGCTCAAGGCACGCGAGTTCCGCGGCGAGTCACAGCCCTCGACCTGGATATTCGGAATTGCTTATCGCAAGGCACGCAATGCATTTCGCTCCGCTTCACGCCTGGCGGCGCAGAACAGCCTCGAGGCGCTATCCGCGGCCGCTGCCAGCGAACCGTTCGTGGCCGAGGAGCTGCGCGACTGGCTGGAGCAGGCGCTCGCGCAACTGCCCGCGGAGCAGCACCTTGCCGTGCAGCTGTGCTACGAACTTGGCTACTCATGCGAGGAGATCGCCGCCATCACCAACTGTCCGGTTAACACCGTGAAGACGCGCCTGTTTCATGCCCGCGCGAAGCTGCAGAAGTTTCTGCCGCAACTCGCCGGCCACGAGAGCCTGCAAGCATGATGACCAACGACACTTCGCAGCACGCTGCGAGCTGGCTGCTGCTGCCGTGGCTGGCCAATGGCCGGCTGCCGGCAGATGAGCGCATACCCGTGGAGCACCACGTGGAAAACTGTGCGGCCTGTGCGCGGGAGCTCGCGCTGCAGCGCCGGATGTGCGAAGCCCTCGCTGAGCCTGACCGCGTGAGCTGGGCCCCTGGCCCATCGTTCCGCAAGTTGCTCGACCGCATCGATGGCCACGCGCAGCCACCACAACGCCAGGCCACGGCGACGCGCCCCGCGCGGCTCACATCCCGGGCCCGCTACGCGTGGCGGCCGCCGGGGCTTGCCTGGGCGGCCAGCTTCGTGCTCGCGATCGGCCTCGGCGGAATCGCCACCACGGCGGTTCGCTGGTCGCAACCGCTCTACTCGACCCACACGCTCGCCGCCAATCCCGTCCCCGGCGTCCTGCACATCGCCTTCGATCGCACCGTCGCCATCGGCCAGGTCGAGGACATCCTGCATGCGGCCGGCGCGCACGTGGTCACCGGACCCGACTCCAGCGGGGTGTTCGGGATCGCGCCGAGCTCGCCGGACACGACGAGCGGGCAGATGCGCGCGCTCGAGGCGCGCCTGCGCGCGGAGGCGCGCGTGCGCTGGGTCGAGCCGCTGACGGCGCCGTAAGCGCATGCGCACACTCGCACCGCTGTGCGCCCTGTGGCTGGCAGTGCTCAGCGCACCAGCCGCGCACGCCACGGTGCCCCCGGCGACACCGCAGCCGCCGCGCATCATCGTGGGGTTTGCGAATGCACCCCACAGCCTGCCCCGTTCTGCCGGCGCCACCGGCAGCCGCTACGCGGGCAACGGCTATCGCGTTTCGCAGAATGCGCACACCCAGGCACGCAGCGTCGCGGCCCACTACGCGCTGCGCCAGCTGGCGAGCTGGCCGATCGAGGCCTTGGGAATGCACTGCGTGGTGTACGAAATTACCGACGGGCGGGCCGTGCCAGAGGTGCTGGCGTTACTGTCGCAGGACGCGCGCGTAGTGCTCGCGCAGCCCTTGCAGGAGTTCCATACGCTCACCGATGCGCCCGCCGCCGCGGCGCCGTACAACGATCCGCTCTACGACCTGCAGACCAATCTCGTGGCGCTCGGCATCGCGCGCGCGCACCAGCGCACCCAGGGCGCGGGTGTGCGCATAGCACTCATCGATACCGGTGTGGACGGCGCGCACCCGGACCTGAGCGGGCGCATCGCGCGCACCTCATCCTTCATTGCGGGGGGCGCGCGAGCGCCTTCCGACCTGCGCCACGGCACGGCTATGGCGGGCGTAATCGCGGCAGTCGCCAACAACCATGTGGGGATCGTCGGCATCGCGCCGCTAGCGCGGCTGGAAGTGTTTGAGGCCTGCTGGCAGCTCAGCGCGTCCAGCGATGAGGCTGCCTGCAACACCTTCACGCTGGCGCAGGCGCTCGCCGGGGCGCTCGCCGCCGGCACGCCGCTGGTGAACCTGAGCCTCGCCGGCCCGGCGGATCCGCTGCTCACCGCACTCGTCGAGAGCGGTCTGAAGCGCGGCGTGGTGTTCGTCGCCGCGGCCGCACCGGAGGCGGGCTTCCCGGGCTCGATCCCGGGCGTGATCCGGGCTGCGGGGAGCGGCCAGCCGCTGCCGGCCGGCACCTTCGCGGCTCCCGCGGTGCACGTACTCACGACCCGTCCCAACGCGCAATATGACTTCGAGTCCGGAACTTCAGTCGCGTGCGCGGAGCTGACGGGTGTCATCGCGCTGCTCATGTCGGCCGCGCACTCGCACCTCACGAGCGACGCGATTATGACGCTGCTGCGCACTCGCGACACCGTCGCCGCGGACTCCGCGGGCGAGGATACGCCGCCCGTTGATGTCAACGCCGCGCTCCTGAGGCTCGATGCCGCGCGCACGCCGGCGCGCGCCGTGACCGCGCGCTGAGCGCGCCTTGACCGCCCGGAAACGCGTGCCCATGCTCTCACGCGCATGGCGGACACACCTGCGCACCTGACCTGGGACCTCATCGTCGAGGCGCGCGCGCGCATCAGCGGCAAGGTGAATCTCACGCCGGTGCTGACCAGCACCAGTCTCGACGCGCAAAGCGGCGCGCGGCTCTACTTCAAGTGCGAGAACTTCCAGAAGTGCGGCGCCTTCAAGGCGCGGGGCGCGACCAACGCGGTGTTCGCGCTGTCAGCCGAGGCCGCACGTCGGGGGGTCGCTACACATTCCTCGGGCAACCACGCCGCAGCCCTGACGCGCGCGGCACGTCTGCGCGGCGTCCCGGCATACATCGTCATGCCTGACAACACCCCGCAGGCCAAGCGCGACGCGGTCGCACGCTACGGGGGTTCGGGGGTGCAGATCAGCTGGTGCGAGCCGACACTGGCGGCGCGCGAGCGCGCGGCACGGGAGCTGATCGCCGCGACCGGGGCTGTGCTCGTGCACCCGTACGACGATCTGGCCGTAATGGCAGGTCAGGCGACCGCCGGCGTCGAACTGCTGGACGCGGTGCCCGATCTGGACGTGATCCTGTGCCCGGTGGGCGGCGGTGGTCTCTTGGGCGGCACGGCGGTTGCCGCCAGGACGCTCAAGCCCACGATCCGGGTGATCGGCGTCGAGCCCGCCGGCGCCGATGATGCCGCCCGCTCGTTGCGGGCCGGACGGATTCTGCCGAGCGTCAATCCCGACACCATCGCCGACGGTCTGCGCGGCGCGCTCGGCGAGCGGCCGTTCGCCGCGATCCGTGCCCATGTCGACGACATCGTAACGGTTCCCGAGGCGGCGATCGTGGCCGCGATGCGCCAGTTGTGGGAGGTGATGAAGATTGTCATCGAGCCCTCGGGCGCGGTGCCTTACGCCGCCATCACGGCGCGTGTCCTCAACCTCGCCGGCCAGCGTGTCGGCCTCGTGCTCACCGGTGGCAACCTCGATCTGGATCGCCTGCCGTGGATGAGCGGCATCGGGCACGCATCCTGACGATGGTGGCAAACTGAACCGCTGCTGACTGCCGCCAACCCCGACGGCACCGCATCGTCCGCGGTCAACGTCGCCATGTGCCCGCCGTTACAATGGCTGCAACACCGTAACCGGAGCCGACCGCCTTGTCCGAACGCCTGCTGCTGGCTGACGCGCGCAACCGGGTATTCGGTGTGGCGGTGTCGTTGGCCGCTGCGCTGGCTGTTGTCGCCTGCGTCGCCCCGGCAACCCGCAGCGGCGCTGCGCCCGCTGCCGCAGAGCTCGCCCTACTCAGCCGGGAAGACGCCGTGTGGCTCGAGCGTGTCAGCTTCGGGCTCGACAGCGCCACCGTCGCCGCCTACCGCCGGCTCGGCCGCGGGCGCTACCTCGAGCAGCAGCTCACCGCTGGCAACGAATCTCTGCCAGCGCCGATCGCCGCGCAGATTCACGCGCTGCAAACCCCACCGCTCGATGCCGGTGAGATCCTGCAGACGCTGCAGCAGCGGCGCAAAGCCGCGGACGCCATGGTCGAGGGGCCGGACAAGGAGCAGGCGCGCAAGGCGCTCAATGACGACGGCAACCGGCTCGCCTACCAGGCGGTGCGCCTGCAGCTGCTGCGAGCCGTGTACTCGCCCGCGCAGCTGCGCGAGCAGATGGTGTGGTTCTGGCTCAATCATTTCAGCGTCTACCAATACAAAGGCGATCTGCGCTGGCTGGTGGCCGACTACGAGGAGCACGCGATCCGTCCGCATGCGCTGGGCAAGTTTCGCGATCTGGTGCTCGCCACACTCGAGCACCCGGCGATGCTGCAGTACCTGGACAACAGCCAGAACGCCGCCGGTCACATCAACGAGAACTATGCGCGTGAGCTCATGGAGCTGCATACCCTCGGGGTCAACGGCGGCTACACGCAGCAGGATGTGCAGCAGCTCGCGCGGGTGCTCACCGGCGTTGGCATCAACGCCGGTCCCGTGCCACACCTGAAACCGCAGTGGCAGAAACTGTACCTGCGGCGCGGGGCGTTCGAGTTCAATCCCGCGCGCCACGACTTCACCAACAAAGTACTGTTAGGCCGGAACATCGCGGGCCAGGGGTTCGCCGAGGTCGAGCAGGCGGTGACTCTCATCGTGCGCGACAAAGCCTGTGCACGCTTCATCTCCCGTGAGCTCGCCACCTATTTCGTGGGCGACGCCCCGCCACCGCACCTCATCGAGACGATGGCCCAGACCTTCCAGAAAACCGACGGCGACATCGCCGCGACCCTGCGTACGCTGCTGCTGTCCGCGGAATTCGCCGCGCCGCGCACCGCCAAGTTCAAGGACCCCATGCGCTACGTGCTCGCGGCGGTGCGCGTGGCCTATGACGGCCGCACCATCAGCAACACGCGGCCGCTCCTGGATTGGCTCAACGCGCTGGGCGAAGCACCCTTTGCACGCCAGACGCCCGACGGTTACCCGCTCACCGCGACCAACTGGGAGAGTCCGGGGCAAATGAGCCGCCGCTTCGAGATAGCGCGTGCCATCGGCACGGGCAACGTGCATCTGTTCGACCCCGAGGACGGCGGCGCAGCCACGGCCACCGGCTTCCCCCAGCTTTCGAACCGGCTCTTCTACGAAGCCATCGAGCCGTTCCTGGCCGCGAGGACGCGCGCCGCGCTCGCTCAGGCCGGCTCTCCCCAGGAGTGGAATACCTTCCTGCTGGCCGCCCCGGAGATGAACTATGAGTAGGGTGACTCGCCGCCAATGGCTGCGGCTGGCGGGCGCCACGCTCGCGAGCGCCGGTATCGCCACGCGTCTCTACGCTGCACCGCCGGGCGGCCCGCGTTTTCTGCTGGTGTTCCTGCGCGGTGGCTATGACGCGACTAACGCGCTGATCCCTTATGCCAGCAGCTTCTACTACGAGGCGCGGCCCACGATCGCGATCCCGCGACCCGACCCTGCAGTCAGCGGCGGCGCGCTGGCGCTCGATGCCAACTGGGCGCTCGCGCCGGCGCTGCGCGATTCCATCGGCGCCCTGTACCAGCAGCATCAGGTTGCTTTCGTACCCTTCGCTGGAACGCAGGATCTGACACGCAGTCATTTCGAGACGCAGGACAGCATCGAGCTCGGCCAACCGCTCGGCGGCGCGCGTGACTACCGCTCGGGCTTCATGGCGCGCCTGCACGGCAGCCTGGTGCCCGCCGGCTCCGTCGCAGTCCCCGCCATCTCCTTCACCGACGCCCTGCCCCTCAGCTTTCAGGGGCCGGGACAGATACCCAACATCTCCATGAAAAGCGTCGGCAAGCCGCCCTTTGATGATCGACAGGTGCGCATCCTCACCGACATGTATGCCGGCCATCCGCTCGAGCCTGCCGTCGCCAGCGGTCTGGAGTTGCGCCGGCAGGTGGCGCAGGCCATGCAGACGCTCGACGACGAAATGCGCTCCGCGAGCCGAAACGCACTCAGCATCAAAGGCTTCGAGCTGGAGGCCGAGCGCATGGCG
>Ga0210384_10007413_pt1 | contig 11571 bp, 9 predicted proteins | sample IncBWH2MmetaG_FD_160574 | JGI IMG/M metagenome (GOLD analysis project Ga0210384, IMG submission 160574) | Forest soil microbial communities from Barre Woods Harvard Forest LTER site, Petersham, Massachusetts, United States - Inc-BW-H-2-M | ecosystem: Environmental > Terrestrial > Soil >...
TGGCCACCGGACTGGTGGTAGATGACGCCATCGTCGTGATCGAGAACATCGAGCGCCACGTTCAGGAGGGCGAGAGCGACACGCACAAAGCGGCTTCCGTTGCCATGTCGGAGGTAGCGGGAGCGGTCATCGCCACCTCGCTGGTGCTGGTCGCGGTGTTTGTGCCGGTGGCGTTTTTCCCCGGCACCACCGGCATTCTGTTTCGCCAGTTCGCGCTGACCATCGCATTCTCCATTTCAATTTCCGCCTTCAACGCGCTGACCCTGACCCCGGCCTTGTCTGCCATCCTGCTGGGCCGCGAGCACGGAGAGAAGAACTGGTTCTTCAAGCGAGTGGATAGAGTCATTAGCGGCGTCACCGAGGGCTACCGGCGTGTCCTGCGCCTGTTTCTGCGCATCAAGCTGATCGCTGCCGTGCTGTTCCTGGGCGCTCTGGGGCTTAGCTATCTGGTTTTCCAGCGCGTGCCCAAGGGGTTTGTGCCCAACGAAGACCAGGGCTATTTCATCATTGCGGTGCAGGCGCCGTCGGGCGCGTCGCTTGAGTATACGAAGCGCATCGGCCAACAGATTCAGAAGATTCTCCAGGACATCCCGGAAGTGGAAGGGATTTTCGCGGTCTCGGGCTTCAGCTTCAGCGGCAGTGCATCGAACCAGGCCCTGGTGTTCGTTCCGCTTAAGCCGTATTCCCAGCGCAAGGGAGACGCGCACGCCGCCGAAGCCATCGTGAACCGCATTCGCGGCCGCCTCTTCGGCATTTCCGATGCGCTGGTTCTTCCCTTTCTGCCGCCCGCCGTGCAGGGCCTCGGACAGTTCGGAGGCTTCGCCTACGAATTGCAGGACCAGGGCAGCCACAGTCTGGAAGAGCTGGCGAACACAACCCAGCAACTCATCCGTCAAGGCGGCGCTCGCAAAGACCTGACCGGCCTCTATAGCACCTATACCGCCAGCGATCCGCAATTTGTGGTGACCATCGATCGCGAAAAAGCCAAGAGCCTGCACATTCCGTTGCAACAGATTACCGACACCCTGAGCATCTACATGGGCTCGGCGTACGTCAACGATTTTGATTTCAACAACCGCTCCTACCGGGTTTATGTGCAGGCCGACCAGCAGTTCCGCGCCCAATCGAAAGACATCACACAGTTCTACGTGCGTTCCGACAGCGGGGCGATGATTCCACTTGAGAACCTGGTCTCGATCAAGCAAACCACCGCGCCCCAGGTGATCAGTCACTACAACCTCTTTCGGTCGGCTGAAATTGACGGCTCTGCCGCTCCCGGCTTCAGTTCAGGCCAGGCGCTGGACGCCATGGCGGAGCTAAGCCAGAAAGTCCTGCCGCAAGGATTTGCCTTCCAATGGACCGGACTGTCGCTCGAAGAACTCAGTTCGGGGAGTACTACGCTGATCCTGTTCGGGCTGGGCACGCTGGTGGTCTACCTGACGCTTTCGGCCCAGTATGAGAGTTTCGTTCTACCCTTCATCGTGCTGCTGGCTGTGCCCATGGCGCTATTGGGCGCGTTGACGGCACAGTCATTGCGCGGCCTGGAAAACGACGTCTACTGCCAGATTGGATTGGTGATGCTCGTGGGATTGTCCAGCAAGAACGCCATCCTGATTGTGGAATTTGCCGAACAGTTACGCCATGGTGGTATGCCGCTATTCGAAGCGGCGGTCGAAGCCGCAAGAATTCGACTGCGTCCCATCCTGATGACCTCACTGGCTTTCATTCTGGGTGTGGTGCCGCTGGTGGTGGCATCCGGCGCCGGCGAACACGGCCGGCATTCGGTAGGCACCACGGTATTCGGCGGAATGATTGTTTCCACTATCCTGAATCTGTTCTTCATTCCGGTGCTGTACCTGATCATTGAAGGCTGGCGCGAACGCGGAAAATCGCCGGACGTCGCACCCGCCTCCGAATCGAAATGAGTCAGCACCGCAATGAATCAGAAACTAGAATGAGAGGCTTTGCGGATGAGCCGTGAAGTCCCTGATTCTGCGCGAGCTGGAGATTCGCGCTCTGCTCGATCCCCAGGGCTGCATCGCCGCGATGGAGCAGGCTTTTGCTGCTTATTCCACCGGCCAGCCGCAACTGCCCGGGCCATCGATCTGGATATTCCGGAGAGCGATGTCCCCGAAAAGCGGGGCGAGATTCACGTCAAAGCCGGGTATCTGAACGGCAGTCCCTACTACGCGGTGAAAATCGTTTCCGGGTTCGCAAGCAATTTACAGCGCGGTCTGCCTCCGAACGACGGCATGGTTGTTGTGTTCGACGCCATACCGGCGCCCCAGCCGCGTTCGTCCTCGACAATGGATTTATCACCGACTTCCGAACCGGGGCCGCAGGCGCGGTCGCCGCGAAACATCTTGCGCGCGAGAACATTGTCGCAATCGAGGTAGTCGGTACCGGTGCCCAGGCGCGATATCAGGTGGAAATGCTCGCTCTGGAGAGAAGCTTCGGCGAGGTTCGTATCTGGGGACGCGACTCCGAAAAAGGCACAAGCCTGCGCCATCTGGCAAAGAAATCCGGCACGTGCTGCCTACTGGGCCCGTTGCTGTGCCACCCCGAGAACCTGCTTCTGGCCGGTCTGCTGGATGAAGGCTATGACCCGCAGATTGGCTGGATCGGTCCTGGAGTCGAGCTTGACGTGAACATCTTGCGAGAAACTCTTTCCCACTTCGAGGCTGCCGACCTTCGTCAGAGTCTGCACCACGCCCACGTGGGTCAGACGTCGGCCGCCATTCTCGCCGCGCAATACCTGCGATTCAGCATGATTCAGCGCCGTAACCAGATAGATATCAGCCTTACGAATCTTCGAGGTTTCGAGTAGAGCGTCGGTGTCGATGTGTGCCTGCAGTGTTTTAGACGCGTCCAGCGAGATACTGGAAATCCTGATGGCAACCTTTGGCAGAGCCAGGGCCTTTTCAACCGCCTGGCTCGCCAGTCGTGAATCGCCGCCCACAAACTCCGTGGTGCCATCGACGACCATCTCTGGCGTGTAGACGCTGCCTAGTCCGAAACGCTCGGAGTAGGCGCTTTGGCGATCGCTAAAGAAACGCGAAGAGTAGGGATCGGTCCAGCCGATGTGGTTCCAATAGTCCACGTGCTCGCTGAGTACGATCAACTGCGCTCCCCCCACGGGCTGCGTGCGATCGAGTTGCTGCAACAACGCGTCAGCCGGAGGACAACTGGAGCAGCCTTCGGAGGTGAACAGCTCGACCAGAACCGGGGCAGGAGCCTCGCCGTGCGGCGCATCGGAAGCGGACACAAACAGTGAGGCAAGAATAATAGCCAACATTGAAGCCGATAGCTTGGTCATTCCATACACCCATTCCGCGTTGCGAGAAGTATCGCACGCTGGCGGAGTGGATGTGCGGAGCCGGAAAAAGTTACAGGAAGCGCCATCACCGGCCACGTGGGGACAGCCGCCAACGGCTGTCTGGGCGAGCAATGCTCGCCGGAGGTGTTCCTCTGCCTTTGCTCGGTTGCGTCGGATTTCTTGGTGCGAATTATCGTCGCCGGAATTGAAAACAGCGGAGCTGAGCTCCGCCGGACAGCCGAGGGCGGCTGTCCCCACGTGGTCTCTTGCCGTTGATCGTCTATAATCACAACATCCTCCTCATCATGCGAGCAATCCTCTCTCTGGGCCTGTTGCTCCCGCTGTGCGCATTTGCCCAGACGGCCGTTCCGAAATCTGCGCCATTGCCTATCCCTCAATTCAAAGATGTGGCCAAAGAAGCCGGCCTGACCGTTTCGCACATTTCCACTCCGGAAAAGAAGTACATCGTAGAGTCCATGAGCGGCGGCGCCGGCCTGATCGACTGCGACAACGATGGCAAGCTCGACATCATCACGGTGAACGGTTCCACGATTGATCGCTATCGCCAGGGCGGCGATCCCATGATCACGCTCTACCACCAGGACGCGAATTTCAAATTCACCGACATCACCAAGGCTGCAGGTTTGACGCGCAAAGGCTGGGGAATGGGCGTGGCCGTCGCCGACTTCGATAACGATGGACTGCCGGACGTTTACGTCACTGGCTTCGGCGGCAACGCGCTCTACCGCAACCTTGGCAATTGCAAGTTTGAAGACGTTACGGACAAGGCGGGCGTGGCGGCCGGCGGTTTCAGCACCGGAGCCGCCTGGGCCGATTACGATCGCGACGGCTTCGTGGACTTGTACGTTTCGCGCTACGTGCATTTCGACATGGATCACTTGCCCACCTTCGGCAGCGACGAAAAAACTTGTCGCTTCAAGGGAATCCTTGTCCAGTGCGGCCCTTGGGGCATGATCGGCGAATCGGACCTGCTGTTTCACAATCGTGGCGACGGCACTTTCGAGGAAGTTTCAAAGAAGGCCGGCATGGAAGATGTAAACCGCTACTACGGGCTGGGTGTGATCTGGGGCGACTACGACAACGACGGATGGCCCGACCTGTACGTGGCGAATGACGCTGGCCCAAACTATCTCTATCACAACAAACACGACGGAACCTTTGAAGAGGTTGGCATGCTTTCCGGCGTCGCCCTCGGAGGCGATGGCCAGGCCCAGGGCTCCATGGGCGTGGACTGGGGCGACTATCTGCACGAAGGTCGACTGTCCCTGTTCGTGACCAACTTCCACGAACAGCCCGACACCTTGTATCGCAATCAGGGGAAAGACGGATTTTCTGATGCCAGCTGGCCGGCAAAAATCGCGCAGCCTACGTTCCTCAAAGTGGGATGGGGCACTGCATTCTTCGACATGGACAATGACGGATGGCTGGATATTTTCATTGCCAACGGCCACGTGTATCCCCAAGTAGATTCGATTCCCGGCGGACTGTCTTACCGCGAGCCCATGCAGCTTTTCCGGAATCATCGCGATGGCACCTTCCATGATGTCTCCAGCTCACTGGCTGGAATTCCACCGGAAAGCCGGCGGGGCGCGGCTTTCGGGGACATTAACAATGACGGGAATGTCGACGTCGTGCTGGTGAATGTGGGAGCACCCCCCACGCTGCTGCTGAACCAGGGTGGAAGCAGCCATCATCGGGCATTGTTCAAGTTGACAGGGGCCAAGAGCAACCGCTCGGCCATTGGAGCGCGGGTAACGGTGAAAGCAGGGAAGTTGGTGCAGTTCAGCGAAGTCCGTGCCGGAGGGAGCTACATTTCACAAAACGATCCGCGCCTGCACTTTGGCCTCGGACTAGAAGCCAAAATGGACGAAGTGGAGATCAGGTGGCCGAGCGGCAAAGTGGAAGCGCTACGCGATGTGCCGGCAGATTTTATTTACACGATTATCGAAGGGCAGGGGATCGTAGGCAGGGTTCCTTTACCGCCGCCGTAGATTTCATTCTGATTCCAGCATTTTTCCCAGCGTCGGTTTGTGTTTGCTGATCTTCTTTCCCCTGCTGTCGGGCACTACGCGTCCCGCGCGAGGCGCGCCGATTTGTGCTCTGGCCATGGCCTTTACCTGATCGACCGCGCTGAACTTCTTCGGCTTCCTCCTCTTCTTCGCCATGGGAAACATCTTGCCATAGCTTGTACGCGAGAAAGCTGCAATAATCGAGTTGGAAGGCGAATCGTAAACCATCGCCGGAGACTGACCAGACCATGGAAGAGCGAGATTTCTTCGACGAGCGGACAGAAAAGAAGATGGCAACGCTGAATTGCCCGCACTGTCATCAGCCCGCGGAATACGAAGTCACCTGGATTGTTCGCACCAAAAAGCGGCAGTTGCCCGGACGCGGCGACGAACGGGATCGCGCCCGTTTCGTCAAAGCCCGATCTTACATGCTGCGTAAAGACGACCTCATGGGCTGCAAAAACGTGCGCTGCCGCAAGCGCTTCGAAATCTCCGGCGTGCAATCGGTAGTGTTCACCGAATAGACCGCATTCCCACTCTCCCGCCGCTCATTTATACTGACCAGTTTGCTCGAAGAAGAGACAGGAGTTCTGCGTGAAAATTCTGGTCTGCATGAAACAGGTGCCGCAGAAGGATGCGCCACTCAAGCTGAACGAGTCCGGCACCTGGATCCGTGAAGATGTGTCGTATGAAGTCAACGAGCCTGACGCTTTCGCGCTCGAAGAGGCGCTGCGTCAAAAAGAAAAGCACAGCGGAGAAGTTGTGGTCATCACGGCCGGCCCGGCGCGCGCCCAACAGGTGTTGCGCGAAGCCCTGGCCAAGGGCGCAGACCGCGCTATCCACCTCGAAGACAACGCTTTCGTCGGTCTGGACGCATCGAACACCGCCCGTGCTTTTGCCGCTGCCATCAAAGATGAAAAGTTTGATCTCATTTTCACTGGACTGCAGTCCGACGACTACGGCTACGCGCAGACCGGCGTCGTGTTGGCGGAACTGCTGGGCTGGCCGCACGCCACCATCATTATGCAAATCGAGAAAACGGACGGCGGCATCCGGGTCAAGCGCGAGCTCGAAGCCGGCTATTTCCAGTTTGTCGATATGCCCCTGCCCACGGTGCTCACTATCCAGTCGGGTATCAACAAACTGCGCTATGCCACGTTGATCGGCATCAAGCAGGCGAAGAATAAACCGTTGCGCAAGGTGACGTTGGCGGAAGTGCAGTCCGCAATCGGCGCCAACCTGCAGAAGATCGAACGCCTTTACATTCCCCAGAAAACCAAGAACACAGAATTTCTGGAAGGTCCTCCGGCCGAAGTCGCGAAGAAGCTGGTAGAAAAATTACGAAATGAAGTGCGCGTCCTGTAACTGAGAACCGAGAACTGAAATCTGGAAACTGGGTTTCAAAAACCCAGGGTCCAAAACGGAAGTCCTGAGGAAGTCCATGGCGGATTCGATCCTGGTCATCGTCGAACAACGTGAAGGAAAGCTTAACCGCGTCTCCTGGGAGACCCTCACAGCCGGCCAAGCCCTGGCGGCTGAGACCGGCTGGACTCTCGAAGCCGCTGTCGCCGGAAGCGGAGTCGCAAGCCTCGCCAACGAAGTAGCAGGCAAGAAGGTCGCGAAAGTCTATGCCCTCGAGTCTCCGAAGCTCGAGCCCTACACGCCTGATGCCTTCGCGGCCGCACTGAAGCAATTCATCGCATCAAGACAACCCAAACTGGTGTTGATGCCGCACACCTACCAGGTACGCGATTTTGTACCGAAGCTCGCGACTGCTATGGAACGCGCCGCCATCAGCGACTGCGTCGGATATAAAAAAGACGGCAACAAGCTGCTCTTCACTCGCCAGATGTTCCAGGGCAAGCTGGCCGCCGACGTCAGCTTTACCTGCGAAGCCCCGTGGTTCGTGACTTTCCAGAACGGAGCGTTTCGCGGTGACAAGGTTGAGGTCGGCTCTGCCGCCGCGCCTGTCGAAACCGTTAACATTGAAATCGCAGACGGCGTGGTTCGCAATAAGCCGCACGAAGTCTTCAAGGAAGCCAAGCAGGCAGTGGATTTGACCCAAGCAGAAATCATCGTGTCGGTCGGCCGCGGGATCAAAGAACAGAAAAACATCGAACTGGCAAAGCAGCTTGCCGAAGCTCTTGGTGGCGAACTCGCGGCGTCGCGCCCCATCTGTGACTCAGGATGGCTCCCCATGGACCGCCAGATCGGATCGTCCGGACAAACGGTTGCGCCCAAGCTGTATCTCGCGCTGGGCATCAGCGGCGCGATTCAGCACATTGTCGGCATGAAGGGAGCGCGCACGATCATCGCCATAAACAAGGATTCAGAAGCGCCGATTTTCGAGATCGCCGATTACGCCATGGTCGGCAATCTCTTCGATATCGTGCCTCCGCTGATTGAAGAAGTGAAGAAGGCCAAAGCTGGCGGATAAGGGTTCAAGGTTGCGGAAATCAAGCGAGTGAAACAACCGACAACCGGCCCACGATGCGGGTTCTTTGAAACGTGAAACCTTGAAATGTTGAAACCTGAATGCTGATCTTCCGCAAGCCGCTCCCTGATATCGAACGTCCCCAGATGCCCGCCGATGTCGTCATCGTGGGCGGTGGGCCGGCCGGCATGGCGTGCGCTCTGCGCCTATCGCAGCTTATCGATCAGCACAACGCGAAAAATCCTGCCTCACAACTCAGCAAAGAAAACATTTACGTCCTCGAAAAAGCCCGCGAGATCGGCCAGCACTGCCTCTCCGGAGCCCTGCTCGACCCGCGCTCCATGCGCGAACTGCTTCCAGGTTTTGAGAAGGAAGCTCCGCTCGACGCCGAAGTCACGAAAGAAGCGGTTTATTTTCTTACCCAGAAAGGCAACTTCAAGTTTCCGATCACGCCGCCTCCACTGCGCGATCATGGCAACTATGTCATCTCGCTCAATCGCTTCGTGAAATGGCTGGGCGGCAAGGTGGAAGAAACCGGCATTACGATTTTTACCGGGTTCGCCGGCTCGGAACTGATTCTCGACGGCGATCGTGTCACTGGCGTCCGCACGGATGACAAGGGCGTGGACAAGCAGAATCAGCCGAAATCGAATTTCGAGCCTGGCTATGACCTGCAAGCCAAGGTAGTCATTCTTGCCGAGGGCACTCGGGGCTCGCTCACCAAGCAACTTATCACACGCTTTGCTCTCGATCGCGATCGCAACCCGCAAACCTACGGACAGGGGATTAAAGAACTGTGGGAGGTGCCTGCCGGCCGCATCGCTCCGGGCGAAGTCATCTACACCATGGGCTGGCCGCTAACCACAAAGGAATACGGCGGCGCCTGGATTTACGGCGGCAAGGACAACGTGGTTTCGCTCGGCTTCGTCGTGGGGCTCGACTATCCCGATCCGCGCCTTGATCCGCAGCGTGTGTTGCAGGAGTTCAAAAAGCATCCGCTCGTCGCCCGGCTTCTTGAAGGCGGCAAGATGATTCGCTACGGCGCGAAGAGTCTGCCCTACGGCGGCTGGTGGTCGATTCCGCCGGTTGCCGGCAACGGCTGGATGATCCTTGGCGACTCCGCCGGCTTTCTGAATTCGCAGCGCCTGAAAGGGATCCACCTCGCCATCAAGAGCGGCATGCTGGCCGCGGAGACCGCATTTGAAGCTCTGAAGAAAGACGATTTCTCCGCCGCCACCCTAAGCGACTTTCAGCGGCGAGTGGAATCGAGCTGGATCAAGGAGGAGCTCTGGAAGGTGCGCAACTTTCATCAGGGCTTCGAGCATGGACTCTGGCGCGGCATGATCAATGCCGGTCTGCAGCAGTTCACCGGCGGCCGCGGCCTGCGCGCTCGCTATCCTTCGACCGCGGGGTACCAGCACTTGAAGAAACTCGGCGAACTGCCCGCGGATGGCGGCGATGAAGCCCATCTCCTCGGCCCGGCGAAAGGCGATGGCAAGCTGACTTTCGACAAGCTTACCGACCTCTATCACTCCGGCACCAAGCACGAAGAAGACCAGCCCGCGCACCTGGTCATTCACGACACCGACGTCTGCAACACGCGCTGCATAAAAGAATTCGGCAACCCGTGCCAGAATTTCTGCCCGGCCAATGTCTACGAAATGGTGGACGACGCCACTCAGCCGAACGCGAAGCGCATTAGCCTGAACCCGTCGAATTGCGTTCACTGCAAAACCTGCGACATCGCCGACCCGTATCAGATCATTACTTGGGTACCACCCGAGGGCGGCGGCGGACCGAACTACGACGGCATGTAACGGTAAGATCCATGTCCGCTCGACTGCAATTCCACAGTGATTCGTATGCGATATCCTGTCCACTGAGGTACAACATGCATCTGAGACCCCGCCGCCTCGTCGCCCAGCTAGCATCCGTTGCCCTTCTTTCGGTCCTGACCTCAGCCCAGCAACCTGCCATTCCCTCCACCGGCTTCCCAGGCCTCGACCAATACAGGGCCTCGCGCATCGCGGTATTCACGGACGACTACGGCCAACTCGCCCGCTACCGGGATGCCAATGCCGCCCTCAAGCCGCCCGCGCCCGACGAGAACCGGGTTGTCTTCTTCGGCGATTCCATCACCGACATATGGAAGCTCGAGGACTATTTTCCCGGCAAGCCCTACCTCAATCGCGGCATCGGCGGGCAGACCACACCGCAGATGCTGGTTCGTTTCCGTCAGGATGTAATTGACCTGCATCCCAAGGTGGTTGTAATTCTGGCCGGTACCAACGACATTGCCGGAAACAGCGGTCCCATGCGTCTCGAAGACATCGAAGCCGACTATGCTTCTCTGGCCGAGCTGGCACGGGCAAATCGAATCGCGGTTGTATTTTCGTCGGTCTTACCCGTCCACAACTACACGCCGAAGTCGCGGGATTTCTTCTTGCAACGCTCTCCGGAGAAAATCCTGGCGTTGAACCACTGGCTCCAGGACTACTGTGCCGCCAACCGCCTGGTCTATCTCGACTACTTCTCGCCCATGGTAGACGACAAAGGCTTGCTGAAGCGTGATCTGGCCGAGGACGGCCTGCATCCCAACCGCGCTGGCTACAAGATCATGGCACCCCTGGCGGACACCGCGATTAGCAAGGCGCTGGCGAGCAAACTTTAATGTCACTCATCGGCTCGCCCCGCGCATCTATAATGTGAATTGAGTTTCCGACCGCCCCGGCCTTCGGGCAAACCCTGGCTGCGGCGGCGAGGGACGATTTCCTTAGCGCTCTTTGTGTCCCTTCGCGGTTAATAGCTTTGACCGCAAAGATCTTCAGGGACTCCGGAGAGTTCGCCAAGAAACCCGGCCCCGAGGGTGCAGGTGGAAACGCCCGCGCCTCCCAGCTTCGCGAGAAGCTATTGGAAAGGAAACAGCTGCCGGGATTTTCCCGCCTGTCTGTCCCTTTCTGCGCGTCATTAGCCGATGGTCGTTGGTCGTTAGTCAAATTCAAACGACCGCCTAGCCAACGGCCAACGACCAAAGACTATCGACCAACAACATGGTCTTAACCGACAAATTCGGCCGCGCCATCACCGATCTGCGGATCTCGGTCACCGACCGCTGCAACTACAAGTGCGTTTACTGCCGCACTGGCAACGAAGGTGCGCTCTACGGTGACCTGCCTTTCGTCGAGTATCTGCGCATGGCGCGCGTGCTGGTTGGACTCGGAATCCAAAAGGTCCGCATCACCGGCGGCGAGCCGCTTCTGCGCAGGGGTGTGGTGGATTTCGTCCGCGAGCTGGCCAAGCTCCGGACCACGCATGGCGATGACCTCGATATTGCGGTTACCACCAATGGCCATCTCCTCGCTGACCTGGCCAAGCCGCTCCAGGATGCCGGCCTGCGCCGCGTCACCGTCAGCATGGACGCCGTCGACCCTGAACGCTTCGCCCGCATTACGCGTGTGCCCGACGGATACGACAACGTGCTGGCTGGCATCCGGGCGTCCCGCCGCGCGGGCTTGTGGCCGGTGAAAGTAAACTGCGTGCTGATGCGCGGGTTCAACGAAGACCAGATCATTCCATTCGGCATGTTCGCCCGCGAGGAAGGTGTGGTGGTCCGCTTCATCGAATTCATGCCTCTGGAAGAAGATCGTGTATGGTCGCCGAATACAGTGGTCCCGCTGGAAGAAATCGTGCACCGCATGGGCGAATATCGTCCGCTGGTGGAGATTCCACACGCGAGGAGCGAGACCGCCCGCCGCTATCGCTTTGACGACGGCATCGGGGAAATCGGCATC
>Ga0210384_10007414_pt1 | contig 11571 bp, 10 predicted proteins | sample IncBWH2MmetaG_FD_160574 | JGI IMG/M metagenome (GOLD analysis project Ga0210384, IMG submission 160574) | Forest soil microbial communities from Barre Woods Harvard Forest LTER site, Petersham, Massachusetts, United States - Inc-BW-H-2-M | ecosystem: Environmental > Terrestrial > Soil >...
GTCTATCCGCAGGCGTAGAGGTCACTTTGTGACTCAGAGGGCGAAGCTATGAGTGCTGGCGATCAGTCGTGGGAGGTCCCGAATATGTCGCCGATGGTTGGACCCGGCGTGGAAAACTGGTATGCCGTGCACACTCGCGCACGCCACGAAAGAGTCGTCGTCCACCGCTTGCAGGAGCAAGGAGTCACCACGTTCTTACCGCTGGTCACCGAAGTGCACCGCTGGAGCGACCGGCGGAAATCGGTGGAACTGCCGCTGTTCGGTTGCTATGTTTTTGTGAAGCTGGCTCCAAGCAGCGAGGAGCGACTGCGGGTACTGCGCATCGATGGCGTCTTCAAGTTTGTTGGCGCTGGCGGATTGGGAACGCCAATCGCGGAAGCACAAATCGATGCGGTGCGAACCCTGATCGGGCAGCAAATCCCCTGGAGTGCCCATCCATTTCTTCAGATCGGACAACGAGTACGAGTACGCGGCGGCGCGTTGGACGGCGTCGAAGGCATCCTGCTCGCTTGGAACGACGACAACACTTTGGTGGTCTCCGTCGACGCAATTCAGCGGTCTTTAGCGGTTCGCATTGAGGGATACGACGTCGAACCCCTGTAGAATTCTTGCCTCTCCCGTCTCTTCAAAAGGAAACTTCAATCCTGTGACAGAAAACGCAATCGAAGCGGTACGCCTGCTGGTCGTTAGCAAGGAACCCACCGTCGTGCGCTCGCTCTGGTCGCTCGGGGAAGTGAACTCCTGGCAACTGGAGACGGTGGGCAGCGGTTGGGAAGCGTTGGAGTTCGTGCAAGCCGGGGTTACGCCCGACCTGCTCCTGCTGGACTTGCCGCGCGGCGATGCAGATAGCCTGCACATCCTGCGTTGGCTGCGCCGACTTCGTCCTAACTTGCCGATTATCCTGCTTTGTTATCCCGACGATGCCGGGCGAAAGAATGAAGCCATCCGCTTGGGTGCGCAGGATTATCTGGTCAGGCCGCTCGACGACGAGCAACTGGAGAGCGTGATTCGAGGGCAGCTCAACTCGCGGAACAGTACCATCGAGATGGAGCTTGCGAGTGAAGACATCGAACAAGTGGGTGACGAGGCCTTCTTTGTCGGCGCCAGTCCAATCATGCGTAAGCTTCGCGCCCAGGCAGAATTGCTGGCGCAAGCCAACGTCCCGGTACTTATCCTGGGAGAGAACGGAAGCGGAAAAGACACGGCCGCTCGTCTCATTCACAAGCTGTCCGTCCGTTCCGGATTCAAATTCCTGAAGGTAAACTGTTCGGCGCTGCCCGGCGATCTTCTGGAAACCGAACTCTTCGGTTACGAGCGCAGTGATTCCACGGGTTCAGTACGATCCAAGTCCGGCAAGCTCGAACTGTGTGAACAAGGGACGGTTCTGCTGGACGAAATTGCCGAAATGCCAACCAGCATTCAAAGCAAGCTGCTGCAGGTGTTGCAGAACAGGCAGTTTTTCCGGCCCGGAAGCGGCGCCACGGTCAACGTCGACGTTCGAATCCTGGCCGCAACCAGCGCCAACATTGAGCGGGCACTTTCTGAAAGGAAACTGCGGGAAGACCTCTATTATCGCCTGAGCGCATTCACGGTTCAGGCGCCGCCGTTGCGCCAGCGCAAAGATGAACTTCCACTCCTGCTTCGCCATTTCATGCATCATCTAGCGAAGCACTATGGCCTGCCTCCACGCACTTTTTCACCCGCCGTGCTCGATGCCTGTCACGCCTACTCCTGGCCGGGAAACCTCCGCGAGCTTGAGGAGTTTGTGAAACGTTACCTGGTCATGGGAGACAAAGATCTGGCATTTGGGGAGCAGAAATCGAGTGACGTATCCGAGCACATACGCCCAGCGCAGCATCTGCCACCAGCCATGGCTGCCGTGGACGGGAATGGAAATGGCGGGCAATCCAGCCAGCACTCGCTCAAGTCACTGGTCCAAAGCGTTCGGTGCGAAGCCGAAAGAAGCGCAATCTCCACGGCGCTGGAGAAAACCGGCTGGAACCGAAAGGCCGCGGCGCGGTTGCTGAAGGTCAGCTATCGAACCTTGCTCTACAAGATTGAGCAGTACCACATGAGCTCTTCCGAGGCCCATCCCTCGGTTTTTCCCGGGAATGGAACTAAGGGCAATGGGAAACGGATTTAGGCATCGGATGCGGATACACGGGTTACAATTGCTCAGTTTGGAGCAAACCATGACCATCACTGCAAGCAAGGTGTGCCGGTGGATAGCGATGTTCGCCGTTTGCATTCTGATCTCTGGTTGGCTGGCGGCGCAAACTGATGCTACAAAAAGCGCCAAGAGCGGCGACTCCAATACCGGGTCTCCAGCCCGAGCGCACGATGACACTTACGTGATCGGTGTCGACGACGTCCTGGCGATCAATGTCTGGAAAGAACCCGATGTATCCCGCACCGTGCCGGTCCGCTCGGACGGAAAAATATCGTTGCCATTAGCCGGCGAAATACAAGCAAGTGGGGAGACGCCACGTCAGTTAGAGAAGGAACTCGCCACCAAGCTGCAAAGTTTCATCTCCGAGCCTGAAGTGACCGTCATTGTTACGGAAGTCAAGAGCCAGAAATTCAACATCCTTGGACAAGTCTCGAAGCCGGGATCGTACCCGCTGACAAATTCATCCACGGTGTTGGACGCGATTGCTCAGGCGGGCGGTTTCCGGGATTTTGCCAAGCAGAAATCGATCTACATCCTCCGCCAGAATGCTGATGGCTCACAGTCCCGCTTGCCCTTTAACTATAAAGACGTGATCAAGGGCAAGGATTCGGCGCAGAACATAAAACTCCAGCCCCGCGACACCATCGTCGTCCCTTGAGAACAGGCATGCCAATCCGAGTCTTCGTTGGTATCATTCTGCTGGCTGCGTCCTCTCTCTGGGCGCAGGACGCCTCAGGTGGGCAAGGGCCTGCAAGCGGCCCCGGCGGCAGTGGAGAGAGTATGCTGACCCCCGCTGCGGTCAGTGGAGAAGGATACTCGATGGGATTTACCTCCGAAACGCGCGCCAACTACCTGCGCGGGGGACTGGTGTTCAACAGCGCCTACGACAGCGACGTCTCGACCGGGACCAACGGCCGGCCGGTCAGTGATGAGAGTTATTCGATCTGGCCTACAATCTCGCTGGACGAGACCAGATCCCGAGCCCACTGGACCTTGTCTTACACCCCGGGATATACGTTTTATCAGCACACCAGTTCTCTGGATACTGCAAGCCAGAACCTCGCCGTGGGGTTCAAGTACCGTCTGAGCCCGCATGTGACGCTTAGTTTGCGGGATGCTCTGGTGAAAACTTCGAGCATTCTGAACCAGCCAGGGTCGGACGCCCCAACGGTCTCCGGAGGAGTGGCGGTTCCCAACAATTCTGTGCTTGCGCCGATTGCGGATCTACTCACAAACAATGCAAGCGCAAGTCTCTCCTACCAGTTCAGCGCCAACGGCATGATCGGGGTAAGCGGAAGTTTTACCGATCTGCACTACCTGAACCAGGCGCAGGTTCCCGGGCTAGGCGATTCGAGTTCCCGGGGGGGATCGGCGTTCTATAACCATCGTCTCTCGAAGATGCACTACATCGGCGCCACGTACCAGTACCAGACATTCTTGTCGTATCCGACTGGCGGGCAGAGCCAAACCCAGAGCCAGAGCATTTTTCTCTTCTATAGTCTGTACTTCAAGCCGACGCTTTCCTTGTCTTTTTTCGGCGGCCCGCAGTACTCGGACACGCAGCAATTCGGGTTGCCACATTCACGGACATGGTCTCCTGGGGGCGGTGCAAGTTTCGCTTGGCAGGCGAAGCTGACCAGCTTTGCCGCCAGCTACTCGCAGACTGTCAACGGTGGCGGCGGTTTGGTCGGAGCGGTTCACTCCTACAGCATAAATGGCTCGGTGCGCCAGCGAATCACGCACACCTTGACCGCTTCGATCACGGGAAATTACGCCAGCAACAAGGTTCTGGATGCTCTTCCCCAGTTTAATAACAACGGGCACACGGTATCGGGAAGCGCGTCGCTGCAACAGCAGATTGGGGAGCATCTGAATGTGGGGCTGCGATACACGCGACTGCACCAGAGCTATCAGGGTGTTCCCGCGCTATCGGGCACGCCCGACCACAACAGCGGAGCGGTGACCCTCTCGTATGAATTCTCAAAAGCTCTGGGAAGGTAGTCTGGAAAGGTAATTATGGTCGACGAATTCGAAGAGAAACCGGGCGAAGGCATCAATTTCGAACACTACTGGGGGATCATTCGTCGCCGCCATATGTATTTCCTGGTGCCCTTTTTCTTGGGCTGGCTCGTGGTCTGGAGTGCGAGTTGGTTTTTGCCCTCGGTCTATAAGTCGAGCACGCTGATCCTGGTTGAGCAGCCGAGCATGCCGAAGGATTACGTAACCCCGAACATTGTGGATGACCTGCAAGCTCAGGTGCAAAGCATTAGCCAGCAGATTCTGAGTCGTACGCGTTTGTTGCACATTATCGACGAACTCGACCTCTACACCAAGGAACGCCATCGCCTTACTCCCGACGACCTTGCCGAACGCATGCGTAAAGATATACAGATTGAGCTGGTCAGAGGCGACGATCGTCAGGTCACCTCATTCAATATTTTCTATTCTTCCCACGATCCTCACACCGCTCAGCAGGTTACGAGCGAGCTTACCAACCTGTTCATCAGCGAGAACCTGGAGTTGCGGCAACAGGAATCTGAAGATACTACAAAGTTTCTTGAGAGCCAGGTAGAAACAGCCAGACAGAGCTTGGCCGAGCAGGAGGAAAAGGTCAAGCAGTTCAAGGAACTGCATCTGGGAGAGCTGCCCACACAATTGGGAAGCAATCTCCAAATTCTGGCCGGACTCCAGAACCAACTCCAGAGCCAGGAAGATTCCCTCAACTCCGCCAGGCAGCAGAATGCTTATATACAGTCGCTGATGGAACAAGGCCGCACTCTCCAGAGATCAACCAAGACTGGAGAAAGCGCTCCGGTGGGACTGCCAGCCTTGGACCAGGAGTTGGACAAACTCAAGGCGCAACTCGCCGACCTCAGCTCCCATTACACGGAACGCCATCCAGACGTTCGTAAACTGAAGGAGCAGATTGCCAAGACTGAGAAAATGAGGGCGCAAGCTCTGGCCGACCTCAAAGCCGCTCCACCCAACCCGGCGACCGGCAACACGCCCTCACCTGACGATGTCGACAGCCGCGATGGGGCTGCGATGATTCAGCTTCAGGGTCAACTAAAATCCAATCAGATCGAGATTGCCAACCGGGAACGCGACATAGCAGCCTTGAAGGCTAAAATCAATGACTACCAGGGGCGATTGAACGAGGAGCCTGTTCGCGAACAGCAATACCTCGATTTGACCCGTGGGTACGATCAGTCGAAAGCAAACTACGATGAGCTTCTAAAGAAGAAGAACTCCTCGGCGATGGCAACCAGCATGGAATTGCGCCAACAGGGCGAACATTTTCGGATGATTGACCCTCCCAGCCTGCCGGTGAAACCCGCTTTTCCGAATCGCATGCAGCTCTGCGCCGTCGGGTTGGGCGTCGGTATCGTGTTAGGTGCACTACTCGCAGGTGGGACAGAGTTCCTGGATGATCGCATTTACGGCGAGAAAGAACTCAAGCAAATGCTGCCCGTGACCGTAATCTCGGAGATTCCCGCAATCGCCGGCCCGGAGGAAGAACGAAGGCAAAACAGGAGCCTCCAGCTAAGCTGGGCAACGACAAGCATTGTTTTTGCAACTATTCTGGTTGGATCGGCCCTCAGCTACTTCCGAGGCTGAATCGGTAACTAATGTATAAAGCTTTTTACAATTTGAAGCGGAACCCATTCGAGATCACTCCGGATCCGTTTTTTCTGTTCCCCACGCGGAGACATAACGAGGCCCTTGCCGCGCTGTACTACGGCGTTCGACGGCATAAGGGGTTCGTCGTGATGACGGGAGAAGTCGGTACCGGCAAGACGCTGCTGGTCCGCTGCCTTCTGCAGCTGCTGAATCAGAGCGACGTGGCCTATGCCTACGTGTTCAACAGCCGGCTCTCGCCGGTTGAGTTCTTGCAGTATGTCGCTGGCGACTTCGGGCTCAACGTTGCAGGCAAGAATAAGAGCGAGCTTTTGCTGGTGCTGAGCAACTACGTAATTTCGCGCCATCATAAGAAACTCACCACCGTGCTGGTAGTCGACGAGGCACACCATGTGTCGGCGGAAGTGCTCGAGGAGATTCGTCTGTTGACGAACCTGGAAACGACGAACGAAAAGTTGCTTCAGATCCTGCTGGTCGGGCAGCCGGAGTTGGACGAAAAACTGGACTCCATCGAGTTGCGGCAACTGAAGCAGAGAATTGCTCTCCGTTCGCAACTCCAGCCATTGGATTTGGAAGAAACAAAGGGTTATATCCAGCGGCGCTTGCAGCTTGCCGGAGCGAATTCTAGTTCCACTCTGCTTTTTCCGGTCGACACAATTACAAGAGTTCACCGCCATTCGCGGGGGATTCCGCGTCTGATCAATACGGTGTGCGAAAATGCGCTGATCACGGCCTACGCCAGGCAGGCGCGCACCGTCACCCCCGACATCATCGAAGATATCGCCGCGGACTTCCGCCTGGGCGTGGTTCACCAACCCAAGGCAGAAGCCGCTAACGGGAACGAGGAAGGCGACGCGCGTCGAGCGGCGAAAACGCTGCTCCTCCTGCACGACTATTTGCAAAAACTGCAATCCAGCCAGGGAGAACCGCGGGCAGCCGCAGCCACCGGAGCCAGTAAACATGAGCCGTATATTTGAAGCGTTGCAGAGGTCTGAGTCGGAGCTTTCGGGCGCGCCGTTAGCGCCCCCGGCACTTGCTACAGAGCTTCTGCAGGCTGTAGAACGCAAATCCGTAAGGCCGCCCGCGGAGGACTTCGCCGCAGGCGACGCTGTCACGGAACTCGGTGGGAGCGACTTGGACCAGTTCCAGTCGTTGCCAGTGTCCCTGCCAGCGGACAGCAAGCTGATATGTCTTACCGCCCCGGAAAGTCTCGGGGCAGAGAAATTCCGCTTTCTCGGCGTGCGTTTGCGGCAACTCCAGCAGAACCGTCCGCTCAAGAGGCTGTTGATCACCAGCACCATTCCCGAGGAAGGGAAGAGCACAGTTTCTGCAAACCTGGCAACCATCTTGGCCCGGAAACAGCAGCCGAAGATCTTGCTGCTGGACGGCGATCTGCGGCGTCCGTCGTTAAGCAAAGTGTTCGGACTCGGCCACCTTCCCGGCCTGAGCGAATGGTTGCATGGCGAGCCTCGCCCGGCTGAGAACATCTACCGCCTTGAAGGCCCGAACTTGTGGTTTCTGCCGGCGGGTCATCCTCCGGAGAATCCTCTCGAGTTGATGCAGTCAGGAAGGCTTTCCAAGCTGATGGAACAATTGTCCGTCTGGTTTGATTGGATCATCATTGATTCTCCCCCCGTACTTCCTCTGGCAGACACCAGCGTCTGGGCGCGGTTGGCCGACGGTATTCTTCTGGTAACCAGAGAAGGAACCACCAAGAAGCGCCCGCTCCAAAGCGGCCTGCAGGCGCTTGAACAATCAAAATTACTCGGTGCGGTTGTGAACTCTTCCGCGAGCACGGATCACACCAACTATTATTATCGCTACGGTCCGGCAGCTACACGGCAAGCCGAATCCCCCAAACAGTAACCCGGCCTCGCAAGAGGCCACTGATCCCCGGTTGTTAGTTTGTTTCAGTTCTCAGTTCTGTACTCCCCCACAGACAGCAAAAACAGCTTTCAGAGTAGGTCATTTGTTCCTGCGCCCGAAAAAGGAGGCAGGACTAGGAGAGGGAGTCGTGAATGTGCGGCGCTCAAGCGGTATAGCAAGTCTGGATACTTTTTCGGCAGACGTTCTGCCGGTCGGGGAACGCAGTGTCCTGAATGAGGAAGCCTTTCACAGGATGATTTCGCTAGAGCGGAAGAGGACAGAACGCTCGAAAAAACCGTTCCTGCTGATGCTCCTCGACATGGGGAATCACCTGCACTCGGAAAAGAACGGGAAGGCCCTCGACAAGATCCTCTCGGCACTTTCTCTGTCCACGCGGGAGACAGACGTTACGGGCTGGTACAAGAACGACTCGGTGGTGGGAGTCATGTTCACAGAATTTGGGTTTGACGACCGCAACACCATCCTCAGCACCATGATGACCAGGGTGAGCGAGACCTTGCGCCACAACCTGAGCGCGCAACACTTCAATCAGATCAGCATCTCCTTTCACTTGTTCCCGGAAGAATGGAATCACGACATTCCTGAACGGCCCAGCAATCCGGCTCTGTATCCTGATCTCATCCGCCGAGATAATTCCAAGAAGTTCTTCTGCGTCGTTAAGAGAATCATGGATACCGTTTTCAGTGCCGTTGCTCTCCTGCTTCTCTCCCCGCTGCTTCTGTTGATTGCTCTCGCCGTCAAGCTGACATCGAAGGGTCCGGTATTCTTCCAGCAGAAGCGCGTCGGGCAATATGGGGAACAGTTTGTTTTCCTGAAGTTCAGGTCGATGTATGTCAACAATGATGCCACCGCCCACAAAGTGTTTGTTCGGCAGTTGATTGCAGGCCAGCCCGCCGGCAATCCTTCGAACGGCAACGGTCATGCCGTCTATAAGCTGACCAAAGACCCCAGAATCACCGCCGTGGGAGCATTCATACGCAAGACCAGCCTGGATGAATTGCCCCAGTTTTGGAACGTTCTGAAGGGCGAGATGTCGCTGGTGGGGCCGCGTCCCGCCATTGCTTATGAAGTAGAGGCCTACGACATTTGGCATCGGCGCCGGGTGTTGGAAGCCAAGCCCGGAATTACAGGACTATGGCAGGTGAACGGACGCAGTCGCATTAAGTTCGACGACATGGTTCGCCTGGATTTGCGATATGCCAAAACCTGGTCGCCTTGGATGGACCTGAAAATTCTCATGCGCACTCCAGTCGCGGTGGTATTCGGCGACGGCGCGTACTGAACCGATAAGCTTCCCCTTTCCGCACATGTCAACTGTGTTACATCCCGCCAGTCAAGTTTTGCAACCGGCCTCGAATGAAACTATGCACAAAGGAAATGGAGAAACTGTGGTCAAATTCGGCGTAGTCGGGTACGGATATTGGGGCCCCAACGTGGTCAGGAACCTCGACCAGTTGGATGGCTCCGAGGTGGTGGCCGTTTGCGACAAGAGCCCGACCGCCCGGAAACGAATCCATAAGTCCTATCCGCATATTAAAGTTGTCTCGGAATCGGCTGATCTGTTGTCGTCGCCGGAGATCGACGCCATCGCAGTAGTGACTCCGGTCTGGACCCACTATGAACTGACCAAAGCTGCCCTGGAGAATGGGAAACATGTGTTTGTCGAGAAGCCTTTTACCAGCGATTCAGCCCAGGCGGAAGAACTCATCGAACTTGCCGAAAAGAAGCATCTGAAGATCATGGTGGATCACACCTTTCTGTTTACCGGGGCGGTAAAAAAGATCGGCCAACTGCTCGACGAAGGCACGCTGGGCAAGATCTATTATTACGACTCCACGCGGGTCAATCTTGGTTTATTTCAGCATGATGTGAACGTGATTTGGGACCTCGCTCCTCACGACCTCTCGATTATCGATCACCTGATCAAGGAGACTCCTGAAGCTGTGTCTGCAACAGGCCAGACACATCTGAACAGCCACGAAGACGTGGCCTTCATCACCATCTACTTTCCCAACAAAATTATCGCCCACATCAACGTCAACTGGTTGTCCCCGGTGAAGGTGCGGACAACGCTGATCGGCGGCGAGAAAAAAATGCTGGTCTGGAACGACCTGGAAGCTGACGAAAAGATCAAGGTCTACGACAAAGGCGTGAACATTACCAGCCGGGAAGGTCTCTACAGCCTGTTGGTCAACTATCGCTCCGGCGATATGTGGGCGCCGCAAGTGGAACAAGTAGAGGCTCTGAAACAGGAACTCGCCTACTTTGTCGATTGTATCGTGAACAATCACGCTCCTACTAACGATGGCGCCGCCGGCCTTCGCGTGGTCAAGCTTTTGGAGGCCGCCAATCAATCCGTTAGAAAAAGAGGCGCACTGGTTCACCTCTAACCTCGCTCCATACCTGCCTCAGTTTAATCGCCTGTGTGCACCATGGATTGCCGTCTTTGCCACAGGACACAATTACAAAAGGAAAGTATTCAATCATGGATCGTTATCTCTGCATAGCCCCGGATGTGAAGCTGGGGCGCGATGTAAAGCTCTCTCAGTTCATTAATCTCTACGGCTGCGAAATCGGCGACGAAACCAAAGTCGGAGCATTCGTTGAGATTCAGAAAAACGCAGTGGTCGGCAAACGCTGCAAGATTTCAAGCCATACCTTTGTCTGCGAGGGCGTCATCATCGAGGACAACGTCTTCATCGGGCACGGCGTCACCTTCATCAACGATTCCTATCCGCGCGCAACCACCGGCGAAGGCAGTCTGCAAACCGAGGCGGACTGGAAGGTCGAGCGCACGGTAATCAAGAGGGGAGCATCGATCGGCTCCGGATCCACCATCTTGGCCAACACGACGATTGGCGAGAACGCCATCGTGGGCGCTGGCAGCGTAGTAACCAAGGACGTTCCGGCGAACAGTATTGTTGCGGGGAATCCTGCAAAAGTTTTGCGGTATATCGAACCTATCCTGGAGACAAAATAAATGAGCATTCCTACGAGCAACAGCATTCCTTTTCTTGATCTGGTTACCCCGCACGTCGAGCTCGAGCGCGAGCTCACCGACGTTTTCCACCGGACCCTGACCACGGCCGGCTTCATCGGCGGTCCGATAGTCGAAGAATTCGAGAAGGCATTCGCGGCTTTCTGTGACACCACCTTCTCCGTCGCAATCAGCAGCGGCACCGACGCCCTGCGGTTTGCCCTCATGGCCTGCGGCATAAAGCCCGGCGACGTGGTTGTAACCGTGCCTCACACTTTTATTGCAACCACCGAGGCCATTTCTCAAGCCGGAGCGCTTCCCGAGTTCGTCGATATTGACGAGCGAACCTACAACATGGACCCGGCTAAGCTTCGGGAGTATCTCGAGACCCAATGCACGACCGACAAATCGGGCAAGCTCATCAGCCGTCGCAGTGGCCGGCCGGTTACTGCGATCGTCCCGGTTCATCTTTACGGGCAGGCCGCTGACATGGATGCGATTCAGGAACTTGCCGATCGCTATCGCCTGATCGTGATTGAAGATGCTTGCCAAGCACACGGGGCAGAATACTTCTCGCGAAAACGCAGTCGCTGGATGAAAGCAGGATCAATCGGGCGGGCAGCAGCGTTCAGCTTTTATCCGGGAAAGAACCTGGGTGCTTGCGGCGAGGCAGGGGCGGTCACGACGAACGACGAAGCTATCGCTGCGAAGATCAGAATGCTGCGCGACCACGGCCAGGCCAAGAAGTACTATCATGATATCGAAGGCTACAACGGCAGGCTCGACTCTTTGCAGGCCGGACTCTTGCATGTCAAGCTGGCTCATCTGGCGAGATGGAATGCCCAGCGCCGGGAACGCGCTGCCGAGTACAATCGACTGTTCGCATTGGCGGATGGAG
>Ga0210384_10007415_pt1 | contig 11570 bp, 10 predicted proteins | sample IncBWH2MmetaG_FD_160574 | JGI IMG/M metagenome (GOLD analysis project Ga0210384, IMG submission 160574) | Forest soil microbial communities from Barre Woods Harvard Forest LTER site, Petersham, Massachusetts, United States - Inc-BW-H-2-M | ecosystem: Environmental > Terrestrial > Soil >...
GCTGCTGCGGCAAATGATTGCGCCGCACAGGTTGTGGGCGGTGCTGGGCAATCACGACGAAGCTACCGATCATCGACATGTAACGCATGCTCTCCAGGCGCAGAACATTCAAGTGCTGGCGAACCAATCGCAGGCCATCGAGCACGATGGCGCGCGCTTCTGGCTGGCGGGTGTGAACGATGTGCTCAGCAAAACCGCCGACTTGCCCAAGACGCTGCGTCCTGTGCCCGCGAATGAGGCGGTGATTCTTCTGGCGCATGAACCGGACTACGCCGATCAAGTCGCAAAGTTTCCCATCGACCTGCAACTCTCGGGACACTCGCATGGCGGGCAAATCAGAATTCCGTTGCTGCCTCCGCTATATCTGCCCACGCTGGGGAAGAAATATATTTTAGGTACATACCGCATCGGAGCGCTCACGCTCTACACCAACGCCGGACTGGGAACTATCGGAGTGCCGGCGCGGCTGAACTGTCCTCCGGAAATCACGTTGCTGACGCTGCGCCGCGCGCTGTGAATTCCGCAACAAGAACGTCTCGATTGTTCCCACTTTTAATTATTCGATGTGACCTCCATTCGCCTTGACGGCGGCGGCGATGGCGGGGAGCGCTTCTCTAATTTGGGCGGTGACTTTTTTTCTGACTTGGTCGAGGCTTTCCCTGCCTGCGGGGCGTTTATTTTGTGGGGCTGCGGTTTTTGCGGGGAAAACGGCGCTGCCGGACGGGGTGATTGTGGCTGCGGGAGGCGCGCTTGCCATGGGGCGGTTTAAGGCGCGCAGTCTGGCGATTTCTCTGGCTTCCGCCAGGTCGCGTGCCTCTTGGCCTTCGGCGTAGAGCGCGTCTTCCATCTGCTCGATCTTGTCTTCGGCGGCGCGCTGTTTAGCGCCGAGTATGGCGAGACGATCGGCTTCCACCTTGGCCCAGCGGTCGAGTTCGGCCTGGTTGCGGGCCTCTTGTGGCGTGCTGGGGATGAATTTCGGCCGCGGGTCGGGATTCTCGGCATCGTCATCCTCTTCTTCGTCGTCGAGGAAATCTTCGTCTTCCCAAATGTTGGAGTCGAGCGGAGTTTGACCGACGGCTTTTACGTCGAGGATTACTTCGTGGCGGTAAGGCTCAAAGCGGGTGCGCGGGAGGTTGCTGCTGGCGGTTTGCAGCGCGTAGAGAAGGAGTCCGGCGGTCTTGCCGTCGATTTGTCCGGTGATGATGAGGCGCATGATCTGCATGAGTGAGACCTGGATGGAATTGGCGTCTTCGAGGACGGGGAGCGTGACGGAGACTTTGCGGCGGCGAGCGCGGGCGTCTTTGGCACGATCGAGAGTGAGTTCGACGATTTCTTCGTGGTGGAGTTTGTGGAAGTAGCAGAAGCGGTTACGGCGCAGGGCGGGCGATCCGCACTGTGTGCCATTGACTTTGAGATGCTGGCACCGATTTGGGAAACTTGGCATGACGGCCTCCTACCCCTCCCCCACGGTCTATTGGAATCATAGGTTTGGCGGGATTTTGCGATTTAATCTATTGTTTGCAATCAGTTAGGGGCAAAATCTTGAGCCCCAAGGAGTTAGCTGTGCGTTATAGCTTTTTCAAGCTATAAAACTGATTGTTTCGCGGGCGGGGACGAGAGTCAAGGTTAGGTGAACATTGGGGCTGTGGAAAAGAAGACGGACCGTGATGAACCCTACGACGGTGGGAGAGTCGAGTCCCATCCTTGCGCAAAGAAAGCGCAAGAGTAGGCACCCAGCCGGCAGCACCCCAAAACGCAAAAATCCCCTCCGTCCACCGTCAGAGGGGGCTGTGGTGAGGCACTTCGGCTAGAAGTAATCAATTTCTCGCTGCCTTAGTCTCAGTCAAGAACAAATACGGCAATCCCGATATCCGCGAAAGTAGCCCCTACAAAGGTAGTCATCTAGTGACGAACCCCCGCTGTGGATTGCTTCGCTTTCAGTTCCTGCTAACACCGTGGCACCATGGTGGCCTGCCGGATCCACCTAAGTCTTATTGACACAAAAGATTGATCGTGCGAGGATAGCGCCCGCGCTGCGGGGGGAACCTAGATAGGTGGGCTTCTTCATCGCCCCGTCTAGCAAAGGTTACGTATCTCGATGAGCGCGGAAACCAAAAGTCGCCACGCGAGTAGGTATTAACTTGTAACGCCGACATGGAAGCCAAGCCGTGAGGTTTTGTCATGAAAAACAAAATGCTTTCTCCCTTTGGTGAAGCAGATTGCGAATCAGAGCTTAAGGCCATGGGTGGGAAATCCAACTACAGTCAACTCTACTTCGACGAAACTCCATTCAACGGAGCAGCCACCAGCCCCCAGACTTATTTGATCATAGGGAGGCGGGGTTCCGGCAAAACAGCCCTGGCACAATATTTTTCGTTTCAAACGACAATACCGGACCCAATTTACATAGATGTGGACGAACCTGCAGCGTACCATCAAGTACTATCGGACATTGCCGCAAGAGCTTCGGAGAATCGCGAAATTGCTATCCCTAGGCTCAAGAAAGTTTGGGAGTATACGATCTGGTGCCTGATTTTTGAGCACACGAGACAACAGTCTAAGACTATTAATCAAATCTGTAATAGCTGCGCATCTGACCCTCATGCTTCCAATTTCATAAGTTCACTATTCGATCGCTTGTTGTCTCTATTGCACGAGTCTGAGACCACCCACATCGGAGAGCAAGTTGGCATATTGCTGAGTGATGAACGCCTCCAAAAGGCTAAGGCTGAGGCCCTCAGAATTGCGCGCACCCACCCCATCATTGTTGCCATGGACACCCTTGAGAAGTACGATGCCAGCGACACGGGATTGATGAACGCCATGGCTGCACTAGTACAATGCGCAGCAGACTTCAGTCTTGATTATCGAGAAGAAGGCATCCACCTGAAGGTATTCATGTCCGGTGAAGTGTTTTCCTACCTGAAGGCTTCAGTAATACAGAATCCGCTGAAAAGCGTTAAAAATCCTGTCTACCTGTTTTGGCGATCTAAAGACTTGCTAAGACTGATCAGCTGGCGTTTTTTTCGTTATCTCAAGGAAAATAACCAGTTGCGAAGTGAAAGTGTGAGCATGATCGATTGGACTAGTCATCGGGAAGTTCGTGCGAAGATGTGGGATCCATACTTTGGGCACTCCCTTACGAACAAACGCGGCCTGCGGGAAGATACTTTACTGTATGTTTTACGCCACACACAGATGCGGCCGCGGCAAGTGATTCTGCTTTGCAATTCCATAGCAGAGCGAGCTATGGAAGCTAGACGATTCCCGAACCTATCCGAGTCCGATATCAGGGAGGGGGTTAAGAATATGGAAACGGAGCTAGCAATCGAAATCATAAACTCATTTGGTGCTCAGTATCCAAACGTCGACAAAATAGTCAATGGACTTATGAACATGCCCATGATTTTTGGGGGTAACGAACTCGATAAAAGAGCGCATGAGACTGCGACCCATTGGCCAGAGTCTTATACAGCAGCGAAGTTCCGCAGCCTTGTAGCTGAGCTTGGAATTGTTGGACGGGTGTGCGGCCGGGACAATGGACACATTAGAGCAGTCTTCGAATATGCCCTTCGAGACGGGCTAGAACTAACTCATCGCGATGAATGCGTTATCCATCCGATGTTCTATACGCGCTTCAGTGTGGTATTCAACTCAGAGTCTCGAGTGGTTCCAGTTTCCGTTTTCGAAGACGGATCGAAGGAAGACGATAATTTCCCTTAGCTGATGAGAGAGAGGAAGAGCATGTCAAATCGCGTTCACGTCGTATCGGGTCTGGCTGGAGAGGTGGCCTTCGCAGTCCTTCCTCTTCTAGCGGTGTTAATGGTCTTGCTTTACACGCAGCACGCTCACCATATTTTCGCGTCGCCGGAGTGGACTTTCGGTGCTGCAATCCTGTTCGGGCAAGCGGTAGTAAAATTCGTGGCTGGTCTGGCGCGGGCTGGTGCCGCGGCACCAGGGCCGGTTGCCCTTATGGTAGCCCTGCTAGTTGTATTTGGCTTGGTGCCTTCCATCTTAGTCCTTACCATGACATTGCACTCAGCGGAGATAGGACAGAGCCCAAGTCGCTGGCTGCAGACTCTCCAAGTTGTGTTATTTTTCAGCGCCGCAGGAATGTACATGGTCTTCGGAACAATTGGGGAAGAATGGGGCAGACGGGAACGAACTGGTTTGCCCTCCAACGAACCGGGATCACCTAGTCTCTTACAACCTACTCAAAGGCGCGTGGGGGGCTAAGGGTCCTATGGGGGCTGGCCCAGCTTAGGCGTTTATCCCGACACTTCCCCACCGAGGCTGCCGCCCCTTTTGCGGTTTGAGGCTATAACGAAACTGGTGCTGTCCGCTGAAGCGGACTCGGTTTGCTCCACTTCGGGCCTCCCTGCACTGCCTTGCCGGACTTTCCCCCTGCCGCAAGCGCGGCCAGCGTGCCTCAGCGGCTGAAGCCGGGTCTCCTTTATGGTGGCGGCTCTCGGTACGACTGAAGTCGTGCTCTTCCCGATCTGTGCGCAGGGAAGTCAACGTCAAGGGCGACGGACAGGATCGTGCGTTTCACAACGGGGCGTCGCTGCGCTACGCTCGACAGCCGAGGCGGCTGTCGCTACGTGAGTTTCTTTCTGGGCGGACGAGGGCGTCCGATGCTTCACGATTCGCTTGTGGGTCGGAATGACAGGGATGGAAACGTCGCGTCTATTTTTTCTCCACAATAACGTGGGTGGCGTTTTCTCCGGCGACGGTGCGAACGGGATTGAATCCGAGTTCGGAGAGATTAATTCCGGAAAATAAATGTTCGCCTTCGCCAAGGAAGACTGGCGAAATGGCTAGATGCATTTCGTCGATCTGACCGGCCATCAGGTACTGGCGAATGATGGAGACGCCGCCACCGATGCGAACGTCTTTGCCGTTGGCGGCTGCTTTTGCCTGCTGGAGGGCGGAGTCGGCTCCGGTGGTGACGAAGTAAAAGGTAGTGCCTCCGGCCATGGGCAGCGGAGGGCGAGCGTGATGCGTGAGCACAAAGACTGGAGTGTGGTACGGAGGATTGTCGCCCCACCAGCCTTTCCAGGAATCGTCCGGCCACGGTCCGCGAACTGGGCCAAACATATTCCGGCCGAGGATCCATGCGCCGACATTTTCGAAAGATTGCTCGGCAAATTGGTTGTCGACGCCGTGGGTGCCTCCGCTCTGGCCAAACATCTTCTTAAACATCTCAGTGTGCCGAAGCCATCCGTGCAATTCGAATCCGCGCACGCCGAGAGGATTGCTGAGATCTTGCCGGGGTCCGGCGCCAAAGCCGTCGATGGAAATGGAAAACGCGGCAACTCTAACTTTACTCATAGAGTGATTGTATTCAAGGTGAGGTTGTGGGTGGAAAGCGGGGAGAAAAATTAAGTTTCGCCAGAAAAGCAGATTCCTCCTGGCTCGCTGCGCTCGCGCGTCGGAATGACAAAAGTTGCTGCGCCAGGGCGCCGGAATGACAGACAAAGTACGTCGGGTTGGCGTCGGTTCGCGGGCGGATATATGCAATTGACTTCACATCGAGGGGTTGCGGCAGGCGTGGCTGGCGCTTAAGGGACTGATAATGCGATGGTTAGATTGAGCCAGGCATGGCGGCAAAATTGCCGATAGGATAGACAGCGTCTTGGGAGGAGTGTCGGCTGCGTTGCTGACACGGTGCGCGGGCGAGACGCCCGCGCGACAGCCGGCGAGGACGCCGGCGCTACGAAAGGGTTCGTGACATGTTTCGCATCTGGCCTTTGTTCTTGATTCTTGCTCTTACATCGATCTGCATGGCTTCCGTGCAGAGTCCGTCTTCGTCTACATCTTCATCTTTGCGCCAAGCTGTGTTGGTGGAGCGCGAACACCAGGTGTGGAAGACTCCCAAGCGCGCCTCCGAGTTCAGCGACATTCCGCATGTGAGCGCGCGGTCGCGCTGCGAAGACACGCAGCCGCCCCAGGCATTGACGACTCCCGATCCTATGCTGCTTCCGGCTGCCGTGGGAGCGAAGGTGAAGGTGAGCTTTATTGTGGGGGCGGATGGGCGCGTGCACAGTCCTCTTATTCTGCAAAGCGCCGGACCAGTGGGCGACCGTAATGTGCTGCGAACAGTGCGTACGTGGAGGTATCGTCCGGCAACCTGCAATGGGGTGCCGACCGAAGCGGAAGGGAAGATCGAGTTTTCGCGGCGCTGACTTCCGCCACTTGAGTAACCTGCGTTTCTGAAGCCGCTTGCGCTAGAATTGTGCAGCAATAATGTTGGCGGGTTCACTCGTGGATAAAGACAGAGACAGGAAATTCGGCAAGCCTTCTGGAGCCACTTCTGCGCGGGAATCTCTCGTAACGAACGATTCCCTGAACGATGTTTCGAACGATGTGCCGAGAGTCGGGCCGCATAATCGTGCGCTGGGGGAGATTTATCAGCGGCTGTATCCGGAGATGCGGCGGCCCAAGCCGAATCAGGAAGCCATTGCGGAGGCGCTGCACGCCATGCAGCGGCTGACCATGGAGGCGGATTCGGAAGCGGCGTCGGAGGATGCGGCGCTGGAGTCTGCCGCCGACTCGCACGATGCTTGCCGCGTTTGCGGACATCAGAATCGTGTAGGGAACAAGTTCTGCGGAGCTTGCGGCGTTGCTCTCGGGAACGAGCCACGGGAGCCACGGATGCCAGCAACGCATAAATCGTCAATGCCTGCTCTGCCAGTCAAAGCGTCGCCGGTTAAGGCGGCGCTGCCTGTCGCGGAAGAGTTGCCACAAACTACTCCACCCGCGCCGGAAGCGGAAGATGAGGTTCATCCCGCTGCGGGTGCGCCTGCGGGAACGCACCACTATCACCATCACTACCATCACCATTATTTTCAGGGTGGAAGGGGAGACGATTCAGTCGCGGCGGCGCGGCCGAATGCTCCAGAGAGTGCGCGGGAAGCGGACCGCATGCGAGTGGCCGCTGCAGCCAAGGGCGAACCGATGAGCCGGAGTGAGGCTGCGGTGCGGCGGCTTACACAGGAGTGGGTGCTGGCCTGCAACACGCGGCAACTGGATGAGCTGATTGAATTGTATGCGGCGGACGCGCTGGTGTTGAGGTCGAATCTGCCGCCGATTCGCGGCGCGATGGCGGTGCGGGAGTTCTTTCATGCGTCGCTTGAAGCCGGGTTGGGAGAAGTGGCGGTGGATCCGATGCGGGTGGAAGTTGTCGGAGACATGGCGCACGAAGTGGGACGCTATAGCGCTTTGGTCCCGGGAACCGCGGGCAAGCGCCGCGAAGAGCGCGGCAAGTATCTGTGGGTCTTTGCCAAGCAGGCGAGCGGCGAGTGGAAGCTGGTCTCGGAATGCTGGTCGAGCGATTTGACGCTTTCGGGGGCAGAGTCGGATGTGCCGAAGGCGGTGGTCTCTACGGCGAAGGCGCAGCCGCGGAGGGGGTAGGTAGTACCTAGTAGCCAGTACCTGGTACCGAGTAAGACAGATTTGTAAACTACTGCACTCCCAGCTTTCCCAACTCTTCTTGCAACTGTTCCAGCGTTTGCATCTGAATTGTGCGCATGCCGAGCTTCGCGGCGCATTCCAGATTCAGCGCGCGGTCGTCGATGAAGCAGCATTCTTCCGGATTTACCTGCGTGAGCTCGATCGCGAGATGGTAGATTCCGCTCTCCGGCTTGCGGAGTCCGACGAAGCAGGAGCTGACGAAGAGGCGGAAGATATCGCGGAAGCCGAATTTATCGATGCGGTGCAGGTTCAGTTCGCGGGATTCGTTGTTGATCGTGCCCATGAAATATTTTTCGGAATCGGCCAGGGTGCGCGCGAAGGCGAGAACGTCCGGCATGGGCTGCGACAGGGAGTACATGTAATTGCGAAAGTCGTCGCGGGTGAAGGGACGGTTGCGGTAAAAGACGGTGCGGTCGAGATATTCGTCGAGCGAGATCTTGCCGCGCTCAAATGACGAGACCACCATTTCGTGCCGCGAGTGAAATTCCTCTTCGTCCAAACGAAAGTGCTCAAGCGCAGCCATACGCTGGGTGTGGTCCCACGCGTTGGTGAGGAGAACTCCTCCGACGTCCCAGAAGATGGCGTGAATTTCCGGCACTGATGAAATCTCCTCTTCTTGTCATTCCCGAGCCGTTCTTTGGCGTGGAATCTGCTTTTGACTTTCAGCACTGCTCTCGATCAAGAGTGTAGATCAAATTCCTGGCGGGTGAAATTCGGAAGAGGACTTGAAGGGCGAATGCCTGTAACGGTGAGTGGCGTTCCATTTTGGAACGAGTTTACCTTTTAGTACCTCCTACCCCCTCCCCCTCGGTCTATTGGAATCATAGACTTAGCGACAAAACGCGAAATAATATGCTGGAATCAACGGCTTACGGGCAAAATCTTGAGCTGGAAGGACTTAGCGGATTATCTTGGCCGCAAGTCGTTTGGAATCATCCGATGCTCCGGCCAGGCTCGCGCTCGAAATCGTTCGATTCCGATTGAATCTGCGCAAAATCGGGCTGGAAGTGCATTATCTCGTTGCTATTCTATTTTGAAAGAACTAATGCTTACAGGGAATAGGATCGGTTATTCGGCGGGTGAAGTCAAGGGAAATCGTTGTGGATTATTTACTCGATACTGTTTTTCTGTAATATTGCTGGCGTGAGGAAGTGTCTTTTCTGCGATAATTCCGCCGACAGCCAGGAGCATCTCTTTTCCGTCTGGATACTCCAAAGCCTAAAATCCAAACTTGAATTTCGACAGAGAAGGCCCGGAATACCAACAAGGGACTTTTCAAGCCCTCCGACCGTTGGGCATGTTTGCGAGAAATGTAACAACGGCTGGATGAGCCGAGTCGAGGATCGAGTTAAAGGGGTTCTTGGCCCTCTCATGCACGATATATCCATTCCACTAAGCTCGAAGCAACAGGAGGCCATTTCGCTTTGGGCTGTAAAGACAGCGATGGTGGAAGAAGGTATGGGAATCAAACCACGTAAACATTTCTACCAACGGCAGGAGTGCGATAACTTCCATCGGTCATCTACCATTCCCGGGATGACGAGAATCTGGATAGGACGATTTTCGGGAAGCGAACTCTATGCCAACGGAACCGACATTGGTCTGCGTGTCAAGGGAAGTTCTGAACTCCTCCACGGTTGCATAACCACGATTATCGTCGGTCATGTTATCTTGCAGGTCTTTAGCGTCCACATTCCCACCGAGAACCATAAGATACAACTCCGAACAATTGCTTGTGCTCGCGGTCCGTGGACCTCCCTTACAAGCTGTATTTGGCCCACCAGTGCAAGGGTTTCCTGGCCGCCCCCGCTGAGCTTTACTCTGACCGGGCCTCTCTCCTTCAATAGCCTGACGTACAGATGGCTTCCTAATTCCGCGATTGCGTGATCGTCGAGTTCCCTGTCCTTTGCGTTCTTTGCAAAGGGTGGGATTCGACAAAACTCACCCCCTTGATGGAATGCGAGATCGTCCCGCGGTCTGGGTCACCGCAGCAGTTAGGCTGCCCAAAAGAGCAGGTCCTCACTCCGCTCGCCTGCGCTCCACCCCTGTCGGGATGACAGAGTTTCAAAGTCAAAGGCGACGGACAGGAGTGTCCGTCCAACACCGGCATCAAGCTCCCCGGCGAGAAGCAGGTTCCTCACCGGGCTTTCAGCCCGGTTCGGAATGACATCCTTGGATGGAGGTGAACGCGCCTCTGCGAAAGTTACGGACGTAACGCGCGAACGCAGCCGTTCTTATGGCACTCTAAGAATCGCAGTGACCAAGCCATATCAAAGCGATTACATCGACTGGGACAAGGGACGCGACGGCTACATCAATTCGCCGACGGCTCACGCTCCTGCCACGAAGCCCGCGACGAAGGCCAGCGGCAAAGGTTATTTCCTGAGCGTTGCCGCGGAAGAACGTTGCGGAAGCCTGCTCGCGGCCGGCGGGACAATCTGGGCAGCGTACGTCGCAACGGTAGACTATGCCGGCTTGTGGCGCATGCAAATCATGCCGCCGGGTCCGGTGGAAATTTGCGTATTGGGCGTTCTTACGTGGCTCCATGCGAAATGGCGGCGCTCCATGAAAGTCAATTAAGGCCTGATCTTTCAGAAGAAAAAACTTGACTCGTAAGGCATCGAGCATCCGCCGGCGAAAAGCAGGTTCCTCACTGGGCTTTCAGCCCGGTGAGGAATGACATCCCCTTTCACTTGCATTGACTTGTCGAAGCGGAAGAACTCGCTCTCACAGAAAGTACGACCACTAGGGCTGAAGCCCGCATCATTTGTGTCGCTGACGTGGCGCTGAAGCGCCGCTATTCCACGTCACTGCACGCATCCAAGTCACTGCACGCGTCCACCCTGAGTTTGTCCGCAGGCAGCTAGTGTTTGTAGACTGTGGTGTCGGGATGGTAGTTGCGCCAGTCGAACCAATAGTCTTTCAGGGCGGGGATGCGGTCGAGGCACTTTCCTTGCGCGGCGCCGGAAATCGCGCAGCCTTGGAAGTTCCACTGGCTAGCGGTCGTGGTATCCAGCATTGCCCAGTCTTTTTTCTCTGGAGCTTCCGCCTGTAGAAAGAATTCTGCATCTTTGCCGTCGATGCGGGCGACGAAGACGCGGAATGACTTGCCGTCGGGGCCAAGGACTACCAGCAGCGGCGTACCGTTGACGCGATCGAGAATGGGAGATTGCTTGGCGAAAGTTTCCCAGGGATAAGCGCGGGCGGCACCCTTGACAGCGACTCCAATGACGACGTCGCGCGATTTTAATTCGGTGCCGGGAAAGCTGATGACCACGGGCAGCCTGGCTACATCGGGCTCCCAGTTGGGGTCGTACTCTTTTGTGTACTTCGCGACCGGCGCCAGCACTTGCCCGGAGGGAGATTCGATTCTCCACTGGCCGAAGGTGAGCTCGTCGCTGAGGATGAGTTCGAGCGCTGCGCCTTGCAGCGGGCCGTAGAGGGCCTTGCCGGTGATTTGCTGCCACCAGGTTCCGGTCTCGCGATCGCGCATCAGGAAATTCTGATTGTTGATTCCTGCCAGATAAAAGTGCAGCACTCTTCCGTTCACAGTTCGCTTCCACACCAGACCGGTGTGACAGAGCGTTCAATAGGTTACTGCGATGGGCACGCCCGCGACCACGTCGTTGAGTACGTGATGGTAGGCCATCTGGCTGATGGGATAGGCGCGGGCATCGTCGCTGAGGCGGACGGCAAGGATCATTTCTTTAGGGTCGAGCTTGCTGGCGGATTGCGCGACGAATTGAGCACCAGAAATAGGATGGAACATCCACTCGAAATAGTTAAGGCGGGCCATCACTGTCGAAAAAGCAACAACTACCAGGGTCAGCGCGACCAGTGATTTAAGCCAGCGATTGGAATATCTCCAGAGCAGGAGGCCGAAGACGAAGCTAATGATGGCGGCGATCAGTGTGCCTGCCGGAGCACGATCGCGGAGGGCCATTGCGATCAGAAGTCCGCGTGGCGACTGATGCGAGAAGGGACGGATGATGAATGCGGGGATGAAGAACAGAGCGATGGCGGTGAGGGCGCAGACGAAGAATGCGATCCAGAGCCAGCTTCTGCTTCCATGAGCGGCCTGGCGGTGTAGTTGCGTT
>Ga0210384_10007417_pt1 | contig 11568 bp, 12 predicted proteins | sample IncBWH2MmetaG_FD_160574 | JGI IMG/M metagenome (GOLD analysis project Ga0210384, IMG submission 160574) | Forest soil microbial communities from Barre Woods Harvard Forest LTER site, Petersham, Massachusetts, United States - Inc-BW-H-2-M | ecosystem: Environmental > Terrestrial > Soil >...
ACCCCGCCGTCGATCAAGAAGTCTGCCCCGACGACGTACGCAGAATCGTCCGACGCGAGGTAAACCGCCAGCTTCGCGATTTCCAACGGATCGGCCATCCGCTTGCTGGGATTGTTGGTTGCAAGGACGCTCTTGACCGCATCGCCCTGCTCTTCACCGGCGAAGCGACCGAACATCGCCGTGTCCGTCGGGCCCGGGCTTAGGGTATTCACGCGAATCCCGCGGTCCACGAGTTCGGCGCTGAGTATTCGAGCGAGATGCATGACCGCGGCCTTGCAGGTCGAGACGGTCGAGGTTGTCGGCCACCCCTTGCGCGCGCCTACGGACGCATTGATGACGACAGACGAGCTTGGCCTGAGTAGCGGCAAGGCCTTTTGAATCGTGAAGTAGGCCCCTTTGAAATTGACGGCTATCACCTTGTCGAAGCTTTGCTCTGTCACCTCCTCAAACGGCAGGAACTCACTGTAACCCGCATTTACGAAGACGCCGTCCAGGTGCCCGAACTCGCGCTTGATCGTGGCGAACATCGCGTCGAGGTCAGCGAGATTGCTGACATCCGCGCGAACGGTAAGACTTCCGGGTCCAAGCGTCTTCTTGGTCGCCTGCAGCGTCCCCTCATTCAAGCCGCAGATGGCCACGCGCGCGCCCTCTCGGTCGAATTCCTGCGCTGCTGCCAGCCCGATCCCGCTGTTGCCGCCGGTGATCAGGATATTCTTGTCCGCTAGCCTACCCATTGTCGTCACTCCTCTAGGTTAAACATATCCGTGTCGGTTACAGTTTCGGGCAAATTTAGCCGACGCCGCGTACCAGCTCCGCGAGGCTCGTTTTGCCGAGAGCCTGCACAACGGCGGCGTTCGCAGCGTTGAAGATTGGGCCAAGCCTTCGTTTCATCGCGCAGGCCACCACGCATCCGTCATGCACCTGGCTGCGCATCGCAAAAACTCCGCTCTCGCTTTCAACCGCCTTGTAGATCTGACCGAGTGTAATGCCTGATGCCGGGTGTCGGAGACTTACGCCGCCGTGGCGGCCTTGGCGAAGGGCGACCAGTCCCCCTCGCTCGAGGAGCTTGAGGAGCTTCCGCACCACGACCGGGTTGGTCCGGAGGCTTTTCGCAATTTCCTCCGAAGTCGTCCCCTCGTCGTGGGCGTGAGCGACGAAACTCATGATGTGGACGGCACTCGCCAAACGACTGTTCGCGGTCATTAAATAGAACCATATCAGTTACAGTTAAGCCCGTCAAACTCGGGCGTTGGACGACGAAATGACCGTTCCTTACGGAGGGCATCAGGGTCTCCAATATTCCGAGCATCTCGGGGTTGAACTCGTCGTCGTCGAAGTTGAGCGCGAAAACCCTACCGGAACGCTGATGAGCGATACGACGCCGGTGGGGAATACGGCGAGACCAGTCTGCCATGCCGAAAGTCCTCGCACATAGCCAAGAAAAAGCGGAGTGAGATAGATTGTCGAAAAATACCGATGCCAGTAACGAAGGATAAGATGGACCCTAGCAAAAAATTTCGATTGGTCAGCGCTCTCAAGTCCACAACGATTCAGTCCCTTCAATTACGCGGTTGTGCCGAGGCCGGGCGCGCCGGCTGGGGCGTCAGGAAACCGGCTCTTTCGGACGGTGATGATGAGCAGCGCGGCCACCAGGCAGAGCAGGCCCGAGGTAAAGAAGGCCGGCAGGTAGCTGCCCGCCAGCGTGCGGGTCAGCCCGGCGCCGTAGGCGACGCTGGCGGCGCCAAGCTGGTGGCCGGCGAAGATCCAACCAAAGACGATGTTGGCCCTGTCGCGGCCGAAGCGATCGATCGTCAGCCGCAGGGTCGGCGGGACTGTCGCGATCCAGTCGAGGCCGTAGAAGACCGCAAAGAGCGACAGACCCCAGAGGTTGAAGGTCGTGAACGGCAGGTAGACGAGCGAGAGGCCGCGCAGGCCGTAGTACCAGAACAGGAGCCAGCGGTTGTCGAACCGGTCCGACAGCCACCCCGACCCAATGGTGCCGAACAGGTCGAACACACCCATCATAGCCAGAACGCCGGCGGCGGCGACGGGCACGATGCCGAAGTCGCCGCAAAGCGGTACGAAATGGGTTTGGATCAGGCCGCTGGTGCTGGCGCCGCAGATGAAGAAGGTGAAGAACAGCACCCAGAACGTCGGGACGGTGGCCGCCTCCTTGAGGACGGCGAGCGGCGTGGTGAACAGCGACATCAAAGGTGGGTGCGCCACCGGCTGGGCAGGGGCGGGTGGCGCCGTGTCGCCGTAGGCCGAGAGCCCGACATCGGCCGGGTGGTTGCGCATGAACAACGTGACGCCGATAGCCGCCACGGTCGTGCCCGCGCAGGCGATCGCGATCGTCATCCGCCAGCCGTAGGCCTGGGTCACGTAGGCTAGGGTAGGTAGGAAGATGAGTTGACCGGTCGCATTGCTCGCCGACAGCAAGCCCGTGACCAGGCCCCGCCGCTGAACGAACCAGCGCGTGGCGACCGTGGCGCTCAGCACCATGGCGGTGAGGCCGACCCCGACGCCGGTCAGCACCCCCCAGAACAGGAAGAGTTGCCAAGCCGCCCGCATGAACAAGGTACCGATGAGGCCCGCCAGGATGACGCCGAGGGCGATCGTCACCATCCGGCGCATGCCGAAGCGGTTCATCATCGCCGCCGAGAAGGGCCCAAGCAGGCCGAACAGGGCGAGCCGCACCCCGAAGGCCGACGAGACATCGGCCGCGCGCCAGTGGAATTCCTGCTGCAGGGGAAGGAGCAGGATGCCAGCCGTGCCCAGGGTCCCGGCGGTAATGACCGAGGTGAGGAAGGTGACGGCCACAACCACCCAGGCATAGTGCAACCGGGGCCTCGCCCCGCCTTGCGCTCCGCCCTGCGCCTTGTCTGTCCTCGGCGTGGCGCTTGAGTATGTCTTAGCCATTTTTATTTCCTTTTTTTTCGAGTTAGACAGGTCGTGTCAAGGTTAAAAGTTGTATCTGAGTTCGGCGAAAGCACTTGAGGCATGTTTCAGTAACCCAAACGTACTATCTGGCGGCCCACTGTAGATTTCCCCGCCTGCGATACCTTTAAACTTGTCAGTGAAGGCGTAGGTCACTTTTGGTCGAATCAGGGATTCTCCTTTTCCGAACCAACGAACGAAAGCCACTTCCATTTCAAGAGTCTCGTTGAACATCTTGTAGCTCGGCCTGAGGGTCATTCCCGCCCGATCTTCAAACTGCTGGTTTGTGATGATTGACTCGATACTCGCAACAGTTCTTATGTTGGGATCCGAGATTCGTGCGGGATCTTGAAATCCAAAAGCGTGCCGGTACATGAACTGGGCATTGACATTAAAATTCTCGACAAATGTTCGATCGCCACCGATTACTGCATAAAGGTTCGGCTTTTGAATCAGCGGGTTCGTGCCACCGCTATTTTCGGTTCGGGTATATGCGGCCTCTCCACGAAATCCATAACTGCCAAGATTGAGGGCCCAGTCAGAGCCAATGACTCGAATGCGGTCGTAATTGAGTCCAACATTGAGCCCTGAAGAGCTAGCAGAGACCAAACTCAAATCAGGGGTTTTACTAAATCCATCGAAATAACTGAATGACCAGTCGACGGCTCCGCCCGAGTTATCGAGTTTAATTGCGAACTGGTTTTGGAAACCGCTTTTTGAGATGTCGGAAACACTTGCTCCGGCAAAGTTTTGAATTGGGTACGTCGGAGATCGCCATTCTGGAATATAGATTCCAATCAATCGGTATTGTCCGAAATTGTCGACCGCTTGAACAGCTGCAACTCCTAATCTTTGATCTTCCGTATCGGTCATCAAAAGTTTCAAATTGCTTACCGACAAATTGTCAGTCGGATTGACTCGATCGGCCCTTCCCCAAACGGTAATTTGTCGGCCCACCTTGAAATCGAAAGAGCCAATCGATTTTTCGACATAGAACTCGCGAAGCTCTGAATGAGCATCTTCTTTACGCGCAAGATCTTGTTCCTGAACGTAACCATCAAGATAAAACTTGAATCCTTCGACCTCTCTCGGTCTTAGCGTGAGCCATGCCGAATTAACTGAATATCCCGTATTGTTGGTAAAGTTCTTATCCTGACTCCAGTATCCCGCTCTCAAAGATCCAGAAATGCCCAGCGCGTCTTTCAAAGATCCAGATGCCTCGATCGTATCCATTATGCTGCCATCCATCGTGCCATCTACAGTTCCATCAGCGTCCGCCGAACTTCCAAGAAGGCAAAGTGCAAGGGCACCGGCAACCAGCGAAGGCCTACTGTATTTCAAGATACCGCGTTGTGAACTTATCCTCGCTGAAACCGACGTTAGCCTTGAAATTCTTAAACTCTAATATAGTTCGATGATTGCTTTGAACGTTCTCGGCCTCCAAGTACATCGGCTGCCACTTATCGTTCTTGGCATCGACATTCTCGATTCTTTTGGCCGTAAACTTCTTCAAAAGCTGATTTCCAGAATCGTAGACCTCACCTTTGAGCGGCACGAAGTTCTCCTTATCAATCCAAAACACGCGCTTTGAATAGCCCGAATTATCCGCGACCTCCGGTGTTTTAGGTGTGGACTCAAGTACAAAACAGTCTCGACCATCGACCGATTCACTTTTGACGACTTTATGATTCCAGTCGCTGGGCCGATGACCAATCACATCGCCATATGAAAAGTCGGTGCCGACGAACGAGTCCTTCTTATTGTTCGAGACAAGCCTTCTGACTTTCTTGAGCGCAGCAAGATAAATCCAAATGTCGTCGTCTTTTCCGGTGTGCTCGATCAGAAGTGTCTTTGTCCCTCTAACATCGGACGGACTCATAAAAGTCGTGATTCGCATGTTGTCAGTCGTGCCGTTGATGAGCTTTGTCCCTCCGGTTGTTTCACGAATTCGCTCTTGCCCTGCTGAATTGACAAGTTTGAAAGTAGCATCGGAAGTCGAATCCGCAACTTTTGAAGAGTCATAGCTTTTTTGGGCAATATCACTCGCCGAAGGATCAGCCGCCGATGCGTCGAAGGACCCGACCAGCAAAACAGCCAGAGCTACCGTTCTTAACCAGTTCATGCCGCTTGTTCCTTTCCGTATGCCGTTTGTTCCTTTCCGTTAAAAATAAACTTCGGTCTAAAAGTAAATATCAGCGCAGGAAATACGGTCAGAGTCGCAATTGAACTGACGAGCATTGCGATGGATATGAGAAATCCCATCCAAATGTGAACCATGAACCCGAAAGAAAGCATAAGAACCCCAAAGCCTCCGGCGACGGCGGTGGAGACGAACAGAACGGCCTTACCAGCAGATAAAAACGCCTTCTCGATAGCGGTCTCTTCGTCAGCGCCGGCATTCAGTTCTTCCCGCATTCTGAAACTCATGTAGATTCCGTAGTCCGCTCCGATGCCCACTGCCATCGCCGAGATCAGAGCGGTTGGGATCTGAAGTGGAATGCCGAGAAGGCCCATCACACCAAAATTCACAAACACGGCGGCTACGAGCGGGACCAGAATGAAGAGTCCAGCCGTGGGCGATCTGAATACCAGCGACGTAATGATTAGAACGGCACCCATGATCTGAAGAATGTTCAAAATCTTCTCTTTAATCATGACCTGATTAATTGCAACAGGACCAACGCTTCCTCCGCCGACCGAAACCTTCACATCCTTTGGAAAATGTTCTTTGGCAAAGCTGTTGATATCGCTCACCAAGCCCTCAATGTAAGATGAGCTATCAGTCTTGGTGAATACGGTGACCACGGCGCGCTGGTAGTCATTGTCAACGTAGGTATCAAAATCTCCGGGTTCGCCCGAACTCGAGTAAAGCAACAAGTACTGAGCGACCAGGTCCTGACTCTCAGGAACTGCAAAATAAGTCTTATTGTCTCCATTCATCGATTCATTCATCTTTTTGATGAAATCGACGATGGAAAGAGTTTTCCCAACATGGGGCTTGTTGTTGAGGTACGTCTGAAGATCATCCATCGCGTGAAGCACGTCCGGCCGCTTGATGGAGTCTTGACTAGAGCCTTCAACCAAGGCGTAGAGTGAACTCGTTCCGGCCAGTCGTTCATTCAGATTGTCGTAATCGACGATAACAGGATTCGATTTAGCGAAGAAAGTCCGGGTCGTGTTGTCGATTTGAAGGCGCATTCCTCCGAGTGAAAGGATAACGATGATCGCCCCCACCACCGCGTAAACGGTCCTTCGCCGAAACATCGTCATGGTATAAAACCAAATGATGATTCGATCCCAAATCGTCTTATGACCCTCACGTTCAACTTCTCTTAAAGAGGGGGCGGGAAGTATGGACCGAAGCGCTGGAATAAAAGTAAGTTCCAGGATCAAAGCACTCACGATTCCGGCGCCTGTAAAAATGCCAAAAGTCCGAATCGATTTGAGTTCAAAAACGACGAGCGAAAAAAATCCGAGGGCTGCCACTGTGCAGGCAATCACCATTACCGGCCCCACTTTTGACAGTGAGTTCAAAACCGCGACATGGTTGCGCTCTTTTGGCGAAAGATTAGGCCGCTCTTTCGAAACATTGGAATACTCTTCGTAGTATCGCTTTAGAATTTGAACAGCGTGGCCTGCCGCTATGGCCAGGATCAAAATCGGAGTGGCCGCATTGAAGGCATCAAAGGGCTCTCGCATGAAACCCAAAAGTCCAATCGACCAGATGACCGCAAGCAGTGCCGTAACAAGAGGTAAAATCATCGCCTGAATTGTTCTAAACGCTTCGTAATGAATCAGGCCGATCACGAGAACGGCCAGCGGAAATAGAAAGGCCATGCGGCTCGAGAAAACTTCGAGCAGCGAAAGAAATACAGTTAGTCCCGCGGTTTCAATGGTAACTGAGGAGTCTCGTTCGGGTGCGACCGCGTCTTCGATCGTCTTAGTGACTTGAACAAAACCGCCCGGAGGTTGCTTAAATTCAGCTACGATGAGAGTTGTTTTCTCGTCCGGAGAAATGAGCAGATTTGAGTAGGCTGGGTTTCTGGCTAAACCGTTTTTTAGCTCCAACATCACTGCTTCGTCTCGGGGGATTTTCTCCATGAGCGGTGTGACCACCATACCCTCGGAGTTGCCGACGATGTTTTTGGACTTTCTTGAAGAAAGGCTCGTGATGTTATTCTTGATCACAATGGGCGAATTTTTTAAACGATCAGTAATTCGCTGAACCTTTTCCAAAATCGGGGCTTGAAAGATAGTTCCTTGGTTAGCGGTAACTCCGATAACCGCGTTCAGTTTATTGCCGAAAATCTTTTCGACGATATTTCCGGTGATCACAAATGGGTTTGACTGGGGCAGAACCTTCTCTGGATCCGAAATGACTTGAAGCGAGTTCAACTGAGAAATCAGGCCAAAAGTTACAAGGACGTTCAGGAACAACACCACTTTTCGGTGCTTAATGATTGCAGCAATATAATTCCTCACGACGGGCGGGTTTCCTCTCGGTGTCTTACATCAGGGTCGATCCGGCCAGGCTGGAACAGAATCCGGTATTTGTATAGCGGCCGCTATAGAAATAGCGCGCTTGTTCCCTGCTGTCAAGACTTGTATAGTGACCTCTACAGAAGGTAACGGTTATGACACCCCGAGGACGACCTCGAAGCTTCGATCGGGAAGTGGCCTTAATGCAGGCGATGCGGGTGTTTTTGGCAAAGGGCTACGAGAGCACGACGCTCACGGATCTGCAGCAGGCGATGGGGGGGCTGTCCGCACCCAGCCTGTACGCAGCCTTCGGCTCCAAGGAAGCCCTATTCCGCGAAGTCGTATTGCTCTACCACCAAACCCACGGCATACCGATGGCGAAGGCCCTGGCCGAGGGTGCCACAGCGCGCGCCTCGATCGAAGGTTTACTACGGGTAGCTGCCACGACGTTCTGCCAACCCGACACTCCGCGCGGGTGCCTATTGGTTCTGGGCGCCATGAACTGCATGCCCGAGAATCAGGGCGTGCAGGACTACTTGCGCAAGTTACGTCTGCTGCGACAGAACATGATTCGCCAGCGGCTCAAACGCGGTATCGCCGAAGGTGATGTGCCGCGGGGCGCGGACCTGACAGCAATGGCGGCTTTCTATGCAACCGTCGTGAATGGTCTTGCCATACAGGCGCGCGATGCAGCCTCCAGCAAAGTGCTGCAGGCCGTTGTCGAGGCCGCGATGGCCGCCTGGGACGGGCTCACCTCAAAAAGGCGCGCGTGAACAAGCTCTTCGAGCAACACTGGCCACGCCACAAGATTGCCGGTGGTGACCTCGTAAATGTGGATCGGCGGGAAGCAGCGGCTGTCATGGTGGGCATGGAACAGCGAGAGTTGCTGCCCGCCATGGACGAGATCCTCGGTGCCGTCGATGAGCGCGGCGGCGGGCGTAGGCTGAGTCGGGCGATGCGGCCTTACAGGCTGCGGCGGATTTCGCGCACGCCGCGGCCGAGCTTCCGGCGCAACAGTGCCCGCAGAGTCACGCCTTCGGCATAGCCGACTTCGGCGGCGATCTGGTCGACGCTGGCGTGGCCGGTCCTGAGAAGGTGCACCGCGCGTTCTATCCGCAGGTCCTGGAAGAAGGCGAGCGGCGACTTGCCCAGCACGCTCTGCATCCGGCGCGCCAAGGTGCGCTTGCTGGTGGCCAGCGCCTTCGCGGCCTGGTCGAGCGAGAAGCCCTCAGCCAGGCGTCCGCGCGCCCAGCGCTCGAACTGTTGTATCAGCGGATCGGCATTGGCCAGATGGTCGGGGATCGAGTAGATCGATTGCGAAGCGCGCACGTCCACCACCAGGTACCTTGCCGTGAGGTTGGCCAGCTCCGGACTGGCGCGCCGGATCAGAGTCAGTGCCAAGTCCAGGTGGCTTAGCGCCGCGCCGGCGGTCACCACGGCGTTGGATTGCACGATAATGCGCGACTCGTCCAGCCGCACCCGCGGATAGCGTTGCCGGAACAGCGGCGAAAGCCACCAGGTGGTGGTGGCCTCTTCGCCGTCAAGCAGACCCGCCTCCGCTAGCACGAAGGTGCCAATGCAGGCGGTCGCGGTCAGCGCGCCGCGCCCAGACCATTTGCTCAACACTGCGCCCGCTTCGCGCACCTCGCTGCTGGCCAGTGCCTGCACGAGCGGTTCCGGCCTCATCTGCATGATGGCAGGCATCACCACCGCGTCCGGTGTCTGCGCGCGCGTCGCCGCCATCACCGGCACGCTCAGGCCGCGCGCCGTGGTGATGCTCTTGCGCAGCCCCACCACCTTCATCTGGAAGCGCAGCGAGGAAATGCCGGTCATCTCCGCCAGCGCGTTGGCCGTGCCGAAGGCGTCGAGCACCGTGGTCAGGCCGGTGTCGAACACGCCGTTGAGAGCAAGGATGTGAATACGCATGGCAATTATGATATCAAACTTGGCAATCTTGCCAATACAGCGAAGGCTACCGCAGGCCTACTCTGCGCATCCCGATTCACCACAACCTAGAGTCAACCATGATCAATCACGCGTTGTTTGTCCGCCGGGAACCCGAGACCGGCAAAGAGAAGGAAGTTGCTCGCGGCTCATCCTCGAGACGCCTGGCGAAGTCCTTAATGTGCGTATCACTTATGCTGGCTTCAGCAGCGGCCACCGCAGACAGTCCACCCGTCGCGACGCAAGTCGTCGATTTGGCGAACAAGCTGAACGGCGTGCATCCGGGGTTTCGCGCCTTTCATGCGAAAGGCATTGTGGTGGAAGGCAGCTTCAAGGCCTCGTCCGATGCCGCACGTCTCAGCCGCGCACCGCTCTTCACTGGCCGGACCATTCCGGTTACCGCGCGCTTCTCCGATGGCAATGGGATGCCGAATGTGGCGGACGGCTCGCCCGCTGCAAACCCCCATGGTATGGCCATCAAGTACCATCTGCCCGGCGGAGTGGACACCGACATGGTGACCAACTCGTTGAAGTTCTTCCCGATAGGGACCGGCGAGGACTTTCGTGATCTGTTGCAGGCCATCATCGCGAGCCCGCCCGCTGCCCCAAAGCCCACGAAACTGGAACAGTTCTTCGCCAGCCATCCGAATGCGCCGAAGGCGTTCGGTTCGGCCGCAACGCCGGACAGCTATGCGGATGAGGAATATCACGGCATTAATGCTTTCATCTTCGTCAGTAAGAGCGGCCAGAGGCAGCCGGTGCGCTACCTGCTAGTGCCGGAAAAAGCGGTGCACCTCACGCCGGAAGAGGCAGCCAAGCAGCCACCCGACTTTCTGTCGGATGAATTGACGCAGCGAATCGCGCGAAAGCCGGTGGTCTTTCACTTGAAGGCGCAATTGGCTGAGCCCGGCGATCAGACCAAGGATGGGAGCCAACCTTGGCCTGATGACCGCAAAGTCGTCGAGCTCGGCGTACTGACGCTGAACAAGGTGGTGCCCAATAGCTTGGAGGCGGAGAAGAAGCTCCTGTTCGTACCCACCGCCCTTACCGCCGGTATCGAGCTCTCCGACGATCCGCTGCCGAGCGTGCGCACCGCCGCCTATGGCGTCTCGTTCGGGAGGCGCAGCCAGCCGAGTTCAGCAAGTGCGGGACCGGACAACAAGGATGGCCGCACGAGCGACGCTGCGACGCAGCCGAACACCGTTTCACCCTAGGGCGTGTAGTACAGCGACACCGCGAGCACTGCGCATCCGATTCTCAACTTGGAGTCAACCATGATCAAGCATGCATTGTTTGTCCGCCTCGAAGCGAAGCCCGGCAAGGAGAAGGAACTTGCCCAGTTCCTACACGCCGGCCTCGGCTTGGCGCAGCAGGAAGGCACCACCCCGGTGTGGTTCGCCCTGCAGTTCGGCCCTTCCACCTTCGGCGTCTTCGATGCCTTCGGCGACGAAGCGGGCCGCCAAGCTCACCTCAACGGGCCGATCGCGCAGGCGCTGGGCGCGAGTGCCCCCAAGCTGCTGGCGCGTGAGCCGTCGATCGAACGTATCGACGTGCTCGGCGCCAAGCTGCCCGCCTGAAGCCCGCACGAAAACCACCTTGGAGCACACGGTGAATGATCACGCGGCCAGTTTGGACGCCGGGTCGCCCTCAATCGATCCGGAGCGAAGTTAAGTTCGATTAGCGAAAGGTTAAACACATGAATCAAACAGGTACCAGCATGAAACAACAGAAGTCTGACTCCGCTGCAACGAGAGTCGCCATGAATCTCGAGGTCGACGTCATCCCCGTGTCCGACGTCGAACGATCCAAGCAGTTCTACCAACGCTTGGGTTGGAGGCTCGACGCGGATGACGCCCCGGCAAAGAACGTTCGCGTCGTCCAGTTCACGCCCCCCGGCTCAGGGTGCTCGGTTACCTTCGGCAACGGACTAACTGCGGCAGCGCCCGGCTCGGCCACGGGTGCGCTGATTGTCTCCGACATCGCAGCGGCTCATGACGAACTCATCCGCCGTGGCATCGAGGCGAGTGAGATGTGGCATGGTGCGCCGTTCCCCCCGGAGGCACGACATCCCGGCCCCGACCCCCAGCGTACGAGCTACGGGTCGTTCTTTGCCTTCAATGATCCCGACGGCAATGCGTGGCTGGTTCAGGAGGTCACAACGCGGCTCCCCGGCCGCATCTGATACGGTGGTCGCACCGAGGCGCACTT
>Ga0210384_10007418_pt1 | contig 11568 bp, 7 predicted proteins | sample IncBWH2MmetaG_FD_160574 | JGI IMG/M metagenome (GOLD analysis project Ga0210384, IMG submission 160574) | Forest soil microbial communities from Barre Woods Harvard Forest LTER site, Petersham, Massachusetts, United States - Inc-BW-H-2-M | ecosystem: Environmental > Terrestrial > Soil >...
GCCGCATGATGCTGAACCGGGGCCGGCACGGCCGCGAGCTGGTTCTCTCCCGCGCGGCCGTGGAGCTGATGACTACCGATCACCTCACCCCCGAGCAACGCACCGGATCCGAGATCTTTTTCGGTATCCATAGCGGCTGGGGTTTCGGAATGGCGGTGGACATTCGGCGTGACCAGACCTTCCGCACCCCCGGCCGATTCGGCTGGGACGGCGGCTTCGGCACGTCCGCCTACACCGATCCGGCGGAGGGAATGATCGGCATCCTCCTCACCCAGCGCATGATGGCTTCGCCGGAGCCGCCGAGAGTGTTCACCGACTTCTGGACCCTGGCCTATGGAGCCATGGAATAGGCCACCGGCAACGGCCGGCCTTCTTGGTCGGCGGCGGTGGTCCTAGGCGGTGGCCGCGCCCCCGGCCACGAAAATCTGAGCCCCCACCAGCGCGGATGCGCCGCGCAGCCGCGGATGCTCGTGGGCGGCGACCGCCACAATCTCGACGTCGGCCGCACTCTCCAGCAGGGCTCTCTCCGCGAGTCCACGGCGCACGTGGGCCTTCATGAGGTCCCAGGCGGCCATGATCTCGCCCCCGATGTAGATCCGGTCCGGATCGAAGGAATTCACGATCGAGGCCAGACCGAGGCCCAGGTAGTGGGCGGTGGAGGCCAGCGCCGACACCGCCTTCTCGTCACCCTCCCCCACACGGGCCATGAAGTCCCCAATGCTTAAGCGCGCGACCTCGGAGGACACCAGTTGCCCGGGTCGGAGCGGCTTGCCCAGGTACCGGGACACGGTGGCCAGGTTGGAGACATAGGCCTCCCAGCAGCCGACCGCCCCGCAGGCGCAGGGCGGGCCGCCCAGGTCGAGGGGCAAGTGCCCGAACTCTCCAGCGATGTTGTGACGGCCGCGCAGGACCTCCCCCGCGACCAGGAGCCCGACGCCCAAACCGTCGGAGACGGTCACAAAGGCAAGATCCCCCGGCGGCGCCTCGCCACGCAGGCTCCACATCTGGGCAAATACGCAGGCCCGGGCCGCGTTCTCCACCTCCACCGGCAACCCGAGGGCGGCGGAGAGAAGGCTCTTGAAGGGCACGTTCCGCCAGCCTAGGGCGGGGGCGCGAAGAACGATGTTGCCCGTCCGATCGAGCATCCCCGGGAAGGCGATGCCCACGCCGTGGCACTGGCCCGACTCGCTGTGGTCCGCCATCAGACGGCGTACCTCCCCCGCGAGGTGGGATGTGAATGACTTCGGGTCCGCATCCGTGGCGAAGCTCCGGACGGGCGACAGCTCGTTTCCGACGAGGTCGGTGATGACCAGGAACGTTCGCGTGACGCGAACGTCCACCGCCACCGACCAACGGCCGCGCGAATCGAGGTGAAGGAGCGTCGGCTTGCGCCCGCGATCCGTGTCCCCGGGCCCACCTTCGCGCACCAAACCGTCCACGATGAGACCGTTCACGATTCTCCCGATCGCGCCGCGCTGCATCCGGAGCCGGCGGGCAAGCTCGGCGCGTGAAATCGGCTGGTAGGCACGGAGCAGGTTGAGCACGACCTGCTGGTTGATGGCGCGGTGTGTCCCCCGCGTGGAGATGCCGAGGAGCTTGGGGTGCAATTTACGCAAGGCCTTTGAAACAACCTCTCTTGCACCAAGTCGGCGCAAATGAACGGAAACTATTGTACCCCGGCCTGTCCCGGAAACCACTATTTTGCGGTATGTTACAGATCTTTCGTGGTTTAGCCAACCTCAATATAAAGTTTGTTGACATCCTGTAACACTTTGCATATGTTTGGTCCAAATTGGGTCCGAGGAATGCCCCTACTCTTGCGACAGCCCTGAGGTCGCGTTGAGCGTGTCTCTCCGTCGAGGAGGCCTCCCATGAGTGCAGCGATCAGGCCGTTGAGTTGGATCTTGGCCTCCCGACGCGGGTGGGGGGTGGCTTTGGGGTTGTTGCTTGCGCCTGCGGTCTGGGCGCAAGGCACGAGCGGACGGATTTCGGGCAGGGTTACCGACAGCTCGGGGGCGGTGCTGCCCGGTGTCACGGTGACGGCCACGGAGTCCGGACAGCACTTCACGAGGACCACCACCACCGACCCGCGGGGCGACTACGTGCTCGTGGGCCTGCCCCTCGGCACCTATTCCGTGACCGCGGAGCTGAACGGATTCCGGAAGGTCAACAAGTCGGGCTATGCACTCGTGGCCGACGGCCGCCTCACCGTGGATTTCAGCCTTGAGGTGGGCGGGGTGACGGAGGCGCTGGAGGTGAGGGCGCCCGGGGAGACCGTCAACACGGTCTCGGGGGAGATCGCGAGGGTCGTGGACCGGGAGCAGGTCCAGGATCTGGCTCTGAACGGCCGCAATTACATGCAGCTCGCGACGTTGATCCCGGGCTCCCCCGTGCTCGATACAAATGCCCTCAACATCATGGTGGGCCTCGGCATCAACACGTCGATCAACGGCAGCCGCGGCAACTCCAGCCTGCTTCTGGTCGACGGCGGGTTCAACATGGACTCCGGCTCCAACAACAGCCAGATCAGCAACGTCGGCCTCGACTTCATCGACCAGGTCTCGATCAAGACCGCGAATTTCTCGGCGGAATACGGCCGCAACTCCGGGGCCGCGATCAACGTCATCACGAAGAGCGGCAGCAACCAATTCCACGGCAGCGCCTACGAGTACGGCCGCAACGAGCACCTCGATGCCAACGACTTCTTCAACGACGCAAAGGGCGTTTCCAAGGCCAAGCTTCGCTACAACGATTTCGGCTGGAGTCTGGGCGGCCCCATCAAGAACGACAAGCTCTTCTTCTACGCGGGAGAGGAATGGAAGAAGATCAGCCGCCTTTCCACATTCCCGCTCGACACCCTGCCCACGAGCGCCATGGAACGGGGGGACTTCAGCGCGCTCCCGACGCCCATCCGCGACCCGCTCACGGGTCAGCCCTTCCCCGGGAACATCATCCCCGCGAGCAGGATCACGCCCGATGGGCGAGCGATCGCCGCGGTGTACGCCGGTGCGGAGCAGGTGGCGCGCTCCTTCACAGACCGCGCCGTCGCCAACAACGCCTTCTTCCAGGGCGACAACCCGTTTTCCTTCCGGCAGGACCTCATCCGGTTGGACCTGCAGCAATCGCAGACCCAGCGCTTCACCCTGCGGGTCCTTCTCGATGACTATGACACCGTGGATCCGACGGGCACCTTCATCACCTCGGCGATTCCCACCGTGCCGAATGACCGCAAGCGGCCGGGGAGAAACATACAGCTCGGACACACCTGGACGATCCACTCCAACCTCATCAACGAGTTCAAGGCCAACACCTCCTGGAACAGCCAGCGCATCCCGCCCATCGGCGACGCCTGGAAGCGCGACACTTATGGCTTCACGTACCCTCAGCTCTTCCCCGATGGAGGGCCATACAAGAACAGCATTCCGGACACCACCGTCAGCGGCTACGCGAGCTTCTTTGGCGCCGCCCGCTCGCTGATCTCTCCCACCACGGACATCCAGCTCACCGACAACCTGAGCTGGATCAAGGGCGCGCACACCCTCAAGACCGGTGCCCTCGTGGTCCGCGACCGGAAGGACCAAAATGGGCGCTCCATCTACGCCGGTTCGGTCTCCTTCAACCCGGCCGGAAACCCCAACTCCACCGGCAACGCCTTCGCGGATGCGCTTCTCGGAAACTTCCGCACCTACTCCGAGTCACAGCTCGACCCCGTCGGCTTCTTCCGTTTCTGGCAGGCGGAGGGCTTCGTCTCCGACGACTGGCGGGTCTCGCACAGGTTGAGCTTGGAGGTGGGCGTCCGCTACACGTGGCATCAGCCCATGTACACACAGGCCAACAACATGGCGAGCTTCGATCCCGCGCTCTACGACCCCAGCCAAGCCGTCACCGTGACCCGCAAGGGAACCCTGGTTCCCAACTCCGGCAACCCCTTCGATGGAATGATCCGGGCGGGAAACGGCATTCCCGCCAGCGAGCTCTTCCGCGTCCCCGTCGGCAGCAGCCCCTCCGTTCTGGCCGTGCCCGCGGGCGCCCCCCGCGGCTTCTATCAGGACCAGAACCTGTTCGCGCCACGCTTCAGCTTCGCGTGGACGCCGACGGACGACGGCAGGAGCGCGATACGCGGGGGGGTCGGGCTCTTCTACGACCGGCCGGAGGGAAACCTTCTCTTCGGGGGCGGCGCCAACGGAACCCTCAATGACCCCCCCTACAACTTGAGCGCGCAATACGAGAATGGAAACCTGGCCGCGCCCGGAGGCGGGAGCGTCCCCGCGCCCGCGCCCCTCGGCGCCATTGCCGCCGTCGACCCCAACCTGAGCGTACCCCGCGAATGGAACTGGAGCATCAGCTTCCAGCGGGAGCTCCCCGGGGGCATCTTCGGCGAGATCGGCTACATCGGCGCCAAGGGCCAGAACCTCCTCCGCGAACCCGACATCAACCTCCCCTCCTTCGACGTTCTCGCCGCCAACGCGGCGTTGCCGGCCGCCCAGCGGGCCAACATGAACTTCCTGCGCCCCTACAAGGGCTACTCGCAGATCTTCCAGCGCGTCTCCGACGCGAGCTCGAGCTACCACGCGATGCAGCTGTATCTCGCCAAGCGCCTGGGCGACCTCCGCTGGACGGTGAGCTACACGCTCTCCCGGGCTCGAGACAACGCCAGCTCGAACACCGCGGGGACGGGCGGCACGGAGACGATCGACTTTGCCTTGAGCCGCGACTACAACTACGGGCCCAGCGACTTCGACCGGCCGCACATCATCGTGGCCACCTGGACATGGAAGCTTCCCTTCTTCAAGGAAGAGAAGGGCCTGGGCGCCGTCCTGGGCGGGTGGGAGGTGAGCGGCATCGCCCGCTACCAGTCGGGGGCGCCTCTGACCGTGACTGGAAACACGGTTATCGGAAACCGGCGCGCGGACTACATTGGCGGCGACCCCTATCTCTCCGGTTCCAACGGGTCGACGACGCCGGGCACCCTATACTGGCTGAACCCGGCGGCATTCGCTCCCGCGCCGGACGGCCGGCTGGGCAACAGCACGCGCGGCCAGTTCCGGGGACCCAGCTACAAGACCATCGACCTGTCCTTCCGCAAGGGCGTCCCCATCAAGGGAGACGTGCGGCTCGCGATCCAAGCCGACTTGTTCAACGTCCTCAACCAGACGAGCTTCACGACCGGAACGGCGTCGTCGGTGACGACGAACCTGGCCGCAGGGGGCTTCGGCACGCTGAACCAGGCGGCGCCGCCGCGCAACGTTCAACTCGGGGCAAGGCTCAGCTTCTGATCCTGAGCTGACGGGGGGTCTTTGCCGGGGGGGGCGGAAAACCCTCGAAGACGACCGCGCGTGGTCGGTTATCGCGGCCTCCCGAGCTCGAGGCGCGCGTGGGGATCGGGCTCAATTCCTGATCCCGATGACAGAGGGCGGGGCTCGTTACAACTTCGGTTGACAGCCCGTCCCCCGGAACCTATCATCCCGTCCGGCTCCCTCAAGCGAGAAAAGAGCTGTTTGCCCGCCAGCCAACCCTCACGTCAGCGGGTGTGGCTCGGGTCAACCGTGAGGTCACGGAGGTGATCATGTTTCGAAGGTTATTCGCGGCCGCAAGCGTTTTCGTCTGTCTCGTCGTCGTCGGGGTGGGGACGTCCTCGCGCTCGGTCACGCAGGCCGCGGAGCCGGCGGGCCCCGAGTGGTCCGTAAACGCCACCGCCATCGAGGCCTGCAGCTGCCCCATGTTCTGCCAGTGCTACTTCAACACCAAGCCCGCCGGCCATCACGAGCATGCGGGGGCGGGGGAGCATTTCTGCCGCGCCAACCTGGCTTACAAGGTGAACAAGGGACGCTACGGCGCCGTGAACCTGGACGGCGTGAAGTTCTGGGTGGCGAGCGACCTGGGCGGCGACTTTGAGAAGGGGATGGACTGGGCCGTCCTCTACTTCGACAAGGCCATGACCAAGGAGCAGCGCGACGCGGTGGCCGCGGTCATGGGCCACGTTTTCCCCGTGAAGTGGCGTTCCTTCACCACCGCCGAGGCCAGCATCGACACTTGGGTATTCAATAAGGACGAGGCCCGCGCCACCATGGATGGCGGGAAGACCGCCGAGGTCCGGCTCAAGCGCTTCCCCGGCAACACCGCCGAGCCCGTGGTGATCAAGAACCTCAAGTACTGGGGTGTCCCCCGCAACGACGGCTTCGTCCTCATGCCGAACGAGGTGGAAGCTTATCGAACGGGACCCAACGCCTTCGAGTTCAAGGGCACCAACGGTTTCATGATCACCTGGGACATCAACTCCAAGGACGTCGCGCCTCCGACCGCGAAGAACTAAGGCGGCCGTCGTCTTCCTTGCTTGGGGCCGCACGGTCGCCGTGGCCGTGCGGCCCTCTCACTCTGCGGGAAGCCCCCGGAAGAGCTCCAAGGCGGCCAAGAGGTCCACGTTGGCGCCGCTGAGGATCACCCCGACCCGTTTGCCCGCCGCCGCTAACTTTCCGCGGTAGGCCGCAGCCAGGCCCAGGGCGCCCGTGGGCTCGACCACCAGCTTCATCCTCTCCCACAGGAAGCGCATGGTGCGGACCAGGTCCTCGTCGGAGACGGTGACCATGTCGTCGACGTGCTGCCGCACGAGCGGAAACGTGAGCGCCCCCAGGGAGGCGGTGCGGGCGCCGTCCGCGATGGTACGGGGGTTAAAGACGGTCTGAAGCGTCCCCGTCCGGAACGAGCGGGTGGCGTCGTCGGCCAGCTCGGGCTCCACTCCCACGACCCGTCCCCCGGGGGAGAGTCGGCGCATGGCCAGGGCGCAGCCGGAGAGCAGTCCGCCCCCGCCGCAGGGCACGAGGAGGAGGTCGAGGGGCCCCGTGTCCTCCAGCAGTTCCTTCGCGGCCGTGCCCTGGCCCGCGATCACGTCCGGGTGGTCGAAGGGCGGGATCAGCACGGGGTCGGTCTCCGCTTGCAGCCGGCGCGCTATCTCCTCCCGCTTCTCGGTCGCGCGGTCGTAGGGCACGATCCGCGCCCCGTAGCCCTCGGTGGCCCGGCGCTTGGCCGCGGGGGCGTCCCGGGGCATGACGATCGTGGCCGCCGCGCCCAGCAGCCGGCTGGCCAGGGCGATGGCCTGGGCGTGATTGCCCGAGGAGTAGGTGAGAACACCCCGGCGCCTCTCCGCCGGGGACAGGCGAGAGATAGCATGGTAAGCCCCGCGGAACTTGAAAGTCCCCGTCCGCTGGAGGCTTTCGCACTTCAAGAAGACCTCGGCCCCCAGCTGGTCATCCAGGGCCCGGGAGGTCATGACCGGGGTCCGGGAGGCCACGCCCTGCAGGCGGCGCGAGGCCGCCGCCACCTCCTCGTAGGTGACGCTTCCGGAGATCTCGCCCATGGAGCTGCGATGCTAGCAGACTGGGCCTGTCCGCGGCAGGGATCGGTCATAATCAGGGCTTGGCCGAAGTCCCCGCGACGGGCGCGCTCGCCTTCCTGCTCCACCACCCTCTGGCCGTGCTCTCGGTGGCGGTGTTTGCGGACCAGCTCGGCCTCCCCCTCCCCACGGGGCCGCTCCTCCTCGCCGCGGGGGCGCTCGCCGGCCAGGGCCGACTGGACACCGCTTCCGCGCTGGGCGTCTGCGTCGTGGCCTCCGTGCTCGGCGAGCTCCTGTGGTACGAGGCGGGGCGCCGCCGGGGGAGCTCGATTCTCAGCCTGCTCTGCCGCATCTCCCTGGAGCCCGACTCCTGCGTGCGCCGGACGGAGGAGGTTTTCGTCCGCCACGGCGCGCGCACCCTGCTCGTGGCCAAGTTCGTTCCCGGCTTCGCCACCGTGGCCCCGCCCCTGGCCGGGATCATCGGCATGCGGCTCTCCCGCTTTGTCTTCTACGCGGGGGCGGGCGCCCTGATCTGGGCCGGGACCTTCTTCCTCCTCGGCTACATCTTCAGCGACCAGCTGGAGGACGTGGCCCGGCACGCGGCCACCCTGGGCGCCATCTTGGTCGCCGCCTTCCTCGCGTGGCTGGGCTGGAAGTACGCCCAGCGGCAACGGTTCCTCCGAAACCTGCGGATGGCCCGCATCAGCGCCGAGGATCTCCGGCTCAAGCTGGAGGCGGGGGAGGAGGTGGTGGTGGTGGACCTGCGGGGCGCCCTCGACTTCGCGGCCGATCCGAGGACGATCCCGGGGGCGCTGCGCTTGTCCGCCGAGGAGCTGGCGGACCGGCACGACCTGATCCCCCGCGACCGGGAGATCGTGCTCTATTGCACGTGACCGAACGAGGCCACGAGTGCCCGGGTGGCACTGCTCCTGAGGGCGCGCGGGATCACGAGGGTCCGGCCCCTGGCCGGCGGCCTGGGCGCCTGGCGGGGCCTCGGGCTCCCCGTAGAGACGCGCGAGAACCCGGGAGAGTCCGCAGAAACTCCGCTCCGTTGACAGCGGCGGGGCCTCCGCCTCTTCTCCCTGGCCACGCTCGTCCAACTCGCCTCCGGCCTCTGCTCCTGGCTGGCGCGGGCGGTACCAAAAGCCGCCGGCTGAGGCGGGGTTAGAATCTCATCAGCCATGGAAATCCCGCCCGAGGTCTCTGCCTTCTACGGGCAGGGCACGGAGGCGGGGCGGCTCGACCAGGAGTTTCGGCTCGAGCAGGCCCGCACCCGGGAGCTCCTCACCCGCCACCTCCCGCCCGCCCCCGCCGTGATCCTGGACGTGGGGGGCGCGGCCGGGGCTTACGCGCTCTGGTTGGCCGCCCAGGGGTATGAGGTCCACCTCGTGGACCCCGTGCCCCTCCACGTGGAGCAGGCGCAGCGGGCCTCTGCGACCCAGTCGGCTCCCCTGGCCAGCGTGAGGAGGGGGGAGGCGCGCTCCCTGGAGCGGGCCCGCGCCAGCGTGGACGTCGTCCTGCTGCTGGGGCCGCTCTACCACCTCCTGCGGCGCCGCGAACGGCTGGCCGCTCTGCGCGAGGCCCGGCGGGTCTTGCGGCCGGGCGGCCTCCTCTTCGCGGCCGCGATCTCCCGCTTCGCCTCCCTCCTGGATGGCCTCCGGGGAGCGCTCTTCGCGGACCCCGACTTTGAGCGGATCGTGGAGCAGGACCTCGTCGACGGCCAGCATCGCAACCCCACCGGCCGGCCGCAGTACTTCACGAGCGCCTTCTTCCACCGCCCGGAGGAGCTCACGAGCGAGGTCCGCGCGGCGGGGCTCGTCCTGGACGACCTCGTCGCCCTCGAGGGACCCGGTGCCTTCCTCCACGACCTCGATCTCCTCTGGGGCGATCGCCGGAAGCGGGACACCCTGCTCCGATTCGTGCGCGCGGTGGAGCGTGAGCCTTCCCTGCTCGGGCTCGGCCCCCATCTGCTGGCGGTGGCCCACCGGCCCCGCGCCTCCGGCTCGGCTTCCCGGAGGGCAAGCAAGCGACGAGCCGACGCCCCCCGGGCACGGCAGAGGGTGCGGAGGACAGGGTGACCGGCCCGCACTTCTTTCCCGGCAAAGAGCCTTAGATCTCTCTCAGCTCCCACCCGTCGAGCGAATAGCCCAGGGCGCTTGACCTCGGCTATCCGCCGAGCTCTCTGAGAGCCCCGATCCGTCAGGGTCGCGCGAGATATTTCCTCGCTTCCAGAAGCTCTGGGCGCTCCGTATCGGCGTGGGTGCAGAGCGCCACGAGCTTCTCGTAGTAGGTCTGCGCCTTTTCCCGATCGCCCGCGAGTTGGGCCGCTTTCGCGGCGCCGTAGAATCCACGGTACCGGTTGCGTGACGATTGCAAAGAAGCCTCGTACTCCTTCAGAGCGGGCGCCGGCTCGCCGGCGGCAAGGAGCAAATCGCCGAGCAGTTCGCGCATGGGCCAAAGCCGGTTCTCCATCGCTACGTGCTTTTCGCTGGCATCCTCCGCATCCGCCGCAGAGCGCATCAGCCTCAAGGCCTCATCCTTCTTCCCTTCTCGGTGGGCCACCCAGGCCGCGCTCGCGCTCCGCATGATGTCCACCTGCTCCGCCCAGTAGTCATCCTTGGACTGCAGCAGCTCGGCCGCGATTCGCTTCAATTGCTCAACACTGCCCCGCGCACCCTCCAGGTCGCCGCCTCGAGCCGACCCCATGGCCCGGGCGAAGTAAGTTATCGAATCAGCCACGGGAGTGGCGGAAGCCAGCGGAAGCGCGGACGCCTCGGTCCAGGCCCCCCGCTCGAGCGCGTAGCGCGCGGGGATCGCGGAGAGGGCGGTGTAGCCGGCAAGAACGGCCCCGGTTGGATTCGCGGTCCCCAGGGCGCCCTGGGTTTTTTGAAGTTCGGCGTTCCGGTCGACTGCCCTCTTCGCTTCCGCATCCTGCGCTCCCTGCAAATACGCATAGACCATGAAGTCCAGCGCGTGAGCGTAGCCCTTGGCCGCCGTAAGAGCGGCCTGGTTTGACTTGATCGACTCCTGCCACATGCCGAGCATGGAGTAGATATGGGACGGCATATGGAGGGCATGGGGAGCCGAGGGAGCCACATCGCCGAACTGCCGTGCCGCGAGAAGCCCGCGATCCGCGAGCGGTGGGAAGTCATAGCTGTGGATCAGATAATGCAAGGCGCCCGGATGCTCCGGCTGGACCGCGAGCGCTTTTTCAAGAATCGCCCCCGCCTTCAGCTGCCGGGTATAGTTCTTGTCCGCGGGGAGGACCACCACCGCTTCATTCAGCGCCAGGGCATAGAAGATCGCGGCCTCGGGATCGTCCGGATAACGCACGTACAGTTGTTCCATCGCTTTTTCGTAGGCTAGAACCCGCGTTCGAAAATCGAGCCTTTCCCCGTCCCGGTAATATTTCGCAATCGCGGCGATGTAGTCGCGCTCTCGCTGGGTCTTGGCGCCGATGGCCTCCGCCTTATCGATGGCCTGCAAGGCATCCTTGAGAGCCGCCGGCGGCGCGGCACCCACGAGAGGGTTAGTCCTCCGGCTCATGGCCACTCCCCAGTAACCCATCGCGCAGTTCGGGTCCGTGTTCGTGACCTCGCCGAACGCATTGAGCGCCTGCGGAAACCAGAAAGAATGCAGCATGGCTAGGGCGCGATCAAAGGCCTGCTGAGCTGCGGGGGAGCAAGACACGGGAAAGTGGACTTTGCCTAACTTTTCAGGCTCGCCCATTCTCTCTTGAGCCAGAGAAATCGGCGCACACGTGGACCCCGCGAGAATCAAGGACAGAATCGTGCGCTTCATCGATACCCCTCCCCAAACTCGGTTGGGTCCTCATGACCTTCTCTGGTTGTTGGCGGCGAGTGAGTGTGCCATGAGACCAACGACCATGGCAACCACCAGGTAGCGGGAGGGCAACGCTAGGGGAACCGATTCCCTCGCTCTCCCAGAACGGTTCGATGAAGCGCTCCTCAGTCTGCCCCGAAGAGGGCGAAGACGTCCGCGCGCAGGGCAGCGAGAGCCTCGCCGCTGAAGCGGTCGGCCTCCTCCTCGGCCCCGCCCCGGAAAGCGCCCACCATGGATCCGGCGGAGCCCGCCAGCCAGCGAAGGATCCAGCTCTCCTTGACCTCGAGCCGGTACTCGAAAACGAGAAGGGTGGGCGACCCGTCGCGAATCGCGAAGGCAAGGAGGGCTCCTTCTCCAGTGAAGGGGTGACGCAGGGGCGATCGGAGCAGGGGCTC
>Ga0210384_10007419_pt1 | contig 11566 bp, 6 predicted proteins | sample IncBWH2MmetaG_FD_160574 | JGI IMG/M metagenome (GOLD analysis project Ga0210384, IMG submission 160574) | Forest soil microbial communities from Barre Woods Harvard Forest LTER site, Petersham, Massachusetts, United States - Inc-BW-H-2-M | ecosystem: Environmental > Terrestrial > Soil >...
GTAGGCGCACAAGACTCTTCCCGGTATTTTTTGTGGACCGCCGCTATAACGGCTGTCCTGATAAGGCGAGCCTTTATACTGGCTCACGAATGATTGGGAAAACGCAGTCGCCGGTAATATCGATGCGACCATGAAACATACAGAAAACACTCTCGGGTTCATTCTTCAACTCCGTCTGCATCGATCGCGCGATGCATAAGAATCAATTGACTGGCCGCTTGGCGAGCAGGTTGCGGAAAAACTCGATTCGATCGATGGAAGACGACCTCTGGGCTGAAGCCCGCACTGATTCTGCTGGGCTCTACGCTGCGCTGAAGCGCCGCTCTTCCACGGTGCTGCACGCGTTTTGTTTCAGCTGACCTATTTCAGGTGATCAGGAAAAGCTCGATCCCGTGCGCTTTTCCCAGATTGCGCGAGTATTTCTTGTCCGTCCCATTGTTCCAATGCTCATGCACACCGAGGCTGCGGCATCGGATGCCGTCGCGTTCAGGATCATAGACCGTCTTCGAAGGTGGGTCGTTCGCCAAAGCAGATTCGCGCAAGTAGTTATCGGCATTCGCGATGTCCGGAAGATCGGGCCATTCGGAAGTCAGAAAATCGAAGCCCACGGAATCGATCGCTACGCTGTCGAGCGACATGAAGATGCTGTTTGGCCAGGCATCGTTGAAGGGCGCCATCTTCCATTTGCGGTGAGGTGGGCCATCCACGTTGTCGTTCCCATAGAGCCCGTCAATAATAAAAAGGATGGTTTTCTCGCCGAGATCTTTATGACCCAGAAAATCGGTGAATGCGGAGTAACTCGCCGAACCATCCTTGTTGTGATGGAAACCATCGTGCGCGTTCTTGTGCCAGTCGGGATTGATACTCGTAGCCCCGAATAGGTTCTTCGCGCAAAGTGTCACGCCCGAACTCACATGCGCTCTCAATACTGCAGCATCAATTAAGTAGGTGGCTTCAATGACCACGGTGTCGAGTCCTTTGGCGTTGTTGCTTTCAATGGAGAAAGGGATCGCGTTGGGTTTGAACTCCGCCTTGAGTCGTCCATCGCCTCCGATATGGTCCACAAAGACGACACCGGGAAACTCACGGTGAAGCTTGTCGTAGAGATCGCTTGGAATGAACCGGCTGGAATCGAAGACGGTGATCGATGATTGTGGCACTCGTCCCGGCCCAGTCAACTGTCGGACAAGCGAAAGGATCATATGGGGCGAAGAGTTCAGACGATCGATTGTGTCATGCCCCGTGGTGTTGTTCAGGTTGGCCTTGATTGCCACTTTCTCACCAGCCTTGTACCCGGCGTCGCCGCGAGCATGAGTGCGATTGAAATACTTGAAAATGGCGCTCCATGCCGGGGCGTCGCTTTTTTGAACTGTCAGACTCCGGATGGAGCGCGAGACCATGCGGTCAATTACAGCCTGGCTGTTGTTGGCGTCTTTCCACCAGGACCCTGTCCCATCCCATGTCACAGCCGCCGGGTCATGCATCCAGGTGACTCGACCGGGAACCACGCCGCGGGGAACACCCACTGGAGAAAGCGTGGGTTCGAAAAGAGAAGAACGAAGAGTAGTGGCAGCTGCGATAGACAGGGCGAATTGTCGGCGAGTCATTGCCATTTTTGATTCCTCACGCACAAGTCTTACGGTTACCGCGGGGTCATTTTGCCTGAAAGCACAAAAACTGGTGGAGTCGCGTGTATATGAATGCCAAGGATACACCACGAGTTGGTGACTGCGGTAAAGAGAGACATCTGACCGTTCAGCCTTGGCCCGAGAATCCCATGCCTGCCAGGACGCCTCGCATATAGGCAAAGCTGGCGATCACGCCGGGCATCGGGTCGTCGGGATGAATCTCATACTCCAGATCGACGAAGCCTTGGTATTTCGTCGCGATGAGCGCTTCAAACACCTTCCGCACTGGCATGATGCCGTCTCCCACCGCGACTTGGCTCTCCTTACTCTGGAAGTTCGTGAGGTCCTTCATGTGCACGTTAAACAGCCGCGGGCCAACCTCGTGGATTGCCTGAACGACATCGGTGCCGGCACGAACCGTGTGCCCGACGTCGATGCAGCATCCGATGCGCGGATCCATTCCCTTCACCGCCTTCAACACATCCAGCGGCGAAGGCCACAATTTGTCTTCCGGCCCGTGGTTGTGGAGGGCGATACGGATGTCGTACTCCTTTACGAACTTTTCCATTCGCGGCAAAGTTTCCGGTGTGGGGTCGCCCGCAACGATAACGGCGATACCTGCCCGCTTGCAGTATTCGAACTTACTGCGGATGTCGGCGTCTTCATCTTTCGCGAAATAAATGGCTCCAGCGGCGTGAAGCTTGATGCCCGCCGCGCCGTAGTCCGCCAGCGCGGCTGCCTCCTGCTGTGCGTCCATCGGGAGATGATCTTTGACGTCCTTCGCATTCAATGCCAAGACGTTGAGTTGCTTCATGAAGCCGATCATCTGGGCGCGACTGAAGTTACGAAACGTGTAGCTGGCCAGGCCTAAACGGATGGGCAACGCTTGGTCGGGAGATGAGTTCTCGTGAGCCAGCGCCAGGACGGCGGACGGAGCGGAAAATGCCGCCGCAACGACTGCACCGGAGCGAACGAAATCGCGACGCGAGAGCGTGGTTTTGTTAGACATGTGGCGCCCATCCTGGCTCGTAGTCGCGCCCCCACATCTTCATGGCTTCGGGATCGCCTTGAATCCGTCCGTCTTTCGCGTCGAGACGCAGTTCCCGGTTGACCTCCCAGGCGATGTTGGAAAGCTGCAACATCGTAACGGCGACATTGCCAACAGCGATAGGAGCGTTGAGCTTCTCGCCCTTGCGGATACCCGCGATAAAGTTCGCGAAGTGAGCGTCGGTCATGAAATCACGGCCGATCAGGTCAGCGGACGAAGTGGTTTTGCCCACCTTGAATTCGCTGGTCTTGTTGCCTTTGAGGTCGTAGATCTCGTAGCCGCCGCGATCAATCAGCACTGTGCCCGTGGTTCCCATAATTGTCGAACCCCGATCACGGCCGTAATACTTCATTCCCTGGCAGCACTTCCCGTCCCACGAGATCATTTTGTCGTCGTACTCGAAGCTGGTCACCAGTGTGTCGTAGAACTGCCAGTCATCTTTGAAATGGTATCGGCCGCCCGACGATGCAACTCGCTGGGGATAGTCGACGCCGAGCGCCCAGCGGCAGACATCGACTTCGTGCGTACCATTATTGAGCGTTTCGCCCGTGCCATAGATTTTGAACCAGTGCCAGTTATAGGGCTGCACATTATCCGTATACGGACGACGCGGAGCGGGGCCCTGCCACAAGCCCCAATCAAGCTGAGGCGGCACTGGCGCCGCTTTGCCCGTACCAATCGACTTTCTCACATTGACGTACCAGGCCTGCGCGAAGTAGGGCCTGCCGATTACGCCGGCATGGATTTTATCAACGACCTCTATGGTGTGGGCTGAAGAGCGCTGCTGCGTCCCCATCTGTACCAGCTTTCCATATTTCTTTTGCGCATCAACCAACATCACTCCCTCTGCCGGATTGTGGCTGCATGGTTTTTCCAGATAGACGTGCTTACCCGCCTGCAAGCCGGCGATTGCCATGGGTGTATGCCAATGATCGGGAGTGGCAATGGTGATGGCGTCCACATCTTTCAGTTCAAGAATCCTGCGAAAATCTTTGTCAGTGGCGGGGACCTCGCCCGTCTCCTGTCGCGCTTGATCGGCGAACTTACTTAGAATGCTGCTGTCCACATCACAGACATGCGAGATTCGCGCGGCACTTTTGTTTGCCTGGAGCGAGGAGAGGTGAGCGTAGCCCCGACCGTTCAGACCGATGACGGCAAAGTTGAGTCGATCATTCGATCCAAGAATCTGGCCATAGCTCTTTGCCGTAGTTGACACGGCCAGTCCAGCCGCGCCTACAGCAAGGGCATCGAGAAATTCGCGTCGCGTAGCCATCATTTTCTCCTTGAAGCTGCCTTTTATTCAGAGGCAGCCATTCTGGATTTGTTCAGATCACAATTTACCGCGGTACGCCCACAATCCTAAGCCGGGATTTGAAATAAAGAAAACCTCTTCGCCGTCGACCCGGTTGTTGCCATAGCGAAGGGTCTGCGGGTTGTAGCGCGCGAGCATAGTTTTCAAATCGCCGTATTCAAAGCCCACTCCCTCAACTTCCGCTTGGCTTAGATGACCGGGGCACAGCCGGATAGTGAAGCGACCTTCGGAGGAGCCGTGTATGAGGTGAGCAGCCGCGCTAAGGTCGTTTGCGAGATCAGCATTCGCACTCACGGCCGCGAGAGTGGCCGGCGTTCCACGATAGCCGTACTTGCGGATCAGCGCGTCGATGGCCCGGTCTTCGCCAAATTCCTTTATGCCGGGCGCCAGGATGATCAGCTCCGCACCGTCGGCCAGTGCCATGCGGGTACGGTAGATGGCCTTGTTGCCCAGCCATGTGCTGTGAAACTCGTGAGGATCGAGATAAACGACGGCCTTCTGTATGGGCGAGTCCATGGTCTCGAAGTTCACTTTCAAGCTGAGCGCGGCGGCGCGGTGAAAGCACTCAATATCGTCGCCTATGAAAAGACCGCGCACAGCCAAACGTCCATCCGCCATGAGTCCGACAACGGTGAGCACGTAGACGATGGGCAGATGTCGCAGGAAACGATCGGATGCGTAATTGATAACGTTGCGCACGGGGTTCTCGGCGCGGCCCATGATACGCTCCATCCCGTAAACCGCACCCAGGTAGTGGCTCCGGTTTATGCTCTCGCGGCCTCCCGTGCCCACGAGAATATTCTTTGTATAGTTGGCCATGCCTATCACTTCATGGGGCACGACCTGGCCGATGGAGAGAATGAGATCGAAGTCGCCATGCGCAATGAGCCGGTTTACCTGCGCCGGCCACGCATAGTTCAGTTTGCCTTCCGATTGCTCGCGGATAAACTCGGCCGGGACCTCGCCCAGGGTCTCGACGTCGGTACGCCAGTTATGCACGCGGAAAAGCTCTGCCGGCATGGCGCCAAACATGCGCGCGAGCTGCTCCCGATCCATCGCAGCATGCGTGCCGAGGGCAGGCAGGACCGCCTGGAGCCGGTCACCGTAATACTCCCAGGCATAGCGCGTCAGGTCGCCGGCGCGCGAATGCACGCGGCTCTGATCAGGAGGCACGACGAGAACCCGGTTGCGTCTTCCAAGCTTCGCAAGGCTTTCCACGAGCAGATCGTGCAACTGCCGCAAAGATAGATCGTTTTCAGCACTGCCCGTGGCGCAGTAGAGACTCATGCGATGAATTCTACCTTCGTTATTCCTGGGTAAGAAACCTCGCAGGGGTTCCAGGTCAAAAGTTGATCTTGCCTCCGAACAGAAGAACACGAGCCGGGAGCGACGTGGTGATCTCCCCAAACGAGGCAGCGCCAGCGTTATTCACCGTAGGATTGTTCCAATTCGCCCTATTGAAGGCGTTGAAGGCATCCGCCTGAAATTGCAGGCTCGCGCGTTCCCCGAAAGAGAAACTCTTCCGCAACGACAGGTCCCAGTCATAGAAGTCGGGCCCAATGATGTTCCCAATCGGCGCGTCGCCGGCGCCAAGAACGCTTTCCGTCGTAAAGGCATTCGGGTTGGCCCAACAAATCTTCAGGGCGGGGCAGGTGCCGCTGAAGGATAGCGACTGGCCGGGTACAATATTCGCCCGCCGAGTGACATTACTGCCATTCGCGCCAATCGCTGCCGAAGCTGTTGCCGTAAGAGGTGCGCCGGTTTGGTAGTGCATGATCGCGCTTAACATCCATCCCTTCAGGGCACCACCCGCAAACCCCGTAAGGTGCTTTCCCCACGGCGACTCGAGGGTGAACGTGGTAGCCACAATGTGGGTCGCGTCAAAGCTGGCTTTGCCGTAATAAAACTTCTGCCAGGATTCCACCACACCGCCGGTTTGGGTTCCCGGTGAGACTGCTGTCGTTCCTCCATTGACTAAAACCGGATTGGCAGCGGTACTGACGAGACAAGTGAACGGGCATTCTTGTTCCGGGTTTTGGTTATATGCGTCACCCGCTCCGCCGTCCATTCCCATGACTTTCGAGTAGGTATAGGCAATTGTAGTCGTGAAGAAACCCGCGCGCTTGCTCAGGCTAGCCTGTAGCGCGTTGTAATTGGAATCGACGTCGCTCAGGGCCATCTGAACACCCGCGTAACCGAGGTAGGGGCGGATTTGGTCTTTTGAGAGGCCGGTCGGAGCAAAACCGGCGGAGCACTGATAGGCGGCAGCATTGATTCCAGCCGGGCAGGCCAAGGTATTTGGGTTGGGTGAAACCGGAATGTAGCCCTGCTGCGTCCAGGTAGCGCTGTTGAAGCTCGGCGCTCGAAGTATGTGGCGCCCCAGGTTGCCGACGTAAGCTACTTGCAACAACATGGATTGCGGCAACTCGCGCTGCACTCCGAGACTATATTGATAACTGCGCGCGACCACCAGGTGGGGATTGACACCATTCAAGCTAATCGTCGACGGAGGAAATGCGACTGCTCCGGGCGCGGAATCGAATTGTGATAGGGACGCGTCGGTGCCTGAGATAGAAGCTGACTGCGCCCATGGCACATAGCCCTGGGAGTTGATGCCAAGGCCAAGCAGGTTTCCTTCTGGCTTGTCATAAAAAATGCCGAAGCCGCCGCGAACGACAGTCTTGTTTTCCGAAAAAGGCGAATAAGCGAAGCCAAAGCGTGGCCCAAACAGATTTTCTGGCTGATAGAACCCCCGCGCCGCACCTGTGGATATGGCAGCCAGAAGCTGCGGATCCGCGGAAGTAACTGGAACACTCTTTGCCTGACCAGAGGGCACGTGCCCGGGGACCTGCAAGCCGTTGCATTCAATACTAAGAGTTGGTTGTCCGACCGCGGTCAATAAGGGGCCGCTGCAAAGTCCCGGCGAAGTGGGATTAATGCTGCTCGTAGCGTTCCCGCCGGTAAACGTCGGCTCAAGAGCAGTGTTAAATGCGAACGGGTTGAAGTTCGTCATGTTATTGCCCGTGGTGTAGGTCGGGGTGGTATGAATGTAACGCACTCCCAAGACCAGGCTGAGTTTTCGCGTCACCCGCCAGGTATCTTGCCCGTAGGCCTCAAAATCGTTGAAGCGGAACTGGCCGGTGGTGACCGCCGAGTTTTGCCCGAGGGTGTTGAAGTTCCCGAGCAGCGCGTCGGCAAAGGCATCACCGGTGGAGTTGGAGCCGCAGGTGGCAGGATTGGGGCCGGCCGTGCACGGGACCTTCGTTGCCCCGGCGGTTGAACTAAAATTGACGTTTCCGTCGTAGGTAGTGCGCGAGTTCTGGGTTTTGCGGTCCCGCACGAACTCCGCTCCGAACTTGAACGCATGATCGTGTTTCGTCCAGGAGACGTTGTCCACAGGATTTATGTCGGTCACGGGGGCTGCGAGGAAGTTCGGAGCTGGACCATTCACCGGAGCCGGCCCGGACGTCGGAAATGCCGACACACCTGTGAATGTAAAGGTTGGAAGGCCATCCGCAAACGGCCCCGCGGGATTCCCGAGTGGCGGGATAAAGTTGAAGCCGTAGGTGCTTTTCATCCACGCGGTGCCCTGGACCGGGGTCCTCTGGGAATGCCAGTCCGCGTTGATTTTTGCTTCATTCACAAAATTGGGCCGTATGAGGTAGGTCCACGAGAGTTGCAGGTTGTAACCGGGACGGTTGCGAATATCCGGATCGACTGGAATCGCTCCACCGATGTTGGGAAAAGTCCCGAAGGGACTGTAAATGCTCACAAAATCGTGCAGATAACGGAAATAGATGGTTTGCTTTTCATTGAAGTGTTCATCCACGCGAATGATGTCTTCACGAATGTTCAGGGGGCCGGGCAGACTGAAAGACAAGTTATTACTGGTCGCCGCCGTCGGTAGTCCTCCTACCGTGGACAGTGCCGCTGCGGCGGTGTACAGCTTCGCCACCGCAGCCCCATCGCCGCCGATGCAAGCGGGATTGATGACGTTGGGCGAACTAAAGAAAACGCCGCCGCAACTCGCAGGGATCACCGCCGGCTGGTTGAGCACGAGCCCCGAACCGCTGTTATAAACGTCGGTAAAGTCTCCTCCCGCCTCCGCGGCGGTCGGAAACGTCTCGGATGCGGATGCGGCGGTTCCAGGATAAACTCCTCGAAACCTTTTCCATTCCTGCCCGACAAAGAAAAACAGTTTGCCCTTCGGTTGAATGTACGGAATGGGACCACCAAGTTCCCAACCAAAATCGTTGGAGTGAAAGGGGGGAACAGCCGCATAACCGGTGGCGGCGGGAGTCGTCAGTTTGGTCTGAGGGTTTTCCGCGTTGAAGATATTATTCGAGACGAATTCGAAGCCTCCGCCGTGAAAACGTTGCCCGCCGCTCTTGGTCACGACATTGACGGTTGATGAAGCAGAGCGGCCAAACTCCGCGTCGTAGTTGGAAGACTGAACGTCTACTTCCTGAATAAAATCCGCGCCAACCTGATTGAATACGCTATTGTTCGATCCCGAGTCCAGGTTAAATCCACCGTCTACGCTCCAGTTCTGCCCATCCAGTCGCTGCCCATTGGTGACCGCCACGCTGTTGTTGTAGTTGCTCGTCAATGCCGCCGGACTTGTTCCCGAGCCTTGTAGGGCCGAACCCGGAACCAACCCGATGAGCGATTCGTAGTGGCGCTGATTCAGGGCCAAGTTTTGGATCTGTTTCTGAGTTATCGTGGTGGAGACTTCACCCGACGACGTATTCACCGTTTCTCCAACCGCAAGTACAGTTACAGTTTCTGTGATCGCGCCGACTTCCAGTCTCAAGTCCACGGTCAGACGGCCGCCGGCGGTCACAACGTTACCTTTTTGGGTGATCTTCTTAAAATCTGCCTTCTGTGCCGCCACCGTATATGTGCCAGCTGGCAGTTCATCCGCGACAAAGTAACCATTCCGATCTGAGGTGACGTCGCGGCCGGCTTGTGTCGCCTCGTTCACGATGGTCACTTTGACATCTGGAACCGCGGCGCCGGACGGGTCGGTGACGGTCCCCACGATGCGGCCGACAATGTCTTGAGCCGTAGCGAACTCAACTGCCGCAGACAGTAGCATGGCAACTGCCAAGATCATCAGGGCGTTGGTCGCTGCCGAACAAAGGTGTTTTGCTGCGCGGCGGCTAGTGGTCGAGAAATGACTTTTTGGGTGGACCACAATCATTTTGGTCTCCTAGGGGCACAAGACGATTTCTGTTGCTGATTTGCTCCTCTGAAGCCGCCAACTGAGCGGATCAGAAGGCTGCACCGTAGATTGCAGGAAACGAATTAATCCATGCGGGAGTTAAGCAGTGATGACCTCTGTAGGGAAGTTAGACAACCGTGAATTCACCGTTAGAGTGCACCGGTTATTTCGATTGGGAGCCGGCAGCTTCCGCCGCTGCGTTTAGGCCTTAAGTCGGTGAAATTGCAGGTGTTTGGCCCGGTGTCGTGCGACGAAAAATTCGGTTATACTCACGTCGAAGAAGGGGTGACAAGGTCGAAGGGGCCGTGCTCTCGGGGGTTAGCACTTGGAACGGGCGATCAGCAAACTTGAGGCCGAACGGGCTGAAGTAGACGACGTCTTGTCGTCCGATGTATTTGGGCGGACGAACAACCCTGCTCGACTTCTGACATTCGTTTGCGAAAAGTATTTCGAAGGCGCCGTCGACGAAATCAAAGAGTACAGCATAGCGGTGCACGCCCTAGGGCGTCCGGAATCTTTTGATCCGCAAGTCGATACCATAGTCCGCGTTACTGCTCATGCCTTGCGAAAGCGGCTCGAGGACTACTATCGAAGCGCCGGAGCGGAACATGCGGTTCAGATCTGTCTCCCCCCCGGTCACTACGTTCCCAAATTCATTCATGCACGCGACCTGGGAACGGCCGGAGGCGAATCCACACTCGAGGAAAAGAAGAACGGCCGATCTCTCGACCGGGTTACCTCTCCAGGAAACGGCCGCCAGGAAGATACGCAGCATGACGCTGTTCCTGCGTCGGAGGCCCCCAAAGCAGACGAAGTCTCAGGAGTGCATCAGGCTGCCGGATCCAGGAGTAAGTCCACGGTACGAACCGGAACGGCAGTGCTGGCAGCCATTCTTGCCATCTCCGTCTGCATATTCTCGGTTTTTTTCTTGAAGAAATGGACTGGGAGAATTGGGCGTGAGAGCCCTCCGCTGGCTTCCGCCGCAATCATTCCAGACTCCAGGTCTGGGGTTCTGCGCGTGATGGTCGGTAACGCTACTACCTCCTTCACGGACGCCGGTGGTTCAAATTGGGATAGCGATCATTTTTGTTCGGGAGGAACATCTTTCTCTGTTACCGGTCACGCGATCCAGGGCACAGAAGATCCGCAGCTTTTCTCCACTGGGCGGCGAGGCATTTTCCATTGCAACTATCCTGTTCCGCCGGGAACGTACGAGGTTCATCTGCTATTCGCCGAAACGTCGGGGCTTCAGGAGAATAGCCGCAACGTGGGATTCTCGATCAATGGCGGAGCGCTCACGAATTTGGATGTCGTGGACGACGCCGGTGGGGATGACATTGCGACCACGAAAGTATTTACCGATATCGCGCCCGCAAGCGACGGAACCATTCATGTAGACTTCACCACTCCTGAGGCATTTGTAAATGCGATTGAAATTCTGCCAAGCAATCCGCATCGCATGCTTCCGGTCAGGATTGTCGTCGGACATTCTCCGTACACCGATTCCAGCGGCAATCTTTGGGTGCCGGACCGGTACTTCTTCGGCGGCCGCCTTAGTAGCTTTGGAGGTGGTCTATCCAAGGTCCCCGATGGGCGCCTTTACGAATGGCATCGGTTTGGGCATTTCCATTACATAGTGCCGGTTGCGACGGGCGCGAAGTACACTTTGAGACTGCACTTTATGGAACATTGGTTTGGCGTCCAGAATGGCGGCATTGGGGGAGTGGGCAGCCGGGTCTTCGATGTCTCCTGTAATGGATCGATGCTTCTCAAGGGATTTGATATTTTCCGGGAAGCCGGCTCGGAGCCGTTGGTTAAATCCTTCCAGCACATTGAACCCACGCCCCAGGGCAGAATCGAAATCTACTTCACTCCCGCCGTCAACTACCCTTCGATCAGCGCGATCGAAATCATCCCCGAATAGCCAGTTAGGCGAATCCTGCAGCATTTGGCCTGCGCCAATACGCGGAGTTCTTCACTTTGCATTGGCTCAAGAAGTTGTGAACAGCCCCGCGGTTGCTGGTCGCGAACACCATTCAGCAGTCCACCGGTACACCGTAAAGATCGGAATCTCCACATCGAATCACGAACCAGTGGATCGGATTTCGTGGTTTACGAGCCCACAGACTTCATACCTAAATTCCTCCAGCATTGTCATGCTCTCAGTTCCGTGTATCTTTGGTTCGTCACGCTCAGGTTCGATCGAGGTTTGTCGCCGACTTGGGGTCAGAATCGCGAGCTCACCGACTTGTTCCCTTTTCGCGGTACCGCGTGTTTCCGGGAACAATGACAATGCATTTCGCTGTATCATGGCTACCGCCGAATTCAACCGCATCAGACTAGCGGTTGATCGT
>Ga0210384_10007420_pt1 | contig 11566 bp, 13 predicted proteins | sample IncBWH2MmetaG_FD_160574 | JGI IMG/M metagenome (GOLD analysis project Ga0210384, IMG submission 160574) | Forest soil microbial communities from Barre Woods Harvard Forest LTER site, Petersham, Massachusetts, United States - Inc-BW-H-2-M | ecosystem: Environmental > Terrestrial > Soil >...
TGGGTCCATACCTCTTGCTTTTGCAAAATCTCTTGCGTCTACAAACAATCTTGGGATATAGATGGCAATGTCGTCAATTCCTACAGCCAACAGCTACACCTTCGCCATTACAAATATAAGCATTTTGAGGGTCAATTTTGACGTCCTTAAATCGTAATTTTTATTCACTTTCGTAGATCTAATACAAATTATACTATGTTTTGAGTTTTGACTTGAAAATCTCATCAAATACATCATAAGGTTGAGCACCAACTATCTTAGTTACAGAATTATCAGGCGCGATGATAAAAAAATCAGGTGTGCCTGTAAGCCCAAGTGTTTGTGCATCTGATACGCTACCTTTGACTACGGAAATGTATCTTGCACCAGACATGCAAGAATTAAAGTCAGAATCTGTAATGTTCAGTTGTGTAGCAAATGTAAGTAAATTTTTTGAAGATGCCCATCCAGTGTTTTCCCCCGACCAGTTATTATATAACATATCATGATATTCCCAGAATTTTCCTTTCTCTTGAGCACAATGCGCTGCATTAGCTGCATTTACTGAATCCTGCCCGATAATTGTTAAATCTTTGAAGATGAGTTTTACTTTGCCTGTATCTACATAATTTTTCATTATGTCAGGTTCTGTAGTATGATAGAATTTATTACAGTAAAAGCATTGATAGTCTCCAAATTCCACCATAGTAATTGGGGCATCTTTTGAACCAAGCATTGGCGACGCATTATCTGAAAGTAAGCTCATCTGAAATTTTCCACTATCGTTATTTTGAGGTTTTATATTATTCCCAGCGGAATTAAAAAACCCAACACCCATTGTAAGAAACAAAACAAGTATCACTATGACCCCAATAGCTACCCCTATTCCTATTGATGGACCATGAATCTTCAACTGCTTCAGAAAGTTTTTTGTGTTATTTAGTTCTTGTTAAGAGTATCTAAATAAGAGGGGATTATGGTGAAAAAATTATGAAAAGAGTTTTTGTCAATGGGTATGGTTCAATAGGAAGCAGAATTGCTCAATTTATTGTTGGAGATTCTGATGTTGAGGTAATAGGAATAGGGAAATACTCTCCTGATGAGAAGGTTAGTGATGCGATCTCAAGAGGATTTGGAGTTTATGTTCCTAAAAACAAGATTGAACAATTTAAAAATTTTAAGATATCAGGAACTGTTGAAGAGGCACTAGAAAAATGCGATCTAGTAATAGATGCATCTCCTGGTGGTAATGGGCATACCAATAAAAAAAACCTATATGAGCCAAAAAATGTAAGAGCTATTTTCCAAGGCGGAGAAAAAATCACAGGTGATAAGGCAGTATCTGATGTAATATTTAATTCTCGAGTAAATTACGATGAAGCATTTGACAAAAAATATGTCATGCAAGGAAGTTGCAATGTTACTGGGATGGGTAGAATACTTCAACCACTAAAAGAAAAATATGGAAAAAAAATAAAAAGATTTGATGCCACACTTCTTCGCAGATGGGCAGATTTGGAGGATTCTAAAACCGAGGTAAAAGACTCGATTGAATGGACACGCAAACCACATCATAACGAGGATGTTAAAAGCTATATGGGCAAAGATACCCCCTTGTTTATACGTGCATTCAAAGTGCCAACAAGACAGATGCATGTGCATTCAATGGATATTCGATTCAACGAAACAGCTCCATCAACATCAGAAATTTTAAATCTTTTCAAAGATGAATATGGTGTTGCTATTTTGTATACTGCTAGAGGAACAAAAGACATTAGAGATTTTGCTGAAACCACAAAGTTCAGTTTCAAGGATACCAATATGATCCACATCCATGCAGATATGTTAGAGGTGCAAGATGATGTTGTAAAAATCACTTATTCAGATGATCAAACAGGAATAGTAGTACCTGAGAATCATCTTTTAATGCAAGCAATGTTATTCAAACGAAATCAAGATGATGCATTCAGACATACGGAAGAACTGTTTCATATGGAAGAGAAAAAAAAGATTCTGGAGGAGCATTTTGCACAAATGTAAATCATATTATTTAAAAACTATGCATTCTAACTTAAACCAGATAAGATTCTAAATTGGGTTTTTCAGACAAGCAAGGTGCTGCAAAAGACAGTGCTAGTGTTCTTAACAGAGGACAGCGGGCAGCAAGGCAATCTGTAATAACCCTTGCAGCTATAGGAGTAGCTGAGCTTATTGTAACTCTTTTTACCGGAAGTATTACCCTGACTGCAGATGGATTAGATTCTCTTGCAGATGCCATGATATCGTTTATTGTTTGGTTTGGGATCTTGATGGTAAAAAAACCAAGGAGCAATTTATTTCATTTTGGATATCGTAAGGTGGAAGTTTTAGCGGCATTCATTGCGGCAATAATTATTGTAATTTTAGGCATTCTTATCACATTACATGCAGTTAACGCATTATACAATCAGGTAGAAATGCGCTATCCAGAGATCACCATGATAACACTGGCAGCTGCGGGCGGTATTTCATTGCATAGAGCTTTTGTCATAAGAAAGGTAGCTATAGAATCTAATTTGATATCGCTAAAACTAGATGCAAAAAATTCGATAAAAGATGCTACCGCATCATTTGTTGGACTAGTAAGTGTACTTGTGGGAACGTTTTCTACTTTCAAATTCATGGATGCTATTGGTGGCATGATTATCGCAGGATATATTTTCCTAATGGCGTATACTGCAATTAAAGAATCCACGTTGGTCCTTGTAGATGCTGTCAATGATCCACAAATTACAGATAGCATAAAAAAAATAATTTATGAAAAATTCGTTATACGGACCAAAGATATCTATTTGAGACCTGTTGGTACTGAATTTAATGCTGAGATACACATACTCTTATCAAGTGAAACTAGACTTGATGAGACAAGTAAGATAGTCAAAACAATATCAGATACAATAAAAAACGAGTTAGATATAGCTCATGTAGTTATAGTCCCAGAACCAGAACCTTCAAACTAAGTTCTGGGCGGATTAGCAAACTTGTTTTGAGAATTTTTGTGATAATCCACTGGTATACTTGCATCTTTCTGCCGTCCTGTAAGGATTCCAACTACGATGTCATCTTTTTTAATAATTTCTTCAGCAATTAATTTTTTAACACCTGCAGGAACTGCACCAGATGCCATTTCGCAATCAAATCCATTCAATCCCACCAATGCCATTCCGTCCATCATTTCTTGGTCAGACACTTGGGTTACAACCCCATTTGTGAATTCAAGTGCACGTAAACCTTTTAGAATGTTGGCTGGTTTTGCGATTTGAATAGCAGTAGCTTTAGTTTTTGGCCTTATCCCGTTTTTATCCATATATGTATAATATTTTTTAATTATCTCAACATCAGGTTTTCCTTTATTCCAACGAAGCTTCGTATCTTCAAATTTGCCATTATAAAGTGTGTATAATGTGTTTGCGCCCTCAGAATTAACTACAGCAATTCGCGGAATTTTTTTTATCCATCCCCACTCATAAAGTTCCATAAGACTCTTCCCACAACTCGAAGTGTTTCCTAGTGCCCCTCCTGGGTATACAATCCAATCAGGCGGATTCCAATCAAGATGTTCTAGTGCTCTGAACATAATGGTTTTTTGTCCCTCTATTCTAAATGGGTTGACAGAATTAACAGTATATCCGCCAACCTCATTTGCCTTTAGTAATGAGGCAGAAAGTGCATCGTCAAAATTTCCCTTTATCTCAATTACCTGGGCACCAAATTGAAAGGCTTGGCCTAGCTTTCCTGGCGCCACTTCACCAGATGGAATGTATACATCACATTCAATGTTTTCGTTTGCCGCATACATTGCAGCGGATGCCGAAGTATTACCTGTTGATGCACAGATGATTTTTTTTATTTTAACTAGTTTAGCATGCGTGACTGCAGTTGACATTCCATTATCCTTGAAAGAGCCACTTGGATTGTATCCTTCGGGTTGAAGCCAAAGATTTTTGAGCCCTACATAATCAGAAACTTTTGACATGTGATATGGTTTAGATAATCGTCCCTCAGATCCATCTAAGGAAACCAGATATTTTGAACACTCTTCAAAATTTTCAGTGTCAATTTGACAAAAATTTAATAGTTCTCTGAATCTCCAAACTCCACTTTCATTAAAGATGTTATTAGCATGATTTCTTCTTTTATAGAATGCATCTTTAAGTAACGTAGAAGGAATATTTTTGTATTTTATGTCTAATAAGTGACCACGGTCACATTCTATCCTGATATCAAAGATTGGGTATTCTAAACCACATTTGGGTTCAATGCATTTTTGCAAAGCTGCGGACTGCAATATATGAAACTTGTAAAAAGTACTTATTTAAATCTAGAGAATAATAGAAAAATATCTCATTAATAAAATTTGATATTTTTGATGAATTTACTATCTTGTTGCACCATTTCAGGTTGTGAAATTATCAACGGGGACTAAACAAACTATATTGAAAATAGAGGATGATTTACTATAAAATTTGAAAAGGAAAATAATCTATTTTTTTGGTCCTGATCTTGTATGAAAATTAAGACAGCATTTGCATTCTTTTGCAATACATTCACTTTCAGAAACATGCCCACAAATGCCACACTCACAATGAGTTTGCATGTAATCAATGTGCCTTTAGATGATATAACCCATACGGAGGATATTTTCCTGATTTATAACTCAATAAATTGTCACTTTCTTGTTTTCTTGGCAAATTTAGGCGCAGATTTGGTTGCTTTTTTAATAGATTTTGCAGCGTCTTCTGCATGTTTTGTTTTTACTTCATCAGCTTCTTTTGTTTTTTCATCTACTGCCTTCATTATTGATTGGATCAAGCCATCTAAATCACTGTCAGATACGTTAGGTTCTACAGCAGTGGCAATCTGATTAATCGTATTTGATATGGCCGAGCTCACCTCCTCAAAACTCTCCGGATCCTCATATGCGGCATTGTATAATGCTTTTAGTCGTCTTACATCCATTAATAGTTGGTCAGTCATGGATAAGCGGAATTTTTTCCCATTAACTGTGATTTCCTGACTTATCATGTCTGCACTCTTCATTCTACTTTCATAAAGGTTTCTGTAAACAAACAACTAATAAAAGAATAGTTGTGATTTAATAAAATTGAATAGAAAAATGGCAGAAACGGCTCAGAGATATTTTACAACTGGAGTCAGTCTGATCACATCTTTTGGTCCATATGGACAAAACGTTATGGCTGCAGAATGGACCTTGCAAATTTCATACAAACCAATGCTTATGGCGATCTTTGTTCATGAGAATACTGCAACTTTCCAGAATATCAAAAAAACAAAGGAGTTTGGAATAAACGTTGCCTCTGAGAAACAAACGATGGCAGTAAACATAGCTGGCGGCTACTCAAAAAGGGAAATTGATAAATTAAAAATCAAAAATTCTTTTGACATAATACCATCAAGAAAAATAAACTCTACCATGATTGACGGATGTATCATAAATGCCGAATGTAAAGTGGTTACAATGAAAAAACTTGGTGATCATACCATGATTGTAGGTAAGGTGGCTGCAATCTCATATGATAAGTCAAAAAGACCGCTAGTTTATCATACTGGCAGATATTTTCGGATTGGTACTATAATAGAATCCTTTAGAAAAACAATAAATGTGGATAAGACAACATTTGATTGGTTTTCTATCGAATCTGAAGGTAAATTTGTGCTAAAGGGTGTTAGTCTTGTAATCAAATTCAATGATAAAATTTTGGTTGTAAAACACACTAGAAAAAACAATTCGTATTTGACAATCCCATACGTCGTGCCTAAACGAGGAATTGAATTTACAAAAGCCCTTGATACTTATCTAAAAAAATTAGGTTTGAGGACAACAATAAACAAGGTTCCTGTGCTCAAAAGACTAGTCTTAAAGAACAAAAAGAAAATTCAAAGGATCAACTTTGTATTGTTTGATGGCAAATTAAAATCAGACCCTAAAAATTACATATGGAAATTCATCAAGTCAAGTTCGCTATTACATGAATTATCAAATTAGATTACGATATAATCTAGTGCCACTGCGTCACTAAGCAAAAGCGAATGTCGTGTACTAAGTATGTAACCATTTTTAACATCTGTTGTTTGAACCCATCTGTTTGTTGAACTATAGTGTCTTTTTTCTTTCATCTCTTTTTCAATCTCTTTAAGATCAAACTCACCTTCTTCAATCTGCTGAGTCTGAATATGCTTTATGGTTAAAAGAATTTTTTTAACTTTTACTCTCACGCCAAATCTCCACACATGATCAGGGGTTTCATCTTCTACTTCTAGTAGTTTTATTTTGATTTCTTTAGTACCAAATGCATCGTGACTTATTAGACTTCGTTCATCAACAAAGTTCTCAAAGCTCATTGTATTAAATCATGTATGGTCATTAAAGAAGTATTCGATGTATTATGAATCAAGTGTTTTGATTTGAAAGGCATTTGATAGTTTTCAAGTTCAAGCTTTTGCCTTTTTCCATTAACAAGAGCATATGTATTTCCTTCATATGTACAAACACAATCTGTAATATGGTTTGATTCATCCCATGTTTTGTAAAACTCGCGAAGTTGTCTGTGTTCGTATTTACCGGCCCCTATTCTTTTCTTTGAAAGAAATTTGAAGGCAAGTATAATCTTTCTTGTTTGATAGATCTCAAAGGTATTAATCCACTTTAAACATCGGATAATTTGATCATATGGAACATGAAGTGTTGTTCCAGTTCCAGATTTTGCTTCGATAGTAAAAATCGTATTTGCAATAGTACTTACTACCAAGATATCTGGTAGTGCTACACTTGGGGAACCAAGCCTAAATGCCTTCCAACCTTCAGTAGAATTGAATCGTTTTACCAAAGTATCTTCCCAATTATATCCACGCTGTCGTCTTGTCCGTGCTATTTTTTTATTGGCAAGGTCATGAAGCCTACTGTCTTCATCAACTGTCTCTTTAGATCTTAATTTTGGGAGGTAATGTCTATGGCTTAACATAATAGATTTTTTTATAGAATTTTTTCTTTTAAGTGACACCATCTTTCACTCAATTTTTGCCATATAGAACTAGTGGTAATTATGATAATACCTAGTACAAAGCTGTTTTTAAGCTAAATTAATAGTCACAATTCAAAATTGAACTGTTTTGTTCCACATCCAAGTAATTCTATAACGAATATTAAAAAATGGCAGTCAGGATTAATATGTCGCTGTCAAATTATTACAAAACATGTCTCACGAAGAATCGATTATAACCTACCTAAAATACAAAACATATGAAGATCTTTTAAAGGTGATTTTATATTCTTCTCAGTCAGTCTTAGGCGCAATTCCATTATTATATCATATTAATCACAATAATCAAGAGGTTTTGTTTATTCAAACTGGTGGCGTAGGGAGCAATACGGTTCATTACATGGTAGTAAAAGAAAAACCAAGTAAGAAATTTATTGAGTTGAAGAGGCTAACAGGTGAATTTAGCTTTGTTGATAAAATAGGCAGTGATGGAATGTCACTTTATATCCCAATCTTAGATCTTGAAAAATCAACTCTAAAATTTCCATAAAATAACATTTAATCCATGACTTTCTTTGTGAATGTTTAGTAATCTTAATTCATTAATCTATCATAAATTACTTTTAGTTTATGACAATGACAATCACATGGTATGGTTAGGCAATCTTGGTGTTTCCTAGATTTGCATTCGAGGGCTATGAACAAAACAATCTACTCCTTTGGCAAAACCTTGAAGTGTATGTGAAAAAGCAGATAGCTTCCAAAAATCATTAATCCAATCCACAATGCTACTAGTATTGATGATGTGGTATTATCCAGATTTGATCCAAAATTGTTTTCACTGACAGGATATCGTACTAAATCGTGGGAATTATTTGCTAAAAATTTGCTTCCTGCTATTCCAGAGTTTATATCAGAATAAAAGGAAAGGTAGGAAAGAGCAGACATTGTTGTAACAATGCCAATAACTAAACATATTATTCCCACATAACGACGCTTTGAGATAATTTTACTCAATTAAGTCAAAAAGGCTTTGTTTTTGATATAACAAGTTGTAAGTGTTAGAAAATCACATACATGTTAGTTCAAATTTTTAGAATATATTTAGTCGAAAGTTTTTTTAAATAAATTCAACGCATTTTGTTTTATTTTGTGTCCTGGGTTGTAAAAACCCAATAAAACCAAGAAAAATGACATTATTTGACGTATTAAGTGAATGAGATTTGATTTAAGATTATTAACCTCTGACGTGATTTCCAAATATGGGAATAACATCAGATATTGGAAGAATAAAATTCACATCCCCTACAACTTTAGGATACCTAGTTGTGATCATTGCGGCTACCCTAGAAGCTCTTCGACAGATTCTATCAAAGGCCTTGTTAGTACCAAGTGATCAAATAACTGCAGAGTTAAATCCAGTTACTGTCTCTTTTTTCATTTTTATTATTAATGGACTGTTTTTTTCCCCCCTTACCAGAAATAGTGGCTCAATCAGGAAAATCAAAAGGAGGGATTTATTTTTCTTAGTGTTAATAGGAATTGCAGAAAGTTCTGCTTTAATTACTTACTTTTTTGGATTACGTGACTCTACTGCACTTAATGCATCAGTTCTTAACAATGGGGAGATAATGTTTTCAATTTTGATAGCTATTATAATTTTCCGTGAAAAGTTTCAAAAAATGGAACGAATCCCTTTTGCAATGATAATAATCGGGATGGTAGTTTTACCAATTGGTTATGACTTTTATGCCAACGGAATAACTGTGACGAAGCTAGTTTTTGGCGATATTCTACTTCTCTTGGCAGGACTGTTTTGGGCTCTTGATATCAACATGTCACATCATATCAGTAGCAGATTAGGTTCACAACGGATAACCCAGATGGCTTCATTTTTAGCAGGATTGTTTGCCTTGTGTTTGATTTTAGGTTTTCAAATTCCATTTAAAATTGATATAACACACATGCCATCCATTGCAATTGTCGGTATTGTTAGTATAGGAATGTCTACAGCCCTTTTCATTACAGGATTAAAATTGATAGGAGCAGTACGAACAATACTTATCTATTCAATAAATTCAGCTTTTGGAGTGATTTTTTCTGGTGTATTTTTGCATGAAAACATCACCATTGTCAGTATCCTTTCTGTCAGTTTGGCTTTCCTTGGAATTTATCTACTTAGAAATAGATTAGGCAGCGGAGGTCAAAAATTGACTGTAGGAGACAACGAAGCAAAGCATGATTAGTTTTAAGAGACTATGCGACAGCTGCAAACACCAAGGGTGCTGCACAAATTCCTCTGTTCCATTAGTGTTTCCACGTGATTTAAACGCATTAAAATCTATTGGAAAATCTGGAGAAGAATACCTGCAACTAGTTACAATAAAAGATAAAAAAGTATTTGCTCTTAAGAAGAAAAATAATTCAAATGTCTGTGTTTTTTGGGATGAAGATAAAAAAATGTGCTCAATTTATGAAAATAGACCTTTTGATTGCAGGGCATATCCTTTTGACATTTGTCTAGTTGATGGAAAATATCATTGGATAGTGTATTCATGCAATCCAGATAGTGATTGGCGCTGGAGTGAAAACTATTTACAGACACTAGAAAAAGACATGGAATTAAACGAAGTTTTTAATAATATTGAAATTTTTGCTAACAATACCGAATTGATTTTACCTCGCGAGTCAGAAAAAACTCCGTACACAATCCTGCGTGAAGTAAAATTTAAAAATCCTAAAGGCTAAATTCTAGCAAGTTTTCTATTTTATGAATTTTTTGGCAGTTAAAATTTATTATGTTTAACTCAAAGTACTTTGGATGGCTCGTAGTTTCCCTTAATTTTTTGTAATCTTTCTAATCTTTTTAAAACGAAAGCTGTCGTTTCACGAACCTCAGGGTTTGGGTCATCGAGACTTTTGGATATTAGATCTTTAGAATCAAACGCGCGCATCAACCCCAAAGATTCTATGGCTTCATGTTTTGCGATCACACTCTTATCATTTAAGGCAGTTTCAATCAAATCTGGAATTTTCTTTCTCATGTTTCTAGCAGCAATCTGGTAACATGCTTCGTGTTTTACAACCCCATTGCTATCGTTCTTTAATACCCACGTCATAAGATCTGCAACTTCGTCAAATAATGGAGCATCAGGATTCATTTCTGCTACTTCCCCTGCAAGCCATACAGCGTCCCAACGAAGTGATTCATCCGGTTCATTTTTTATAATTGATATGCATTTGTCTAGTCGTTCTCTAATTGGCAGATTTCTTAGTTTACCCTCGTCAAGTATGATATGACTCATTTCCAAATATGGAAATAGCATATACCGTAAATAAGGATTGTTATTTCATCATGAGACACACTGCTGGATTTAACCATCATTATCATATACTTATCTAATGTCAGGATTGGATACACTGATTGCAAGATCACTAGATTCAACAATTAAGGAAAATCTAGGTAAAAAAACCCTTGAAAAAGTTGAACAGCGACTCTTTGAGCGATATGGTATAAATCTTACACAGTCTATAGAAGATTTTACCAAACTTGATAGTGTACTAAGAGAGTTTTTTGGAGAAGGTGCAGAAGGACTAGAAAAACAATTCTTGGAAAACATTGTCAGAATAGAACAAGAATCAAAAACTCAAAAACCAAATTGGGTTGCAATAGAAGATTCCTCCCTTGCTAAATTAATTTTAGAATCATTTGGGGATGAGGACAAGAAAAACATCCTAAATTCTGTCTTAGATGAACCCAGGATTATTTCAGATATTCTAGAAATCTCAAAAATACCACAGACATCTGGTTATAGAAAAGTCAATTCTTTAATTGATAATGGCCTATTAATAGCTCAAGGTCATATTACTACCCATGATGGAAAAAGGGTAAGTAAGTATAAATCAATATTTGAGAACGTGACAATCAATATAGAAAAGAATAAGGTGGTCGTCAAGGTTCTACTTGCTAAAGAGTCAATAGAAAAAAGCTCTATCATTCAAGTAGTACAATGCAGATGATCACAAGTGTTGCGTTGGAAAAGACATTCTGATAAGCCAGACATAGTACCTGAAAAGCTAGAAAGTCCAATTAATCCAAAAATACTATTGCTTATTTTTGGGATAGTAGTATCGTTTCAGATTTACCTGTATCTAGCTTTTCCAAAACCAGATGATGCTTCTCATCTGATTGATGTCATCTCTGTCATCAATCCACTGATCTCTTCAATTGCCGCTTTTATTGTAGTTAAGAAATATTGGGGTTCGCAGGTCTTTGGAAAAGCGTATCTTGCTTTAGCAATAGGCTTTACCATGAATTTTCTTGGAGAGACTGTTTACGGGATCTACGACACGTTGGGTTATGATACAAGTTTTGGTCCCATGGATATACTTTTTTACGCATTTTATCCATTGATAATGGCTCATTTAATAATAAATATCAGATTTTTCAAGCCAAAAGTTGGCGTTCTAACCAAGGCATGGGTGCTAGCCATCCCAATTGCAATCACATTAGTTTATTCAATCTTGTCATTTCAAAAACAAGGTGA
>Ga0210384_10007421_pt1 | contig 11566 bp, 4 predicted proteins | sample IncBWH2MmetaG_FD_160574 | JGI IMG/M metagenome (GOLD analysis project Ga0210384, IMG submission 160574) | Forest soil microbial communities from Barre Woods Harvard Forest LTER site, Petersham, Massachusetts, United States - Inc-BW-H-2-M | ecosystem: Environmental > Terrestrial > Soil >...
AAACAGCGCGTACATTAAGAGCGCGTAGATGTGCTGGAACTGCTGCAGGCGCGTCCGGGGTTCGTAAGGCGTGAACCGTAGGACGCCGCGTCCCGTGAGTGCGTCGTCTTCTCCGTGAAGATTGATGCAGGAGTGGTGTCCTCGATGATGGAGAATCCGCCACATATAGGAGCTGATTCCACAGACATCGAAAACGTAATTCAGCGCCTTGTTTACAGAGCCCCTCGACGAGATAGCATTGTGATTGCTGTCGTGCGCGATGTTCAGCAAAAGGAATGTTTGTGCGACCGCATTCAAAAGGTAGAGGCCGACGAACTTCCACGAATCTGGCTTGAGCGCGTACAGGGCGATCCAGCTGCCCGCCAGCACCGCCAGCCCCACCGCAATCTTGACCCACATCGCGAAATCGGCCTTAGGGGAAATGTGGCCTTCGGAAAAGAAATCCTCAAGGCGCCGGCGCAGGACTTTGGGGAAGGAAGACTCAGGGGCAGAGGCGGAGACGGAGTCCCGTAGAGAGGCCTCCAATGGTACAAGATCATCGATCACCGGGTTCGGATTAATAGCCGCCTCGTTTCGTCACTGGCTCAATCTAAATTTACCGGCGCAATCGATGTAAGGTCAGACCGGCGCGTTCCCCGGACCCGTTCGCCCGGATCAACCACGCAAGGGGCGGGTTTTGTCGCCCAGAAACTGCCGCCAGCGCAAGGGACAGAAATTAGCGTTAGAAATCAATGCTAGCTCGAAAACTTAAAGAAGATCAAGGGAATTTCAGATCGCCCGAACCGACCGTAACGGCGCGTGTTCCCGGAAGTGAAAGCAGGCGGGAAATCCTTTCCAGCGGCCCAAATCTCTGTTAACATCGTCCGCTCAGTGAAATACAAACGAAGACGCTTTGTGTCGGACGATCCGACGTCGGGCGGGCGCGTCTCACTGGACGTCTTCACCTGAGCAAGAGAACGCATGGTCTTAGGAACAGCTGTGCCGCTGTTCTCGAAGTCACTCCGCCCCCCGGGCACGGGGAGCAGGAAGGCCTTTGTTTTCTTACTGCGGAGTCTTCTCATTCAATGTAGGAGGGTTAACGATTGGCGGTGTCACCGCCGTGAGACCGATCCGAACCTATGATCGCTTCGATTTTAGACAAGCTGGATAGACTAGGGGATCAGCACCCGCACAGGCTTCTCTATTCGTACATCGACCTGCACGGCAAGCAGATTGGGGGATACTCGTACGAGTCGTTCCTCCACCGGACGAAGGTAATCGCCGGGCACTTGCGCAAGGAGCACGGTTTCAAGTCGCAGGACCGTCTTCTGCTGGCCTACCCGCCGGGGCTCGAAATGATTTGCGCGTTTTTTGGCTGCGTACGCGCAGGATTGATCCCCGTCCCCGTCTATCCCCCCAGTTCCCGTGGCTTCCAGGGCGCCCTCTACAAAATGGTGCACATCGCCAAGGATTGCCAGGCAGCGGGGATTTTAACCAGCAAAGACTATCTCGGATCCCTGAATACCAATCTTGCCAGAAGCGGAGTCTCGGCGTGCGGAGTCGACGTCGACTACGTCTCCGGTCTGCGTTGGGTTGTAACGGAAGACTTCGTTGAAAGGGTTTCGGACGAAAATTTCAATGGAGCTTCGAGCAACGGCGCTGCGAAGATTCTGTTTCTCCAGTACACGTCGGGGTCGACTCGAGATCCTAAGGGCGTGATGGTCACGCACGAGAACATTTTGCATAACTGCCCGCTCGTGATCGACCATGACGCGCCGGTGGTCGTTTCCTGGCTGCCGCAGTATCACGATATGGGGTTGATTGGGTGCTACCTTTATCCCGCGCTCACCGGCGGCACCACCTACGGCTTCGCTCCCAACGATTTCATTCAGCGCCCCAGCCTCTGGTTCGATGCGATCAAGACTTATGGCGCCAGCGCCTCAGCGGCGCCCAATTTCGCTTACGACTATTGCTTGCGCGCCGGGCGGCTTTCCAAGGAGAGTTTGGAGAGTTGCGATCTTAGCTCGCTCCGGTTGCTGATGGTGGCCGCGGAACCCGTTAAACCGGACACGTATACCCGCTTTCTGCAGGCCTTTCAGCCGTATGGGCTGAAATCGGAAAGCTTTTTTGTCGCGTACGGGCTGGCGGAGAACACTCTGGCGGTTTCGCTCCATGGCCGGAACATTATTTCGGTCAACAAGAACGCGGTCGCGCTGGGTAAGGCCCGCATGACCACGGAAGTTTCCGAAATCGGCGCGGCCACTCAGATTGTCAGTTGCGGAACTCCCCTGCCGGGCCTCACGGTGAAGATCGTGGACCCGGAGAAGCACGTGGCTCTGGAACCAGGCCGCATCGGCGAGATTTGGATCGCCGGCGGAAGTAAGTGTCCGGGGTTCTGGAACAATCCAGAACTGACGCTGAAGCTGTTTCACGCCCGGCTGGTGGACGACAGCCCCTATGACGATGGCTACCTTCGCACCGGCGACATGGGTTTCTTCCACAACGGCGAACTCTTCGTCTGCGGCCGCATCAAGGACATGATTATTCTCCGCGGGCAAAACTATTACCCGCAGGATATTGAGGCAGTGGTAGAGAAGGCGTCCGGCCTGGTGCGGGCGAACTGCGTTGCCGCGTTCCAGATCAACGAAGACAGCGAGCCGGCGCTGGCGATCGTGGCCGAGGTGAAAAATCCCAAAGCGCTTCCCGATGCGCTGAAGATTGCCGCCGCTGTGCGGAACTACCTCAACGTGGAAGTGGCGCTGATCTCTTTTATCGCGCCCCGCGCCATACCGAGAACCAGTTCGGGCAAGATCATGCGCCATAAGACCAAGCACATGTGGCTGCAAGGTCAATTTAGCGTTCTCTCGGAGTTTTCGCGGGAAAAAGACGCTGAGCCCTCCGGTTCTGGAAGCCAGTCGCCGTTCGACATGTTGAAAGCCCGTTACAACCTGACGGGCACCGAATCGTACAACCTTGTGGAAGCCGGACTGGACTCCCTGGATTTGGTTGTGTTCATGCACGAGATCAAGGAACTCCTAAAGAACAAAGACGCTGAGATGCTGGCGAGACAGGTGGATATCGGTCTCATTCAGCGCGTGAGCGTAGCCGAGTTGTTTCGGCTGGCCGAGCAGTTGGAGCATGCTCCCGAAGAAGCACTGGGCCCGCTGCGGCAATCGTTGGCGGCTTTCCGCGAAGAGCAACGTGCGGCGGAGCAGCGGATGATGAGCAACGACACGAAGCTCGTCTTCGAGCCTCCGGTGCCGGCGGCGTTGCCTGATACACCGATCCTGAACAATGTTCTGCTCACCGGCGGTACCGGCTTCATTGGGCCGTTCCTCTTAAAAAGTCTGCTCGAGCAAACCACTGCGAAGATCCACGTTCTGGTCAGGTCTTCCGACGAGGCTCAGGGCAGGCAAAGATTGCGGGCGGCGATGGAATCGATGGGGCCTTGCCCGGCGGGACTGGTGGAGATGTTCGAGGCTCGCGTGGTTCCCGTTTGCGGAGATCTTGGCCAGAAAGACCTTGCATTGACGCGGGAGTCGTGGGAGTTTCTCGCGAGTGAAATCGATACGGTGTTCCACAACGGCGCAACCGTAAACTATCTGCTCAACTACGACCGGATGCGTGATGCGAATGTGCAGGGTACAAATGAGCTTCTGCGACTGGCGTTCGAAGGAAGGGCCAAGACCTTCAATCTAGTCTCGACTACCTTCATATTCGGCTGGGCGGTTAAGAAAGTTTTGTACGAGACCGACTTCAACCAGAATATGGAGCTTCTCGATTTCGGCTACAGCCAATCCAAGTGGGTATCGGAGCAAGTAGTGATGGACGCTGGCCGCCACGGGCTGGCTACGCGGATTTTCCGGCCCGCTCTGGTCAGTCCCTCGATTACCGGCGGCGGCAACAACTTCGACATAGCCGTGCGTTTGGTTGCATTCATGGTGAATCACGGCATTGGAGTCGATGCCCTGAACCAGGTCAGCTTCGTTCCTGCGGACATCACGGCGAATAATATCGTTGCCATTTCCACCACCCCCGGCACGGAGAACAAGACTTATCACGTAGTGCGGGATGATTACGCGAACATGCTGGATATCACCGGCCTGATTAACAAGGCGACGGGCCGGCAGTTTGAGATCTTCAGTCTGCCCGACTTCGTTCCCGAACTGATCCGGAGATGCAGAAAAGAAGATCTGCTCTTTCCACTGCTCGATTTTCTGGTGAACTCCGTGGACAACATCTCGTCGATGGAGTTCAAACGCTACGACAGTTCCTCCTATCAGGTCGCTCGCGATGCCTCCGCATGGGGCAAGCCGGATCCGTCTCTCGAAGACACAGTCAACGGAATCCTGAAATTCATGCAGCGCAAGGGAATCATCTCGGTCGCGCCTCGCGAGCTTGCCGTGGGCAGCCGGTAGGCGGTTCCCACGCGCGGACGTATCAGCCGCGGCCTAGCGAAGTCTACTGTTTCCGAAATATCAAGGTCTCTTTTATCTGCTGACCAGTCTCCAACGTGCCGGATGTAGTCAGCGTCATCTCCGTCCCGTCAGCGGAAACCACCCAACGATCTTTTTGCGTGATTTGTTCGTCTCGCCGGTAAATCGAATCGACCGTGTGCGCGTCGACGAGCTGGAGGGTCACGCTATCGTTGACGGAGTTTTTCAGGTCGTAGTCCTTGCCGTCAAAGCGGGCGCTGTAGCTGAAGTCACCCGAGAAGCGGACCCCATCTGTTCCTTCCGCCTCGATCTTGAGCGCCATTCCCTGCCGCATTCGAGTCTTGCTCAAATCCTCGGTCCACTCACCGGCGAACAAGTCAGTGGCAGACCGCTTTCCTCCGCTTCGCTTCCACACGGTGATCCGGTCGGCGCGGCCGTTCTGTGAAGTCGTGCTGGTCAACTCGTTCGCATCTTTCGACAGCTTGTCGTGAATCGTCGTCACCAGGGCTCCATCTTTTTTTTGCCTGACTTCGACTTGATGCTTGTCGATCCTCCGCAGCTCGATTTGATTAAAGGCCGGATTGCCTTGCACGGACGAATCATGCCCGTCCAATTTCGCCGTAAAATCGATGTGAGTGTCGCCCGAAATCGTTACGTGCACGGCGCCGTGTTGAGACACGATGGAAAGTTTGTTGGGAGGATCGAGGGACGACTGCGCGGAGATAAGTGTCCAGGAGCCGATGCGGGGGTCTGCGGCACTGAGCTGAACGGCGGCAAACAACGCGAGCAACGCGAGTTTGTGCATGATCCTCCTGGAAGCGGTTTATCCTTTACGACACGATAATACGAATCCGTCCGAAATGGGAGTTCAGAACCGGCGTCCGCGCGGTATTTGAATCTCTTTTAACGGCAACGATAACGGTAACGATTTTGGGTAGCGGGCGAATTCCGTGTTGCTGATCTTTCCGCCAATCCTCTAGGATTTCGAATTACGACAAGCCAAACCGGATTACGACCGAACCGGATTGCGACCAAATTAAGAGGAGCGATCCCAACACTCGAGTTTGCACGGAATGATGAATCTCACCCATGTGCGCCGTTTCTGGCTGGCCGCGGTAGTTCTGGCCGCCGTTCTTGCGCTCCTTCCATTCTCCTTTCATGCCGAGCGCAATCTGGAGACCGCAACGCGCATTGACAGCAGCGAAGCTGGAAGGATTCCGCAGGAGTTGGCCACTCGCTTTCATTCGCCCTTCGTCGATCGCGTGGTGCTGGTAATTCAAGGGCTTCCCCCTGTCGATTCGGAAGAGGGCGAGCAGGCGTTGGCAACCATTGAAAAGAGACTCGAACAGGAACCTGGCGTATCCGGAGTCGTTTCCCATCTTGATTTTCGCGATCCGATTTTCGTGGGCAAGGCAGGCGGAACTTTCGTTCTGGTTGGACTCACCTCGACCGAAGGCACCGTGGAGTCCCTCGTCCCCAAGCTTCACGAACTGGCGAACACACTTCAAAACCAATTGCGAGGCCGCTATCCAGAGGTGAAGCTCGAGCTAACCGGAGAGACGCCGCTTAACTTCGACATTCGGAAAGCCAGCGCCGACGACGTGCGGCGCGCCGAAACTCTCGCGATTCCTGCCACACTCGCGCTTCTGCTGGTGGCTTTCGGAAGCCTGGTGGCGGCGCTGATTCCAGTAGCCATTGGCCAACTTGCCATCGCAAGCGCGATGGCGGTTGCGGGATTCCTGGCCATGCGTTGGCACCTGTCCATCCTGGTGCAGAGTCTGTCGACGATGCTGGGGCTGGGCTTGGGAATCGACTACGCGCTCCTCATGGTAAGCCGCTTCCGGGAGGCGATTGCCGCCGAGCAAAACGGACTCCAAGCCTCGGCCGTCGCGGCGCGTCAGGCGGGTCATACTCTGCTGATCTCGGCGTCAACGGTGGCGATCGGATTTCTAGCTCTGTTGACCGTCCCGATCAGCGAAGTCCGTTCCATCGGTTTGGCGGGAGTCCTGGTCGCGGGAATGAGTGTGCTGCTGGCAAATACCCTGCTTCCGGCATTGCTGGCAGCTCTCGGTCCACGAATCAATGCAGGCCGGGTGCCGTTTATTGCGAGTTGGGATGAGCATCGGTCAGCACGCACGGAACACCGCTGGAGGCAATGGGGTAGGGTGATTGTGACCCATCCCTGGCTTGCCATCTTTCTGGCGGGCGTTCCCTTGCTTCTGCTGGCCTCGCAAACCGCGCGGCTCGATACCAGCGTTCCCCGAGGGGACTGGCTGCCGTCAGAGGCGGAATCGGTTCGCGCGCTTCATGCTCTTGAACATATGGATCGGGTTGGCATTGTTTATTCGTTGCGCGTGGTTCTGGAACTTCCAACCGATTCCATTGCGCAAACCGACGCGGGATGGAATGCGCTCGACCGTTTCAGCAAGCGGATCGCCAGCGACCCTCGCTGCTTCCGCCTGATTTCCCTCACCACGATGGCGGAGAGTGACCGGTCCGGCCTCAGCAACCTCCCGCGCGAAACGCGTCGGACGTTTTTGAGTCGCGACGGGCGGGCGGCGCTGGTTGAAATCTTGCCCGTGACGTCGGTTTCTCTGAACGATCAGGTCAACTGGGTGCGGGAGCTGCGGAACGAGGGCGCGGTCGTTCTTGCCGGAGTACCCGGCGCCACGCTGCGCATCGGCGGCATTCCCGCGCTTACTGCCGACTATCAGACGATTGTCAGGCAGCGGTTTGCCTCGGTACTGGAGCTGGTGGTGGGAGGGACGTTGCTGGCGCTTCTCATCGGCTTCCGATCGCTGTTCGCCGCGGTCAAGGCCATTGCTCTAAATTTGCTGTCAGTCGCCGCTTCCTTCGGCGCGTTGGTTCTGGTGTTTCAGGACGGACACGGGATTCGTATTTTTGGAGTTCCGGAGGGAACGGGCAGCATATTTCCCATTGTGCCCATCGTAGCCTTCGCTATCGTCTTCGGACTGAGCATGGATTACGAAGTATTTCTGGTGGCGCGAGTTCTTGAAGAGAGAAGGAGAGGGTTGAGTGAAATGGAGGCAATCCCCGAGGGGATGGCAAAGACCGCAGGCCTGATTACGAGCGCCGCTGCGATCATGATTGTGGTATTCGCGGCCTTCACCTTCGGCAATTTCCTGGTGATCAAGATGCTCGGATTCACGCTGGCGGTCGCTGTATTCATCGACGCTACGCTGGTTCGAATTGTGATTGGGCCTGCGCTTCTGCGCGTTGCAGGCGACTGGAACTGGTGGCCTGGAGGGCTGTCTTCCGCACGCAATGCGCCACTGATCGCTGGTGGAGAATGACGTGAAGGGAACTAGTCCGTTTACAACCTCTGAGCAGTGTTTTGTTCTCGTCGATCGGCCATTTGGGTCGAAGGAGAAATGCATGCACGCAAGGCGCAGTCGCATCACCCTGCAGATCACGCTTGTGGTGATCGTCGTCGCGGCTTATTCCGCGGCACAGACCACTCAGGCTGGCAGCACACCTATCTATCTCGATCCCAACCAGTCCATCTCGGACCGGGTCAACGATCTGCTCGACAAGATGACGCTGGAGGAAAAGGCCTCGCAGCTCGTGAATCAGGCTCGGGCGATTCCACGGCTGCAGATTCCTGCCTACGACTGGGGGAGCGAGGCATTGCGCGGCGTGGCCAATGCCGACACAGCCACGGTTTTTCCCGAGCCCCTCGGACTGGCGGCGACGTTTGACGATTCGCTGATTCATGAAACGGCCAGCGCGATCGGCACCGAAACCAGAGCTAGGCACAACCAGGCGGTGAAATCCGGACAGCGTGTGCATGGGCTGAGCGTCTCGGCGCCGAACCTGAACATTTTTCGCGATCCGCGCTGGGGACGCGGCCAGGAGACATACGGTGAAGATCCATATCTCGCGTCGCGCATGGGCGTGGCCTTTGTCACCGGACTCCAGGGCGACGACCCGAACTATCTGCGCGCGATTGCCACGCCAAAGTATTTTGCGGTGCACAGCGGACCCCAAGCTGCCCGGCATGCGATGGATGCCGAAGCGTCAAAGCATGACATGGAAGATACGTATTTACCCGCGTTTCGCGCCGCGGTGGTGAAAGGGAAAGCTGCATCGGTCATGTGCGCGGACAACAGCGTCAATGGTGAACCGGCGTGCGCCAACACATTCCTGTTGCAGGGGCAGTTGCGCCACGCATGGAAGTTTACCGGCTACGTAGTTTCCGATTGCGATGCGGTGGTGGATATGGTGAAAGGCCACCATTTCGCGAAGAGCGGTACTGAGGCCATTACGGATGCAGTGAAAGCAGGCATGGATAACGGATGTACCGGCAACGATTCTGCGGTGAAGGACGATCACGACTATGCGCCGTTTCTTGATGCGGTGAAGCAAGGATCCCTGAGCCAAATCGACATCGACCGTGCCATCCAGCATCTGTTCACAGCTCGTATGCAACTGGGAATGTTCGATCCACCGGAGAAGGTTCCCTATGCGCGGATTCCGGAGTCGGAGATTGACAGCGCCGCGCACCGCGAGATCGCGCTGAAGGCGGCAAGGGAATCCATGGTGCTCTTGAAGAACGACGGCATCCTTCCTCTGACTGTGAAGGATCAAGCCGGGAAGGGTCCGGCCGCGAAAGGAAAGAAGATTCTGGTGGCTGGGATGCTGGCGGATTCCGCCGCGGCTCTGGAGAGCAGTATCAACGGGAAGTCGTCGCATGCCGTGAGTGCGCTCGAGGGGATACGCAAACAGTTTGGTACTGCGCTGGTAAGTTACGCGCCGGGCCTCGCCGATGCGGTTGCCGCGGCGCGCCGTGCAGATGTCGTGGTTGCCATCGTAGGCAATGACCCGATGGGAGCAGAAATGAATCCCGGCGCGGAGACGAAAGCCAATGGGCCAGGATCGAGTGCGGGGGACCGCACCAGTCTCGATCTGCCCAAAAGCGACCAGTCATTGCTGGAAGCGTTAAAAGGCACCGGAAAACCGCTGATCGTGGTTTTGATGAACGGAGGCGCGCTCTCCGTGAATTGGGCCAAAGACAATGCCAATGCAATTTTGGAAGCATGGTATCCGGGCGAAGAAGGAGGCACGGCGATTGCGCAGACGCTGGCTGGCACGAACAATCCCGCCGGGCGACTGCCGGTGACGTTTTATAAAAGCGTAGATCAGCTGCCGGCATTCGACGACTATTCCATGAGCCAGCGTACGTACCGCTATTTTGAAGGTGAGCCGCTGTATCCATTCGGGTATGGCCTGAGTTACTCGACGTTTGAATACAGCAACCTGAAAGTGCCAGCCTCCGAGATGAAAGCCCACGCCCCTCTCACGGTTGAAGTGGACGTTAAGAACACCAGCCAGCGAGCCGGCGATGAAGTCGCGCAGCTTTATTTGACTTTTCCCCAACGCACGGGCGCTCCCCTGCGCGCTCTGCGCGGCTTTACACGCGTGCATCTGGAAGCAGGGGAACAAAAACATCTCACTTTCACTTTGCAGTCGCGCGATCTGAGCCACGTGAACGATTGGGGCGACCCGCTCGTAGGACAAGGCAACTATGTGGTTACAGTCGGCGGCGGGCAACCGGGCACCAGTGCGCCGAAGGCCGAAGGGCATTTCACGGTGCGTGGCGAGGCCGTGCTATCGGAGTAGCGAGCATCGGCTGAAGTTCGCGCTGAGCCCGAATAGGTACTGAGCGAAGCTCGTGCTGAAACTCGATATGGCAGGAGGGACTTTGCCATACGTTCTCGCGCTGGATCAGGGTACGACCAGTTCGCGGGCTCTGTTGTGTGATCAGACTGGTGCCGTGCGTGCAGTCGCGCAGCGTGAATTCCGTCAGATTTTCCCCCAGCCGGGATGGGTCGAGCACGATCCCGAAGAAATTGCATCCTCTCAAATTGTGGTTGTGCACAAAGCTCTGACGCAAGTGGGAGCGATGCCGGGTGATGTGGCGGCGATTGGCATCGCCAACCAGCGTGAGACCACGATCGTTTGGAATCGCGAGACGGGCGAGCCCGTATACAACGCGATCGTCTGGCAAGACCGCCGCACTGCCGATTTCTGCGAGCGGCTGAGGAAAGACGGCCACGAGGATTTGATCCGGGAACGCACCGGGTTGCTCATCGATGCTTATTTTTCAGCGAGCAAGGTTTCGTGGATACTGGAGAACGTGCACGGCGCCAGGCATCTTGCTGAATCGGGCAAGCTGGCATTCGGCACGGTCGACAGTTGGCTGATCTGGAAGTTGACCGGCGGCCATGTTCACGCCACCGACGCGAGCAACGCATCGCGAACCATGCTCTTCAACATTCACACGGGAGAGTGGGATCGGGAACTGCTCGATCTGTTTGGTATTTCTTCGTTGATGATGCCGGCCGTTCGCTCTTCCAGCGAGATTTATGGCGAGGTCAGCGAGGATGGGCTGGAAGGCATTACGATCGCGGGGATCGCCGGAGATCAGCAGGCAGCGTTGTTCGGGCAACGCTGTGTCAAGCCCGGACTGACCAAGAATACCTACGGCACCGGATGTTTCATGCTGCAGAATACGGGCCGGCGCGCCGTGCCTTCGGGCAACCGGCTGGTTACGACGGTCGCATGGAGGATCGGAGGCGTGACTGAATATGCGCTCGAAGGCAGCGTGTTTGTCGGCGGAGCGGTCGTACAGTGGCTGCGCGACGGATTGGGAATCATTCGCAAATCGGCAGATGCGGAGCCGCTGGCGAACTCCGTTCCAGACAACGGCGGGATTTACTTCGTTCCGGCGTTTGTCGGACTGGGCGCGCCACACTGGGATTCGTACGCTCGCGGGTCGATTTTTGGGATCACGCGAGGTACGACTGCCGGCCATCTCGCTCGGGCGGCTGTCGAGAGCATTGCCTACCAGGTGGCAGATCTTCTGGATGCGATGCGATCCGATTCTGGCGTTGCAGTGGATGAACTCCGCGTGGATGGCGGCGCCGCTGCCAATGACAGCCTCTTGCAATTTCAGGCCGACATTCTCGGGTTGCCAGTGGTGCGTCCCGCGAACACGGAATCCACTGCTTTGGGAGCAGCGTATTTAGCGGGCCTGGCCGTTGGCTTCTGGAAAGACGGGATTGAAAGTGTGGGTGCGACGAACAATCGCCGTTTCGAGCCGAAGATGCTGGAATCACAAGCGCGATCTC
>Ga0210384_10007425_pt1 | contig 11561 bp, 11 predicted proteins | sample IncBWH2MmetaG_FD_160574 | JGI IMG/M metagenome (GOLD analysis project Ga0210384, IMG submission 160574) | Forest soil microbial communities from Barre Woods Harvard Forest LTER site, Petersham, Massachusetts, United States - Inc-BW-H-2-M | ecosystem: Environmental > Terrestrial > Soil >...
ACATTGAACAAAATTGCCAACGTTTTGTTCGAGACTTCCCGGCTTCACCGTGTGACGATTTCGCCGCACGGACTCTCCAAGACCGGCCAATTCGAGCTGGCGGTCACCCTCGGCGGTTAATCTTTCCGGGCCTCTGGCGTTATTTTTTACATTGGGAAAACGCGTGCAAGCTGCAAGCGTGTTTTTTACGCGGAGTCTTGCATTGTCCAATCAGCGGGCGGGAAACTGACCGGCCAAAATTGGGGGCATGGTGCCTCGAATTCAAACGCGACAGAAAAGTGGCCGCCTTCTTCCGCTTTCTCTACGCGCAACACCCGGCCGGACGCAAAGATCTCGGTCTTCATGTTTCTCAAGCGTATTTGTTGCCCGCGAAGCATTTCCATACCGACGTCCAGCAGCCCCCCGTGTGCGTTGACCACCAGGGTGTGAGCCTCCACGTTGATTGGTCTTCCATCGGCCAATACCGCAGACAACTGAAGTGGGATGCGCAGCACCACGCGCTCGCTTCGGCGCCGGCTTCGTGCCTCGGTAATATTGCCCTGGCCCGGCGAGTGCTGAAGGAAGTTCACTTCCCTACGACTTTCATAAATTCGGGAGCCAGCGACAATTTGCGTGCAACCGGTTTCTCGTACGTCCGCCTCATCTGCGAGCCACAGCCGCATTGTGGTTTGTCGGCCTCAATGAGCTTGGAGGTCCCAGTAACCACGATCTCCGCCTGGCAACCTGGGTTCGCACAATGCCATTTTTCGCCTTTATACATGGTATCTCCGGGCCTCACTACCCTGCGCCATCCTCGACAAATACGGCCAACCCCTGATTGACTGGCCTGACGAGACTTTAGCGTAAGGTTTGTGCTTGCTTTCAATGACATGGAATTTGCTCGGGATGCTGACCAGGCGCTAGAAGGCGGAGGCTCTAAGTGGGTTGCGAGCGGGCGCGGCTAAACACGTTTCGAGAAACCTCGCCCATACCAGGCTGGGGCTCCCCGTAAAGTCTCTGTCCTAGATCGGGCTTGGCGCTGAATCCTATGGGCGTCACCGTACAAGGCCGAAGAAATACAAAATCGCCGCAATCAAGACCACCGTCCCGACGACCCCTAGGCCGCCGCCCGCGCCCCACCGCGAATATCCGTAATAACCTCCGCCTCCACCAAACAGCAGCAAAAGCACCAACAGTAATATCAGCATCCAGTTTCCCTCTTTCCGCTCAACTGATTTTGTCTTCGCAGCTTTTAGCGCAAGGTAACGTCTTTCGCCCGTAGCTCCGCTTCTTCTAACGGCAGGTGGCAATACTCCGAAGTCCTGCCCACCAACTGGTCATGGCGGCCCAGGTTCACTTCTGTTTCGTTGCGTGCAACAGTGCCAATCCATTCACGAATTTTCCCTACAAACTGGTAATAGCGTCCTTCCATCAGATGCTGATCCATTTTTGACTCCAAGCTCTCGACCTTCCGGGACCACACAAAGCTAACGCTCGGCCGAAAAAATGCCCATCAGGCATAGTTTGTAATATTGAGACCGCGACGATGGATTTGTCAGCCGACACCTAAGTACTGAAACCTACAGAACTACGTCCAGACGCTGAAACATCGCTCAGCCCTCAGAATGGCCCAGATTCACCAGCCGTCGTACACTACCTTGCATCCAATTCCATTGAGGAATCCCGGCTATGCCATTTGCTCCTCATCCGGAGTCAAGCTGTCCGAACCGACCTCCATGCTGCAAGACCCTTTCGGGCACGGGCCAGAGCGTCGAATTCCCACCGGATATTCAGAAATGAGGCGATCGCTTTCATTCGCCAGAATCGCCGCAGCGCTCTTCTCGCTCGCGCTTTTTTACCCGGTGCCTGCTGGCACGCAGACTCCTGCTGCCGAGTCCGGTCCAAAGTCCGTTTGGTCTCCAGTGCAATTCGCCATCGTGAAATTCAACGAAGACGCGCCCAAATCGTGGAACATGTATCACACCGACCGTAAAGGCCTGCTGCTGGTGCGTATCTGGAAGCGCTATCTGTTTGTGGATTTGAACGACGAAGAGGTCTACGACATTGATCCGCGCAAGGTAACTGCAAAAGGGGACACCGTGGAGTTTTCGTTTGGAGATGTGCCGGACAACCCGATTGAGACCCCGGAATTCAGGTCGCGCAGTATCGGCATGCTGCAGCGGGTCCGTTTCCGCCTTGGCAAAGACGGGCACGTCCTGGAGTTGCAGATTCCACTAGGTCCGACCGGACGCCCGATTTATTGACTTGACTGCGCCGCCTACACGTTATTGCCGATAGACACCGTAAAACCACGGAATGCCGAGCGCCCCGGGCTCCACCCCCACGACAACTTTATCTCCCGGCCGGAACCGGTCGTAATCGTCCAGATCCACCGCCAACCGCTCGTAGCGACGCCCGGGCCTCCATGACGGCACATTCAACCGCCGAGTTCCGCGCACGATGCCTTTCATCTGATACCGGCTATCGACCACGGTACTGTGATAACGCACGTTTTTAGGCGAATCCAGCCGTCCATTCAAAAACAGCGCCGTGGATAAAATAAAAGGGATGGGGATCAGCCCCGTGAACAAATGCTTCAATACCTCAATTTCCTTGCGTGCGCGCGCCCTGCGGTCCAGGAAAACCGCCAGACCCAGCCCGATAAAAAACACCGCTCCGTAAAACACCAGCATGCCGTCCAGATCCAGCGGCGGGTAAATCGAACTGATGTAAGGAAACGTGAGCGAGCCGCCCAAAAAAATCGCAGTCTGTTTCACCAGCCGCTTGCGGAAAATAAATTCGGCCGCCGCGGAGCTCAATCCACACTCCGGACATTGGTCGCTGGTGCGTTCGGCACCGCAATCAAGGCATCGCGTCATACAAACCAGTATAAATCGTGTTTTAGGAAGTTGCCGCCAGCCTGTTGAGCAGCTCGTGGTAATGCTGGTGGCTCTGATCTTCGGGCAGCGCGATGGTTACGCCCATTCCGAGCCCTGGTTCCACGCGTTTCACCGAGCAGTTCACCCACACCGGCCGTTCCACACCGAGGCGCGCGCGAAAATCCGCTCCCACCCAAAGCAGATCCTCGGCTTCGATGAACATTCCGCCTACGCTGATGTCCCGCGTGCGGGCCTTCAAGGTTGCAGAGCCCCACTCGATCTCCAGCGCCGTTTGATACCGATAGCGCGGAGCCCTGCGTCGTTCGTTGCGGTGCGATTCCGTATCCCCAATGTGCATGAACCCGGCGCCCCCGACGCCTAGGAGTGGCGCGCAAAAGTTGCGTCCTTGCAGCGAGCCTATGCCCTGAAGATACGACGGGAAGCACCACGAAAGTCAGACACCGGGAGCAGATGTTTTGTTCCCGACAATTGCGACTTAGGCACATCCACTGGCTTGCGCTGCTGACCGACAGGTTATTGGCCGTGAAGCTTGGATGTTGCGCTTGCGCTAGAATCGTAACACGCAAAAACAAACTGCAACGCGCTAGCCCCGGGAGAATTTTCACAAATGCTTGAAGCCGGACTTTTGCATCATCTGATTAAGGAGCAGTACACGCGCCGGGATCTCGCTTCGATCAAGGAACTCTTGAATGCGCACGAAGCACATGAAATTACGCCGGTAGCGCACGGCCTGTTCGCCGCCAGTCCCAGCCAGGCCGACAATTCCCTGACGGGATACCAGAATGTTTGGGTCCGCGACAACATCATCGTGGCCAATTCGTTTCGTTTGCGCGGAATTCCCGAACCTGCGATTGCCTGCATCAAAGGACTCACGCGCTTCTTCGAGCGGCAACGAAAAAGGTTCGAAGAAATCATCAGCGACCGCGAGCAGCTTGTGAAAGTGAACGTTAATCGTCGCCCGCATATTCGCTTCTCCGCGGCGACCCTAGACGAACTCCCCGAAAAATGGGCGCACGCGCAGAACGATGCCTTGGGACAAGCACTTTGGTTTCGCTTTTTGCTCGCAAATGCGGGGACGCTCACGCTCACGCCCGAAGAATGGGACATCTATACCCTGTTCCCCGCTTACTTTGAGGCTATTGCCTACTGGCATGATCAGGACAGCGGCGCCTGGGAAGAAGGCCTGAAAATCAACAATTCCAGTGTTGGCGCTGTGGTGGCCGGACTCGAAGAGTTGCAGCGTTATTTGCGGGGCCCGCGGTCCAAGAAAGAATTGGGTGCCAAGAAATTGGCGGAGCTGGACAAGAAAACCCTTGCCGAACTGATTGCCAAGGGACGCAAGCGTCTGGATACCACGCTTCCGTTCGAATCGCCGCCGGAACGCCTGGTGGATAGCGCTTTGCTGTCGTTGATTCATCCCCTTGGAACGATAACCTCGCGGCACATGCAGGACGCCATTCTGAATTTGGTGCAGGCACGTTTACGCGGGGACGTTGGCATCAAGCGCTATGCAGGCGATTCGTATTTTTGCCAGGATTACGATGAGTGGTTCGCGCCCGAACAGATGTGCGTGGACTTCAGCGACCGCCTGGCGTTTCGCAACGCGTTCCTGAAGGCAGAGTGCGAAGCGCAATGGTGCATTTTCGATCCCCTGCTTTCCATCATTTTTGGTGAGCGGTACATTGCGGATCGCGCCGATCGCAAGAGTCTCGAGAAGCAGATTTATTATTTCAATCGATCCCTGCGGCAGGTCACGGAAAAGGGAGAGTGTCCGGAGCTGTATTACTTGAAGAATGGGAAGCATGTTCCGAACGGCCATACACCGTTGGCGTGGACCCAAGCGAATCAGGCTCTGGCGCTGCGCTTGATGGAAAAATCGGTCGGAAATGAGAGATGATGTTGCGCGTTGTGCGACACATCGACGGCGCGGAGGAAAAAGTTGAACCAACCAAGAATTGCCAAGCCATTGTTGCTGATGTCGCTGCTCTCGCTACTTGTGACGATTTTTCCCGCAAAGGCGCAGATGCAGCGAAATTCGCTGGCACAAACTCCGCCGATGGGTTGGAATAGCTGGAACAAATTCGCCTGTAACGTAAGCGAGGACCTGATTAAATCCGTCGCCGATGCGATCGCCACCAACGGAATGAAGGCCGCGGGCTATCAATATGTGGTGATTGACGATTGCTGGCAGCTAAGCCGCGACGAAAACGGAAATATCGTCGCCGATCCGCAACGCTTCCCTTCCGGGATCAAAGCCCTAGCCGACTATGTGCACTCCAAAGGATTGAAATTCGGGCTGTACTCCGATGCCGGCACAAAAACATGCGCGGGGCGTCCGGGCAGCCAGGGCCACGAATATCAGGACGCGCTGCAATATGCTCGTTGGGGTGCGGACTATCTGAAATACGACTGGTGCAACACCGCCACGCGTAATGGTGAGGAAGCTTACACCACCATGAGCAATGCTCTGCTGGCTACGGGACGGCCAATTGTCTTCAGTATGTGCGAATGGGGCACCAACAAGCCCTGGTTGTGGGCCAAGGGCGTCGGAAACTTGTGGCGAACCACGGGTGACATTTCTGATCACTGGAGTAGCCACAAGAAATGGGATGACGGAAGCTGCTGCCAGCTTGGCATGGTGGAGATTGTGGATTTGCAGGCCGACCTGTGGCCATTTTCGGGTCCGGGTCATTGGAACGATCCGGACATGCTGGAGGTGGGCAATGGCGGGATGACCACCGAAGAGTATCGTTCGCATTTCAGCTTTTGGGCGTTGCTGGCGGCGCCTTTGATCGCCGGCAACGATGTGCGCTCCATGACGCCGGAAATCAACGAGATACTCTCCAACAAGGAAATAGTCGCCATCGATCAGGACGCGCTCGGACAGCAAGGCCGGCGCATCAGCAAGAATGGCGAACAGGAAATCTGGGCGCGGCCGCTGAACGACGGAAGCCGCGCGGTAATCTTATTCAACCGTGGCGCCGCCGGAGCGGAAATTGCCGTTTCGTGGCAGCAGCTTTCATATCCCGATCATTTGTCGGCAAGCGTGCGCGACCTGTGGGCGCACAAGGACCTGGGAAAATTCACGGGAAGTTTTTCTAGCAAAGTGCCATCTCACGGCGTTGTGATGGTGAAGGTGCTGCCGTAGGAGTGGGCCGATGACCATGGTCGAACAAGCCAGCCCGCGAGACTATCTCGCTGTCGAGCGCACTTTCCTTGCCTGGATACGCACCGGCCTAGCACTGATGGGTTTGGGATTCGTTCTCGCGCGATTTGGAATTTTTCTGCAAGAGTTCACGCTCGTTCGCCCCGGCGCGGCGATGAAATCTTACGGGCTGTCCGAGTTCTTCGGGACCTGCCTGATTCTTCTAGGCGTAATCGTCAGCGTGCTGTCTCTGTTTCGTTATCGGAGAATGATTAAGGACCTGAAAGATGGCAAGGACACGCTTAGCCGACCATCGCGAATGGCGGTAAGCGCGGCGATTCTGCTGGCAGTTTTGGGAATTGCCATGGCAGTTTATCTGGTATGGACCAAACCGGCTGCTGGGAAGCAAGATGTACAAACGCAAGACCAAAGAAAGGCTCCATTCCAAGTTCAGGAGGTTCCCGTGGCGACGACAGCGGACAATGGCATAGTACGAATTCCCAGCAGACATTCGATTGCGGAAACCATCGCAAAGCTGGAGGCAATTCTGACGGCCAAAAACGTGAAGCTCTTCACCGTCGTGGACCACAGCGGCGAGGCGGAAAAAGCCGGAATGAAAATGCCCAACACCAAGCTGCTCATCTTCGGCAATCCCAAAGCCGGCACGCTGCTGATGCTGAAATCGCCGACAGTAGCGCTGGATTTGCCGCTGAAGATTCTGGTCTCCGAGGACCCCGCGGGCAAAGTCTGGATTTCCTACAACGCGACCGACTATTTGCAGAAGCGTCACAACCTGCCTGCAGAATTGCTACCGAACATCACAGTCATCGAAGCCATCGCTGCCAAAATCGCAGAATAGCTACGTTCCAGTAAAACCTGCCGCAAGGCGCCGTTATTTCCTCGCGCGAAATCCACAAACAGCCGAACTTTGCAGTTGTATGCTGCAAGGCTGCGTGCTAGCCTTGGCGAACAAAAGGCGAATTGCAGTCGAAGGCATTGGTCGCAGCATTTACGCCGAGATCACGCTTTTTCGGACGGTCGGTGGTGGCTGAGACCGTAAAGCGGCGACAAGACGCCCCCATAGGAGGAATCGTGGCAAGTGTTGGGTATTCCTTGGCGAAACCGGAAGGCGGTTCGCTAGCACGCGTGGCCAAGGTACTGGATGCGTTCGCCGCGCGGGACCACAACGGCGAGATGCTCACCGCCGTGCGCCATTACCCGGCACGAGAGGCGCAGTGGGCGGAGTTTCCCGAATGGATGCACGCGGATTTGAAATCAGCCTACCAGGCCAAGGGGATTCGAAAGCTATACACCCACCAAGCGGCGGCCGCGGAAGCGGTGCATGCCGGCGCGAATGTCGTAATCGTGACGCCAACGGCTTCGGGGAAGACACTTTGTTACAACCTACCGGTGCTCGACGCGATTCTGAAGAACTCCGATACCCGTGCGCTGTATCTGTTTCCCACCAAAGCCTTGGCGCAAGATCAGTTGGCGGAACTCTATGATCTGAACCGACGATTGGATGGGTTGGTTGCGGAGGGGTGTATCACTGGAATACCCCGAGAGAGCCGATCTAAAGATCGACCACAACAGGAAACCAAGGAGGACCAGCCTAAAGGCTGGCCACCACAGGGGACGGTCGCTAGTCGTTTTGGGGTGTTTACTTACGATGGCGATACGCCCAGCGATGCACGCAAAGCCATTCGTGAGAAAAGCCATATCGTGCTCACCAATCCGGACATGCTGCACACCGGAATTCTGCCGCACCACACACGATGGACGCGCCTGTTCGAGAATCTGCAGTACATCGTCATCGATGAACTGCATACCTATCGCGGCGTGTTCGGCAGTCACCTGTGCAATCTGTTGCGGCGGCTGCGGCGCGTTGCCAAGTTTTATGGCTGTTCGCCGCAATTCATTTGTTGCTCAGCGACAATCGCGAACCCCGGCGAGCTGGCTTCGCGGCTCATTGAAGATGAAGTGGAAGTGCAAGCCGCGAATGGCGCGCCCTCCGCCGAAAAAACCTTCGTGCTCTACAACCCGCCAGTAGTGAATCGCGCGTTGGGCATCCGCAGAAGCTACATCAACGAAGCTTCGCGAGTATCGCAGGAATTTCTCAAGAACGATTTGCAGACCATTGTGTTCGCCAATTCGCGGCTGCATACGGAATTGATGCTCACCTATTTGCAGCGAGCCAATCCGCAAATGCCCGGCAAGCCGGAGACGATTCGAGGGTATCGCGGCGGGTATTTGCCGAACGAACGCCGCGAAATTGAGCGCGGTTTGCGCGATGGCCGGATTCGCGGCGTAGTAACCACGTCAGCGTTGGAGCTCGGAATTGATGTGGGCTCGCTGGATACCGTGGTGATGGCCGGTTATCCGGGAACGATTGCGTCGACCTGGCAACGGGCAGGGAGGGCGGGCCGCCGCAGCGGTAGCTGCTGTGCGGTGCTGGTGGCTTCCTCGGCGCCGCTGGACCAATTTATCGTCCGGCATCCGGATTATTTTTTCGGCAACACGCCGGAGCACGCGTTTATCCAGCCGGACAACTTGGAAATTCTGGTCAACCATTTAAAGTGCGCCGCGTTCGAACTGCCAATCGGTCCGAAGGAGAAATTCGGCGAAGTGGATGTACAGGATTTGTGTGTACGCCTAGCGGAGGCGGGATATCTGCACCAGGCCGGTGAGAATTTTCACTGGACCCACGAAGCGTATCCGGCGGACACCGTTGGCTTGCGGTCGGTGACCAGCGATAATTTCGTGATCATCGACATCACCGGTCAGCCGCTGGTGATTGGTGAGGTGGATTTTCCCAGCGCGCTCACCTTTGTGCATGAAAAGGCCATCTACATTCACGGCGGCCAGCAATACCACGTCGAACATATGGATTTTAAGGAACGCAAGGCGTACGTGAAGCGCGTTGATGTGGATTACTACACAGATGCGATCAAGTATACGCAGGTGCGCGTGTTGGAATTTGCGGCGACGGGAAAAAAGAGAGTTGAGACAAGCACCCAGGATATTGCCGAGTTGGGGCGCAGCAATGCTGCGCCCCTACAGGGAGGGGGGCATTGTTGGTCGCACGGGGATGTGCTGGTGCGCTCGCAGGTCGTGGGCTTCAAGAAGATCAAGTTTTTCACCAACGAAAATGTGGGCGCCGGGAAATTGGAATTGCCGGAAAACGAAATGCACACCACGTCGTACTGGATCACGCTGGAGCGTCCGCTGGTGGAATCGCTGCCCTTTTCGATCAGCGAACGGCAATCGGGGATGTTCGGGTTGCTGCACGCGCTGGAATCCGTAGCAACGCTGCTGCTGATGTGCGATGGACGCGATCTTGGCACGGCCGTTGGCGAACGCCCGCCGGCTCCCGGCGTCACGGCGGATAGCGATGAGTTCGCGCCCATACGCACGGAAGACGCGGCCGGTACACCAGCGAAAGCGTTCTTTGAGCCGAACCTTTATCTATTCGATTCCTATCCGGGCGGGATCGGCTTTTCGGAACCGCTGTTTCGCGTGCACGATTTGTTGATCCGGAAAACGAGAGAATTGATTCGCGAGTGTCCATGCGATGACGGCTGTCCCTCGTGCGTGGGGCCTGCAGGAGATTTGGCGCTGCATGCGAAGGAAGCGGCGTTGGCGATTTTGGACCGGTTGTGTGCGGAAGAGACTTAGAACGGCGGACGTTGCTGAGAAATTTGCGGTTGGCTGAGGTCTAGCGGCGGCAAGCCGCTGCACTCCAAACGCAGCAAAGAAGATGAGCAGCGTGAACAAATTCACGAGACTGGCGGCGCTGAAGCCGGCGCACGGGTGTGCTGCGAAACCTGCGTCTCGGCTGGGGGACTTGCGTGCGCCCAATGAAGAGGATCCGCTGGGCGTTTTGCTGGGTGCCGGCATCGCGCGCAATCACTACGGAGAGCACCTGGCCATCCGCAATTGGTTTTCGACGCCGGAGTTTACCGAGCCATCGTCCCCGGCGTTGGAACTGCTTTCGCGAACTCGCGATGAGAAGGTTTCGCGACGCACGCAAGCTACGCTCGCAGATCCCACGAAATGGCTGTTCCTGGACACCGAGACAACAGGGCTTTCCGGAGGCACGGGAACCTATGCGTTTCTCGTCGGACTGGCCTGGTGGGATGCCGGCGGTCTGCAGGTGGAACAGCTTTTTCTGCGCGATTTTTGCCAAGAGCATTCGCTGCTGCAGGAACTTGCTGACCGCCTGGCGGAACGCCCCGTCCTGGTCACCTTTAACGGCAAAACTTTCGATTGGCCGCTGCTACAGAGTCGGTTCACCATGACGCGCGCGATCCGCGTGCCGCAACTGGCGGCGCATCTGGATTTGCTGCATCCGGCGAGAGCGCTGTGGAAATTGCGGCTCGGCTCGGTGCGCCTGGCCGAGTTGGAGCGCCATGTGCTCGACGCGGAGCGCCTGGACTGGGATCGCAGAGACGACGTGCTGTCCGCGCTGATTCCCCAATATTACTTTGATTATTTGCGCGGCGGCTCGGCGCAGCCCCTGGCGGGCGTAGTCCGTCACAACCAACTGGATTTACGGGGACTGGCAGCTCTGTCAACCAAGATCAGTTCCCTGCTGGACACGCGAGAGATCGGAAAGGAAGAAACGCATTCGCTGGACCTTTTCGGCTTGTCCAAATTCTTGCACCAACGCGGGGAGCGCGACCACGCGCACACAGCCTGTGCGAAGGCGCTGGAGCAGGGTCTCCCCACGGAATTCCAGCCGCGCGCCACCAAAGAACTGGCGATGATGGTGAAGCGTCGCGGCGACTCGGAAAGAGCACGCGAACTATGGGAAGAACTCATAAGCGACGCACAGGAGGGCATCCTGGCATGCGAAAAACTGGCTATACATTTCGAGCGATGCGCAAAAGATCCGCTGCGAGCACTGCAGTTCGCGGAACTGGGCCTCGCAAAAGTGCAGCGGCAACGCGCGCTTTCCCGCGACCTTTATGCGGCCTCTCGAACGGCCCAAACGGAGCGGAAATTCATGTGCCGGCTAGCGCGTTTGCGGCATCGGATTAAGCAGGAAGATAGCGCCGAGCGAGCCCCCTTGCTCGCCAATGCAGTTGGCTTGCACCCGCGGTTGCCCTCCCGAAAGGCAACCGCAAGCCGCACTAAGTGCACGCCCGACGGCGACACTTTGGAGGCACAAATCGGATGGATTTCACCGCAGCAAAACGCCAAGCTATAGAAGAGCAAACCATGGCTACCACGGAAAATTCCTACTTTTTGACTGAGCTGCAAAATCGTCGCGAAAAGCTGGCCAGCGTGCGGCACGAAAACACCTCCGAAGCTACGCTGCGAGAATTACTTCACAACGTAGACGAAGCCATCGCGCGTTTGGAAGAAGGCACCTTCGGCATCTGCGAAGAATGCAACGAATCGATCGAGGCCGAACGCTTGATCTGCGATCCATTGTTGCGCTTTTGTCTCGACCATCTTTCGCAGCAAGAGCAACGCGCCCTGGAAAGCGACCTGGTTCTCGCGGCGCAGATTCAGAGGGCGTTATTGCCGTGCGC
>Ga0210384_10007426_pt1 | contig 11559 bp, 11 predicted proteins | sample IncBWH2MmetaG_FD_160574 | JGI IMG/M metagenome (GOLD analysis project Ga0210384, IMG submission 160574) | Forest soil microbial communities from Barre Woods Harvard Forest LTER site, Petersham, Massachusetts, United States - Inc-BW-H-2-M | ecosystem: Environmental > Terrestrial > Soil >...
TGGCCCGGGCGGCCCTGGCGGCCGTCCGCGCGGCAAACGCCAGTATTTCCGCAAGAAGAAAGTCTGCAAGTTCTGCGTCGAGAAGATGGACCTCATCGACTACAAGCGCGCGGATATCCTTTCGCAGTTCGTTCAGGAGCGCGGCAAGATTCTGCCGCGCCGCATGACCGGCGTCTGCTCGCGCCACCAGCGCTGGCTGGGCGAAGCCATCAAGCGCGCGCGCAACATCGCGCTGCTGCCGTTTGCCGGCAGCGCCCTGGGCACGCAAGCGCCCAAGGCCATCGTCGAGCCACCCAAGAGCCAAGGAGCCTAGAGAAGACTCATGCAAATCATCCTGCAAGAAGATATCGACAAGCTCGGCCACCGCGGCGACGTAGTCACCGTGAAGCCCGGCTACGCCCGCAACTTCCTTTTGCCGCGCAAGCTGGCCATCGAAGCCACCTCCGGCAACATGAAAGCGCTCGAGCGCATCCGCACCTCGCTCTCGAAGAAAACTGCCACGGAGATGGACGCCGCACAAAAGCAAGCCGAGCTCCTAAACGGCGTTTCCGTCAAGTTCACTCGCAAGACCGGCGAAAACGATCACCTCTTCGGTTCCGTCACATCCGCGGATGTCGCCGAAGGCCTCGCAACCCAGGGTTTCAAGATCGACAAGCGCCAGGTGCAACTAACCGAGCCCATCAAAGCCCTCGGCGAATATCCCGTCACCATCAAGGTGTTCCGCGATATCACCGCCAGCGTCAACGTCCACGTCGGCAAGGAAGCGTAGTCCCAAAAACAAACTGCGAAAAACCGCCGCCGCTCTGCGCAGAGCCGCGGCGGTTTTTGCTAGGATCTGAGTTGACGTCGCGCGCTCGAATCACCACAATCAGCCGACAGGCGGACCGCTAAGTGAAAATCCTACTTGCAGCCCGAGAACCGGGCCTGTTGGAGGCTTGGAAAAAATCTTGCGGTGACCTCGATTGCGTCGCCATACACGGCGGCTCCATTCTCGACGCTCATTGCGATGCCGTGGTCAGTCCGACAAACAGTTTTGGCTTTATGGACGCAGGCATCGACGCGCTTTACTCCCAGCATTTCGGCTGGCACGTACAAGATCGGCTTCGGCGGCGGATCCTCGAAGAGCATCACGGCGAATTACTCGTCGGGACCGCCGAGGCCGTCGAGACCGAGCACGCCGGGATTCCCTATTTGATTGCCGCGCCGACCATGCGCGTACCCATGGTCCTTGGCGCGGAAACGGTGAATCCTTACCTGGCGGCACGCGCCGTCTTGCTTCTCGTTCGGCGCGGAGCGTTCAAGAGTGGTAGCGATTCCGGAAAGAAAATCGCGGACCACATCCAGACCATAGCCTTTCCAGGCTTGGGAACGGGGGTGGGACGCGTTCCTTTTGCGGTGTGTGCCCGGCAAGTGCGGGCTGCGATCGAGGAAATTCTCTACGGCCGCCCCAACCTTCCATCCTCGTGGGCGGAAGCGAGCGAGAAACATCAACAGCTGTACACGGACAGGCCTCGCAGCTTGTAGCATGGATCGCAGACATGACGCTTTCAAAGCGCTGGTCAAGAAATTTGCGCGGAGTTTTCCACCGATTGAAAATTTTCCTCATGTACGTGCATTGACGCGCCCGCGCCTTCCACGCAGAATGCGTGCAACGCCTTCAAGAAAAATCCGAACTTGCCGCGCGCCCGGAGAATCTGTGCGTAGAATCCGGACTTGCCAACGGCGGGACTTGGTGGTATTTATAGGCGAATAGAAAGCGAATAGCCGGACGACCCTTTATCGCCATGCCTGAAACCACACTTGAAAAAGCGCTGCCCAGTAATCTCGACGCCGAGCGTTCCGTCCTCGGCGCCATTCTCCTCGACAATCACGTCCTCAACACCGCCATTGAGAGCTTGCGCCCGGAAGATTTCTTTCTGCATCAGCACCGCACCGTGTTTACCCACATGATTGCGCTGGGCGAGAGTCAGCAGGCCATCGACCTGGTCACGCTCACAGAAGAATTGCACCGCCGCGGCGAGCTGGAAGCTTCCGGTGGCGCGCCGTACCTGGCGTCGCTGGCGGACGGCATGCCCCGGGTCTCCAACGTCGAGCACTATGCGCGCATCGTCAAGGAAAAGGCCATGCTGCGCAATCTGATTCACGCCACGCACAACATCCAGCAGCGCGCCTTTGAAGGCGAAGACGGCGCGGACGCCATCCTCGACAACGCCGAATCCTCCATTTTCGCCTTGGCGGAGGACCGTATTCGCGCCGGCCTGCTCCCCATCAAAGACATCGTTCGCGACAATTTCGAGCGTCTCGAACGCATCTTCAAGGAAGGCAAGAGCATCACCGGCATTTCCACCGGCTATGCCGAGCTGGATAAGCTCACTTCCGGCTTGCAGCCTTCCGAGTTGCTGATTCTGGCGGCGCGCCCTTCGCAAGGGAAAACGGCCCTGGCGCTGAATCTGGCGGAGAATATCGCTATTCGCGCGGGCTTGCCGGTGGCCATCTTCAGCCTGGAAATGTCCAAGGAATCCCTCCTGCAGCGTTTGGTTGCCTCCGTAGCCCAGATTGACGGGCACAAATTCCGCACCGGACATCTCAACCGCGAAGACTGGCGGCGCATGACCGAATCGCTGGGACAGATTTCCGCGGCGCCACTCTGGATCGACGACGCCGGCTCCATCAGCGTCCTCGAGATTGGCGCCAAAGCGCGCCGCCTCAAGCGCGACAAGGGACTTTCGCTGCTGATCGTCGATTACCTCCAGCTCATCACCGCACGCGGCCGTTTTGGCAATCGCCAGGAAGAAGTCTCCAGCATCTCGCGTGCCCTCAAGGGTTTAGCTAAGGAGTTGCAGATTCCCGTGCTGGTCCTCAGCCAGTTGACCCGCGCCCCCGAACGCGAAGAGCGCGGTCCCCAACTCTCCGACCTGCGCGAATCCGGCGCCATCGAGCAGGACGCCGACGTGGTCATGTTCATTTACCGCCCCAGTTTCTTCAAACTCGATGCCGCACCCGAAGAGCGCGACCAGGCCGACATCCTCATCGCCAAGCAGCGCAACGGCCCCACCGACAAAGTGCGCTTCGTTTTCCGCAGCCGCCTCACCCGCTTCGAGGAAGCCGCGCCCGACGCCTTTTCCCAATTCGCCTCAGACAACATGTAAAATCGCACGCACTGTGGCACGCCGGCCACCTCGAAGCCCCCGGCGCTCAAGCAATCCGTGCCAACCCTGCTGCGACCTAACCCCTTTAGAATGAACACTTGCAAAAGTGTATGAAAACAAACAACTTTAAGTTCCTTTAGAATCAACACTTCCGCAAACTGCGGGGAAGCCCGTTTCACATCTCCAACTTCCGCGCAGCCTCCGCCGTTCCACCTCTTGCAAAAAACACTGGCACTGCGCCTGCACCGTTCACCTGTGGTGTTGTCTTTCACGCGGCGGCCAATGCGGTCTTGGCGGCGGAGCGCGGGAAACGGGTACACTATTTTTCTCGGACATTTATGCCAAGCGCGCCCAAGAGTCCCCATCAAATGAAGAGCCGCCCGGTCTGGGCGGAGGTTTCCCTGCCCGCTCTGGTGCACAACCTCGAGGCCATCCGCAAGTACGTGAATCCGGCCGGAGAGAAGCGCACGACGCCGCGGAAGATCCTGTCCATCGTGAAGGGCAACGCTTATGGTCACGGCGGGCCGCCGGTCGCCAAGGCGCTCGAGACGGCCGGATCCGATTGGTTCGGCGTGACTTGCACGGACGAAGGCATTGCGCTACGCAAGGCGGGTGTACGCAAGCCGGTGCTCATTCTGACCAGCTTCGTGCATGGAGAAGAATCGCGGCTGATCGAGCATGGGCTAACGGCAGTGATTCACCGTTGCGAGCAACTGGCGCTGCTGGATCGCGCGGCAGCGAAGCGCGGGCGCAAGCGAGCTTCGTTCCACCTAAAGATGGATACGGGAATGAACCGGCTGGGGATTGCGACGAGTGAAGCGGAATGCTTCGCGCGGCAACTAGCCAAGTGCAAGCATCTGGAACTCGGCGGGGTATTCACACACTTTGCGTCGTCGGAAGCGTTTTCCGACAGCATTGCGGGACGGCAAACGGCGGAGCAAGAGGAGCGTTTCTACGCGGCGCTGGAACGTTTGCGAGCGCTCGGTATCGATCCCGGCATCGTGCATCTGGCAAACAGCGCGGCCATTGTGTCGCGGCCGGAGACTTGGGCGGACATGGTGCGGCCCGGAGCGATTTTGTATGGCTATCACCCCGGCTACGATCCCGTCGAGAAGCGGCCGGAAATCGAAGCGCGGCTGCCGCTTCAAGCAGCCATGAGCTTGCGCACGCGGATCATCAATCTGCGGCGCGTCCCGGAAGGCGCCGGCGTGGGCTACAACTCGAGTTTCGTGGCCAAGCGCCCCTCGCTCATCGGTGTGCTGGCGGCGGGTTACGGCGACGGCATTCACCGCTCGCTTGGAAACAGAGGAAGCGTGCTGATTCACGGCAAGCTCGCGCCGATCGTGGGGATTATCTCGATGGACGTCACCATGATCGATGTGACCGACGTCCCCGAAGCGAAAACGGGCGATATCGCGACGATTTATGGCGTGGACGGCAAGCATCTGCACCCAGCCCACTTGGTAGCGCGCAGCATCGGCACGGTGACCTCCGACCTGCTGTGCATGGTCAGCCAGCGCGTGCCGCGTTTTTATCTTTCCTGAGCGGCTTCATCGAAACTCCGCCTCCCCCCACTCCGAGGGCAAGCAGAAGGCGGACCCTAGGACGGCGTGCCAGGCTAAGCCTCGCGCTACGGCGGTGGTGGTCGCCATTTTCGGATGATGGCGGCTGCGACGGCTGCGGCAGTCTCTTGACCTGTGACTGATGGCAGAGTATATACACCGCGGGAAGAAAGTTATTTTTCCTCAACTCGCAGGGCGCTTCTCCCACGTGCTTGCGGGCTGGCTGTACTGATTTTGCAGTGATCGCGTTACTGTGAGGTCGTATGAGCCGGAGCTCTCCCGAAGCGCCATCCAGTGGCCGCGATTCCTCCGCATCGCCGAAGGCCGTAGATTCCAGCACCGTTGGCGCCGCATCCGCGGCAAAACCGTCGTCGGGCGGGGCTTGGGATTTCTGGGCCTTGCGCGCGTTTCTGATCGGGTGTCTCGCGGCGCTGTGCTACGTGCTCGGGCCGTTTGGGTTGCGAGGCTGGACGGCGGCAAGCGCCGGGTTTGCCATCGCGCTGGCGGTGCTGCTGGCAGAGCAGCGGCTGCGGCGCGTGACGGTGAAGGAACTGGTGGGCGGAGCGCTGGGCACGGTCGTAGGTATGGTCGCGGCGCTGCTGGTGACGCTGATCCTTTCGCGGACGTCGGAGGCGGAGCCGACGAAGTCGTTTCTGGAGTTTTTGTCGCTGTTGGCGTTCGGGTATTTGGGGCTGGCGCTGGGGTCGCTGCGGGGAGCGGAGTTCGGCGCAAGCGGGAACAGCGTGGCGAGCGCCGCTGTGCAGCACGCAACTTTGGGGAATGCCTCGGCGAAGCTGCTGGATACGAGTGTACTGATCGATGGGCGGATCGCGGACATTTGCGAAGCGCATTTTGTGGACGGGATCATCGCGGTGCCGCAATTTGTGCTGCACGAGCTACAGATGGTGGCGGACTCGGGAGAGGCGCTGAAGAGGCAGCGCGGGCGCCGCGGCCTGGAAGTGTTGCAGCGGATTCAGAAGATGGCAGGCGTGGACGTGCGAATACTTGAAGAGGAGCCGATGCAGAGCGCGGACGTGGATCACAAGCTGGTGGAACTGGCGAGGCGGCTGGGGGCGAAGATCGTGACCAACGATTTCAATTTGAATAAGGTCGCGACGGTGCAGGGACTTACGGTGCTGAATGTAAATCAACTGGCGAATGCGCTGAAGCCCGCAGTCCTGCCGGGCGAGCCGATGCGCGTGCTGATCCTGCGGGAGGGCAAGGAAGCGAGCCAGGGAGTGGCGTATCTGGATGACGGAACGATGGTTGTGGTGGACGGCGCGCGGAAGATGTTGAACAAGAGCGTGGACGTGATTGTGACGTCGGTGCATCAGACTACGGCGGGGAAGATGATTTTTGGGCGGCTAGCGGAAGCCGCCGTCGAGGTGACAAGCGCGTCGAAGCAGAATGCGTCTGCAGCGGCGGCGGGCCGGAGCGAGACGACGGGGAACGGCTGAGGGGCAGGTTGGATAAGGCCGCTAGAACGGCAAATGTACAATTCCAGGCTTCGGGGTTTCGCCAGGCGGACCGCTTTGCGGTACACTTTTTAGTTCGCGAGGCGCTGGCGGACCTGTCTGAGGTGTGGTTGACGGTGTTTGCGCGAAACAATCAGGAATGGATTGCACGAGGAAATCGCCCGGGAAGATCGCATCCGTTGAGCGAATAAAATCATGAGCCGTATTGCTGCCATTCTTCCTGCTGCTGGTCTCGGGACGCGCATGGGCGCGGAGACGCCGAAGCAGTTTCTGGAGTTGGACGGGACGCCGATTGTGATTCACAGCGTCCGGCGAATCGCGGCGTGCCCGCTGGTGACGGACATAATTCTGGCGACGCGCGGGGACGGGATTGCTTCGCTGGAAGAGCGCGTGCGTGCGGAGAAGCTGGCGCAGCGGGTGCGCGTGGTGCGCGGGGGAGATTCGCGGCAAGATTCCGTGGCGCAGGCGCTGGCGGAAGTATCGGACGATACGGAAATTGTGCTGGTGCATGATGCGGTGCGGCCGTTTGTTACCGTGGAACAAATTACGCGGGTGATTGAAGAAGCGCGGCGGTGCCAGGCGGCGATTCTGGGAATTCCGGCGATGGATACGGTGAAAGAAGTGAAGCGCGCGAGCTTGCCGGAAGATGTGGCGCTTATCACGGCGACGATTCCGCGCGAGCGGGTGGTGCTGGCGCAGACGCCGCAAGCGTTTTCCACGAAGCTGCTGAAGGAAGCGTTTGCGCGGGCGCAGGCGGACGGAGTCAGCGCTTCGGACGAAGCGGGGCTGGTCGAGCGGATGGGGCACGATGTGCACGTGGTGCTGGGATCGGAGAGCAACATCAAGATTACCAAGCCGGCGGATATGGAGCTGGCGCGGTTTTATTTGGATCGAGAACGACGTAGAACATGAGATTCGGGCCTATGTCAGCCGCGAGAGGAATCCTCTTTTGGATAGCGCTGATCTTTCTGGGCGTCATGCTCTGGAAGTTGGTGTCTTCAGAGAAGCGGCCGGTCGATAGTGTCTCTTATTCCGATTTCCTTCAGCTGGTCGAGAATGACAAAGTTCGAGAAGCTCACATCTACCTCGAAGCAAATTCAGTGAGTGTAGTGGCTGCGCTTCGTTCTCCTTCTAAGAACGTCGAAACGACCGTGTCCTATGGTGATTTGCAAGATCTTAAGAAGCACCTGATCGAAAGCGGCGCATCGGTCGAATACGCGAACACAAAGCAGAGCGACTGGGTCCTGATTTTGTTAAATGCCGCGCCCCTCCTTCTGCTCGTCGGCTTTTGTCTCTTTCTTATGAGGCAGATGCGAGGCGGCATTGGGCGAAGTGGCGGGTCAGTTCCTCTAAATCGGCTGTCACGAACGGGCATTGGCTACGATCTGCATCGATTGGAAGAGGGGCGGAAGCTGATTGTGGGTGGGATCGAGCTTCCGTTTGACAAGGGGCCGGCGGGGCATTCAGATGGCGATGTGGTGGCGCATGCGTTGTGCGATGCATTGCTCGGAGCGGCGGCACTGGGGGATATTGGGACGCACTTTCCGGATACGGATGCGAAATGGAAAGGCGCGGATAGCATGCTTTTTCTGAAACATGCGCGGAAATTGCTGGACGAAAAGAAATTAGCGATCGAGCATGTGGATGCTGTCGTGATTCTGGAGCGTCCGAAGCTGGGGCCGCATTTTCCGAATATGCGCGAGGCGTTGGGACGGGCGCTTGACGTCGAGGCTGCGAGGATTCATTTGAAAGCGAAGACGAATGAAGGCGTGGACGCGATCGGCCGCGGCGAAGCGATTGCGGCCTACGTCGTGGCCACGCTTGTGCCGCGCTGAAGATTGCCGGATGCTCGAGCCGGAACATGCACGCGAGTTGTTTCCCAAGCCAAATCCATGGAGCGCAGCGGACGTGGCGGAGATTTTGCGCGAGCGCGGGTGGCTTGGCGGCCATGCGGCGCGAGAGCATTTGGAGTGGTGCGAGCGGGCGGCGCTGCTGCTAGGGCCGCAGGCGGGAGACCGCGCGGCTCTCGAAGGCTTGCTGAGGCTCGTGTTTCACTACGATGCGGCGGAGCTTATTGGGCAAGTGGAAGCGCATGCGGTGCTTTCGCGAAACGCGGCGCGGGACGTTGTGCGCGAGACCGCGCTCTTGCTGCTGGATGGCGGGACGCTGGATTCGGAGCGCTTCAAGGAGGTCGTGGCGACGTTGAAAGAACGACTGGAACTGCGCAGCCGCGATCTTTTTCATCCGATCCGGCTGGCGCTGGCGGGCAAAGTGGGCGAGGGCCAGCTCGATCGCGTGATTTTGCTGATCGACGGGGCGGCAGCGCTGAGGTGGGAAGCGCCGGTGAAGAATGCGCGAACGCGCATGCTGGAGTTCTGCAGCGCGCTGGATTGAAGAGGCCAGGCAGGTTTTTTTTGGTTGTTGTCGTCGATAATAGACTGCGAGCGAAGAGCGGCCCGCCTCAGAAGGCGGGCCCTACACAAATCGAAGAGCAGCCCGCCTGCTGAGGCTGGGCGGTGTTGCAGCGGGCCGGGCAAGCCGCGGCCCTTACGAGGATAATGCCGGCCGCGGCCGGCCATGGCGGGCTAATTTCTTATGGATCGAATTACAGGAATTCATGCGGTGCGCGAGGCGCTGGAGGCGGGGCGGGTGTTTGACCGCATTGTGATCGCGAAGGGGCGGCAGGATACGCGCGCGGAAGAAATCGTGCAGCTGGCGCGCGCGAAGGGAATTGCGGTGCGCTTTGAGGATCGCAGCCAAATCGACCGGCTGGCGAATTCGAAAGATCACCAGGGCGTGGTCGCGTTGGTGGCGGCTGCTGCGGTGGCTACGCTGGAAAGTGTTCTGGAGCGGGCGAATTCGAGCAAAGGACAGATCGGACTGATTGTGCTGCTGGATGGCGTGGAAGATCCGCACAATCTGGGCGCGATCGTGCGAACGGCGCTGGCTGCGGGAGCGCACGGGGTGATTATTCCGGAGCGGCGGGCTGCGGGGTTGACGGATACGGTGGCGCGGGCGTCGGCTGGGGCGCTGGCGCATTTGCCGGTGGCGAGAGTGACGAATCTGGCGCGTACGATGGAAGAGTTGAAGGAAGCGGGGTACTGGCTGGTGGGGCTGGACGAGAGCGCGGAGAAGAATTACACGGAAGTGGATTACACGTCGCCGACGGGAATTGTGCTGGGCGGAGAAGGCAAGGGGTTGCACGAGCTGACGCGGAAGCGGTGCGATTTTGTCGTGTCGTTGCCGACGGTGGGGCCTGTGAAGTCGTTGAATGTTTCGGTGGCGGCGGGAGTGGTGTTGTTTGAGGCGCGGCGGCAGCGCAAGGGGAAGTAGTAATTGCGAGGGCGTGGCCGTTTGCCGGCTACGCCAGTGGTAGGGGGCGTCGGTCAAAGTTGACGGCCGTCTAGCTGTCGTATTGCATCAGGGAGAAGACGTCGAAGCCGGTTAGCTTTTGGCGGCCTTTGAGGAAGGTGAGTTCGACGGCGAAGGCTGCGCCTTCGACGATTCCGCCGAGCCGCTGGATTAGCTTGGCGGTTGCTGCGGCGGTACCGCCGGTGGCAAGCAAATCGTCGCAGATGATCACGCGATTGCCGGGCTGCACGGCGTCTTCGTGAATCTCGAGGGTGTCGGTGCCATATTCCAGGGCGTAGGAAATGCTGGCTGTTTTCGACGGCAATTTTTTCGGCTTGCGCACCGGGACAAATCCCGCGCCCAGGCTGTAGGCGAGGGCGGGCGCAAAGATGAAGCCGCGGGCTTCGATGCCGGCGACCAGGTCGATGGTGTGGCCTTGGTAGTGGGCGCAAAGCTGGTCGATCAGGGAATGGAAGCCCTTCTTGTCCTTAAGCAGGGTGGTTACATCGTAAAAGAGAATGCCCGGCTTGGGATAATCGGGGACTTCGCGAATCAGCTTTTTCAGTTCGTCCATTCCTCAGTGCTCCTTGGGATTCCCCGGTTGCGTTAGCCGCCGTGGGCAATTTCAAATCCGCTGCTGTAGTCCGGCTCCGGTTCGGCGGCTTCTTCTTGCACCTGGCGCACACTGGAAAATCGCGGACCCTTCTCGAGTGCGGTACGGAACTCGGCTAAATGCCCGGGCGTGCCGGTGGCCAGGACTTCGACGCGGCCGTCAAAAACATTGCGCACGTAGCCGCTGATTTGCAGCTTTTGCGCGGCAGTTTGCGCAAACAAGCGGAAGCCAACGCCCTGGACCACGCCGGATATGAGATAGCGCTTGGTTTGTTTTATCTCCATCACGGCTCGCAGCACTAGCCCCGAGATTGGTAGTGATTTCGGAGTGACGGATCTAAAGATCCGACACTACGAATGCGGAGCCGGGGAATTGTAGCAGAGACGGAGGGAATTCATGGCTCGGCGGTAGCCTATTTACGGCACGACTGAAGAGTCTGTGTCGCAACTGGTCGAGATTCCGATTGTAAAGCGTAGGGAGATGAGGCACAAAAGGGCAGAGGAGAGAACGATGCCCTTTCAGGAGTACAGTCCGGAGCAAGCAGCGCTGTTGCCTTTACACGTGCGGGACGTGCTAAGTGAGAAGCATTTGGTATTTCTGATTAGCGCGATGGTCGAGAAGCAGGATCTGAGCCAGTGGGAATCGGCCTATCGCGAGGAGGGGCAGCGGCCGTATCATCCGGCGCTGCTGCTGAAGGTGCTGCTCTATGGGTTCGCGCTGGGAGTGCGGTCGTCGCGAAAGCTAGAGCAGCGCGTACGGGAAGACCTGGGATTTCGGTATTTGGCAGCGGGAGCAGAGCCGGATCACAAGACCATCTGCGAATTTCTGCGGCGGCATGGGCGGCGAGTGAATGATCTGTTCACGGCCGTGCTGGAACAACTGCAGGCGGCCGGGCTGGGGAAATTAGGAGTTGTCGCGCTGGACTCGACGCGGGTGAAGGCAAACGCATCGCGGGATCGCCTAGTAACAGAAGCGGGGCTGCGAGCCGAGCGAGCACGCAAGCGGCAGCAGGTGCGGAAATGGGAGCAGGAGCTGAGGGCCATGCAGCCGGATGAGCATCCCGGCGGAGTGGTGGTTGAACTGGAACGAGTGCAGCAGCGGCTGGCCGAGATTCCTGGGGAGTTACAGAAGCTGCGCAAAAGCGGACAGAAAAAGATGTCGCGCACGGATGCGGACAGCCGGTTTCTGCACAGCCGCGATGGGTTTGTGCTGGGCTACACGGCTGAGGCCATGGTGAGTGAAGATGGATTGATCGTCGCCGCGCGGGTGACGCAGGCAGCGAATGATCATGCCAGCTTGGTGCCGCTGGTGGACCAGGCAGAGCAACGGTGCGGGCGGCGACCGGATAAAGTGCTGGCCGACGCAGGATTTTATTCCAACCAGAATGTGGATGCGATGGAGGAGCGGGG
>Ga0210384_10007427_pt1 | contig 11557 bp, 7 predicted proteins | sample IncBWH2MmetaG_FD_160574 | JGI IMG/M metagenome (GOLD analysis project Ga0210384, IMG submission 160574) | Forest soil microbial communities from Barre Woods Harvard Forest LTER site, Petersham, Massachusetts, United States - Inc-BW-H-2-M | ecosystem: Environmental > Terrestrial > Soil >...
TCTTGAGCCTGCGCTCCGCCGGAGGATTTCTGCTGCTGGAACGCGAGCGCCGCAAACAGTCTGATGGCGTGAGCGCTTCCCTGCTTGAAATGTGCCAGACACTGCAACGGCAGCTGGGAGTGAACCGGGCGATCCGCTACTGCGAGTGCGCGTGGCTGCAGGCTCCGGCGGTGATTGGCTGGTTCCGTCCCATCGTGCTGCTGCCTCTCACCGCTCTCACTGGATTATCGGAAGAGCAACTGCAATTGGTGATCGTGCACGAACTGGCGCATATCCAGCGGCTGGATCCCTTTGTGAATGTTTTTCAAATTTGTGTCGAAACTCTGCTCTTCTATCACCCCGCAGTATGGTGGCTGAATCAGCGAATCCGCGCCGAACGCGAAAACTGCTGCGACGATGTGGCAGTCTCGGTCTGCGGCAATGCGGTCGAGTACGCACGTGCCCTCACGCTGATGGAAGAGTGGAGAAGCGCTCCTGCGCTTGCCATGGCTGCGAATCGCGGCCCGCTCTCCGAACGCATCTTCCGAGTGCTGGGTCTGAAGTCAGCGGGCGCAGGAACTCGCGGCATCGGACTCACCGGCGGCCTGCTCTGTTTGACCGCCGCACTGGTCGCAGGCAATGCCCTGCTTGGCATCGCTTTTCCAAAACCTATTGTGCACGCCAGCCAGATTTCTCTGGCCCACTTCGTCGGCGGAGTTGCCGAGGACGATCAATCCACTCCCGCACCGGCTGCTCCGGCACCGGCACAGACCGCCAAGCCTTCTCCTGCACGGCCCCAGGCAGCAGCCCAGGCCGTGCCTCAGGCCACCACCCCACAACCCGACGTGCATGGTTCCTACATCGACGGAATGAAGGCAGCAGGCATCGGCGATGTCACCGTCGACCAACTCATCGCTATGAAGATTCAGGGAGTCACGCCGGAGTATGTCCGCGGACTACATGAACAAGGATTTCATCCCACGGCAGATGAACTCGTCGGCATGCGCATCCAGGGCGTTACGCCGGAATACATTCGTGAGATCCGCGAGCTTGGTCTGAATCCGAACGCAGATGAGATCATGGCCATGAGAATTCAAGGAGTCGATGCGGGTTACGTCCGCGGATTGAAAGATGCCGGACTTCAGCCGAGCGTCGATCAACTCGTTGCCATGCGGATTCAAGGTGTCACTCCCGAGTATGTCCGCGGCCTGCACGAGCAGGGATTGCAGCCCAATGCCGACGAACTCGTAGGCATGCGAATCCAGGGCGTAACGCCAGAATACATTCGCGACATCCGCGCACTGGGACTTAAGCCAACTGCCGAAGAATTCGTCGCCATGCGCATTCAAGGTGTGACGCCGGAGTACGTCAAAGGCTTACAGGCAGCGGGATTCAAGCTCAGTGTCGACGAGGTTGTGGGCGCCAGAATCCAGGGCATCACGCCGGACTTTATCGAGCGCGCCCGCAAACATGGATTCCAGAATCTCACCCTTGAGAAGCTGATCCAGCTGAAGCAGGTTGGAGTCCTGGAATCGCCCGCCGATCTTTAACGATATTGATCTTTAACGAATTTGATCTTTAACGACGTTGAAAGGAACTGTTATGAGAATCCGTCGAACCCTGGCTTTCATGGTATTCGCCTTCTGCCTGCTCTTCGCGGTCGTCAAAAACCACGCAGCCGACGTGCGCAGCGGCGACTGGACGGTCCGCAAGTCCGACGAGGCCGGCAAAGTTGAGTTCTCGCTGATCGAGCACCATCGTGGCGGAAACTCTAACAGCGAGTCGGACTGGCCGATGAATTCCTTCTCTGGCGTCGACTTCTCCAAGCCGGGCCACCAGGACGTGCATTTCGTCATCGCGCGCGACGCCGGCAAGTTTGATTGCGAGGGCTTCCTTAACAACGGAGAAGGCGCGGGCATCTTCCACTTTCAGCCCAATTCTAATTACACCAGCGAAATGAGCAAGCTCGGATTTCCCGTTGACGATGAAAAACAGTACGGCATGGCAGTACAAGATGTCAGCCTCGAATTCGCGCGGCAGATGAAGAACGAACATCTCAGCGATCTCGACACCGACAAGCTGATCGCATTTCGCATCTTCCGCGTGGACTCTACTTTCATCGCCGACCTCCGCTCTGCCGGCCTCAACCTTTCCGACAGCGACAAACTGGTGGCCTTCCGCATTCATGGAGTAACGCCGCAGATGATCCGCTCTCTGCATGCAGCGGGATATTCACCCGATGAAGACAACCTGATTGCCATGAGAATTCACGGCGCCACGCCGGAATGGATGGAGGAGCTAAAAAAACGCGGCTACGATCATGTGGACCTTGAGCAGTTAATTGCCTTTCGCATTCACGGAGTCTCGCCCGAGTTCATCGACAAACTTCAGAGCCTCGGCTACAAGCATCCGGACCCAGACCAATTAGTCGCAATGCGGATACACAGCGTCACTCCTGAATACATCAGCGATTTGCGTTCTCGCGGAATGCACGATCTGAGCATCGATCAGTTGGTCAGCATGCGGATTCACGGCATCGACTGAAAAGCGTGGTCGGGGGCCGGGGGTTAGGCGTCAGTAAGAGCTGCCACGGCAGATTGCGGAGTCACAGGCGCGTTGAGTGCCGTGGAAGAGCGGCGCAGCGCCGCGGAAGGCACTCCTTTTTGAAGACGGCTTTAGCCGTGGTGGATGGTTTTCTGGAACCGCACGCGAAGACGACCTCGGGGGCTAAAGCCTTCCCTTTTTCTCGAACCTAACGCGGCCCTGAAAGGGCCGCTCTTCCACGGTCGCGCAAAACAGCGACGCGCTCTAACCCCTAACCCCTGTTCCCTGTTTCACTGCTCCGGCACCGCGGCGCCGTCAGCGCGCGCATCCGAAGCTCCGTAATTCACCTTGGACTTGGAATCGTGCAGCACAGCCTGCCCACGTCCCATCGCAGTCGTGTAGGCATTCCGCAAGTCGAGCACATGTCCCATGGCAGACAGTTTCTGCCGCACTTCCGGCGGCACGCGCGATTCGATCACAATATTGCACCCCCGCTGCGGACTCACGGTGAAGCGGGCGGTCTCCATCGCTTCCTGAATGTTCATACCGTAGTCCACCACGTTCGAAACGAATTGCGCGTGGGCCAGCGGCTGATTCGCTCCACCCATGATTCCGAAGCCGATGTGCTGATCTCCACGCTCCATGAACGCCGGAATGATGGTGTGAAACGGCCGCTTGCGCGGAGCGAGCGCATTCGGAGATGCCGCATCCAGCGAAAAAAGTGCGCCGCGGTCCTGTAATACGAATCCCATGCCGCGCACCGCAATGCCGGATCCGAACGCCTCATAATTGCTCTGGATCAACGAAACAATGTTGCCTTCGCGATCGACGACGGAAAGATAAGTAGTGTCGCTTAAGGGCGGAGTACCGGCAGCCACTTCGCAATTCGCCTTCGCAGGATCGATCAGCTTGGCGCGCTCGCGAGCATATTCCTTCGCGAGGATTCCCTTCACCGGAATCTTCGCAAATCGCGGATCGGCGTTATAGCGCCCCAAATCGGCGTAAGCCAGCTTCATGGCTTCAATCTTCTTGTGCAACTCCGCGACGCTGAGCGGCCCATCGGGCGAAGGCGGAGCCGTCTCCATAATATTCAGCATCTCGAGCGCCGCCATGCCCTGGCCATTGGGAGGAAGTTCGTAAACAGTCCAATCGCGATACGTCGTTGAAATCGGTTCCACCCACTCCGGCGTGAACTCAGCCAGGTCATCCGCAGCCATCGTTCCGTGCAGGCTTTGTGAGGTGCTCACGATGGCTTGCGCGATCTCGCCTTTATAAAATGCATCCGCTCCGTGTTCCGCCACCAAACGCAAAGCTTTGGCGAGATCGTGATTCTGAAAAACCTGTCCGACCGCCGGCGGTCTACCTCCGGGAAGATAAATCCGCTGCGCCTCAGCATCATAAGCGAGCGTTTCAGCCGCGTCCTTCCAGTACGACGCAATGATCTCTGGAACGGGATAGCCATCGTCGGCATAGGAAATCGCTGGCTGGAACAGATCTTTCCATGCCGTCTTTCCAAAACGCTGATGCAGCGCCTGCCATCCCGCCACTGCACCCGGCACGGTAACCGAGTCAATGCCCTCTACGGGCATGGCGGTCGCGTCCTTCGCTTTCACATGGGCGATGGTTAACCCGCGCGGCACCCATCCGCTGGCATTCAACCCGTAAAGCTTGCCGGTTTTCGCCTCCCAATAAATGGCAAATAGATCGCCGCCCATGCCGTTCATCATGGGCTCGGTCACACCCAGGACAGCATTGGCGGCAATCGCCGCATCCACGGCCGAGCCGCCACGCTCGAGAATTTTCGCTCCCGCCACCGAAGCCTGCACATGGCTGGTCGCAACGATGCCATAGCGTGTAATCACCATCGAGCGCGCGTTGGACCGGTCTCGTCCGGACATGGAAGTCGTAAGGAGCAAGGCTACAGCTGCAATGCGAAACGAAAGGTTCATGTTATACCTGCGTGGTATTCTAGCGCGCGCAGCAAGGCCAGTTGGCGATTTCAACGGAATAGGACTTCCTTCACCGCTCTGGTAGAGTGTTGGCGTGGTATCCGAGCCAACTACAATTCGCATCCGAAAAGGTTTTCCGCCCTACCTAACCCCGGTCTTGATGGTTCTGACACTGCTTGCTGTTCTCGGGTATCGGCATTGGAGCGCTTCCCCGATGGATGGAACCTGGCTGAGGGAAACTGGCGTTGCAATGGTGGAGATGCCCGGCGGCGCAGGCCTTCCCCTGATGCCCGACGAAATAAGCACTCGGCTCACGCGTAACCAATTCACGACGAGATATTTTGGCTTCCCTGCGGGCCTGGAACATATCACCTTACAGCTAGACGGTCGCGAGCATCTGTACCAGTCCATACCCGGTACCGAGATCAAAGTGACCTATCGTGCTCAGATGGAGGGAGCCTCAGTGGTAGTGACTAGACACACGTTTACTCCCTCGAACGATATGGGATCGTTCACTGAAAGGTGGTCAGTGGCTGAGGGTGGCCACAAGCTGACGGTGTCGGTTGGAAAAGATGAGATTGTCTACGGGCGAGCTCCGCTCCTGCGCTCTCTATTCCGAGCCAGCCCTTAATTCGGCGAGGCTTGCACGACCGCCGCTTACTTCTTCACGCCCGCCGTAAAGTTCGTGACCACGGTGACGGATTGGCTGACCTGTTGTGAGACCACGTTAAGAAGGATTTTCTTGCTATCGGGCGAGACATCGTAGACCGCACCCCCAAAGCTGGCCGGATTGGTTGCCAGCGCTTGGGTGGCGCCGAACTGCAACGCACCATTGCTTTCCGTCACCGGCACGGCAAACACGGTGCGGGTGACGCTGCTGAAGTAATAGAGTTCCTTGCCATCCCTGCTCCACAGCGGTGAAAGTCCATCATTCGTCGAAACCTGCCACTTACCTTGCCCGCCGCGAAAGGCCACCACATACACTTGCGCTGTCCCGGATTCAGTCGACGAGTAGGCGAGCCAGCGGCTATCCGGCGAGAGAGATCCCTGGCTACTCCCCGAATTCCCCGCGTGCGGCACGATCAGCCAGGGTTTGCGCTCTCCTTCCAGCGGCAAGCCCCAGATCTCCCAGTTGCTTCCTGAAGGTCCCCGCGAAAAAATCAGGTACTTGCCGTCCGGGGACCAATCGCTGCCCAGGTCAACTTGCTCATCCGTGAGCAAGAGTTCTTCGGGTCCACTGCCGTCGGAGGGCCTGCGGTAGAGCATGGAGTGGCCGTTGCGATCGGAGGTGTAGGCGATCCACTTGCCGTCGCGGGACCAGACAGGGTATGTGTTCGAGACCGGTCCGAACGTAAGCCGGGTGCGCACTCCGCGAGCCAGATCCAGCACCCAGATGTCGTTCATCCCGGTATCGATCTGCAGAGCGATGCGGTCGCCTTGCGGGGACAACCGCGCGATTTGCAGGTTGGTGAGCTTGTCGGCCACGGTGCCAATCTGTTTTCCGTTGCGATCCATCCAGACCAGCTGCCAATCGGCGGTGCCGCCGCTGCCGAAGACCAGCAGCCCGTTGTTGGAGGCGGAGGCATCCATGTGCCAGGTGCTGATGTCGTCCACCACTCCGTTGGCTAGGTTCTGCGCCTCTCCGCCCAGCGTTCCGCTGGCAGGATCGAAAGTTTGAACCATCAACTGGTCGCTGCGAGCGAACAGAACCAAACCGCTGCCATAAACCGCATTGGATTGCGAACCGAACAGCGCCCGGTTCTCGCGGCCATCCAGCGACGCGTAATACAAAGTATTGTTTGCCGCCCGGGAAGGGTCGTGGTGGATGGCCAGATAGAGGAAATGTTTGCCGTCGGGAAGGAAGAACGGCCAGCGATGCGACGTGTGCTGCGCCGGATCGAGCTTGGTTACGGGAACCGGAGTTCCACCGGTGGCGCTGACCCGCATTAACGGCGATTGCGTACTGGGAGTGAAAAGGATCACGCCGCCCGGCCCCCACGCACCCCCGCGCCCGAAAGGAGCATCGGCCACCATCAGGGGAGCGCCGCCATTTAAATCAATCGTCTTCAGCTTGCTCTCGGCGAAGAACCCCAGCGAGCGGCCGTCGGGTGACCAGAAAGGAAAGATCGCGCCCTCGGTTCCGGGGAGCGCGTGTGCCTCCAGAAAATTCATGGGACGGACCCAGAGTGTGGTCTTGCCATCGGAGCCTGCGGCAGTGAATGCGATCGACACGCCGTCTGGCGACAACACTGGTGGCCCGGCAAAGTCGCCAGTCAGATTGAGCGCAGTCTTCGCTGGAGGATCGATCACGGTGCGGGTGGAAGACATCGTTGGAGCGGGACGGTTGAGCCAGACTACAGTCACGACGCAGAGCGCAATTGCCATGACGGCTGCCGCGGCCCAAGCGATACGCTCGCGAGTATGCGAGGGCGCAGGCGCCGCTGTTGCAACCGGAGGGGACGACTTTTCGGCAGCGATCCATTGCAACTCCAGCTTGATGTCGTGCGCGGCAAGATAACGATCCTCCGGATTCTTCTGCAGGCACGTGGTCACAACGTGTTCAAATGCGGCTGGCGTGTTCGGCTTAAGCTTGCTAACTGGCTCCGGATCCGTTTCCAGAATGGAAGACGCCAGCGAGATTTGACTCTTCCCCGCAAACGGCCGCTTCCCTGCCACCATCTCGTACAGCACAGCACCGAAGGCGAAGATGTCTGAACGCGCGTCCGCTTCTTTGCCTTCAATCTGCTCCGGAGACATGTACTGAATCGTCCCGACGATGCTGCCTGCCGTAGTCAGCGGACTGAGCGGGCTCGGCCCGCTCAACGTCGCCACCGCGGTGAAGGAAGGCGCCGAACCGGATCCCGCGGCAGCGGGCACTCCCAGCGGCTTGGCCAAGCCGAAGTCCATCAGCTTGGCGCCGCCCGCTGTCAGCATGATGTTCCCCGGCTTCAGGTCGCGATGCACGATGCCGTGACGATGTGCGACGGCCAGGGCTTCGGCGACGGCAACGCCGATTTTGTATACTTCGGCCAGCGTCATCGGACCTTTTTTCAGCCTCTCGGCCAAAGTTTCCCCTTCCAGAAACTCCATCACCAGATAGTCGGTGCCATTCTGCGAACCAATGTCGTAAAGCTGGCAGATGTGGGGATGATTCAGGGATGAGATCGCGCGGCCTTCGCGCTCCATGCGCTGCTTCAGTTCCGGAGAAGAAGCAAGATGCGAGGCGAGAACTTTCACCGCCACAGTGCGGTCAAGGCGCGTGTCCAGGGCGCGGTAAACTTCCCCCATGCCCCCCGCGCCTAAAGGAGACTGGATTTCGTATGGACCGAGCTTCGTGCCAGAGGTAAGGGGCATCCGTGTCGCGTCATTATAGCCCCAACCAGGGCCACTGCAATCCAGAGCGATGGAAACGCCCCAATCCTCAGCCCTCAGCTCTTTCAGGGGAACCACATCTTAACGTCACACTTTTTTCGTCTTGGACAAAGGCCGGCAAAAGTGGTATTCATAAACCAAAATTCGTCTGAACCACCAAAAAGTCCTCGGTGAGAGAGCGCGCCCTGTCGCGAGGCTGTCCTTGAGAAAGGAGAACCATGCGACTCTTGACCCCGTTCGCCATCGTGATTCTTGTCCTTGCTGCTGCCTTGCAGCCGACGGAAGCCCCTACCGGTTTTGACAACAAGAGCAACGGCGTTGCCGACGACACCACTCATCAGGCCGACCAAGCGAAGTTCGAGGAAGTCGAGCAATTGAGTGATGGCCTCGGACCGCTCTATAACGCGCAGTCCTGCCGCGAGTGCCACCAGAGTCCGGTTTCAGGCGCCGCCTCTCAGGTCTCGGAATTACGCGTCGGCCATCGCGGGCCAGATGGACGCTTCCGCAATCCGGAAATCCCGATCGCTCACGGAACTGAGGTGATCTCCGGACGGTCTCTGGTAAATGATCGCGCGATTTGTCCCAGCGGGGCTTTTCCGAACACTGAGATTCAGGAGCGAGTTCCAGAGACAGAGACCATCCGGACGTTTCGCCTGTCGTTGAATCTCTTGGGAGATGGCTTCGTCGAGGCGGTGGCCGATAAAACGCTCATCGATCTCGCCGAACAGCAATGCAAGTCCTCGCATCGGAAAATCTGCGGACAGGTTCTCCAGGTGCCCATCGTAGAGGCCCCCGGACAGATGAGCGTCGGTAGGTTTGGTTGGAAAGACCAGCACGCAAGCCTTCTGTCGTTCTCCGGCGACGCTTACCTCAATGAGATGGGCATCACAAACCGCCTCCAACCGGACGAGGTAACCAAGCTTTGCAATACGGCCTCTGAGCCGAATGACACGCCCGGATCGGACGGCCTTTCCGACATTGATCACTTCGCCCGGTTTATTCGAGCCACGAAAGCCCCTGCGCGTGATGCCCAGCTGGCAAGCGGCGCGATTGCGATAAAGGGCAACGGCTTGTTTGCCAGGATCGGCTGCGCGACTTGCCACGTCGAAACGTTGACCACTGCTCCCGCCGGAACCAAGATCAACGGCGGAACGTTTACCATTCCAGCCGCGCTCGGTTCGATCACATTTCATCCCTATGGGGATTTCCTGATGCATGACGTCGGCACTGGCGACGGAATCATGCAAGCGACCCGGGAACACTATGGGAAGAAAGTCTTTCAGATGATGTCGGACTATCTTTCCAAACAGGACTTCGAGAGCAGCCGGAACAAAATACGCACCGCCCCTCTATGGGGAGTGCGCTTGCGTCCGCGCTTGATGCACGATGGCGAGTCTCTAACTCTTCGCGACGCGATCCTGCGGCACCACGTCGAGGCCAGCCATGCGAGTGAGCAGTTTGAAAAACTGAAGACAGAGGACCAGAAAGCCATCATCGAGTTCCTGAAGTCCCTATAGACTCTACAAAGGGTCTGCGAACGGGACCCCCGTGGAGTCATCGTTGAAAGCAACCGCATCCTGGCTGGCTCTCTCCCTTGTCGCCGTGTCGTTGCCATGCGCGGTATCGCAGCGCGCCCCCGCTGCGCGAACACCAAACCCGGCACAGTTGCGGGTGCGCGAACAACCGCAGCAACTCACCGTCACCGAATACAGCCTGCCTTCCGACAAGCTGGCCAAAGCTGAGGCGCTCTACAAAACGCGCACAGTCCTCTATCTCTTCGGCATGGTCTTCGGAATCGTGGTGCTCTGGGTTCTGCTCAAGCTGCGCGTAGCGCCCGTGCTCCGCGATCTCGCCGAACACGCCGGCAAGAACAGCTTTGTGCAGACGCTCGTCTTCGTTCCGCTGCTGCTGCTTCTGATCGCCATCATTGCCTTGCCTCTAGAAATATATGGGCACCACATCTCATTAACTTACGGACTCTCTGTGCAAGGCTGGCCCTCATGGGCGGAAGACTGGGCCAAGGGACAAGGGATTTCCCTCGTGATTTCCACCCTGGCCGTGCTCACGCTTTTCTGGATCATCCGCAAGAGCCCGCAGCGTTGGTGGTTCTACTTCTGGCTGCTGACCCTGCCCTTCGCGGTGTTGCTGATCTTTGTCGCGCCGGTCCTCCTTGACCCCATGTTCAACACCTTCGTGCCTTTGGAGAACACACAGCCGCTGCTGGTGAGCGAAATCGAAAGAGTCACGCGGCGCGGCGGCCTCAGCATTCCGCGCGACCGCATGTTCGAGATGAAAGCCAGCGCAAAAGTCACCACGTACAACGCCTATGTCACTGGCATCGGAGCCACCAAACGCGTCGTCGTCTGGGATAACACCGCTCGCGACCTCACCGTGCCCGAAACTCTTTTCGTCTTCGGTCATGAAATGGGCCACTACGTCCTGAATCACATCTACAAAGGACTGGCATTCTACGCGGTGACCAGTTTGCTCGGCTTCTGGCTGGGACGCCGCATGGCACTCGCCATGCTCTCCCGATGGGGAGACTCCTGGCACATCCGCAGTCTCAACGACCTTGCGGCCCTGCCTGTCCTGATGCTGGCGCTCTCGCTTCTTACCTTTGTCGGAGAACCAGTCGGCAACACCTTCAGCCGCCACATCGAACACCAGGCAGACATTTACGGATTAGAAGTAACACACGGCCTGTTCCCCAATAACGCGCAGGTTGCCGCCTCATCCTTCCAGAAGTTAGGCGAGAAGAGTTACGACTATCCCAATCCGAATTCCCTGCTGGTCTTCTGGTCGTACTCTCATCCTTCGATCGCAGAGCGAGTCCGTTTCTGTCTCCGCTACGATCCCTGGAACACGCCGGCTGGCCCCAGGTATGTGAAATAGGAAGTTGAGATTGGTGGATGGAGAAATCGTGATCGTCTTGCTAATGGGGGTATCGGGCGCGGGCAAAACAACGATCGGGCAATTGCTTGCGTCGGAACTGGGATGGGAATTCGTGGACGGAGACGACTACCATTCGGCCCAAAACGTAGGAAAGATGAGGACCGGAACTCCGCTCACCGACGCCGACCGAGCCCCCTGGCTGGAAACTCTGCGCGCACTGATCGAGAGCCGCATCGCAAGAAAACAAAATATGATTCTTGCCTGCTCAGCTCTGAAACAGGCCTACCGGAAGACCTTGCAAACCACGCCGGAAGTAAAAATCGTCTACCTCAAGGGGACTACGGAAACATTGCGGCACCGGCTGAGCGAGCGCCGCGGGCACTACATGACCGAACAAATGCTCGACAGCCAACTGGAAACGCTGGAACCGCCTGAAGACGCTATGGTAGTCAACGTCGACCGCTCACCCTCGGAGATCATCGCCGAAATCCAGGCAAGACTATCTATCCTTTAGGAATGATGGGGCTCCTTTATGTGGGCATGACCTTCTAGAGCGGGATGTTCCGGCGTGAGAGTCTCTTCCCGGCTTTCCTCCGCTTTTTCCGCAATCCGCTTCGACTTCCGGTAAACGTTTGCCACCGCCAACGTCCAAAGAGGAACCAAGTCGACTCCGGGCACCAGTTTCGCCAGAAACAACGGCAGAAACTCCCAGTGCCAGCCCAGCAGATGAACCATCATCGCCCCGATACCGAAATCGAGCACGTCATCGGCGGGCGAGATAGCTCCCTCGACGAATAAGGGAAAAGCGATTATCTGGACCG
>Ga0210384_10007428_pt1 | contig 11555 bp, 13 predicted proteins | sample IncBWH2MmetaG_FD_160574 | JGI IMG/M metagenome (GOLD analysis project Ga0210384, IMG submission 160574) | Forest soil microbial communities from Barre Woods Harvard Forest LTER site, Petersham, Massachusetts, United States - Inc-BW-H-2-M | ecosystem: Environmental > Terrestrial > Soil >...
CACCGGCCCGGGCTCTCGGCCCAAAAACATGGCCGCAATGGGTCAAAAGCCTCGACCGTTGACGTGTCGGAGTTTCCAGATGAGGTACGCCCCTGCCCGAACGAGTTGCGTGCGGTGCGAGGCACGGAGGGGTGGCAAGGGGTGACGTGATGGAGCGTCTAAATCAAATCCCTTCGAACGTGAGGATGTTTGATATCGGTGGTTGCAGGCCCCTGCAATCACCGAAATCGCACTGACGGGGATCACCGCTAAGGTGTTGTCCGGCGACGGTACGTATGCTGGAGCACCGAAAGACCGCACCCGGGACTGGAAGTCCTCTGCCGGTGGCGACGGCCTCAGCCGCGCTCGGAGCGTCTTCTACGGTCACTCCCCTCCTTGCTGCGTAGAAGTGTCCGCTGGTAGAGGTTGTTCGATACCAGTGCCGCGATCGTGGCCCCCGCGCCGACCACTTCCAGTGTGCTCATGTGGTACCCGAACAGGATCGAGATCACGAAGGTGGTCACCGGCACCAGATTGATGAACAGAATGCCGTTGAGCGGCGTGAGGGCGTGGTTGCCGGCGTTCCAGCTGAACACGGCGAGCACGCCGGAGATCACGATCATGTAGCACATGCCCCAGCGGATCGTCGAAAGGGTGCCGACGGCGGGCACCTTCAGGTACCCGGCGATCGTGGCCAGGACGACGATCACGAGCGCGCTCGCGGTGCCAAGGAGGCAGCTGAGCGTCGTATAGCGCAGCGGCGACCAGGTGAAACTGCCGCCGCCGATGGTGTAGATCACCCACGCAAACACGCCCGTCAGGATCAGCAGCGCCGGAATCAGATTGCCCCTGGTCGACGACAGGACGCTGATGTCGCCTTTGGTGATGACGGCGACACTCCGAGGAACGCTACCACGATGCATCCCAGCGTGAACGTGCTGGGCGTGCTCTTCTTGTGGACCCACATGACGAGCACGGAAATGATCGGCATCAATGCCATCATGATCGAGGCGAGTACGGCGCCGGAGGGTCCAGCGATCTTCTGGCCCAGGAACACCAGGAAGTTGTAAATGGTAAAGGCCATCGTGCCGTAGAACCATACCCATCTAGCCCGGCCTTCGAAGCTGAGCGCCTTGGCGCCCTCGAAGACGACCAGCAGCAGCACCAGGATGAGCGATACCGCTATGTAGCGCAGCACCGTGAAATAGAACGGATCGATCAGCTTCAACATGCCCCCGGCGATCGGAAATTGCGCTCCCCACGTCATCCCGGCGATGAGGCAGAACAGGACACCCACAATCGACTGGTCCTTCATGCGGGCGCCCCACGCGCGTACTCGACCGCTCCCCCCTCGTCACTCAAGCGCCAGCCAAACCGTGCAGGCGGGGCATCGTACCCGGCGTGCGCTTACCCATTGCCCGTGTCATGCGCCGCACTCGGCGGTCTCTTATGTGTGCACGGCGTTACGTCGGGCATGGGGAGCCTCCCAGGCGGACTGGTAGCATCGGGCGGAAGGCCTCGAGCGTCAGTGCGCACTCCTCCGGCGTAAGGTTCGGGCGCAGGAGTAGCACCGGGAGGTCGGCCCCAGCGGCATGCCAGCGGCTCAGTCGCCGGCGCGCCTCTGACGGGGTGCCATAGACGACCAGTTGCTCGAGCAATTCCTCCGCGTCGGCTGGGACGAGACCCGTGAACTTCGGCGCATTGGCCGCGAGCACCGCCCGCACGGCCGGTCCGTAGCCCTGGCGCACGAGCGAATCGCGATAGACCGTACTCGTCGTCGCAAAGAACGAGACGAACCACGCGGCGCCCTCACGCGCCTTCGCGTCGGTGTCGGCCACCACGGTCGGCACGAACGGATGGATCGCCGGGAGCCGATCCGGATGGCCGCCCCGCGTCGCGCCCTCGCGGAGGCGTTCGACGCCGCTCGCGAGCCGTGACCACGGGTAGAGAAAGGGCGCCCATGCGTCGGCCAACTCGCCCGTGAGTCGGGTCATCGCATCGCCGAGCGCGGCGACATGGATGGGGATCGCGGGCGCTGGCGGCACATTGAGCTTGAGTGAGCGGGCGTTCGTCGTCACCGCGAGCGGGATGCGCTCGCCGCAGAGCAGCGCCCGGACCTGCGTGACCATCCGCCGCATGCGCGGCACCGGCGGCTCAAACGGCGTGTCGTGCAGGCCTTCCGCGAGCTGGGGGGTGCTGGCGCCAAGGCCGAGCACGAAGCGTCCCCCCGACATCGCGTGGAGGGCCGACGCGGCCATCGCGATGGTCGCCGCGCTTCGGTTCCAGATGCCGAGGATGCCCGTCCCTAGCGTAATCCGCGTTGTGCGCACCGCCGCCTCGGCGAGCAGCACCGTCATGTCGTACCCCCACGCTTCGGGCATGAAGAAGCCGTGGTAGCCGAGGCGATCGCCCTCCGTGGCAAGTGCGATGATCGCCTCGCGCCGTGACTCCAGCAGCATGACGGAAAGACCGATTCTCGGACGCATGCAGCACCGCCTTCCCACTCGAAGTGGACCCTGTCCGTTTAGCCGGCTCGTGGCCGACGCATCGTTTCAGGCTTGCTCGCGTACCGGACACAAGGATCGCCGGGCCTGGTCGTCGAACACACCCCGCTTATTGCCCTCGAATCCGGGGGTGTTCGGCGGCGTGGGGAACGTGGAGCGCTCCCTCCTTGACCGGCCCGCGAGCCGACCGAGTACGTACGTGCTCAATCAGGCCGTTCTGGCTACACTGCGCGTCCAACGTGGGGATGCCCCGACTCGATTCCACCCAAATGCCCTATCCAGGCCGTATAAGGAAAGGTCTCAAGCGCTAAGCGGGGCGCCGCGGCATGCGCCAGGCCCTAAAGCCCCCGCGGGAAGCGGAACCCTCGTACGGCTCTCGAGAGATTCAGGATTCAAGAGCAAGAACTGGGAAGCTTGTCAGCACGTGACGCGGGACGCTCAAAGAGAGGTCCGGAGCCGACGCGATAGGTACGTCGAGCGCCGGACGAAGACCGAAAGGGAGTAGCACGATGACGCGAGTGGCGACGCGAGACGGCAGCGACAATGTCCTAACGGATGGGGATCGGTGGGCCGCGGTCGTCCATCGCGACCGGAACGCGGACGGCCGCTTTTACTATTCTGTGCGCACGACGCGGGTCTACTGCCGCCCCTCCTGCGCGTCCAGGCTCGCGCGGCGCGAGAACGTACGCTTCCACGCGACCCGCGAGAAGGCCGAAGAAGCCGGCTTTCGGCCGTGCAAACGCTGCAAGCCAAACGAGCCAGCGCTCATTGAACGGCGTGCCGCCTCCGTGGCGAAGACGTGTCGGCTGATCGAGACGGCCGAAGATGTGCCGGGCCTCGATGTGCTGGCTGAGGCCGCCGGTATGAGTCGCTTCCACTTCCAGCGCGTCTTCAAGGCTGTGACAGGGCTGACGCCGAAGGCGTACGCGGCTGCTCACCGTGCGAGACGGGTCCGGGACGAATTGTCTCGGGCAGACACGGTGACGGAAGCGATCTACGGCGCCGGGTTCAATTCAAGTAGCCGGTTCTACGCCATGGCGTCGGAGGCGCTCGGGATGACGCCGACAGAATTTCGCTCTGGCGGGGAGGGCACATCGATCCGCTTTGCCGTTGGGGAGTGCGCGCTGGGCTCGATCCTTGTTGCGGCCACGGGGAAGGGAATCTGTGCCATCCTGCTCGGTCACGCCCCTGAGGGGCTGGTGCGTGACCTCCAGGACCGATTCCCCAAAGCACGATTGATTGGCGGCGATACCGGCTTCGAGCAACTCGTGGCCACCGTCATCGCCTTCGTCGAGACACCAGGACTGGGACTGAATCTGCCGCTCGACGTTAGGGGAACTGCCTTCCAACGACGGGTCTGGCAGGCGTTGCGAGAGATCCCGGCCGGCTCCACGACGACGTACGCCAAGCTCGCCCGGAGGATCGGCGCCCCAAAAGCCACGCGAGCTGTGGCGCAGGCGTGCGCGTCAAACCCGATCGCCGTCGCCATTCCCTGTCATCGGGTCGTCCGTACCAACGGGGCAATTTCGGGGTACAGGTGGGGTGTGAAGCGCAAGCTCGCCCTGCTCGATCGCGAGGCGGCGTCTCGCGACGCGGCATCCCTCGGCGTCTCGTGAGTGCACCGGACGGCTGGGCAGGGCGATCGGATTCGGCATCATGATCTCGGTATGGTGGATCCGCGTCGTGCGGAGTGCCACCTCGGCGAGCAGCACCGTCATGTTCATAGGCCCACCCCTCCGGCGAGAAGAAGCTGTCATAACCGATGCGATCCCCTTCGGTCGCGCGCGCGATGATCGCCTCACGCCGTATCTCCACGACAACAGGGTCGAAGAACGGTCCCCACCCAACAGGTCCGCAAGAGGGAGACAAGAATGACGGCAGAAACTGCTCTGAAAAGAGGGTCACGCTCTATTTCGGAATCAGAGGCGAAGGCGCTCCTCGCAAGCTACGAGCGGCTCTTCTCGACACAGGATATACCGGCGATCCTGGCGGGCTTCTCCGAGGATGTTTCCGTGAAGTTCGCCGACCAGCCTGAGCTTCACGGCAAGCCCGCACTCGAAGCCTTTCTGACGGCGAGGTTTGCGCGCCAGACCGATTACCGGCTGACGAAGACCCTCCGGTGCGTCGCCGGAAATGTGGTGGTCGGCACGTGGGACGGCGACTGGACGGACGCGAAGACCGGCAAGCGCATGCTCGGGCGGGGCACCGAACTGCTCTACCTGCAGGATGGGCTTTGCACGAAATGGGATGCGACATTCAATACCTGGGAAGAAGGTGCAGGTCCTTCCACGCCTCTTACCTGACCTCCACGGTATCAGATCGCGCACGCTTGAGCCGCGGCGGCCAAGTCCGGCGCTTTTAGGCAGTATCTGACAGGCGAGCGGGATTGGGGAGACCATGTCGGCGGAAGCGATGCAGTTGATGCCATTTGCAGCATATGCGGAGCGGCTCGTCCGCTTTATCGACATCTGGGAGATGAACGGCTGGAAGCTGAAGGTGTACGGCATTTGCGCAACGCGCGACCTGTCCGACAAGGACACAGTGTCGGCTGTCATGATCGAAAGCGGACGACAAATTGCCGAAACAGTGTTCACTCGGGACCCGACGACCAACAGCTACGGACTAGGCTACGTAATTTTTCATGAAGGCCGGATGGCCAACTGGCTCCTGCTCGACTGGTGGGCGGACGAAATTCAGATCAGACATCAACTGTACAGGTCGGATTCTGCAGATCCCGTGGGATTCGAGCGCGTCACGAGCGATCTCGTCGCGTGCATCTGGGAACTGAGTGTGGTCGGGTTCGAACGCGAAGCTTGGATCCAGACGATGTTGAAATCGCCTACCCGGCCGAACGTTCAGCAATATCTAGATTCCCGCTTTCCCGATGCGATGATCTGACCGTTCGTCGGCATCCCTCAATGAGCCGGATGTGGCTTAGCCGAAGGTCGAATCGCTTCGCCCGAATGAGCTGCTTGATCGCCAAGAGAACGCCCGGCTTGGGAATGGACGTATCGTTGGGCGGGCTTCGTCTGGCACACCGGAGGAGCTCGAACAGACTGGGAGGACCATATGGTCGACGAGACGCGCGAAGTGCGGGGCACGTGCCCGATGGACTGCCCAGACACGTGCAGCTGGATCGTCACCGTGCGCGGGGACAAGCTCGTCCGCTTGCGCGGCGACGCCGACCATCCCGTGACGCGGGGCGTCCTGTGCGCCAAGATGAACGAGTACATCCAGTACACGCAGCATCCCGGGCGCCTGATGCATCCGCTTAGGCGGGTGGGCGCGAAGGGCGAGGGCCGTTTCGAGCGGCTAAGCTGGGACGAGGCAATAACTGAGATCGGCGATCGGTGGGTCCGCATCAGGGAGGAGTTCGGCGGCGAGGCGATTTGGCCATACTACGGCGACGGATCGTTCGGCCTTCTCCAAGGGGTGCACGGCGCGGGTCGGCGACTCTTCAACGCGATCGGCGCGTCGAAGCATGGAATGACAATCTGCACGATCGCGGGGGGGGTCGGGACCCACTACACCATCGGCGACCGGAAGGTCGGCATGGATCCGGAGACGTTGCGCTATTCCAAACTCATCATCCTGTGGGGGACGAACACGCTCACGACCAACCACCATCTTTGGCGCACGGTCATTGCCGCGCGCGAGAACGGCGCCAAGCTCGTCGTCATCGATCCCGTGCGAACGAGGACGGCGACGGAGGCCGACCAGCACATTGCGCCCCGGCCTGGGACCGACGCGGCCCTGGCACTGGGGGTGATGAACATCGTCCTGAGGATGGGCGCGCAGGACGACGACTTCATCGAGCACCATACGTTGGGGTGGGACAAGTTCCGCGCCCGGATCCTCGAGTTCGATCCCGCGCGGGTCGCCTCCATCACGGGGCTGCCGGTCGAGGTCGTGGAGGGTCTCGGCGTCGACGTCGCCACCCGCCGGCCGACCGGGATCAAAACTGCGATGGGCGTGCAGCGGCACGGCGGGGGCGGCATGGCCGTGCGGACGATAACCTGCATACCGGGCGTCACGGGCGATTGGCGTGTGCCGGGCGGCGGCGCGGTCTATGACACGCGGGGATGGTTTAAGGGGAATTGGGCGGCGCTCTATCGGGACGACCTATGCAAGCCCGGCGTGCGGACGCTGAGTATGACTCGGATGGGCGAGACCCTGCTCGGCGCGAAGGATCCGCCCGTCAAGTCCATCTGCATCTACGCCAGCAACCCGCTCGCGAGCGCCCCGCACCTCGAGCGGATGAAGCGGGGACTAGCGCGGGAGGACTTGTTCACCGTGGTGCTGGAGCACTTCCATACCGATACGAGCGCATACGCAGACATCATCCTGCCCGCGACGGCACAGCTCGAGCACAAGGACCTCCACATCGCCTACGGGCACATTTACGTGAGCTGGAACGAGCCGGCCGTCGCGCCGCCGGGCGAATGCCTTCCCACCAGCGAGATATTCCGACGCATAGCGCGGTCAATGGGCCTCAAGGAGTCGGCCCTCTACGAGGGCGACGAGGACATGGCGCGGCAGGTCCTCGACACCGCGGATCCCGCTCTGCAGGGCATCACCCTCGAGCGGCTGAAGGAGAAGGGCTGGCTGCGCCTGAACTACCCCAGGACCGAGGAGTTCGCCCCGTTCGCGAACGGTTTCCTGACGCCGTCCGGCAAGCTCGAGTTCTATTCCGAGACCATGGCGCGCGACGGGTTGGATCCGCTGGCGGGATACACGCCTCCCTGCGAGGCTGGTGATGACGACCCGCTCGCCGCGAAATACCCGTTCTGCCTCATAGCCGGGGCGAAGCATTTCTTTCTGAACAGCATCTTCGCCAACTCGCCCCGGCACGTAAGGCGGGAGGAAGAGGGCGTAATCGTCCTCCATCCGGCCGACGCGGAAGCCCGCGGGTTGTCGGAGGGCAGCGTCTGCAGGGTGTTCAACGATCGGGGCGAATTCCAGGCGGTCGTCGCCATAAGGGAGACCGTGCGCCGCGGCGTCATTTCGACCACGAAGGGTTCATGGCCCGGCCGGATGCCGGGGAGGAGCTGGGTCAACGCGACCGTGCCGGAACGGGATTCCGACATGGGTGGCGGCGCGACCTTTCACGACAACAGGGTCCAGGTCGAGAGGTTGCCGTTGTGAGAGCGGCGCCCACTGGCCGGCCCAAGCTGCTCTTCGGCGATATCTTCAAGATCGGGGAGGGTCCGTCGTCCTCCCATACGAAGGACCCGATGGTCGCGGCGTCGAGATTCGCCTTGGGCCTTTCCTCGCACGGGCCGGTGATTGCGCGCATCCGGACGACACTGTTCGGCTCTCTGGCTTGGACCGGCATGGGCCATCGACAGAGAACCAGCCTGCCACTGCGCAGGTCTGGCACGCCCAAGCACGGCTCCTGGCTCAACCTCATCGAAGGGCTTCTTCTCACTGTTCGCCCGCTCGGTCCTGCGCCACATCCGGGCGACCTCAAAACACGAGCTCAAGGAGCGCATCATGGCCGGCGTCACCTGATATGATTCGAACCACGAAAACGCTGACCTAGTCGATATGAGCGAACAAGCACCTGCCATCTGGCCGTCGCCAAATGAGCGCGACCGAACGTTGCGTATGGTCGCGCAGCTGTTGGACCGACATCTTACCGATATGCAGTCTGGCGGCGTAGCCCCGACATTGTCTCCTGTCGCGCTGCGTACGCGTCTTGCGCTACTCGACTTCGACCGGCCGATGTCGCTCGAAACGGCAGTCGAGCAGACTTTGGGTCTGATCGATGCCGCCAACACCAACATGATGCACCCAGGCTACCTTGGGCTGTTCAATCCGAGTGTCACCTTCGCGGGTGTCGTTGCGGATCAGATCACCGCAACTCTGAATCCGCAATTGGCAGTGTGGGCGCATGCGCCGGCGGCGGTGGAGATCGAGGCGCACACGATTGCATTCGTGGCGAAAATGGTCGGCTGGCACGGCCACGATGCCCTAGGTCACTTCACGTCGGGTGGGGCCGAAGCCAACTACACCGCCGTCCTCGCTGCGTTGACGAGGAACGTGGCCGACTTTTCCGAGCGCGGCGCGCGCGCATTCGATCAACAGCCACGGCTCTACGTCTCGCGGGACAGTCATCTCGCCTGGTTTAAGATCGCGCATCAAGCGGGCATCGGGCGTAATGCCGTGTGCCTCGTTGGGACCGATGGCTCGGGACGCATGGACACGCATGCCCTGGCAGCGGCGATTGTTGAAGATCGCAAAAACGGCTTGGTTCCGGTCTTCGTCGGCGCAACCGCAGGTACCACCAATGCCGGAATGATTGATCCGCTGGCGGCATGCCGGACGATCGCTGCCGAGAACGACCTGTGGTTCCATGTCGATGCCGCCTGGGGTGGCGCGGCCCTCATCTGCGAACACATGCGCCCGCATTTCGACGGAATAGCCAATGCGGATTCGATTACCATCGATGCACACAAATGGTTTGCCGTGCCGATGGGGGCTGGAATGTTCCTTTGTAAGGACACGCATCTGCTCGGACGCGTGTTCCGGGTGCAAGCAGGCTACATGCCCTTGCCGACGGGCGGCACCGTAGATCCTTACACGCACTCGGCCCAGTGGTCGCGACGGTTCATCGGCCTAAAGCTGTTCCTGTCGCTGGCAACGCTCGGTATTGACGGATATCGGCGGCATATTGAGAGATCTCTTCACCTGGCCACATACCTCAGAAAATCCCTGGAACACGGGCACTGGCGCGTCCTCAACGATAGTCCCGTTGCGGTTGTTTGCTTCACAGACCGGGACGACGGCTTCAATGCCGCGACCGCTGCAGAGCAGATCGTGGATGCGGGCAGATGCTGGATATCGGCGGCAACTTTCGAAGGGCGCGACGTGCTTCGCGCCTGCGTGACCAGCCACTTCACGACCGAGGAGCACCTCGATCGCCTCGTGGAGGATTTGAACGCGGTCCGTGCGTCATTGGGAAATCGGCCCAACACCTAATTGACTTGCTCGCGTCACCACGCGACGGCGTCGGCAGCCCGCCCGCAAGGGCAAACCAAACGGTCGGCAAGAGTACGACATCTGGCTGAATTCTGCCTGTCGCCCACTTTCACGACATCGCGAGGTGCCCTGCACAGCTTCTAAGCGGTTGAGATGCGACGCACCCGACACGGTTCGAACGTGTGAGCTTTGCTTTCGAGGGGCAGGCGGCCTATTGCGGCATTGGCCGGCGATGAAAGAGATCTGATCTGCTATAGTTTGGCCACCATTGAACGGCGGCTACTGATCGTAACATCCGCAGCAACCGAACTTTATATCAAGGCGCGAAGCAGTCAAAGGCCACACCCCCAATGGATGTCGGTCTCGGTGGTTGCGCCCCCGTGCAACGACCGAAGCCGCGCATCGGTGCAAAGTGACCGGGACTCACACCTAAAGCGTATCCACGAAATCTTGCGATGCGGGAGAAAGGAGGCACGCTCGATGCTGATGCATGCGGACAACGGAAGTGTCGATCATCTGAACAGCCGCATCGTGGGCAGCGGCCAGTGCATCTATGATACGGCTCCAGACACCCGCCGGTCGCCAGCGAACGAAGCGATTGTAGCAGGTCGTGTAAGGGCCAAAGGCATCCGGCAGATCGCGCCAGGGAGCTCCAGAGCGCAGAACCCCAAAAATGCCGTTGAGGACACGACGGTCATTTACCCGAGGGACGCCACGCGGATTGGTGGGCAGCATGGGATTGATGGCGGCCCATAGCCGACGTTCGACGCCTTATTCCGGTTCGAGCCGCGAGAACCGAAAATTGCAGTGGCTAGCACCGCCAGCCAGCGTTTGTGTCCGTTCGAGTCGAATGCCCCGGGTTGCATACGCTTCTAAATCCAGCCCGCAGATATGCGGTAAGATTTCCCGATCGCCGTGACGGCCTGCAAATTTGCAGAAACCACATGCCTTGTAGTCGATGCCGAACTCAAAGGAGTCCCCAGGCCCAGGCTCGACGAAATCGTAAACAAAATCGTCCGGGTATTCGTTCGCAAGGCTTCTCGCCGCTTGCTCGCGCAGTAGGAGTTGGTTCTCTGGAGACATGAATTGACGTCCTGAAGCGATCCGTTCGGCCACCGGCACGGCCACCAATTGAGCCTTGTAGCTTTCTCGCTCGATGTCGCCGATCACCGGCAGTGCCACGCCATGCCGCCGGAGCACCCGCCCGATAGCCATAAAGCCGATCAAGCGCATGAAGAAGTCGCTCATACGACTAGCCGCACCCCCGACATAAGGCATTTGGGTCAGAACGATTTCGAACTCATCCATCACTTCTTGTCTGACTTTGTCTAAGTCCTCGACGCGTGCGCGTTCACGCAACATGGTCTCGGCGAGATCAAGGCGCTGGCGCATAGCGGCTTCCATTGCGCCGCGATGCGCCTCATAAAAAGGATGGATTTCGGCCATGTGATGCCTCCCAGGATCAGCTTGTTGCAAACCGGACAGGCAATCCAATTATAAGCTCGCGGGGTCTGCTTCTGGCCCGGAGTCGACATGAAACGCGCCTAAATCCGCGCCGATTTATGGGTACACGGCCTAGGCGCCCGCTTGCGCGCACGATGTCGGCAAGGTCGCTCGGGTCGGGGCGCGGGCCGCCACAGGTCAACTCGACCACCGTGCCGCCGCCGGCGCTCCTCATCAGCGCGAGTTCGTTCCCCGCCACTTCCTTGAGGTGAAGGTCGCAATTGCAGGCCGATTTGAGCCGGCCGTAGCTGATCGCCCAGACGGTCTTGAGCGTGATCTCCGGCCCAGGATCGTTCTTCGCCTTCAGGGCCGGCGGCGTGATGTCGTACAGCACGTGCTCGTGCATCAGCACCCGTCCGAGCGCCGCCGAATCGATCAGGCCGGTCACCGTCTGCACCTTGCCGGCCCGCGCCATGCCAGTCCCTTCGTGACGTCCGCTAGGTCGCTTCAGCCGCCGGCTGGTTCCGCTGCTGGAATCGGAAGTCGCAGTGGCTGGCGCCCTGCATGATGGTCTGCGTACGGGTCAACGACACATCGGGGCTGAAGGTTTCGAGTACCGCGAAGTCGCGGTTGCAGTGAAACAGGAAC
>Ga0210384_10007429_pt1 | contig 11555 bp, 9 predicted proteins | sample IncBWH2MmetaG_FD_160574 | JGI IMG/M metagenome (GOLD analysis project Ga0210384, IMG submission 160574) | Forest soil microbial communities from Barre Woods Harvard Forest LTER site, Petersham, Massachusetts, United States - Inc-BW-H-2-M | ecosystem: Environmental > Terrestrial > Soil >...
CCCCTGACGTGCGAGACATACGGATTGGCGACGCAAGAGTGGGGCTAGCTGGTGTTGAAGGCAAGCGCGAGTTTGCCGAACAGGGCTTGCCAGGGCCAGCCCGTGGCCAGATGAACCCGGATGCAACAAGGTGTCATCTCTGGGTGCTCCGAAAGAGAATGCCGGGTTCTGCTAAAACCCAGTGTTCATCAATCTTTTAGAGCACCTTTTCTTTTTTTGCCAGCAAAATCGTGAATAATTCAGGCTAGGACGACTAGCGGTCCGCCTGTCAGGACTCTGCCCGAGTGACGGACATATCGACATATCCGGAAGTAATCAACTTGTTCTTGGATCAGTACCGACACGCGCTTGTGTTGACCGAACCAATCAACTCGGAAACTATTCGGAGACTGGATGGGGGGATGGTGCGAGTCGAAGTCAACACAGACAGCTCGAATGACTTTGCTATACCACCATCAGGTGGCACTTCGGCTACCGAGAATTCCGTCCGTATCAACCAGCATCTTTTTGGCACGCTAATCGCAGATCTCGTTGATGCACTTTCCTTGTTGGCAAGCACATCGGAGTCTAAAGACTGGCAGTCTCTGCTTCGTCCAGTCGTCGAGTGCATCCAAGTGCAGGGAATCCGTGTCGCGAAAGAATCCGGTTTGGATCAACAAGAGTTTGGTCGGGTAGATCAAGGAGAAGCGGCATTTATGCTCCAGGAAGGCAAACATCGATGCAACTGGCTTGCTCCGGCTAAGCGGCGCGTCGCTGATATCGGTGGTGTAATCCCCCGACCTGTGGAATCGCTACCACGCGTCCCTGTTCTGGTGGTTCCATTGCCCTGGACTCCGGGGCGTCTTTGCCCAAAGCTAAATGCGTACGGGACCGCTGATAGTAGGCAAGATAATTGTGTAGCGTCCGCCGCAACGATCTCTCATTCCACACGATCACGTGGTCCAGGCACTCGCGTCGGATCGAGCCCACCAGCCGCTCCGCAAAGGGATTTTGCCAGGGGGATCGCGGCGCCGTAAGCACTTCCTCCATTCCCATATCGCTGATCATGGCAGCCAGGTCGGTTCCGTAGATGGCATCTCGATCGCGCAGCACATATCGCGGCGCCTCGTCCCAGGGAAACGCTTCCCGCATCTGCTGCATGGTCCACTCCTGCGCTCATGCGCTAGCACGACGAAGACGAACAGGACCCGGAAGGTCGCCGTCGGCACAGTGAAAAAATCGATGCCCACGGTCTGCGCCAGATGATTTGTCAGGAAGGTTCGACCCTGGGAAAGCGGTTTGCGGGACCGAGACAAATACCTGGCCACCGTGGATTGCGCCACCGCAATGCCCAACTTGAGCAGTTCACCGTGAATGCGGGGTGCACCCAATGGATTGGCTTGGCTCATGCGCCGAATTAAATCACGAATGTTGGCCGCAACTTCTGGCCTTCCGGGAAGGCGGTGCGATTTTCTGGTCCAATGCCAGGCGAAAGCTCTGCGGTGCCAACGGAGTACGGTGTCGGGCTGAACCATTTGTAGGCATCGCCGCCAACCGGACCAGAATCGGTACAACACCACCCACAAGAGCCGGGCGCAACGGTGGAGGCGCAAGCGACGCGGCGCGTCCTTTTGACGAACCGCAAGTTGGTGACGAAGCGCGAGGATCTCCGCCTGTAGGGCAGCACGGGTTCGAAAACTGGAGGCTAGCAAAGCGGATAGGGCGACGAAAACAGAGCTCATCGTGGTAGCCACCATGATCTCACGAGCGAGGACGCCAAGAAGAAGGGATTGAGCTGCAGCCAGAAAATGTGCCTTCGAGGACTCGCGTGAGCCGCCCGAGGGAGAACGAAAACCGACGCGCGGGCGCGGCCAGGCTGAAACAATCAGCAACGTCAACGCGTAAGTATCAGTAAGCCTCCGGCTTAGGTGCCAGTTGAATATGTCCTTCATTGTTTTAGGCTTAGGCGCTGATCCTCGGATGTTCACGGGCTTAAGCAAAGGCTCGGGCTGCGGCGCGCCGGCAGCAGAAGCGCCAATCCTCAGGTACCAAGCCCAATCGTTGGAAGATGCCAACCCATTGCGTTTCTTTGGTGATCTCTTCGATTTTCTGGACCTACTGGACTTTCTGTCGGTTTTCTTTTAACGGCGCGTGTCGCTCGACGCGCCAAAGCCGACTGATGAAATATCCAACGGTGGATGGCCCGGGCCTGGCAGTCGCGCAAATTGTCCGTGAACGGGGTACAAATGCATCCGAAACGGTCCCAAAGCGAATCGGCTCTTGCGCTGATTCTATTGGCTGGTTTAGGCTGGCGTGTGTTGGCGTGTAGCGCATTTTCGCCCTACGAACCAGAAGGTCGGGAGTTCGAGTCCCCCCGGGCGCGCCACTCTTTGATCTAAATGATTTAATCAAAGTGAACTTCGCCGGGACCGTCTGGCGTGGTAACCAGAAGGTCGGGGGAGTTCGAGTCCCCGGGCGCGCCATTCTTCTGTCAAGTTTTCAATTACCTAGGGCACACTCACTACTGAAGGTTGGTCGACTTCTTGGGTGCGTTGGGTGCAACAACGCTGCTTTGAGTCGGGAGCCTCAAAACCAATGCCCACCTTTTCTGCTACTTCTTTATGGACCGTCAGACCGTCACGACATTCAAGAAAATGAACGATGAAACTGAGGTGAGAGTTAGGCGGACAAAATGAAATGTAACAATGTTAAATTTTGGTGAAGGTAGCTGTACGGAGTTTCGGTAGGCACAGTAAGCCAGATGTCCTGTTAATCGTGCACGGATGTATAAATCCTCGCCCATCTTCATAGTATATGCAGTCCAGGCGATGAAGCTGCCGCGGCTAAGATACTGTCTTCTTGAGCGATAAAGCGATTACCGCGCCAAGTCCTGAGCAAAGCAGCGCCAAAGAAGATGGCTCCGGAACTGGTGCGCTGTTCCCTGGAGTGACCGCCAGGTGATCAAACATCAAAAAGTCCTGCTGTGGCGGTGGCTGGTTCACGTTCATGATTCCCACAGAAGTGATCGATCCGCCGGCATCGGTGATCAAGAGGTATCCATTCCGAACAATCCCGGCAGTCCAGTTATTTCCGGCCAGAGTCTCCAGGGTTCCGAGATTAACACCGTTAACGATTAGGTCGTGCTGAGTAATCGGAAAAAACGGTGACGCTGGGTTTATGGATTGAAAGTTGGACAGCCCGAGGCCAAAGGCAGTGGTACCAGGAGCATAGTTGAATGTAGTGAGATTAGCAATATTATTTGGACTGAAAGCGCTATTTGGAGCATTGCCAATGGCATTCGTAACTGAGTTAACGCCGTCCCAGGCCTGATTTGTCGTGAAAGCGCTAAATATATCGCCGTTGAACAACGCCGGAAGGTTTGTCTCGGTCGTCGTAGGCACCCCTCCGCTCAAAGTGATCGAGAGGCCTGGAAGTAGCGTTGTGCTTTCAAAAGAGTCAATCAAATATCCTGAGATACCCAAATTGGAGTCCATTACAGCAGCGTTCGAGTTATACACACTCGCAGCAAAAATTTTCACCGACAAGCTATCGGCCTTAGTCTTGGGTACGAATAACAGAGTCGAGACGAGCAATGCTGCGGCCAGCTTTGGCAGGCGCATGAGACTCCTTCTCAGTGAGCTTGTGTAGGCACCGAACCGCTACAGCCGGTCAGATCCCCGGAGGGAGCTGCACTTTGATCTCCAAACTTGGCAATTGCAAGCAAAGAACTTACCCGTCCAATCGCCTCGCACTGCGCAACAATCTGCCATTCATGTGCAATTGAGTGCGTCAAGGACGGACTTGAGCTCTTGAACTACAAAAGCGGCAACCTAGTTCGATACCTTGCCCCCTAGTCTTCGGCTACGGCGGTTGCTTTCGCATCGCCGACTCGATCACTTCTTAGTGGATGTTATTTTTGAATGCATAAGTCGAGGGAGGAGCGCTCGGCATAAAAGAGCTGAACTCAGCGACTGCGCTGATTCAGAAACAACCAAGGAGGCTCCTCATGGTTAACCATGAGAAGGACTTTTTCTACAAACCCTCGAAGCGATTTCAGTTGGCACAGGGCGGAACGGTTACCGTTGATGGCACGGCGTGTGGTCAAAAAACTCGAACGGCCTGAAATGGCGTGGCTTGGGATTTGCACAGGCTCTCTGTTTGAATAGGCTTCCGACCCAGAAACAGCGGCTACAATCTTGTTTTGGCTACATCACCGGTTCCGAACCAGTTCGATATGACTCCGTTTTGGGTGCAGGATTGGGTGCAGCTAATTGAGGGAAGAATGGCGTTTCTAGTCCGTAAGCGACGCCAAATAGGGCATTTAGCATTTTTACTCTTATGGCTACGAACCAGAAGGTCGGGAGTTCGAGTCCCCCCGGGCGCGCCATCTCATTGAATCGAAAAGAGTAAGAAGAATCACTCTTCACCGTTGACCCTCTGGCAGCAAGCAGAGGAATCCCCGGTCCGAGGCTCAAATGGGGGCGCCCTCGGTTGTAATGCGTAACCCTCTCTGCCAGGATTCTGCGCAGGTGTTTCTCGCCCAGCGGAATCATGAAATCCAAACATTCCCGGCGTATGGCGTATAGTTCCAACCAATCTTTCACAATAGCAACGGCCGCGCCTTCGGCGTGGTTATAAGAGCCAGAAACTCTATTACAAAGCTTTATGGCCTTGGGGTGCCTCGGCGCGAGCTAAAATCCGCGGCACAACGTGGCTCGGCAGTTAAGGCCGCATTTACTCTGGAGCGTTTCTGCCCGAACAATAGCATGGCTCCGGTATTAGCGATTGTATAGATGGTGGCGGCGTTGTCGTGAAAAGGATAAGGGCCTGACCCCGCTGGAGAGATTGAGTAGTTTTCGCTAACCGGGCCGAGCCAAGTTGAATTCAACGTGGAGCGGTTCGCATGAAACACAAACAACAGGAGAAAACCAAGGAAGCAACCTGTGGCCCAACGCAGGGCCATTGGCAACAGATGAACCGCAAGCAACGGCGGGAGATGACGCGGAAGATCCAAAGCGAAGACATCAGCTTGGAGGTGATCCATCCGGATGCCGCCGGCATTGATATCGGCAACGAATCCCACTACGTGGCCGTGCCACCGGCACGGGACAGCCAACCGGTACGTCGCTTCGGATGCACCACGGCCGAGCTGAAGGAGATGGCGCTCTGGCTGAAGCAAAGTGCGATTCGGACCGTCGCGATGCAATCCACTGGCGTGTACTGGATCGCGGTATACGACATTCTCGAAGAAGCTGGTCTGGAAGTGTACCTGGTGAATGCGCGGGACACGAAGAACCTACCGGGACGAAAAAGCGACGTGCAGGAGAGTCAATGGCTGATGAAGCTGCACACCTATGGGCTGTTGCGAAATTCGTTTCGGCCGTCGCAGGAGATCCGCACGATGCGGACCTACTGGCGGCAGCGCAATGATCTGGTGCAGAGTGCGGGCAGACATATTCAACGGATGCAGAAGGCCATGACGCAGATGAATATCCAGCTGGCCAATGTGTTGAGTGACGTGAGCGGAATGACCGGGCAAGCCATCATTAAGGCCATTCTGGCCGGCGAACGCGATCCGCATAAGCTGGCCGCGTTTCGTGATCCTCGGGTGAAGGCGAGCGAGGAGGAGATCGCGCGGAGTCTGGAGGGCAACTGGCAAGAAGATCTGCTGTTTTTGCTGCAGCAGGAACAGAATGGTTACGAGTTTTGCCAGAAGCAGATGGCCGAGTGCGATCAGCGGCTCGAGCAGTATCTCCGGCAGAGGGAAGACCGGAGCGCAGCGGGCAATCTACCGGAAGAAAAGCGGAAGGGGCGGCTTAAGAAGAGGAAAGGAAATGCACCACAGTTCGATTTGCGCGCGGGGTTGTTTCGCATGACCGGTACGGACCTGACTCGGATCGATGGCCTCGATGTCATGACCGCGATAACCATCCTCAGCGAAGCGGGATGGGATATGAGCAAATGGGAGACCGAGGACCATTTTGTTTCCTGGCTGCGGCTCTGTCCGGACAATCGCATCAGCGGCGACAAGATCATTGGGAAAGGTCGGCTGCCGACGAACAATCGGGTCAGTATCGCTTTGAAGATGGCGGCCAGCAGCTTACGCCTAAGCAAGACCTATCTCGGAGCACAGTTCCGCCGTCTGAGAAGCAGACTGGACACTCCCGTGGCGATCAAGGCCATGGCTGCCAAGCTGGCACGATTGGTCTACCGCATGCTGCGCTACGGAATGAAATACGTGGACCGAGGAGCGGAGTTCTACGAGGCCCAACACCGGCAACTACAGATCAAACATCTCAAGTCCAAAGCCGCCAAGCTTGGATTCCAAGTCATCCAAGTTCCGACGGCTTAAACGCCGAGGTTCAGGAGTTTCTGGAGAGGCGTTTGCCTTTGGCGCTCGCGCGGGCGTGTGCAGCACCCGCAATCCAAAAGCCTTGAGCTGCTGGTCCACCTCTGCCGAGAAGATCGAATCACGGTCATGGATCAGGAAACGGTAGGAATGATCGCTAGAATAGATATCTGACTGTCACCGATCACCTCAAATGTGCCTCGCCGCTCTTATTGATCTTCGCTGCCCGGACGTATCGACGGGCACGTAATACGAGGAGGTCAATGCTTAGCCGCCGCAATTTGGGTTCGAAGGATGTCCAGATAAGTAGTGCCATAGCCTTGATACACGAGGCCCTGGGTGTAGTTTGAGCCTGTGGGAGAGGCATCGGCAGTAGTCGGAGCAGTAATGACGGAGGGCTCTATCTGAGTATCTTCGTGCCATTCGTTGAAGCTGGTGATGTGAATCATCTTCAATTGACTGTTGTTCGCATAAGGCAAGGCCAGGTCCTTCAGGAAACTCGTAAACATAGATCCTTCGGCCGCACTCGCGCTGGTCCTGCGAGCCAAAGCGGGGTTGTTTGCGCAGGTTCTACGAACGGCTCGGTCATTAAATCCGGGCACAACTGAGGGAATGAAATCGACTCCCAGCTGGTGTGCCACCGCTTGGTACTTCTGGTACATAGTTGCCTGGAGAGCGAGAAAGCCGTTGTCATCTGAATATCCATCGATGCCTGCGTAAGGGTTGTACCCGAAGATTGCATCCCAGTTGGAAATACGCGCAGGATCGGGAGGATTCAACGGATAGTATTCGTCGCCTACCAGATAGACATTGAAACCGGCATCCGACATGGCCTTTCGGATCGAGGACACCATTTGCTGCACGGCAGAAACCGGTTGCAAATTGAGGGAAATATAGAAAAATACCAACGGCCTACCCTGGCCAACCTTTGAATAACTTGGATGCGAGAAAAAGTGCGCGGACAAGTATTGGAAATCAGACACAATTGTTGTGATCTTGTCTGATGTCAGGTTGAAATCTGAATTGAATCGGATCGCATAATCGTAAAACATCGCAAACCGTATATCTCCTATGTGAGGGTTGGTCAGAATCGTGTTTTGGATCGTGGTGTCTAGGAAATCATTCGGCATCACCCATTCCAAATCCCAGACGTTGATTCCGGCCGCAGTCGACCAGGCGATTTGTTGGGTCACGACGTCCTCTTGCCGGGAATCGTATTTGCCTAGCACGGGTAATTGAGGAGGAATCAACTCACCTCTCAGCGTCCCGTTGTAGCACTCCGCATAGTCAAACGCACTCGGCTGATACCAGGGATAGTAGCTCGCGGAAACCAAGTACGGGTTTGGTTGCGGGGTGACGGTGAGGGTTGCGCTGGCACTGTGAGAGAGAGTTCCGCTGACGCCCTGAAATTCCACAAAAAAGGTTCCAGCCGCTGCTGGCGCTGAAAAGGTTACCTGCTGCGGCGTTCCGGAAGTAAGCATAAACGGCGGCGCAGGCGAAGGATCTACCCCGTTGGCGAATCCACTCGCGCTGACCGTCACCGGGCCGGTGAACCCGTTCTCGGCATTCAACGACACGGTTATGGGCGAAGTTGTCCCGCCGACCTGCGTAGAAACCGAAGCAGGAGAGATGACGATACTGAAGTCGGCGGCCGGCGGGGGTGGAGGCGGCGAAGAACTTCCACACCCATCGAGAAGGCACAGACTGAAGATCGAGATCGAAATCAATATAGATTTTTTCAAGATGACTCCTGCAGCCCGCATCCACTTCCTGTAAGTACGATTCGCACGCTTTCGTCGAGGCTATTGGTACAGTTCCGCGGTTGCCAAGTCGCTGCCAGAGCCTGTAGCGACCCCCTGCCCTCCTGTCACGAGCACTTCTCCGTTTACGAGGAGTGTGGCGGTGTGGGATTCGCGTGGGGTGGTCATATCGGCAGTCGGGATAAAAGTTCCACTTACAGGGTCGAAGAGTTCTGCCGTCGACAACGAGGTGATAGATTTCTTCAATCCTCCTGTCACGAGGACCTTGCCATTGCTGAACAGAGTGGCGGTGTGCGACATGCGGGAGGTTTCCATATTGCCGGTAGGCGCAAAAGTCCCGCTGGCCGGGTCAAAAATCTCGGCCGTGGACAGTATCACACCGGGTTGTCCTCCTCCAGTTACGAGCACTCTTCCGTCATTTAGTAGGGTAGCTGTGTGCAAGAACCGCGCAGTCTCCATACTACCGGTGGGCGCGAAACTCCCGGTGGACGGATCGAAAAGCTCGGCGCTGGCAAAGTAACCTCCGCCTGTCGCGAGATTGACCCCTCCCGTGATGAGCACTCTCCCGGTATTGAGCAAGGTAGCTGTATGCGAGTAGCGCGCGGTTCCCATACTGCCCGTGGGCGCAAGACTCCCGCTGGCCGGGTCAAAAATCTCAGCACTTGCAAGGGCGGTCCCGGCATCTACCCCTCCCGTGATGAGCACTCTTCCATCATTCAGCAAGGTGGCCGTGTGCGCGGACCGGGCAGCTCCCATGTTGTGGGTGGGGGCAAAAGTCCCACTGGCCGGATCGAAAAGCTCGGCGGTCGCGAGGGTTGCTGCGGAACTGTCTCCTCCCGTTACCAGTACTTTGCCGTTCTTAAGCAGGGTAGCCGTGTGTAAAATGCGCGCGTTCCCCATGCTGCCGGTGGGCGCAAAACTCCCACTGGCCGGATCGAAGATCTCCGCGGCCGAAAGGGTTGCTGTCGAACTACCTCCTCCCGTTACGAGCACTTTCCCGCCATTCATTAAGGTCGCCGTGTGCGATGTGCGGGCGGCTCCCATGCTGCCAGTGGGCGTGAAGCCCGTTGGGAGAACCACAATCTGGAAGATTTGCGGGACAGCATTTCGGCCGAGCGAGTCTTGCACTCGAACCGTGATGGGGAAAGAACCGGCGGCTGTAGGCGTGCCGGAAAGGGATCCGCCGCTGCTGAAATCCAGGCCGTTAGGCAGCACGCCAGTTTCGCTCCAAGTAAGGGGCGGAAAACCATCGGTCGCCGTGAATGTAAAACCGACATAGGGCGAATTGAGAGTACCTATGGCTGGTGGAGGCGTAGTGTTAATGGCCGGAGGTGGCGGGTAGTTGATCACGATGGGGTAATCCCCGCTGACATGCGTCGGCGGTGAGGCGGAGTCCGTCACAGTCACAACAACATGATAGGTTCCGGTCCCGGTGGGAAGCCCGTAAATTGCGCCTATGACGAAGATGGGATTCTGTGGTGAGCCTAAAACGAAATCACAGCAGGTGAAACCGGGTGGTAGTGATGACCCTGGCGCGGCAGCCCAACTCCAATTGTAGGGTGGCGTCCCTCCGCTCGCGGTGAGCTGGAAGTACGTACCCACGAACCTTCCGTGAGGTTGGCCGTACTTCTGTCCAACTGTCGCGGGAGGCAGGAGGCCAGAGGTTATAGTGAGATTGGAACTCCCATTGGAGGAGACGGAGATCGAGGTCGAAGTCCCTGTGATTGAAACCGTAACCGTGTCTGTTGCGGTGATCGTTTGATTGGTGGCGGTGTTCAGCGTGGCGGAAAAAGTTCCCGTGCCGTTCGCTAATGTCGCATTACCTGGTAGGGTTGCCTTCGCATCGCTACTAGCGAAGTGCAGCGTCCCAGAGTAGTTGGACACGGTGTTGTTGAACAGATCCTTCGCCGTCACCGAGAAATTGAAGGCCGTTCCAGTATTGGCATTGGCCGGAGCGATAACGGAAAACCGAGATGTTGGGGCGGCGCTGACGGTGCTCGGACTCGGAGTGCTGGTAATCGAAGATGTATCCGTGTCGGTCGCGGTGATGGTCTGAATGCCGCTGGTCTTCAGCGTGGCCGAGAAGGTTCCCGTTCCCCTCGTTAGGCGCGAGTTGGCCGGAAGCACAGCTTGGCTATCCGAGCTTGAGAAGTGAACTGTTCCGGCGTAGCTGCTGACCGTAGCGTTCGACGCATCAAGCGCGGCGACGGTGAAGTTGAAACCTGTCCCGGCGGTAGGCGTGGTCGTGGCCGGGGTGACGGAAAAGTGAGTGGCTACAGGTGGCGGGGGCGGGGTTGACGAGCCGCCACCACATCCATTGAGGAAGTACAGGCTAGAGATCGAGATTAACAGCAACAGAGACTTTTTCATGACGCCCCCCAAGGATGCATTCGCTGCGCACGGGCACGATTCACACGTTTTCGGTCACACTACGACGGTGAAGTTTGCATTCTTCGGTAGCGACGATTGCGGCCGGCCCGTGGCGATCCAAATCGAGGCATCATTTCGGCCGGAGACACTTTGGCTGGACTTACTGCTGGCGCCGCAGTGATTGGCGTTGGATTGAGTTGTGCAGCGGCCTCCGAGTCAACAGTGTGGTAATCACATCCCTCGACTTCCGGGTGATTCTCGTCGCAGGGGATCAGCACTGTGGCGCGATGGTCGCCGTTGGACAGCAGTCCTTCGCCGCTGATCTCCCCGCGGTCGTTGATTGAAACTGCATGAGCAAAGTGGATCCCAGAGCCGGGAATGACAAGTGCGTTTAGGTCAATCGCAGGACCGCCATCCTCCCAGAGCCAGCCCAGACCGGGAATGCCACTGCCGCAAACTCCCGATTCGCCCACAATCTGGTTGTGTGAGTTGATGCCGTATGCCTCACCGCAGGTCTCATCGGCAACTAATCCCAGGTTAATCAGCGCGCCATTCCTCCACAGGACTGGGAAAAACGACGTCGGGCTGCACGCGGCACCGACGACGTCGCCAGCACCGTTGATCGCGGTTGGCGTTCCGCAATCCGCTCCAAGCGTACCGAGATCTCTAATGACTCCATTGCTCCAAAGAAACGGGTGCCAGCCAGTATCTCCCGCGACAGACATGGCGCCGATCACCTCGCCTCGATTACTGAGACCTGTCGTCCAGGTCACGGTGCCACCCAAGGGGTTGCCGAGGTCCACCATCTTGCCATCCTCGCCGATAAAGAAAGGATCGATGGTGGGAACGCCGGTAGTCGAATTCGGAGTCGAATTTATATAGGACTGACCCGCGATCTGACCGCGGTCATTGATTTGCCAAGCAACGCTGTCGGGACCGCCTAATGTGCCCAAGTCCTTTATGGTGCTGTTCTGGCACAAAACGGCATGCGTTTGTGTGGCGGCTGGGAAGAACAAGGCCCCATAAAAGTAACCATCGCTGATGCACAAGGAGTTGCCGCAATAAGCGGCGGGAAACCCATTCGAAAAGGGATCGAG
>Ga0210384_10007430_pt1 | contig 11555 bp, 14 predicted proteins | sample IncBWH2MmetaG_FD_160574 | JGI IMG/M metagenome (GOLD analysis project Ga0210384, IMG submission 160574) | Forest soil microbial communities from Barre Woods Harvard Forest LTER site, Petersham, Massachusetts, United States - Inc-BW-H-2-M | ecosystem: Environmental > Terrestrial > Soil >...
TTTATATAAAACCGGGCGTGCCTCACGAAGTCTTCAACATGAGCGACACCGAATGCGTCGTGGCCTTCGTCGCCCGCTCCTCTGCCGACGAATGGGATAATATTATTCCTTACGACCGCAGTCAGTCGGGCTAAAATCCGTAAGCCGAGGATGAAATGTCAAATGCTAGACGCAACCCCAATTTTTCATTCGTTAGCGAAATCGTGGAGCGGAGGCGAGCGCCTAACTATTCCGACCTCCGAAGCGCGCGATTCTGACCTCTGTGGCCGCAGCCGTGTCGGCTGCAACTCCGCTTTAACGATGTAACGCTTGAACGATTCCCGCCTTCCTCCGTCTTCCGTCATTTGCCGTTCTTGGTCGCCGCCCGCTCGCGAAAGCTTTCGGAGTAGCCCCTGGATCGAGATAGCTTTGGCGGAGGCGGCTTGGCGAAGGCGGGTCTTCCGCTCCCGCAATTGGCAATCTGGTTGTGCTCGCTAAAGTTCGGGCGAGCGAATGCCAAAACACCTTGTCATCAGCACCAGCGGTAATCCCGAGAGCAACAGCCGGCGCCTGGGGCGCGTGGCGTTTGCGTACCTGCAAAGGCAGGGAGTGGATTGCGCCTGGATCGACATCAGCGAAATGGACCTGCCGCTTTGCGACGCGGACAAATGTTATGGCATGCCGGGCTCCAAAAAATTGAGCGCCGCGATCGAAGCGGCGGATGGGATCCTGGTCGCGGCACCCGTTTATAATTTTGATGTCGCGGCCGCGGCCAAGAACATGATCGAGCTGACGGGCAGCGTTTGGGAAGACAAGGTCGTTGGGTTTCTTTGCGCAGCCGGCGGGACAGCGAGTTACATGTCGGTCATGGCCTACGCGAATAGTCTCATGCTCGATTTTCGTTGTGTCATTATTCCGCGATTCGTTTTTGCCACGAGCGACGCTTTCGATGGCGAGCACATTACCGACAAAGAAATTACCGAACGCGTTGAACAAGCGGCGAACGACCTAGTTCGATTCACTAAAGCACTGCGAAGCTAAACAATGTGGGAGCGGCCTTAGCGCCGCGATTCGGGATCTCCCGCGAGCCCGCTCTCTCAGCCTTCAAGCGTACGCTAAATGCGTGGCGATCTTGGAGTCCACCGTTTCTTCGAGATACTCAACCGTGAAGGGTTTGGTGATGTAGTCCACGGCACCGAGCGCGATCGCTTTTTCGATGCTCTCAAAATCATTGGCGCCGGTAACCATAATGGCCTTTGTCCCGGGACTGATTTCACTCGCTCGGGCGAGGATATCAAATCCGTTGAGCCTGGAGCGCAGATTGAGATCGAGCAGCATGCCTTCGGGCTGCAATTCTTCAAGCAACCGCAGAGCTTCGCCGGGCGTCGTGGCCATGAAAACCTCGCCGTCAAAATGCTCTTTGAAATGTTCCTGCAACAAAAAGCACAGATCTACTTCGTCATCCACGATTAACAATTTCATGCGCGCACGGTTCCATTGAAGCCATTTGCAGAAGGCAGGCTCGACACCGCGGCTTCCTTGATGAGTTTTCGATAGGAGCGGCGTTCGCGATCGGCGGGCCGCAGCCCCAGACGGCGCGCGATGTGACTGATTTTTCTTGGTGAGCCTTCGATTTCGACAAACCACCCGGTGTTAGGAATGTGATCAAGACAAACCGGGCAACCATCCAGCCGATATTCTTCGCGGACTTTGGAATAAGTTTCTTTCACGCGAAAATCGAGCAGCCCAAGAATGCGCTTGGTCGCCTCGTATTCGACGGGCGTTTCGACGTCCATGCGAGTTTTTTGCTGTCCGTTCAGCCGCGGGCCCTTCAGAGTCAGCATGGCAATTTCACCGCCGTGGCAGCGTAAACGAAGTTTGAGACCCTGTTGGCGAAGGTTGTCGCCGCGGTCGAAGAGTTCGTTGCGTTCAAAGCCGCTGGCATGGACTCGAGCGCCAAGCTTCGAGAGGCGTTTGCGAATCGCGTCAACGCGGGCGACCCGATACTTCTGTTCGCGTTCGACGCTGTCTCGTGAAACGTGCTGCTCGAACTGGCGGGTCAGATATTCTTCGATCTTGCGCGCACCCATGACTAGCTTGGGCTCAGTTAGCAATCGTGCGGAAGATTGTCAAGCGTCCCAAGCCTGGGAAACCTATTTGTAACATTTGGCGCGAAGATCGGCGCAGCATTATTTGCCGATGAGAATGAAGACACCGGCGGCCAGCGCCACGATGTAGAGCAGGAAAATGGCCGGTCCAAAGTTCACGCCGAACCCTAAAAGGCCATCGATGATCAAGTAAACCGCGAGCAGAAACATGCCGATGTTTTTGGTGATTTTCATGAAGCCAATCTTTTAGATCCCCTGCTCCGCTGACAACCCAAATCTGGGGAGCTGAAGCTGCTCCTTCCGCATTCGACGTTGGATGTTGGGCGTTGAGCGCCTGCCGCGCCCTAGCCGTGCGGAGGCGGGTTGAACGTTTGCTTCTATTAGAGTCGCGGCCTTCGTCGCAAGCGTGCTCTCTAGCCTCCGACCTCCGCTCTGATCTCCTACTTTTTTACTTTCTAATTTCTTCTGCTATCGAATTTAGATGTCAGTCGCTCTCAAACAAACCATCGAGCCCGCCCGAACCATGACGACATCTACCGAAGAGATACGGCGGTGTTTTCCGGCGCTCGCACGCACCCATAACAGTTATCCTGTTGCCTATTTTGACGGGCCCGGCGGTACCCAGGTGCCACGGACGGTGGTGGAGGCAATCAACGGCTATCTTTACCACCACAACGCCAATACGCATTGGGCTTATCCGACAAGCCAGGAGACCGACGCGATCATCGATTCTGCCCGGAGCGCGGTGGCCGACTTTCTGAACGCGGGCCCGGCCGAAATCGTCTTCGGCGCCAACATGACGACGTTAACCTTTCATCTCGCCCGCGCTCTCGGCCGGAGCTACGAACGTGACGACGAGATTTTGGTCACCGAGCTTGATCATCATGCCAATGTCGCGCCCTGGCGGACACTGGAGAAAGAATGCGGCGTGAAGGTGCGGGTGGTGAAAATGATTCCGGAAACGGGCGAGCTGGATTGGGATGATTTCTCCCGGCAACTAACCGAACGCACCAAGTTGGTCGCGATTGGTGCGGCATCGAACGCCATCGGCACGATCAACGACGTGCGACGCGCAGCGGAAATGGCGCACTCGTTAGGCGCACAAATCTTTGTAGATGCCGTCCATTATGCTCCTCACGAGTTGGTCGATGTGCGCGATTGGAATTGCGACTTCTCCGCCTGCTCAGCCTACAAGTTCTACGGTCCGCACATCGGAATTCTTTACGGCCGGCATGACCTCCTCGACTCGCTTGATTTTCCGAAACTGATTCCAGCACCTGATTCAGCGCCGGAAAACGCCGAGACTGGGACTCAGAACCATGAAGGAATCGCAGGCGCGGCCGCGGCTGTGGATTTTCTCGCCTCGCTCGCTCCAGGGCCGACACGGCGCGGACGCTTGCACGCTGCGCTCCGGCAACTACATGAGCGTAGCGACGCATTAATCACACAACTCTGGAATGGGTTGCAGGAAATGAGGCATGTCCATCTCTACGGACCGCCGCCCGGCACGACGCGGACGCCAACGATCGCGTTCACTGTGAACGGCATGCCGTCGATAGAGGTGGCAAAGAAATTGGTCGAGCGTGGCGTCTTTCTTTCGCATGGCGACTTCTACGCAATGACAGTCATCGAGCGATTGGGCCAGGCTCCGCACGGGCTGGTCCGCGCCGGTTGTGCCTGCTATACCACATCGGAAGAAGTGGATCGGTTGCTGACCGGCGTACGCGTGTTGTAGTCAGGCGCTGATCCCGCGCGGCCTTCGTCGCCCGCTCCTCCAAATTTTCCACCGATCTCTGTGGTGGCAGCCGTGTCGGCTGCAATTCCGCTTCAACGAAGTAACGCTTTAACGATTCACGCGGTCCTTCGCCCTCCGCCCTCTGACTTCTGGTCTCCGTTGATGTTTCCTTACGATCGCAACAGACCGCAACAAACAGAAGGAAATTCGCGAGCCCAGGATCCAAATGTCAAATGTAGACGCACCCCCAATTTTCATTCCGCGGTCGCGCTCATAGTCGGTTCGCTCAATCTTCGAGCCGATTTGCGTTGTCGGCTCACGCGCGCGGCCTAATCCGACGTTCCAATAACCGCGGAGATTGATACGAGAGCGACCGCCAACAGGAATCGACTGTCACTTTCCGGTCATTGCTTTTTACCGGATAAGAAATTGAATAACTGCTGATAAGACCATTCGTTGCCCTTGGCGAAAAATTTGTAAACCTCGTCCCACTCTTTGCCCGTTCCCCAACCGACCATCGACGAGATGACCTGGGTATGGGTGGAGTCGATGGGAATGATTTGCACGATCTCCTGTAAGTTCTGGCCTTCGGCTCGAGTTTTCTCCGGAAACTGGGCGGTCAACTTCACTTTGAACGTGATCATTTCCTTCTCCAGATAGTTCACAATGCCGAGTTGGATCGTGCCGGGACTGCCGATCTTCGCGTTGGCATCGTAGTGGGAGGAGATTGTCCCACCGATGCGGAAGTCAACGGCCACCACGGGCGCCGCCCATGTTTTCCAGCCCTCGGCTGTTGTCAGTGTCCTCCAGACCTTTTCCGAAGAGGCTGGGACGATGGTCTCGATGCGCAGAACTTTCTCGCCGTTTTGTGTAGTGGTCGAGGTGTTGCGCACCGCTTCAATGGACGTGCCCGACGCGGACGGCGAAAAGTAAACGGCGGCAATTGCCATGAAAATGCTTGTTGTATTCATTTCGCAAAAACGTTATCGCCACACGCCGAGGATTGCGCCCATTAACACGAACGCCACGATCTGGTAACCGCCGTTGACGAGAATGTATGGCCACGAACGATTCTCGAACAACGCGACCACCGCGAAACCCGCTGCTACCCAACCGATGCCCGCCAGCGCGCCCGCAGTCATGCCCCACAAGAGCGTAGTCTTCGAATCGGCCAGGAACATCGCCAGATTCGCGGACATCACCAACGCCAGAAAAAATGCGCCGCCGAAGGCGCGGGCTCTATTGAAGTTCTTGACTTGCGCCTCAGTGAAACCGTTTGCTCGCAACCACACCCTGCCGAATAAAATTGGCGAATACCACAACCCGCCGATGATAAACGTAGATAGCGCAGCGGCGACAACCGCCAGCCAATTGATTTCGTTAAGATTCATTCTTCCATTTAATAGCTCAGCGCCGCCGGGGCGTATTGGAAGAATTTTACCTAGCCGCGGATCGGCACAAAGTTTGGCTCCGCCGGGCACGCGTCCAGATAATCGCTGGGGGTGATTCCGCAGAATTCCTTGAAATCGTGAATGAAGTGGGCTTGATCGTAATAGCCACACTCAGTCGCGATATCCGCCCAGACTACCTTGCGGGTCTGCTGAATCTCATTGAGCGCGCGCTGAAACCGGCGCACGCGACAAAATACTTTTGGCGTCATGCCCACCTGCTCGGTGAACACTTCGATGAACCGGCGTGAGCTGAGACCGATCTCAGCTGTCACTTTACCGACCGTGACGCTCTGCGGTTCGCGCGTGAAACGTTCGAGCGCGTAGAGCACCGCGCGATGACGAGGTGCCGCCCTACGCCAGCGCGCAAACAAGGCGTCCTCCAGGATGCGGAACTTGGCGGACGGAGTCGGCGCCTCGAGCAACTGATCGCGCAGACTTTGCGGGCCACCGTTCCAAAGAGCTTCCAGGTCAACCACGCTGTTTCGCAATTCGTCCAGCGGTAAACCGAGGAAAGCGCTCGCCCCGCCTGGTCTGAAATGAACCCCTATCATTGAGGCATCGGGCGCGGTATCGATAATGATGAACTCCGAGTGCGGTCCAGAAAGCCAGCTCCCACGGTACGACCGTCGCGGCCGGTGCGTGACGCGATCGAACACGTGCCGCGCCTCGTCTCGCAGATTAATTATCAGCTCCATCGAACCATCCGGGAGAACGCGCTCCAAGCGATGATCGCAATTCAGTCCCTCGTGAAACCAAAGCAACTCCACAAACTGATTCAACGGCGGTCTCGGGACGTGCGTAGCTACGATCATGGATTGTGCAGACAGTCGTTCAATTCAACGCACAATTCTTGGCACCCTCGTATTAAACTCTCAAGCGCAATAGACGACAAAGCCACAACCATTTGATTTAAACATCCGTGATATCGGCCTAATCCGCGTGGGTCGTGGAAAACGAACCCTGCCCTCTGTCCTCCTTGGCTCGCCGCCCGCTCGCGAAAGCTTTCGGAGTAGCCTTGGCATAGGCGGATCAACCGCTCAGCCCCTCAACTTTCTCAACAATCCCCGTTCCTCATGACCGCAAACAGCCGGGCTGAGGGTAAAGATTTTCGATAATCGTTCCCATCCCGCTCAAACTGTTTTGCTACGATACAGTTGCACGCCTGCAGTAGTGAACCAGATTGCCTGACCAATCAGAACAATGCCGAAAATGTGCGGGTATTGCGCCAGCCATCCGGTAAGCTGGCCGGTAACGGTCGCTACGCCTAACGAGAAGCCGAAAATCCCAAGTCCCCGGCCGAGGGCGGTGCGGCGGACAATAGCTAACGACCATAGAGCAATCGCCACCGAGGAAGCTACCAGAAAGACGCTCATGAATGCTTGATCCAAAAGAACGTTATGGTTAAGCGCAATTTTCCATCCTACCGCCTTGTCAGCTGCCGCGTTCGCAATGGCGCGCGCCAAGCCAGGTGTGACCAACCCGTCTAATATCACCGCGTTCATCATCGCAACCCCGGCGAATCCATATATGACCAAGCCTGCCACACCGAGCCAATTGTTGGAACCGACGGCCCGCGAGAGGCCACAGGCACCCAGAAACAAAAGGGGCAGACTAATGAGCGCCAGCGAATGCACGGCAATCATTGTCCGCGCTATCGATTCAACTTGAGCAGGATCAAACAACCCGCGTTCGGTTGGGTGCAAGATAAGCGTTACTATCACAGTCAATGACCCCACGATCAGCGCCAACCCACTTTCCCGAGCATTCTGATTCATAATGGGTTCGACTCTAGAATGAGACATAAAGTGCTCAAGGCTGGTTCGCAGAATATGCCCGGAAACCGGACAAAGGAGGCCCGCATGTGCGGAAACGACGCGCCACCGTCACAAAAAATGGATCGTCGCGTTCGCCGTACTCGCGACGCCCTGGGCGATGCCTTGGTAGCGCTCATGCACGAAAAGCCATTTGCCGAAATCAACGTGCAGGACGTGCTCGACCGCGCCCAAATCAGCCGCTCCACGTTCTATACGCATTACAGCGACAAGGATGATTTGTTTCTGAGCGACGCCGAAGATTTCTTCGAGATGATGGCGTTTCACCTCTGGCGAGAGGGCGAACACTCGAATCGGGTGGCACCGGTGCGCGAGATGTTTACTCACTTGGCCCAAGTGCGCCCGTTTTACGCGGCCATGGTGGTCTCAGGCAAATTGCACGACATCTCGGAACTCGGGCAAGGCTACTTCGCTCGCGGCATCGAGCAGCGTCTCGAAAAATTGAAACCCAATCTTGCGTCACGCCAACGCACAGTGCTGGCTAACGCCTTTGCCGGCGCGTTCATCTCGCTGATGTCGTGGTGGATTCATCACGGCATGTCGTCCTCTCCGCAGCAAATGGATGAGTTGTATCATCGCATGGTTTGGTCCGGAGTCGGCGACTCGATTAACCAATAACCAAGAACCAATAACCGCGACGCTTCAGCTCGCTCAATGTCAAATGGCCTCCTCGCGAATGGAGCGAGCCGGGAGGCCGCGACATAGATCATACAACCCGAGGGGCGAGGGTAAGAGAGCGGGAGACGATCGAATCAATGCTTTCGGAGTTTAGACACGACCCCAATTTTTAATCCCACGCGCCCAATCTATTTCTACTTCTTATGGTTCGGATCGTATTCGTAAAGTTTTGACGGATCGCCGAAGACCGCGCCGAGCACGCGCTCGGGCCAGATCTCGAAGTAGCTCAGCAGCAGCGCCATCAGCGGCACCAGAATAAAATAAAGGCCGTGGGCGGCCATCAGAAACATCGCGACCGCGCGCAGCAGCAAAATATACACATCCCAGCGCACCCGCTGCTTCAGCTGGTCATCGAGCAGCACATCATAGCCCGACTGGAGCGCCTTCCAGAAATGTCCGGCTGCGAGCGAACCGAAGGTGAACCAGAGTGCCGGAGTATTTTCTATCTGGCGCCGCAGCTCGGAGCTGAAGAGCAGGTCGTGCAGCGGAATCAGGACGATCCAGTACGGCAGACCTACGATGCCGACCAGGAAACTCCACGTCACCACGCCCCGCAAAATGCTCATCGCCCGCATTGGTGATTTTCCTTCCGTCTCGCGCAGAGCGCGCGGAACCAGTGCCGCGATGATCGCGGCCAACGCGGTGAGCCCGTCGAACCAGTAGTTGAACACGGTGAGCCCGGCGGACCAGCCGAAGAAATAAATGCCGACAACCGGGATCAGGTTACGCGCGAGCACGGCCCACGCGTGAGGTCGGGACGCGAACTCGCGCAGATGCTGCGAGACCGAAGGCGGCGCGATCCGTCGCGGCGCACTGGAGGAAGTTTTTCCCGCAGACTTCGTCATCGCGACAATTACAGACAGATTGTCAGCTCGGAATCAATGCTCTGTCAGCACTGCGATCTTGGCTGCGAGGTAATCTAAAAATCCGCCCCTCGCGTCGGCTTTTCTCGCCTCAGCTTCTCGACTTCCGATTTAGCGTCTCACCGTTCCGAATCTCAGTTTTCAGCGTTTCGAAAAACAAATGTTAAATGTTTAGATACGACCCCGCCATCTTTCCAAATTCCAGGTCTTTCGCATTAGCCGTTGCGGCCACCTCCGCGCCGGCTGCGGCCGCAAATTGCACTGCGTAATGTCCAACACCACCGCCGCCACCATGAATCAGAACACGTTGACCGCTGCGCCACTCACCGTTGTCGAATAGCGCCTGCCACGCCGTCAGCGCTGCCACGCCAATCGAGCCGGCGTGGAGATGATCAAGACCGCCTGGTTTCTTTACGATTTCGTTAGGCGCGGCCGCGGCATACTCGGCGTAAGAGCCCCGGTGGTAATCCAGTATTCCGAAAACCTCATCGCCTACCCGGAAGTTGTTGACCTCCGATTTCTCCACGACTCCGGAAATATCGCGCCCGAGGATTGCCGGAAGCTCCGGCCGAAAACCGTGGAATGTTCCCGACCGAATCTTGCCATCGACCGGATTGATCCCGGCCGCATGCACCCGGATCAGGATTTGATCACGCGCCGGTTCGGGCGTCGGCGCCTCTTCATAGCGAAGCACCGAAGGCCCGCCAAACTCATGCATTCTGACCGCGTTCATTCAACGACAATACTTCCCTTTCGCGCGACCAGCACCGCTGCAACGAGATGGCCGGTTGTGTTCAACACCGTAGCGAAGACGTCGGGGATCGCGTCGACGGCGATCAGGATCCCGATTCCTTTGGCTGGAAGACCGATGGCAAGAAAGAGTGGTGTTAGCATGATGAACGCGCCGCGCGGAATGCCCGGCACGGCGAACGCAAGAAACACTGACGCGAAAGCGATCGTGGCAATGCTGCTCGCGTGGAGCGGCACATCGTAGAACCAGCCGACAAAAAGCGCGCCGATTGTCCACGCGACCGGCCCCGCAATCTTAAATGTCGATACGGCGAGAGGCAGAACAAATCCGATGACCCGCTCGGGCAATTGCAAGTTCTTCTCGGCCGTCTCGACGAGTGCCGGCAACGACGCGATCGACGAACTCGAGCTAAAGGCAATGAGCTGTGGCGGCAAGGCGGCACGCGCGAAGCGGCGCAGCGGAATCCGGCCTCCGATTGCCACGACAGGGTAGAGCAGCAACGTTACGGCGATACTCGCGATCGAGTAGGCCGCGACATAAAAGCCAATCGCGCCGGCCAGCGTCCCGCCGGCATGGACGGCTAGTGGCAGGACGAGCGCGAATACGCCGATCGGCGCAGCGAGAATGACCCAGCGGACGAGGACGAGCATCGCGTCGCTCAGAGCGCGAAAGAAACGCGTCAGCGTCTGGCGCGATGCCTCGGGGGAGCGCGCGATTGCCAGCGCGAGGAGCAACGTGAAAAGGATCAGTGGCATCATCGCTCCGCTCGCGGCGGCGGCGACAGGGTTCGCAGGAAGGAGCGAGACAAGCCACGCCGAGAACGTCTGCGCCTGTCCTTCGACAGACATTTCATTCGCCGCTTCGACCGCGCCGGGCGGGAGCTCCAGGGCACCGTGAGGCGGCAGAAGCCTGAACATCGCGAGCGCGATTGGAATTACGATCGCGGCTACTCCAATGAGAAGCAGGACAAAAGTAACGAGCGTTCGTCCGCCGAGCCGGCCGATCGATTTGATGTCCGATACCGATGCGACTCCGGTGATCAGCAGCGAAACGACGAGTGGGATTACGGTCATGCGAATGCCGTTGACCCAGAGCGTGCCGATCGGAGCGATCACGTCGGCCGCGCGGATGAGCGAGGCGTTCTGCGACGCCGCAATGAGGACCCCGAGGAGGATCGCGGCGACGAGAGCGAGAAGGACGCGCGTGCTCTCTTTCATCACATCATCAAGTCGCCGCCATTGATATCGAATGATGCGCCGGTGATGTAACCGGCGGCCTCCGATGCAGCGAAGCAAATCAAGTCGGCCACTTCGCGCGCGCTGCCGATGCGCGGGATCGGGTAACTTGCTGTGAGCCGTTGCAGCAATTCGTCGTCGGCGTTCTCGCGCGTCAGTTCCGTGTCGATCATCCCGGGGCAGACGGCGTTCACAGTAATCCCGAACTTGCCAAGTTCTTTCGCAGCGGCGCGCGTGAGGCCGAGCAGGCCCGCCTTTGATGCGGTGTAATGCGCGCCGCCCAGGGTGCTGACCATTCGGCCGGCGGACGAGGAGATATTAATAATGCGGCCGTAGCCCTGCGCCTGCATCGCCGGAAGTGCCGCCTTCGTGAGCAGGAATGGCGCGGTGAGATTTACTTCAAGCGCGGAGCGCCATTCCTCGGCAGTGAGATCAGGCAACCGCGTGGAGAGCGCGAGCGCGGCATTGTTGACGACAACGTCAATCCGGCCAAAGCGTTCAAGCGTCATTCGCACGATCTCCTCCGCCACTCCGGGCGCGGCGATGTCGCCCGGCACGGCCAAGGTGCGTTCCCCGATCGACGCAGCGAGACTTTCGGCACGCGCGCGGTCACGCACATTCACCGCCACCGCAGCTCCGCGTTCGTGGAAACGCTCCGCCGCGGCACGACCGAGCCCGCGCCAGGCACCGGTGACGATGACAACGCGCCCGGCAAAGTCCTGGCGTGAAGGCTGGCTGCTCATCGGATGCGCGAAGACTACTCAAGGCTTCCGAGAAATTGAAGAAAAGTTCGTCGCGGCGGGGGGAAGAAGAATGGGGTCGCGTTAGGGTTGCATTGATTTGACGGACAGTGGGCTAAGGGTCAAAACCCGAAGGAAGCCCACATGAAGACACAGTTAAGGAAGCCAGCTCGCAGCAAAGCG
>Ga0210384_10007432_pt1 | contig 11553 bp, 11 predicted proteins | sample IncBWH2MmetaG_FD_160574 | JGI IMG/M metagenome (GOLD analysis project Ga0210384, IMG submission 160574) | Forest soil microbial communities from Barre Woods Harvard Forest LTER site, Petersham, Massachusetts, United States - Inc-BW-H-2-M | ecosystem: Environmental > Terrestrial > Soil >...
GGCGACGGCGGACGCGAGCGGGCATATCACGATTACGTTCACGTCAACAACGAACAACGCATTAATTAGCGGTATCGAGATCGACTGAGCAAGAAAACCACAAACTTCGGCGGGAAGGTGCTGCAAACCTTCCCCCCGTCGTGCTTGCCGCGTCTGCGACCATCGGGGCGAACCACCACGCCGGAGAAACGGCCGATCTGTTTAATGTCGAGGTGGAGCAGATCGCCGGAAGCAGCATGTTCGTAGCGAATCAGGGGCACAACCGGTTCCAGATCGCGCATGCGGTTCGGACCCAGGCGGCGGAGAATGCGGCTCACGGTGGCCCGGCTCAGGCCCCTAGTTTGTGCAATATGCTGGCCAGTAAAGCGTTGGCGGCGCAGTTGTTCTACGTGTTGCGCTCCTGACTGGGCGCGGAGAACGATGGGGCCGGGAAGATCGATCCTGCAGACCGGCGCGGCCCTCTTGCTGATAGCGGCAGGTCCACTTAGCGGCGGTGCGGGCGTTGACTTTGAACTCGGCGGCCACCGAGTTCAAAGTCACATGCTCCTTAAGAACTCGTTGAGCGAGTTGCTCTCGACGAATCAAGCTAAGTCGTGCCTTTTCAAGCATTCCAAGTTTTAATAACTTAACTTTCACGCTGTTAACTCAACTTGTTTAATCGGCGAATCTAACTGTATGAAACTTGACTACCAAGAACCAAGTTCACTATACTCGGCGTGTTTTTGCACAAGTTAGTAGGAGATTCATCCTACTTTGAGTGCACCGAGTTGCTTAAGGCCTGATCTCCCCCTAAAGTTTGCCCCCCAAATCTGAACTCCTGCAGAACTCGTGCTCTTGGAGCATTTGTCTTTTCGACTCATGCTCAACCATGCTGTGTGAAAGACATCACAAAATCAGGAACAAAAAGAAGGGGAGAAATTAACTTATGCAAACCAAGGTTCAGCAAGTCTTAACAACAGGCGCGGAGGCAAGATGGTTAATAAGCTTGGCCTGTTTGCTGGCAATGATGTGTTTTTCACCAATATTTGCACCAATGGCCGCTGCGCAAACCTGGACGCTGGCGTGGAGCGATGAATTCAATGGCCCGGCAGGCTCAGCTCCCAGTACCGCCGATTGGAACTATGCGACCGGTAACAACAATGGCTGGGGCAATGGAGAGCTGGAGTTTTATTGTCCACCAGGAAACAATACCGCGCCCTGCAGTGCCAGCAACCCTAACATTTTCGAAGACGGCAAAGGCAACCTGGTCATCCGTGCCATGAAGAGTGCTAACGGAACATGGACCTCGGGCCGGATGCACACTGCAGGGAAACACGAATTTCAGTATGGAAGAATGGAAGCACGGATGAAGCTGGTTCCAGCGGCTGGCTTCTGGCCGGCATTCTGGATGTTGGGCAGCAACATTAGCACCGTCGGCGTCGGCTGGCCGACCTGCGGTGAGCAGGACATCATGGAGTGGGGCCCGCAATATACGCCCACGGCCACATCTTCTACGATTCACGGTCCCGGATATTCCGGAGCGAACGGCATCGGCAGGCGATTTACCTTCCCCAACGGCGGCAGGATTGACGATGGCGCCTATCACACCTATGGCGTCGTCTGGTCGCAGGACCGGATGCAGTTTTACCGGGACGATTGGACGAAGCCATTCTTCACCGTTACCCCGACCGATATCCCGGCGGGCAAGCAATGGGTATACGACCATCCTTTCTATATTCTGTTCAACTTTGCCGTCGGCGGCGGCTTTCCTGGCGCTCCGAATAGCACGACCCCGAGTCCAGGGGATGTATTGGTGGATTACGTTCGTGTATATACACCGTGCACTACCTGCGCTCAGCCTGTCGCCATCGATTCCGGTGGAGGGGCAGTGGCTCCATTTGTCGCCGATATGGACTTCACCGGTGGCACGACATCCACGCATGCGGTGACAATCGATACCTCTGCAGTAACCAATCCGGCGCCGCAGCAGGTCTATCAATCTATGCGCTTGGGCAACTCCAGCTATACCATCCCTGCCTTTACGCCTGGATCAACTCACACCGTGCGCCTGCACTTTGCCGAGACCTTCTGGACCGCAGCGGGCCAGCGCGTCTTCAATGTATCGATCAACGGCGCGACTGTATTACCGAACTTTGACATCATTGCGGCTGCCGGAGCCACGCGAAAGGCCATCGTGAAGCAATTCACAGCCACGGCGGATTCAACCGGCGCTATCACGATTCAGTTCGTTACCGTAACCAATAATGCCGCAATTAACGGAATCGAAGTCCAGTAACCCGTGGTGCTACATGAAACAGCGAAACAGAGAAGATGAGTGACAAACAAGGAGCAACAAAGATGCTGAATCGTATGCGAAATGGAAGGAACGTGTCGTATTTTGCGCAATTTGTTTATGCCTTGCTGGCGGTCCTTTGCCTGTCGCCAGTGGCTCGCGCCACCACGTATTATGTGGACTGCAACGGGGGTAACGATGGAAATCCAGGCACATCTCAATCTATCGCGTGGAAGACGCTCACCCCGGTCAATGCAAAGCAGTTCGCTCCCGGCGACTCTATATTGTTCATCACCGGCTGCACCTGGACGGGTACATTGAACCCGGGCGGCAGCGGCGCCTTTGGAAACACGATTACCATCGATGAGTATGGGACCGGGGCCTTGCCCCACATCGAGGGTGGCGGCGCCACCGAGGCGGTGTTGCTCTCCGGCCAGGAGTATTGGGACATCAATAACCTCGAGGTTTCCAACATCGCATCGACGGCAGGAACTCGACGCGGTGTGCGGGTGATCGCTACAGGAGTTTCCCACCACATCCATCTGGTCGGATTAAACGTCCACAACGTCAAGGGCCAATTGGGCACCGATGCGACTTCGAAAAACACCGGGGGCATCGGCTTTGAGTCAACCGGCGGCGCGGGCTCCAGCTTTGACGATATTCTGGTCCAAAACTGCACCATCGCCCATGCCGACGACGTGGGTCTCTACCTGAGCTCTGATTCCGGCACGAACCCGCGGTCGGCAAACTGGTCGCAGGCGAAATGGAACAATGTGGTCATTCAAGGAAACCAATTGAACGACATCGGCAAGAATGCCATGGTCGTTCGCGTTTCCGACACACCGCTTATCGAAAACAACGTCATCAATGGGTCTTCCACCAGGCTGCATGGAAACGCCATCTATACGATTAGCACGCTGAACGCCGTGATCCAGTTCAATGAGGTTTATAACACCGCCCTTACCGGCTACAGCGGTCTGGAAGACTGTGCCTTCGATCCCGACAATAATTCTGTGGGCACTCTCATCCAGTACAACTACAGCCATAACAATGCCGGCGGGTTGGCCAATCCCAACATGATTCCCGGCACCGGTAACTTTTCCGACGGCACGATCATCCGTTACAACATCAGTCAGGACGATGTCAACCAGATCATCCAGTTCAGCGGCGCCGCCACCAACACGCAAATTTATAACAACACCATTTACATCGGCGCGGGTTTGTCTCCCGCTGTATTCAGCGCGCATCTCTGGGGTGGCACCGGAAACTGGGCCAACAATACGACATACTCGAACAACATCATTTACAACGCCGGGAACGCCACGTACGATCTGGGATCGTCGACCAACAACACCTTCAGCGCGAATCTCTTTTTTGGGAATCATCCGGCCAGCGAACCGGGCGATTCAAAGAAGATCACTACCAACCCCCTGTTGCAGAACCCAGGCAGCGGCGGGACAGGGATGAACACACTGAACGGTTATCAGTTGCAACCCGGCTCTCCGGCAGTAGGTTCCGGTGTGGCGATCAGCAACAACGGCGGACGAGACTTCTTCGCGGCGACATTGCCTTCCGGCGCGCCGGACCGTGGTGCAGCTCAATCTACTTCAACATGCGCTGTACCGACGGCCCCGGCCAACCTCGCAGCGGCGGCAGCTTCGTCAAGCCAGATTAATCTCAGTTGGAGCGCTGTGGCAGCGGGTTGCCCCGTGACCTATAGCGTGTACCGCAGCACGACAGCGGGCTTCACGCCTTCGAGCGCCAACCAGGTGGCCAGCGGCTTGACCACTACGGCGTATTCGGACACGGCGCTGACCTGTAGTACCCCCTACTACTACCTGGTGGTGGCGGCAGACGAGTTCGGTTCCTCGGCAGCGTCGAGTCCGGCCACGGCCACAACCCAGGCCTGTGCTTGCAGCGCTGCGCCGACCACGCCGACTGGGCTGAGCGCGACGGCGGTATCGACCAGCGCGATCAACCAAAGCTGGACGGCGAGCACGGCTCCGTCGGGCTGCACCATCACCTACAGTGTTACGCGCAACGGGGCAACGGCCGCGAGCGGCCTTACCGGCACGACGTTCGGCGATAGTGGGCTGACCTGCAGCACGGCCTACACGTACACGGTGGTGGGGGCAGACGAGTTCGGTTCCTCAGCAGCGTCGAGTCCGGCCACGGCCACAACCCAGGCCTGTGCTTGCAGTGCTGCTCCGCCCACGCCTACTGGGCTGAGCGCGACAGCGGCATCGAGCACTGCAATCAACCTGGGCTGGACGGCGAGCCCGCCTCCGTCGAACTGCACCATCACCTACAGTGTTACGCGCAACGGGGCGGCGGCCGCGAGCGGCCTCACCGGCACGACGTTCGGCGATAGTGGGCTGACGTGCAACACGGCCTACACGTACACGGTAACGGCGGCAGACGCGTTCGGTTCTTCGGCAGCGTCGAGTCCGGCCAACGCGACAACGTCATCCTGCCCAACCAGCGTGAAGATCAACGCTGGCGGGGCGGCGGTGGCGCCGTTCTCCGCCGACGCCGATTTCACCGGAGGCGCGACGATCAATCACGCCAACACCATCAACTTGAACGGCCAGCCCAACCCGGCGCCTGCGGCGGTGTACCAGACGGCGCACGTGGCGGCGACAGCCGGCGCGGGCACCACGTTCAGCTACACGATTCCCGGCTTTACCGCGGGATCGAGCCACACCGTGCGGCTGCACTTCTGCGAAACGTTCTGGACTGCGGCCGGTCAACGCGTGTTTAACGTGAGCCTCAACGGGACGCAGGTACTCCCCAACTTCGACGTCTTGAAGACGGCGGGTGGGCAGAACCGCGCGCTCATCAAGTCGTTCACGGCCAACGCCAACTCGAGCGGCCAATACGTGATCGTGTTCACCTCGGTCACCGACAAGGCCCTCATCAGCGGCATCGAAATCCAATAACTCGATGCCGTTCCACCTTGGAAGAACCGGCTCTTGATACTGCCTGTATCATGAGCCGGTTCTAAAAGTGATATCACTCTGTTGACTCACCCAGAAAATCGTTCATCATAAGTATCAGCATTCCAGAAATGCCGGGGTCGTTGTGTGCCTCGCGAGATCTTTGAAAATTTTGCAGACAGCATCCCTTGTTCTGTCGCCTTTTTGGTCATTTCTGTTGCCCGGGCAGAATAGAGAAAAAGAACGTCCCATGTAGAGCAAGCACCTCAGTCTGATGACTACTTCAGGCAAAATGGATGTCGCTGATTCTTAGGTGGTTATCGCGTTACGAACTACTCCAAGTAATGGGGAGGTATCCAAATCCTGCATCCCTTGGGCGACCCTACCGAGCAGGGGGGTGGGGGGCCCGTGCACATACGCCGGGCGTCGCTGGGGGACTACTCACTGCTGCCGGATCGGCAGAGTGATATCAGATTGACTACCACCGAACTACTTGCGTTCTCCCGCATGTGACTGAGATAAATGAATTTATCCACCGCGGCACTACTCTAAGTAATGGGGTACCCCTCACCTGCTATACCCTTCTACTGCCCGGCCTGAGGAACATTCTCGAGAAACTCTCCGGTGCGTGGCTGCCGGTAAGAGAGCGCCTCGGAACCCCTGGGCACTGCTGGAGAAAGGATGCGGAGCGTGAGCACCAGAGCGGGGTATATATAAAGGTTACGCAGATCACATCAAGTTTCATCGGGTTAACCTAACAATTGCAAGGTTAACTTAACAGGCTGGAAACTCTGAAAATACAGGGGTTACTTTATCCACGAACAAAGTGCTCTACGACAACTGTTGCTGTGCGAGAGATGGAGGTGTACATGAAAATGGCCGTACCGGTGGAATCTGCCTCTGCATTCATTGACGAGGAGATCAAGGAACTCGGGTCACCGCCGTAGAGATTGAAGCGACTCGACCATGGCTCGGATGTCACGGTTCTCGAAAACCGGGCCTTCGCGCTGCCCCGTTCCGCTTACGACGGCATCGACCATAGCCCGGGCCAAGTCGTCGGCCCGAATCACCTGGTTCGGGAACAGCACCTGAAACGCGGGGTAGATCATTCGCAACAGGCGGTAGCTGAAATTCGGCTCCTTCCGCGGCTCCACCGGGTAGCGAGGCCCATAGTTACAGTTCTTTTCATCAATGCCCCATTCTGGCCTAATCGGAAGCCTCTCTCCTGAACCTGCCTACGAGAAGCGCCACTGTAATCGCTATGTATAGAACTCCGGTCACCCCTTCCAGTGCTGTCAGTATGCGGGCTGTCCCACCAAGCGGCACTATATCGCCGTACCCAACCGTAGAGAGCGTTACTAAGCTGAAATAAAGCAGCTCAGTCTGACGGTCGGCTGGGTTGCTTCCCATCTGGATTGAACCTGGAGAGAAAGCGTCTATCGCTAGATAAATCGACGCCCAGAGCAACCCAAGCAACAGATAGATGTTGACAGCAGTGTAGAGCTCCGCCCGATCGACGGAACGAGAATTCCTGAGACAGGAGAACAGACCCGCGGCTGCGAGCGCAAAGAACGCAGCCAGAAATGCCCATCGGATTCCAGTCACTGTTCGGCTGCGGAAAGTATTACCCGCCACCACAAAGATCACATTACCCAACGCCAACAGAACCGACGGCCACACCCAGCCTTTGATCTGCGACAACCGGACAATGGATAAGACTACTGGTATAAACATCACTGCCGCGAGCACCAGTCGACTCCAATCGCTATGGTCCAACAACGGAGTCAACAGAATGGACATTAACAAGGAGAGGAAAAGTAACAAGTCTGGTCTCAATTGACGTTTAGCATTCACTGCACAAACCTCAGCAACGCGCACTCGCCGCCGATGACGAGGGGCTTTGGCCCGCAGTTAGAAGCCTCAGTCGACGCCGCCGATGCCACCTTGTTAATCGTTGTCATGACAGAATGCGCTCCTCGATCCAGTCAACGTACAGTAGGCGCTCCGCAAACAGCCAAGCGCCGCCTATCTTTGCAAACGTGTCGTAGTAGCGTAACGCGGCGATCATCAGCTGTCGTTTTTCACCCTCGATCGTGAGGTGATGTGCCAGGGTGTAGGCCTCCCCCGTGGCTCCGTCGCCGGTCAGTGTGAGGATTGTGCTCTGTCCGACGAAGTGCATGGTGGCGGCATACTTGTTCAGGTCTGCGAACACGGGAGCGAGCGCCTCGCGCGAGTGCAGCTCCTGCGAAGGCTTCGGATCCTTGGCGTTCATGTACACGACGAAGTGCGTATCTGGAGTAAAGAGAGACATCTGGCCTTTCGCATCGCGACGATCGGCGCAGTGCGCGTAGGCCTCGACGAGCTCTCGAATAGCGAGGCGATCCGCTGCTTCGCTGGGGGAGATGGTAATGTGCTTGCTCATAAGTTGGTCTCCTTGTTCGATTCGTTCCCTCGCGCTAAGACTGTCACTCTTGTAGCCCGGCAAAAAATCCTGGGTGGGATATGATTCTGCCTCCCGGTTCGCCGTAGGATTTAAAAAACGCTTTGGGCATTCTCCAACCGCGATCCGCGGAATTCCTGAAAACATTAAGAGCTAGATAACACCTTGCACGATCAGGCCCTGGTAGATCGCTCCTTTTTGACGGTGTTTGGCGACACTTTGGTATGCTTCGCCATAGTACCAATCCTTCGCTGCCTTTACAGTTGGGAATTTTGCTATCACGATTCCCTCAATGGGATCGCCCTCCAAGACTTCATGCTTCCCATAAGCCACCAAGACTTCAATTGGATGTCCTTTCATCGTCGCTTGAATTCCAGCCCAATAAGTCTCGAGCTCTTTTTGATCCAGCGTTTTTGTTCTAGTGAAAACGATGTAAGCAGACATGATTGTTCTCCTTGAATGCCGTTTTCAAAGGGCACCTAGGATGGCCTTTGGCTCCAGGAACGCTTCAATTCCGTACCGGCCATATTCGCGGCCGACTCCGGAGAACTTAAATCCGCCCCAGGGCGCATCAGGATCGTCCGTCATGTTGTTGATCACGACTCGGCCAGCCTGTAGCTGAGAAGCTACGCGGCGGGCGCGCTGGAGGTCAGTTCCAATGACGGCCGAGTGAAGACCGTATCTGGAGTCGTTGGCGATGCGGATCGCTTCCTCCTCAGAGTCGTAGGCGATCACGCTGAGCACGGGGCCGAAAATCTCTTCTTGGGCGATTGTCATGTCGTTCTTCACATTAACGAACACTGTGGGCTTCACATAGTAACCCGCGTCGAGACCCTTCGGATGGCCTTCTCCGCCAACGAGCACCTCCGCGCCTTCTTCAATGCCTTTCCGAATATAGGATTCCACGCGGTCATATTGTTTTTGCGACACCATGGGTCCAACCATGATTTTGGGATCGGAAGGATCGCCGACCGTGTAGTTACGCATTTCATCGCGTATGGCCCGCTTCACCTCTTCGAGTCGGCTCTTAGGCACGAGAAGCCGGGTTCCGGCGGCGCAGGCTTGACCACTGTTCATAAAAGCCAAAATAAGGGCTGCTGGGATGGCCTTGTCGAGCGCAGCGTCATCCAGCAGGATTGTGGGCGACTTTCCGCCCAGTTCGAGCGTGACGCGCTTCATCGTCGCGGCGCCATCGCGCATGATCTGTTGTCCGACGGCAACTGAACCTGTGAACGATATCTTCGCGACGTCGGGATTGCGCACCATCTCAGCGCCGACGACAGTACCGAGGCCCGTCACCACGTTGAAAACACCCTTGGGTAGCTCGGCAGCATTCAGAGCCTCAACCATCACCCGGGTCTGCAGCGAGCTCATCTCGCTCGGCTTGATGACGACCGTACAACCAGCCGCGACCGCCGATGCCAGCTTCAGGCAAATGAATAGCGCATTCGCATTCCACGCCGTAATCAGGCCGGCAACACCGACCGGCTCCAGCGTCACCGTCGTCTTGCCCCAGCTTTGTGTCAACGGCAGCTCTTGAAGCCCCTTCTTAGCCGCGGCGAAGGCGTTGACCCCCGACTCCACAATAAGCCGGGCGAACTGGGCGACTCCACCGTACTCTTCAATCATGACAGCGGCTAGATCGTCGACGTGGTCGGACACAGCCTTATGTAACTGGCGCAAGTAACGCAAGCGTTCTTCCTTGCTTGTCCGGCCGAAACTGGCCAATGCGCGGTTGGCCGCTGCGATCGCGCGCCGCGTATCTTCCTCGTCGCCCAGCGTGACGCGGGCAATCACTTTGCCGTTGGTCGGCTTGATAATGTCCATGACTTCGCGGCCGTGGGATTCAACGAATGCTCCATCGATATAGTGGGTGGTGATTGTTCTAATCCCGTTCTATAAAAAGGGATGTCAAGACAAATACTTCCCCTGCGACGGCAAAGCGCAAAGGAAATGGTCTTGCCATCCAGCCCCAGTAATGGAACGAGATGCTGTGAGTTTTCCTTGCCCGCAGATTCATCGTGCTTTCGTAACGACGCCCATCAGTTCCCGACGCAGACAAGCAGAGCGGTTGTGCAGTGCCAACCATGGTTCTATCTGAGACTTTTCGCCTATCGCTTTTTCTGGTTATCCGAGGGGGCATAGGGTTTCTCGAAAGACTCAGTGCCTGAAGCACACGCCTAACGGGATTATGGATACTCACCCTCGAACCAGAGCGTCTGGAGAACCAACCGGTCATTATCCGAGATGAATCCGGAATGGACTCTCGACAGACGCTCAAGCTGCTTGCTGTTTTAGATATTCGGCGTCGAAACGAACTCCTTTCTTCCAAACGATCAAAGTGATGGCCGCGATCTTGCGCGCCAGGGTGAGGCGCGCCATCGTTGGCTTCATCCCTCGGGCTACTAGACCGGCGTGGAACTCCTGGAACGGCCCGGGGACGGCAGCGGCCCGGGTCGCGGCTCCCTTGAAGATATTTTTCAGATCGTGATTGTGATTTTGGTTCAGTCCGCGAATGGCCAGGAATTTCTTGGAGCGTTTCAGCCGGCCCTCCACGATTCGGTATTCCCCACTCGTGGAGGTTTTCAATGCCAACCCACAGTAGGCCCACAGCTGTCGCTTGGTGCGAAAACGATAAGGCGTCTGCATCAGAGCAATGAGCAGGACAGCCCGAATCGGTCCAATCGAAGGAATCTGCCGCAGCAATTTCATTGCGCTGTGTTTTCGGCCTTCGACCAACAGGTCTCGTCGTACTTGCTCGCGCAACGACCGCAATGCGTCCAACTGCTGATAATAGATCTCCGCCCGGCGACGTACGCCGGCTTCGGTGATCTTGGCAAGCCATTCCGATCGATGGCGTGGTGCGTACACGCGCTGCCCCGCGCAGGGAATGGCCCAACTCCTATACAGGGCTTTTAAGCGGTTCATCACCCGCGTGGTATCTCGGGTCAGTGCCAGGTAACTGCGGGCCAACTCCTTGAGCGGGCGAATTCCTGTTTCGCCGTGATAGACCGGGTTGAGCTTGTTCAGGTACAAAAGATCGGCCAGCTTGCGAGCATCGATGCGGTCATTCTTGTTGCCCGCTTTCAGCAGGGCGTTCTTGCGCGGATCACAAACCAGCACCTGCGCAACATGTGGCTTGAGCAAGTCGTGTAACCACGCTGCGCAAGTTCCTTCTTCAAAGGTCACGCGCAAACCGCCGCGCAGGCCATGAATAAATTGGAGAATCGTTTCGGCTTTTGTTTCCAGGATCGCTTCCATCATCAGGTTGCCAGCAGAATCCAGAACCGCCACTGAGATCGTTGCTTGATGAACATCCAACCCAATATACTTTGCGTCATTCATAAGGGTGCTCCTTCCTGTAGGCGTTGATGCGAACGATCAAAACCTACTTCAAAGGGGCGCCCTTTTATAATGCGTCTCTCTCTGCGATCGTTTTCCCCGTTGCCATTGTGTGTCTCCTTCGATGAGTTTCTACAATCAGAACGAAGTAACGACTACACGCGTGAGCGAGCCATCTTTTAACGCCGCGTAGCCGTCATTCACATCACGCAGCGAAATCTTTCTCGACACGAGGTCGTCCAGGTTCATCCGGCCTTGCAGGTACAGCTGTGCGTACATCGGAATGTCGTGCTTGGCGTTAGTTGAGCCGAAGTTGACGCCTTGGACTCTCTTCTGCCCACCAATCGCATTAAAGATGTTCATACCGATCTCGACTTCGGGTTTCGCCACGCCCACCAGGTACAGTCCACCGCCGACTCCGAGCATTGCGAGCCCCTGCTCGGCCACCGCCTTGAGCCCTACGAAGTCGAAGGCGTGATCAGCTCCTCCCGGCAGGAGATCGCGGACAGCATCGACGGGCTTCGTCGTCGTGGAGTCGATGACGTCGGTGGCGCCGAAGCGTT
>Ga0210384_10007435_pt1 | contig 11552 bp, 8 predicted proteins | sample IncBWH2MmetaG_FD_160574 | JGI IMG/M metagenome (GOLD analysis project Ga0210384, IMG submission 160574) | Forest soil microbial communities from Barre Woods Harvard Forest LTER site, Petersham, Massachusetts, United States - Inc-BW-H-2-M | ecosystem: Environmental > Terrestrial > Soil >...
CAAGGCGCTCACTGGTAAACAGAAGCCACTTGCTGTCTCCTGAAATTCGCGGACTGTAGTCGCGAGCAGGTGTGTTGATTGCAGGCCCCAGGTTCTTAGGTTTAGTGAACTTTCCGTTTTGGTTATAACTGATGTAAAGATCGGAGCTTCCATAGCTGTCTTCGCGCCCGAAGCTGCCAATAAGAAGGAAGCTTTCGTCAGGGGCGATCATTGCCTCAAAGCTGAAAATGTTCGGGCCGTTGAGATCTGGCCCCAGATCCTCGGCCTCCTGGTACTTTCCGTCCACAAATCTCGACCGGAAGATATCGTAAACACCTGTCTTGCGGCTTGAGGTGAAGTACAGATTTCCGTTATTCGCGATCGAGCAAAACACCTGATTAAAGCCATCGTTAACGGGTCCTCGCAAAATCTGTGGCTCGCTCCAACCGTCCTTGGTTCTCTTAACCGTCCAGATGTAGAAGTGGTGGCGATCCACACCATCTACTGGACGGTCGGAGGCAAACAGCATAGTTTGACCGTCAGGTGAGAGCACAGGATCTGTGTCCTTATACTGTCCCGAAAATGGCAATACCGCTGGCTTGGCCCACTTGCCGTTCACTAAGTGTGACTCATACAAGATGTAAAGATAGTGGGGTGGCGCAGACTTTTCGAAGTAGATCGTCTGACCGTCTGCGGTAATCGTCCCGCCAAGCTCATCATCAGGCGTCGAAATGACTCCTTCGCCAATTATTTCGGGCTTGGGGATGTCGTCAACCGCGTTCAAACTCGCCGAAGGAAGCCAGACTGTGATTGCCATCAAAGCGATGGTAAACAAACTCGAGTACCGAATCATTTCGACACCTGCGTACCGGCCAAGTCCAGAGTTTCAATTCCGATGTAAAAAATGTTGCCGTGTCCGTTCAATGTCGAATGCAACATGCGTTCAATTTCTTCGTAGCTGAGAGGATGTGCCGTGGGCACAGTAAATGGGCTGCGCTCACTGGTGAAAAATAGATACTTTCCATCGGGAGTAATCAGAGGCGAACCCTCGTCAGCCGTGGAGTTGATTCCGTGTTCGAGATGCCGGGCCGGTGACCATTTGCCGTCGTGGATGACGCTCACATACAAGTCCGCGCGGGCGTAGAGTACCCCGCCCCCCTTCAACGTTTCGCGGCGATCCTTGTCTCCCAAGTCGTCACCGGAAGACGCAAACACCAAGACCTTTTCATCCGGCGAAACATACGGATCGGTCTCGTTGAATTCTGAGTTAATCTCCGGCCCAAGTTTCTCAGGCTCAGCATACGACCCGTCTACGTAGCGGGAGCGATAGATGTGTGGATGCCCGCCTTCTCTCGTGGATGTGTAATAGAGTGTTCCATCACGGGTTACCGACGGGGCCCAGTTCGAGGCGTTATCTGGGGCGTTGATGGGCGCAGGCAATGGTTTTGGCTCACCCCATCCGCTGGCGGTCCGTTCCACGGACCAAATGCTGAGAACACGTGCGGTTTTTCCTGGAACTGGACGTAAAGAGGAGAAGAACATGATCTTGCCATCGGGAGAGAGCTTAGGCGGGAAATCGAGGCTCCTTCCAGAGAACGACACAACTTCGGGAATGGTCCACTTGCGGTTGCGGAAATACGAAACGCAAATCAGGCCCAGACGAGGAAAGTTTGTATATTGATTGAACTTCACGAAATAAAATTCGGTTCCGTCCGAGCTGAAGGTACCACCAACCTCATCGTCTTCGGTCGAGATCACACCCTCGGCAAAAAGATGCGGCTCCCGCACTCGTCCAACATCGTAGGGAGTCTTGGACCGCGCCGATTGTGCCGCGAGGGTCCCCGCGAGCATGCAGGCAAGCAGCAACCTTCCAGTGGGCTTTCGAGGGGAGAAGCGCTTCAGGAGCACTCGAATTGGATATCTATCGGCAGCCATTTAGTTTGAAACCTTGGTCGATCCTGTCGAACGTTCGCCCTTACTTCCCGCATTTTCTCGTTTCGTTCGAGCAAAATTATCAAGCCAGCTCGCCAATTGCTGACTTTGCTGGGTTCGGAAGTCGACGCAGGCGTCGATGCGACGCAACGCAAGAGCAAGGGCGCGATCAGAAGACACGACGGAATGGGCCGTGAAAAACGTTTGTACATCATCCCGGTCGGCGACGTCGCAAAACGCCCCCGTAGCCGCCACAATGCGGGCTCCGCCGTCTGTTGTCAGCTTCGCGTGAATTTCGGGCCAATGTTCTTTGGTCCATTCCCAAACCTGTGTGCGCGTTTCCTGGTGGTTGATTAATGCGGCAATGACGCTCGGGGCATCCTGGCTTCGTATCTCGGGAGATAGAGCCAGTTTGAAGGTTCTTTGTGCAAGCAACGGATCTGAGAATGCCGCGAGGCCATATAGAAAATTCAAGTACTCCTCTGGGGACTTTGCGGTTCGTGTCGCCTCATAATATTGGTCAAACAAGGCTGGCCCGCCCGTCCGCGCTGCGAGCTGCAGGGCGACGCCCACAAGAGAAGGGTCCACCGAAGCCCGCTCCTGCAAATACATCTCGGCCAACTTCTGTGCTTGTTCGATCACCGCGCGGTCCCGGCCAACGTTTCCTAAGAGGGCGATGACAACTGGCCGGAGTTCCCGGTCTTTGTCTGTGTCCCCCGCAGAGGGCTTCCAGCCCAAGCGGTTCGCGGCAGGCTCGATCAATGTCCGAATGAACTCTGAATACTTGTCCTGATCGGCAGCAGTCACGAGATAGTTGCCGACACTGCGCAGCGGATCAAGTACTGTTTCTATAGGTATAACTTCGCGGGCTGCACCGGCGCGGTCCACTAATCCAAGATAGTCTCCGACGCTTTCTTTTCCTGCCAACACTAACGCCCATGTATCACCGACCAGACGCGCTCGGTCAGAAACAGTCCATCCATCTCCGGGTAAATGGTCTAGAGCGTCGCTAGCATACTGCGTTCGATAGTAGCCGCTACCATCGGCATCGGCCGTCAAACCGGAAGAACAACTGTCGAATTCGAATTCCTGTTCCTTTTGGTCCAAGATACGACAATCTTTTGTATGGCCGTCCAGCCGGAAGCACACCGGGATGGACCAAATTTGTTTCGCCGGCGTTTCCATCAAGCTCCCTTGCAGATAGAAACGCTTCTGCGTCACATTGACCACCATCTTGTTTCCCGAACAGCGAGCGCGGACGGAAATGAGGGGAGCGCCGGGCTCGTCTACGAAACTCCGCATGATTTTGGCAACGGGCTTATTTGAGACTTTGGCTAGCGTATTCCAGAAGTCTTCCGCCGTGGCATTGCCGTAGGCGTACTTGTCGAGGTACTCATTAACTCCCGCTCGGAAAACCTCCGGGCCAACATAGGCTTCCACCATGTGCAATACTGCGGCGGCCTTGCCGTACGCGATCCCATCGAACAATTGGTTGATCTCATCTGGTGTGTTCGCTTGCGCTCGAATCTGTCGCGTAGCCGGGGAGGAATCCACATTGAGAGTTCCTGAGGTGGCCTGCACATCCTCGAGAAACTCATTCCACCCCGGCTTCCAGTCCGCGACTGGCTTGCTGGTCATCCAAGTGGCGAACCCCTCATTGAGCCACACGTCGTCCCACCACTTCATGGTGACCAGATCGCCAAACCACATATGCACGATTTCGTGGGCCACAATTTCAGTGACCGTCTTACGGGCCGCGACGGAGGAGTTCTTTTCGTCGACGAGAAGGCAGCTTTCGCGGAAGGTAATGGCCGCCGGGTTTTCCATCGCTCCAGCCTCAAAGTCCGGCACGGCCAGGAGGTCCAATTTCTTGTACGGGTAAGGAATGCGGAAATACTGATTCAGGGAATGCAGGATGTGCTCGGATGCAGTCAGTGCGAAACCGCCTAGCGCGATCTTGTCGGGAGTGGCACAGATGCGAATGGGGATACCATCGGTCCCTCCCTCTAGACACTTCCAATCACCAACCGCCATCGCCACTAGATAGGTAGACATTTTGGAGGTGATCGCAAAACGAAGAGTATGTTTACCGGAACCCGGCCCAGGGGTGTCAGAGGTAATCGCCCCGTTGGAGATCGCAGTGTCACCTTGATCTATGGTGAGGGAGATATCGAAAGTGGCCTTCAATGCGGGTTCATCGAACGATGGAAAAGCGCGGCGAGCGTCCGTCGGTTCGAATTGCGTAGATGCGTAGTCCCGGTCCTTTCCGTGGGTCAAATAGAATCCACGGAGCTTGTCGTTGAGAGTTCCGCTGAAATCAATCTCCAGTACCGCATCTCCCGCAGCGATCAAGGATGGCAGCTGGAAACTAGCAGTCTCATGTGGCGCATCTACGATCACCTCTGCATTCTGGGTTCCTTCCAGGGAGCGGACTACAACTTTCTTGAAATCAAGCTCAACCGCATTCAACGTGATCGTTCTTGTTGATTTTGACAGCTTGATATCAATCTCTTCATGTCCTTCGAATCGCGCCAATGCGAGGTCCGGAGTAAAAGCCAGCGTGTAACGCACCGGAACAACACCTTCGGGCAACCTCTGTGCGTTGCTGACTACACTCCAAAAGAGCAGCAAGAGTAGATAGATGATCCTCGCGCGCATCTTTCCTCCGGAAGGTCGAACAGACTGGATCGTCGACCAAATCGTTGACCGTGCAGTATTGTTGACTGCCCACCTATGGCAATGGCTAACGCTTTGGGTCGAATTGCATTGCTGCGATGCGAGGATGCTGGCTTTTCGGGCTGAGATTTGGACCTAAAGTTTCTCGGGAGGACGGAGGATCGCAGCAGGACTGAGGACGGGAGGTTCGCCAGAAGCGAGCAGCCCATCGATAAAGCGATCTAGGCGGTCGCGATATCCACGGCTCAACGAAAGCTTCTTGCCATTGTGCAGCACAACAAGGTACTCGCCATAGCCGCAGGCCTCCAACCCGCGGATCCGGTCCACGTTGACAATCATGGACCGGTGAATGCGCAAGAACCTGTCTGGTAGAAGCCGCGCTTCGACTTCAGCAATCGTTTGGCGAAGCAAGTGCACATCACGGCCAATGTGGATCTTCAAGTGGTTATGAGATGCTTCAATCCAGTCAATTTCGTCCACGCGCAGGAAGGTCACTTGCCCTCTGGAACGGAGCACCAGCCGTTGAGGACCCGTGCGTACTTGCCGGGCCTTACTGAGCTCGCTGATTAAATGGCGAATCAGGTGGCCGTGATGCGAAGTACCCATTTGCAACTGGGCGCGATCAACGGCTTTGCGAAACCGCTCTTCATCAAAAGGTTTGAGCAGATAGTCCACGGCGTTGTGATCAAATGCGCGCACCGCATACTGATCGTAGGCCGTCGTAAAAATCACCGCCGGCATGGCTTCCGGCCGCATCCCTCGCAGCACCTCAAACCCGTCAATGCCCGGCATTTGGACATCCAGAAGCAGAAGGTCCGCCTGATATTTCTCCAAGCTAAGGAGGGCCTCTTCGCCATTCTTACACTCGGCGAGAACTTCGATGCCGTAGGCCTTGGCCATTGTGCTAATGCACTGCCTCGCCACCAATTCGTCTTCAGCGATAATTGCCCGCATGCTCGATACTCATCCAAGTCTTCGGCCTCTAGGCCACAGAAACAGACCTAGGCTCTCCAACTGGTATTGACTCAGATTGCCAGGGAACACGTACCACCACCTGAAAACGTCCGTCAGGCAATTCTTGGGTAGAGAGTCGCTCTCCGGAACCGTAGAGGATTCGCAGTCTGCTCTTAATGTTCTCGAGCCCCATCCCAAATCTGTCCTGTTCGGGTAGCACGCACGGAACGCCACTGTCATTTACGATGGAGATGCACAAATCCTCGGATTCCTTCCTTGCGAGAATTTCTACTTTGCTAACACCCGGCCGCCTTGCGACCCCATGCTTGATGCTGTTTTCGACGAGTGGCTGCAGAATTAAATACGGAACTTTCACATCTAAGATTTCATCGGCAACCTCAATTTCGGTTACAAGCCGATCCTGAAATCTTACCCTTTGAATGTCGAGGTAAAGATCGAGAAACTCCAATTCACGCCTGAGAGTCACTTCAGGAAGATCCCGGCCGGTCAAACTCATCCGAAGCAGATCGCCAAGCGAGCAAATCATCTTTTGAGCAGCGCGCGGGTTTGTGTTGATGAGCGCGGCCACCGAATGCAACGTGTTGAAGAGGAAGTGTGGTTGCATCTGTATTTTCAATACCTGCAGGTCTGCCCGGACCAGGTTGTTCTCCAACTGCGCTCGACGCCATTCCTGATTCCTTAGATCGACGTGATACGCCACCACATACGCAATTACGACGATTATTAGATATATGTGGATGTCAGTCTCGGTGTCTTGCAAGAAGTATCGGCGGAATTGCGGTATGAACGAAAGCGCAGGCGCACTTGGAAACACGATTCCGCGCAGCAACACACTGAGGGACACTTCAATGCAAACCATTCCGATTATCGCCAACAAGTGTGCGGGTACGAGCCGGAACAGGTTCCTGCGGCTGAGTGGCAGCCGGGCGCAAACGAACAGCACCATGGGCGTTAGAGCAAAACCCCAAATGCCATATCCGGCAACGTTGATACGGACTGACTGTGACCACGAAATCGGGCGTCCGTAATTGGCGAAGAGTTGATAGTTAAACCACGTGCCAAGCAAAGTAAAAATCGTCCACAACAAGAGTAGCCCAATCCAGACGCGCCACCAGTTTGGATGTTCAGCCCTCGGGAGTGACAGTTCATCCCTCATCTAAGTCGATAGACTAGCCAAGTGAGAAAAAGTGAGCCGGGGCCTGGATCGGTCTGCTTCGTCGCCAGCTTCGTTCCCGTCGTGATCTGCTGCTTGAGAATTTGGCTCTTCGCCAACAGCTGATGGTTTTGAAACGCCGCCACTCCCGCCCAAAGATTGGCGGCTTCGACAAGTTGTTTTAGGTGGCCTTCCGACGGATCTGTCCGCAGTGGGAGCAAGCGCTTCGGATCGTCTCCCCGGAGACGGTGGTGAGGTGGCATCGAGCCGGATTCCGTTTCAACTGGAACTGGATCCCTCCACCAAAAGAAGCTTGGTCTCCAACCTGTTTCGATCGTCCAGTGCCTCAAAGCAACTTCCTCATGGATCGCATTTCTCTGTAGGCGATTTTGTGACGGTGGCTACACCGGCAGGCTCAAAAGACTCCAATGTTTACGCGGCTTCCGTAGCTAGAACACCTGGTCTAATACCAGGAGATCGATCTCCAGAGGAGCTAAGTGCTTGAAAAACAATGGTCGGGGAGAGAGGATTTGAACCTCCGACCCCCTGGTCCCGAACCAGGTGCTCTACCAGGCTGAGCCACTCCCCGACTGAAGCTGCAAGCGGCAATTGTGCAGGCAGGAGCCTGACTGCTTGAGCCTTCAAATTATAGCATCTGAACGCCGTGCTCCGACGCGCGCCTTCGTGCGCCCGCTTCCGTTACTATGGAACTCGTAGCCGAGGAAGACACGCCTTTACCATGCTTGCACTGACCGCAGAACGCCTCTTCACTCCGCTCGATGAGATCGTGGCTCCACTCGTTCTTATCGAAGACGGCCGCATTGTGGAAGTCACGGCTTTCTCTGGGCGCACGATCCCGCCGCAGGCCCGGCATGTGGATTTTCCAGGCGCGGTACTGGCTCCGGGATTTGTCGACATCCACATTCATGGCGGAGCTGGGCACGATGTGATGGAGGCTGATATGAATGGGCTTTCCACCATCGAAACGCTGCTTGCACGTCACGGCGTCAGCAGCTATTTCCCAACCACGGTAACCGCGCCGGATGACGCTACACTGCGTGCTCTCGATCATTTGGCTTCGGCAATCGAGCAGGCAGCCGCGAACCCGCCCTCGCATCGCGCGCGGCCCCTTGGAATTCATCTAGAAGGGCCTTTCCTCAGCCACAGCCGCCGCGGAGTACATCCTCCTGGAGACTTGCAGCAGCCCACATTGGCGCGATTCGAACGTTTCTGGCAGGCGGCGCGCGGCACCATTCGGATGATGACCATTGCGCCGGAACTCCAGGGTGCCGAGGAAGTGATTGCAGAAGCTGCGCGCCGGGGTGTTTGCGTGAGCCTGGGCCATTCCGACGCGGATTTCGCGGCTGCCATCCACGGCGTGGAAGCGGGCGCGCGTCATGCCACGCACACCTTCAATGCCATGCGCGTGCTTGGGCACCGCGATCCCGGCATTCTCGGCGCTGTCCTCACAGACACGCGGGTCACGGCCGACATTATCGCCGACGGAATTCATCTGGACCCCGCCATTGTCCGACTATTCCTGAAGATGAAGGGGCCGGAGGGGTCGGTCTTGATCACCGATGCCACGGCTGCCACGGGGATGCCGGACGGCCGCTACCGGCTCGGAACCCTGGAAGTAGAAGTAAAAGACGGGCGCTGCATGAGCGGCGGCTCGCTTGCCGGCAGCGTTTTAACGATGGATCAGGCAATTCGCAACGTGGTGACCTTTGCCAGCTGGACTCTTGCCGCCACGGTGCGGCTGGCTACGCTCAACCCTGCGCGCGCTGCCGGAATCAGCCAGAGTGCTGGCAGTCTGGTTCCTGGCGCATTCGCTGACATCACCGTTTTGAGCTCCGCTGGAGAAGTGCTTCAGACCATCCTTCGAGGAGTCGCGGGCTGAGCGCTCATCTTCAGTTTTACGATTTGGAACGTTCCGAAGCGGAAGTGGCAGAACGCTTCGCAACCGCTGGTTTGAGTTTCAGCCAGTCGGTGCGGACGCGGTCCCACTCCTGAATCAAGAGGCCATGCGATTCGAAGAATTCGCGGATGCGCGGCCTGTGCCAGCCCACGATCTCTTCCAGGATAGGCGCCAGAATCGCCAGCGCGTTCGTACTTAACACTGTCCGCTTGGCAATCTGGGTAACGTTTTTCGCTTCTGAAACAGCAATCGTAAAGCCGTCGTTCCCATTCACATGGAGCATGACGTGAAGATCGGAACTGCCGTCACCCACATAAACCACGTGCCCAGGACCAACCTGAAGACTGCCCAGCAGAAGATCGAGCGCAGCGACCTTGCCGTAGCCGGCCGTGGCTCGGGTGATGGAATCAATCTCGCCCTCCGCCGTGTACTTGAATTCCGTGCCCAGAATATGACTCGCCGGCACCATTCCCTGGAGCGCGGAATGAATCACCTCCACAGGAGCGGCGGAAAGCACATAGAAATCAAACTGGTAGCCGTCGATGCCCTTCTCCAGCATCGAGTACAGCAGCTCAATATTTTCCTTGAGGCGGATGCGTTTGCCAACCTCTACGAGATGTTCGCGGCGCACCCGTGAGCGGAACTCCGGATCATGCAGCAACAGATAGGAAAGCTCGGCGCCTTGCTGTACCAGGTTCAGCTTGGCCATGCCTGTCACTTTGCGTTCAAACTCGGCAGTCGAAATGCCCACTAGCTCGCTCAGGACGTAGCCTGTGTCGTTAAAAGTTAGCGTTTGGTCGAAATCACTTGCGAATAAATAGCGTTTGATCAGTGTGTCACTCATATCCTTATTAGATGTCAGAGGAGCGCGATTAGCTAATTAAAAGCTTTTATCGCAACCATTAGAATTGCGCGCTTACTTTAGTACACTTGCGCTGTCACAGATTTGTCACAATGTTTTTAACGGAAGAATTTTGACGAGGAGGCGAATTCCTGAGTTCAGTTTGGCTTGCGGTTGCGTCCGTCGGCGAGCATGCGGATCAGAGCAGTGTCGGAAGGCCAGGTAGTTTTTTCTGAACCCTGTGGCGCGGATAGCGTGACGGATTGCGACTGGCGCGAGCTTTCACGAAGATGTTCGCCCACAGGGGATTCTCCGGTTAAGATTTGCGCATAGAACCAGAGAAAGTGGCGCATCTGATCGAGCGCGGAGTGCAACACTTGCAGGGATTCCGTTTCCGAAATTCCGCTGAGCGTTTCCATGAGTTCAGGATCGTTGGGAGCCTGCATGGCGGCGCAGTTCAACTCTTGTTGAATGGCGCGCAAGTCTTCAGTGATGCGCAAAATTCGTACGTTAATCTCGTCCATGTACTCTTCGTTCTGCATGCGTGAGTAAACCCTCGTAGCACATCAGGGGAACTTCTACGATCTCATCTTTTATTCATCGGAGAGTAGATGTCCCGCGTGCATGCGCTTTGGTAATTCGAGGTTACCGTTGGGCTTGAGCGGGATTGTGCGGAGTGGGTTCAGGACAGCTTGGCAGCGCTGGCTTTTCAGAAGCTCTCTCAGGGGCTACGGGCCGCAAGTTTTGCGGCTCGGATCGACATCACTGAAACCGTGTCCTACCCAAAGCCGTCCACGAGAAGTTCCAAACTACTAAGAAGAGTTACCTTGGTTGCGGATCGCCGGTATATCGGCGATGCGAGTTCTTCGGTTAATTCACACAAAGGATGGCTATGTGATAAAACCTTTCGATGCCGGAAGAGCAGATCCATGAGCGAATGAAGGAGCAGCCGAAAAGCCTCGTGCGCGCCATCGGGCGGTGGAGTCTGACCGCGTTGATGGTGAACATCCTCATTGGCAGCGGAATTTTCGGACTGCCCTCGACCTTGGCGGGGTTGCTGGGCCGCTTCAGCCCATGGGCCATGGTGCTTGGAGGCTTGGCTTCAGGCGTCATCATGGCATGTTTTTCTGAAGTAGCATCGTATTTTACCGCCGCAGGTGGGCCATATCTTTATACGAGAGTCGCATTTGGCCGGTTCGCTGGCCTGCAAGCGGGTTGGATGCTGTGGCTCGCTCGGCTCACAAGTCCTGCGGCGAATGCCAATGTGCTCGTGCTCTATCTAGGAGAATTCTGGCCGCAAGCAAGAAGCCCTCTGTCTCGGTTTCTGGTGTTGACCGTGTTGATCTGGGGACTCGCATTAGCTAATTTTCTGGGTATACGCGAAGGAGCGCGCATTAGCAATGTGTTCACCGTGGCCAAACTGCTGCCGCTGCTGGCGGTAGGAATCGCTGGGGGAGTTTTTCTTTGGACGCACCCTCAAGCGGCGGGGGCAGCTTCCACACCCGTTCCAGATACGAATACATGGCTGAAAGCGGGTCTATTGCTGATTTTTGCGTATGGGGGATTCGACGCAGCGCTGGTACCTGCGGGCGAGGCCAGGAACCCAAGAAAAGACGCTGCGTTCGGGATCTTCGCCGCCTTGCTGACGTGCATGGTCATCTACACGTTGATACAGTGGGTCGCGATCGGCACGGTGCCCGATTTGGCCCATAGCGCGAGGCCGCTGGCGGATGCCGCCAGAAACATCTGGGGACCGGCGGGCGCGTCGATGGTTGCCATTGCCGCGATGTTGTCAGTGTTCGGCAATATCAGCGGAAACATTCTTGCGGTACCTCGAATCACGTTTGCGCTGGCGGAACAGGGCGACTTCCCTTCCATTTTCGGGGCAGTGCACTCGCGCTTCCGCACGCCCTACGTTTCTATCTTTGCGTTTGCGTTGCTCACGTGGGCGTTTGCGCTGAGCGGCAACTTTGCATGGAACGTTGGGCTTTCAGCCATTGCACGCCTTTTCTACTATGGGGCTTGTTGCGCGGCGCTGCCTGTTCTTCGCAAGAAAATGCCGGGCGGGGCGCTCTTTC
>Ga0210384_10007437_pt1 | contig 11550 bp, 10 predicted proteins | sample IncBWH2MmetaG_FD_160574 | JGI IMG/M metagenome (GOLD analysis project Ga0210384, IMG submission 160574) | Forest soil microbial communities from Barre Woods Harvard Forest LTER site, Petersham, Massachusetts, United States - Inc-BW-H-2-M | ecosystem: Environmental > Terrestrial > Soil >...
CCCGCGAGTGCCAATGTCCCAGGATGACCTTCTTGGCGGTGCTCGCCTTTTGACTTTCCGCGGTGCCAGTGATCTCGTAATCCGCTTGATCATGACTGGCAACAACCTCCACCGGGACTTTTTTCTTGGCGATGGCGTCCTTCAAATACGTGTCGTACCCACCTTCGATGGGAGCCACAAACACTTTTGCGCGCTTCGGAATCTTCTGCGTAGGAGGCGCGTTCGTTTCGCCGGCGAGCGCAACATCGACTATGTGAAATTAGTGAGCAGCGAGAAGGCGGCCTTGCGCGCGGTGAAAGGAGGAAAAGGCGGCGGCCACACTGGGTATATGACAGCCGGGATCGTGGGGGCGGGCATTCTGTTCTTTCCTGCTGCACCATTTTTCCGGCATGCACGGCAAGGACATTCCCTTCCCGAAGGGAACAGAGTTCACTGCCTATGTCAACGGAGATACAAAGCTAGATATTGCGAAGTTTCAGCCCGCAGCCGTGCCGCCACAGGGTCTAAGCGCCAGCAGGCATGATCAGAGCGTCAGTTCCACATTTTCCAAGTTGCAGATCGGCTCGACTCCGCCGGGCGCGGACATCGAGGTCGATGGCTGCTTTTGTTGGCAGTACGCCTTCTGAGGTTAGGATGGCAGAGGGCGATCACACGGTTGTCGTTAAGAAATCAGGATTCAAGAACTGGGAACGAAAGCTGAAATCCAGCTCTGGCAGCAGCGTGAGCTTAAATGCCGAAATGGAGAAAGCTGACACCCCATAGTACTGCTGCGATGTCCAGGCGCGAAGCGGCGTTAGTCAGATTGACAAACAGAAGGGAGCACCGAAGCGCTCCCTAGTTTGCCTTACCCCTGCAGGAATTAGTAAGTTACTTGTTCGAGCCTTCGCTCATTTCGGCTTTCTCGGTCGCGACGAGTGCGAGAGCGTACTTCTTGCCGGCGAAGCGTACTTCGGTAACGATTGCTTTGCCGCTGGAATGGTCTACGAGCGCCGCGTCGTAGTCGGATGCTTTATCGAGGTTGACGAGTTTTGCCGAAGTTTTCGCGACTTCCTTCTTGCCCTGCATAACTCTTACCTCGACATTCGATCCGGAGCCGTCCCAGCGCAGTTGATACTCACCGGCGGCGAGTTGCTGGCCGGCGACTTCGGACGACTCATGCACTCGCAGCGTACCTTTGTTACTTGCGAAAGCACTCGATGCGAGCAACACGGCCAGCCCGAGCACAACAGCCTTTGCCAAGTGATTCAGTGCCAGATTGTTCAGTTTCATATGCTCCTTTGCTTTCTGCCCGGTTTCTGGCCGGGACGTTAGGGGCGGCTGGTGATAGTTTGAGGACCCTCGACTGGAGGCTTGCCTTTTCTGGGTAAAGTCCTACAATGCGCATGTCAGGGTGACGTAAAAAGACGCGTGCCTCACACGCGTACTTTTTTATCGGACCTGGCGCACCCAGGGCCGCCAAACCATGCGTGCGCCAGTCCCGTCACCCTGCAAATTCCTTTGAGTGGATCGAGCTTGTTTCGTCCACCCTATGTTGGTTCGCTACAGGATACGTTTCTCGGCTTGAGTAAGTTCCCGATTTACTTCTTCTTTGCGAAGTATTTTGTGCGAACGTGCTTATTGGACGCGCAGGCGCTTGCCGCGTTAGCAAACGTATGTGCTCGTTGCCGGAGTAACAGGGTTGAGGTGTTTTGTTAGGAAGTCAGGAGATGCTGACGAACTGCAGATCCCTCCCCTTCGGTTTCGTTCAGAGTCGGGATGACAACCTATCGAGAGTGCCGATGGCGGCTAACTATTCTTCAGTACAATCTTGCCGTAGTTCTTGCCTTCCTGCATCAGCGTGTACGCCTCACGCGCCTGCTCCACTGGGAAAACCTTTCCGATCACGGGATGGAGCTTGCCGGCGGCGACCCATTCGGAAAGCTGCTTCCAAGCGGACGCCATGAGCGGGCGGTTTGCACTGAGATACGACAGCCAGAGTCCGTGAACGCTGGCGCCTTTCGCATAGAGAATGCGAGTGTCGAGTTGAGGAGTTTTGCCGGTGGCGGCACCGTAGACGACGACGCGTCCGAAGTCGCGCACGCAGCCGACGCTTTTCGCGACGTGCTCGCCGCCCAGCATTTCAAAAACCGCGTCGACGCCTTCGCCACGCGTGAGGTCTCGAATTGCAGCGGCGTAATCGTGTTGCTTGTAGTTGATGCCGTGTTGCAGGCCGAGCTCGCGCACTCGGGCGAGCTTCTCATCGGAGGAAGAAGTCCCGTACATTTCGATGCCGAGAATTTTTCCGATTTGCACAGCGGCGGTGCCGACTCCGCCGGCTGCGGCATGAATGAGGACGCGGGGAGCGGCGGGCTTGTCGTTCGAGGGGACGAGCAGACCGGCCTTCCAGTAGGCGAAGTAGGCGGTAAAGAAATTTACGGGAAACGCGGCGCCCTGCTCGGAAGTCCAGTTTTCCGGGATGGGCCAGACGAGGTTGCGATGCGCCACGGTGTTTTCGGCGAAGGCGGCCCACTGCGTGTAGCCCATCACCCGTCGCCCGCTAGATTCGCCGTTGCCAGCAAGTTGGATGCCGGCGAATTCGCGGCCGGCAGTAAGCGGAGGCTTGGGAGTATTGGCGTATCCGCCGTCCATGGTCATCAGATCGGCAAAGTTCAGGCCGCCCGCTTCCACTTTCACCAGAACCTGGTCCGGCGCAGGATGCGCGTCGGGAACCTGCTGCAATTCGAGAACCTCAGGACCGCCGAAACGAGTGATGACGAGGGCCTTCATGCGGAGAGTTTAACAGTCTTGTGGAGGGACGGGCGTCTCGCCCGTCCAGCCGGGCGAGGACGCCCGGCTGTCCATTCGCCGGCGCGGATGGGAGAGTCGCAATCAATGCAGCAATCGATCACGCAGGTGCGACGCAAACAGCTGTTTCCGGAAGTCCTACTTCGGCATCTATAATGATGGTCGAGTTTCCGATCCCCGTGGCCTGAGAGATTTTCTGGCGGCGGGGGCGAGGGTTGCTCCGGTTTGACAGGTGCGATCCGAGGGTGCGGATGGAAACGTCTGCGCCTCCCGTATTGGAAAGGAAACGCTCGCTGGGGCTGTCCATGCCTGCTTGCTTCCTTTCGTGGATATTTAGCACTTAGCAATTAGCACTTGGCATTTAGCCGAACCGGCTCGGTGACCTATGAAGGCTAAGCGCTAAAGGCTGACTGGCTGAATGCTGAACCTCACTGACAATTTCGGGCGTTCGATCCACGACTTGCGGATCTCCATCACGGACCGCTGCAACTATAAGTGTGTGTACTGCCGGACGGGGACGAACGGCGCGGCGTATGCGGAACTCCCGTTCGAAGATTATCTGCGGATGGCGCGGATACTGGTTGGGCTCGGGATCACGAAGATTCGCCTGACGGGTGGCGAGCCGCTGCTGCGCAAAGGGATTGTGGACTTCGTACGCGACCTTGCAAATCTGCGCACCGCAGCCGGCAGCAAGCCTGAAATAGCGCTGACGACGAACGGCCATCTGCTGGCTGAGATTGCCCAGCCGCTGAAAGATGCTGGGCTTGATCGCGTGACGGTCAGCATGGACGCGGTGGACCCCGAACGATTTGCGCGCATTACGCGTGTGCCGAATGGATACGAGAGTGTGCTGCGGGGAGTTCGCGCATCGCGGCAGGCGGGGCTCGATCCGGTGAAAATCAATTGCGTGCTGCTGCGCGGCTTCAATGAAGATCAAATCGCTAACTTTGGAAAGTTCGCACGGGAAGAGCGGGTGGTGGTGCGCTTCATCGAATTCATGCCGCTCGAAGAGGACCGCGTTTGGACTCCGGAAATTGTAGTTACGCTCGATGAGATTCTCGCGCGCATGTCGGACTATCTGCCGCTGGAGGAGATTGCGCACGAGCGCAGCGAAACGGCGCGGCGATATCGCTTCTCCGATGGCGTGGGCGAGATTGGAATCATCGCGCCGGTGTCGCATCCATTCTGTGGACACTGCAGCCGAATTCGCATCACCTCGGATGGCAAGCTCCGTACGTGTTTGTTTTCGGTGTGGGAGCACGACCTGCACGAGTTGATGCGGCGCGGCGCGGCGGACGAGAAGCTCGCGGAGTTCATTGTGAAGGTGGTGGAGAAGAAAGAAGAACGGCACCACATCGGGGAGCCGGGATTTGTGCCGGCGTCGCGGACTATGGTGCATATCGGAGGATAGTAGTGACGGGAGGGCCAGCCAGGACCGGAGTAGTAGGATAACCGTCGGTGAAACGATCGATTGCCATGACGCTGAGCGTGGTTGCCCCGGTAATTGCACTGGCCGCGCCACCCGCCACGAGAAGTGGGTTGAGCGACGGCGTATATTACAACGCGGAACTCGCTGTTCGCTACACGCCGCCGCAGGGCATGACCGACGAAACGGCCGATGCACAGGATGCTGTCCGTGCCCGCGCCGCTGCTGCTCACACCACGAATACGTTTGATGTGATGTTGTCACTAGTTTCCGGGCCTGACGATGCCGTGGCCGATTGGTTTTCTGTGGCCATCGAGACGTACCCACGCTCAAAGTTTGCCAGCCTGAGCGACTCCGCAGCCGAGGAAAAGATCAACCAGTGGGCTGCCGGCCAGGAGGTGGTATCGGCAGTCGGGAGACCAAGGCGTATGTCAGTGGCAGGCGCCGATTTTCTAGTTTCGGAGTTTGAGCACTCGGACCCGTCGCTGCAAAAACATGCGCGGGTGTTCAGCACGATTCGAAATGGCAAGCTGCTGGTGATCGCGTTTGCGGTCAATGCCAGGGAAAGATTGAATGAACTGGCCGAAAGTATCCAGAGCCTGCAGTTTTCGAAAGCTGGGAAGTAGCGGTCAGTTCTAGTAGAAGGAGTCGTACTTCGTAACCGTCCAGCCGGAATCTTTCTTTTCTTCGGTTACCGAAAAAAGATCTTTGTAGGTTGCGTCCTGGCTAGAACTGCTATAACGCTGGCCTTTGTAGTGCAGAATCACTAGGGGCGGGGCGTCCTCCCATTGCACCAGGTTCCAGGAAATCAGCGGGTGCTGCGCTTCGGAGTTGCAGAGGAAGTCGGCGCGCTTCCTGCGGTAGTCCCTTTCCCACTGGACGAGCAGTTTGCGGCAATTGCCGTCGCGCATCTCAGAGATAAAGCTATTGGCGGTCCGTTCGATGGTGCGATCGCGAAACGGATTCATGGTGATGCTGATCGGCATCTGGGTCAGGGGATCGCGTTCCTCGGAGCGCGACAGGACTGGCGGCTGGTTGCTGAGCCAGTACAAATAGCCCAGGAACACGAGCACCAGCAAGCCGGCGGAGCCCAGAGCGATAGCGAGATGGGCGCGAGAAAAGCGCATCAGAAGAAGTCTGGAGGATGGGCGAGCCGAGGGCAAGGTTACTTCAGATACTTATGTAACTGCGGAGAGGCCGGTTCGTCCGCCCTGGCCGGTCTGCGACTCGCTGACGAGCTTTGCTCGGCTTGGACGGACGAATGCGTCCGTCCCTACGCTAGCCGCCCCTCCGCGGGTCTCACCGAAGTTCCGAGCGAGTTAGAGGCGATCTTCTGCCCTTTGGCGCAAGGCATCCTGGTTTGTGTTTTCCATTTGGGCGGCGTATAGTTGATAACGAAAACTGTTGTGTCGTAGTGCCAGGATTGTCGAAGCACACCAGTGGGCGAAAGCCCACTTTTTAGTTGGGCCGATCATCGGAAATGGCCTGGCGCGGCGGCTCCGGCGCAAATTGCTGAAAACATGGCTTTTGATCTGGATAAGGTCCGGCAGATTGCCGAGCGGGTGGCGGGCTCGAGCGGGCTGGAAGTAGTCGAAGTGGAAGTGCGCGGTGCGGGTAAGCACCGCACACTAGGCGTATTTATAGACCGACCAGGAGCGGTGCCAGCAACTGATCGCTCGGACGGCGTGACGCACGACGATTGCTCGAAGTTTAGCCGGGAATTCGGGACCATCGTCGACGTTGAAGATGCTTTTCCGGGGGGATCGTATGTGCTGGAGGTTTCTTCTCCGGGACTGGATCGCAAGCTGACGAAGGCGGCGGATTTTGAGCGCTTCCGCGGACATCGCGTGAAATTGACGACACGGGAGCCGGTGAACAACAACCGGCATTTTGAAGGGAAGTTGGAAAGCTTCGAGAACGGAAAGCTGCTGCTGGATCTAAGCGCGGCGCGCAAGAAGAAGATGCGTCCGAAAGAAGGCGAGGCGCTGAACGTTGAGATCGAGTTACGGAACGTAGAGAAAGCGAATCTAGTACCGGAAATCTAGGGGCACGGTCTCAGGGGTTAGGTCTCAAGTCTCAGGAAAACCAAATTTCTAAGACGTGTCACCTAAGACCCGAGACTTGAACAGTTTGGAATTTTTATGGCTAGTGAGCTTTACAACATTATCGAAGGGGTCAGCCGGGAGAAGGGCATTGATCCGCAAATTGTGGTGAGCGCGGTCGAGGACGCCATTGTCGTGGCCACGCGCAAATACTATAAGACGCAGGAGAACTTGCGCGCCGTGCTCGACAAAGAGAGCGGCAAGATCAGCGCTTACGCGGTGAAGTCGATCGTCGAGAGTCCGGAGCAGGTGGAAGATCCGAATCTGCAGGTCACGGTGGAGCAGGCGCGGAAGTTGGATCCGAGCGCGGAAGCGGGCGGAGAGCTGATGATCCCGAAAGTGACGGAAGGGATTCTGGGGCGGATTGCGGCGCAGCTCGCGAAGCAAGTCATCTTTCAGAAAGTACGCGAGGCGGAACGCGACACCGTTTACAACGAATACATCGGGCACGTGAACGAGGTGGTGAATGCGACCGTGAAGCGGCTCGAGGGTCCCGACGTGATTCTCGATATCGGCAAGGCCGAAGCACGCATGGGACGCAAAGAGCAGTCGCGACTGGAATCGTTCGCGGTGGGCGAGCGGATTCGGGTCGTGATCGTGCGCGTGGAGAAAGCGGTGAAAGGACCAGGCGTGATCGCTTCGCGCTCCGCTCCGGAATTAGTCCAGCATCTGTTCCAGACCGAAGTACCGGAAATTTATGACGGCACGGTGGTGATTCGCGCGATTGCGCGGGAAGCGGGCGAGCGCACGAAGATCGCGGTGATGTCGAAGGACAAGGACGTGGATGCGGTCGGAGCTTGCGTGGGCATGAAGGGCATGCGGGTGCAGTCGATCATCCGGGAGTTGCGCGGAGAAAAGATCGACATCATCGAGTATCACGAGGATGCGGTTACATTCGCGGAGAAAGCCCTGCAGCCCGCGAAAGTGAGCCGCGTGACGATTGTGGATGCGACGGACAAGCATTTGGAAGTGGTGGTGGACGATACGCAACTCTCGCTGGCGATCGGGAAAAAGGGGCAGAACGTGCGGCTGGCGGCGAAGCTGCTGGGCTGGAAGATCGACATCAAGAGCGAAGAGGAAAAGCGGCAGGAAGTGGAACAGCAGATGTCGGCGCTGGTCACCCAGACCGTAACTCCGTTGGAGATTGTTACCGGATTGGGCGAAGGGCTGGTCGAGAAACTGAAGGCGGCGGGCGTGAACACGGTGGAGTCGCTGGCCGATATGACGCCGGAGCAGTTGGAAGCGATTGAAGGCATTGGCCCGAAAACGGTGGAAAAAATCAGTATTGCGGTCAATAATTACTTTGCCACCCTCGATGGCGGCGAGGCAGTAGCCGCCGCGGAACCGGAGGGCACTGAAGAAGCCGCCACCGAAGCGGCTTTCAACGAGGAATCGCTGGCAGAGGGCACGGTTGAAGCCGATGCATTGGCCGGCGACGGGGAGTCTGTCGAAACGGAGCCCACAGAAATGGCGGCGGCGGAAGAAGTCGCTGAACCTTCAATTGAAGAAGCAGCGACTGAAGACGTCCCGAGCGCCGAATCTGCGACCGAAGAAGCCCCGGAAGACAAGAAGAGCTGAACAGGGAGCGCGCCGAGTTCGGAGTTGCGTCCGAACCGAAGGCGCGGGGTTCGTCAAAACGCTAGTCACACGAGGTTAGACATGCGAGCTTAGATACGCGAAATTAGCGGGACAAGAAGAGGAAACGACAGCGGATGAGTAAGATTCGAATCAATGATCTGGCCCGTGAGTTGGAAGTCAAGAGCAAGGAAATTCTTGACGTGCTGACCACGGTGGGTGTTACGGAGAAGAAAACGCACTCCAGTTCTCTGGAAGATCACGAAGCGGAACTGGTGCGAAAGCATCTCCGCGGCCGCTCCGAGGGAGCGCCGAGTTCGGCGAAGGCTTCGCGGGCCGCCCATGGCGACGAAGGCATCAAGACCAAAATTGACCTGTCGAATATTTCGCGGCCCGGAGACGTGCTGCGCGCCATCACCCAGCAAAAGGGAGTAGCCGAGCATCCCGCGGCGCGCCCGGCAGTCAAGCCGCCGGTTGAGAAGCCGGCGGTAGAAGCGAAGGCAGGGGCGCCGAAGGCAGTGCCACCGAAGCCAGCGATTGACGCGCCTGCGCCCCCTGCGCCCAGAATGGTGACGCCGGCTTCGGTGGCTGCCGGATATCGGCCGCCGACGGTGGTCGTCATTCCGCCCAAGATTCCCGTCGCACCACCCGCCGCGACCACACCGGCTGCTACAAGTTCCACGGCGGCACCGCCAGCCATCGCCGCTCCGCTGCGGGCTACGAGTCCAGCGGCGCAGCCTCCGGCACATAATAACGTTACGCAGATGCAAGACGCTCCCGCGAAGTCAGGGGCTTCGATTGCTCCTCCGCCGAGAATGATCATGCCGCAGACCGGTCCGCGCCCGGTATACAAGGCGCCTCTGGCTGCGCCAGGAGCGCCTGCGCCGAGTACTGCTTCGCGTCCGATGCCTGGACGACCTGTGCCGGGGCAGCCAATTTTTCAGCGCACGGCCCGGCCGCAAGCGCCGGGATCGGCTCGGCCTCCGCTTCGTCCGGGCGAACGGCGACCGATGCATCCGACGCGAGTGGCGCCGGCGGGATCGCGTCCGCTGGGAGTAGGTCCGGGAGCGGGATTGCCGCCGCCGGGACCGACGCGTCCGGGAAGCCGTCCGGGTGGTCCGGCGCGACGACCGGGGCAGAGGTATGTGCCGCGAGGCGTGAAGGAAGGCCCAATGAAGGGCTACACTCCACCGGCGCGGATGACCATCAGCAACGAGCCCGCGCCGATCACGCGGAACATCACGATTACAGAAGGAATCTCAGTGAAAGACCTGGCTGAAAAGCTGGGCATTCGTGCCAAGGATGTGATTGCGCGGCTGGTGGTGCGGGGCGTGTTCGCGACCATCAATCAAACGCTCGACGCGGAACTGGCAAGCGAAATGGCGCGCTTCTTCGGAGCGGATACGGAAGTGATCACCTTCGAAGAACAAGCTGCGAAAGACACGACCGAAGCAACCGAGAGCAAAGAGGAAGGCGCGGAAGCAGTGCCGCGTCCACCGGTGGTTACGATCATGGGCCACGTGGACCATGGCAAAACGACGCTGCTGGATTCGATCCGCTCGACCAATGTGGCGGGCGGCGAGGCGGGCGGCATTACGCAGCACATCGGCGCATACAAAGTTGCCATCACGGATAAGGCGTCTCCGGCTTACGGGCGCGAGATCGTATTCCTGGATACGCCCGGCCACGAAGCGTTCACGCGCATGCGTTCGCGTGGCGCGAAGGCGACCGACATCGTGGTGCTGGTCACCGCGGCCGACGACGGGGTTATGCCGCAAACGATTGAAGCGATCGATCACGCGCACGCCGCCGAAGTTCCCATCATTGTGGCGGTCAACAAAATCGATAAGCCCGGCGCGATGCCGGAGCGAGTCAAGAAGCAACTGGCGGATCGCGGGCTGCTCCCGGAAGACTGGGGCGGCAAGACGGTATTCGTCGACGTTTCCGCGAAGCAGAAGACGAATCTCAATCTGCTGATGGAAATGATCTTGTTGACGGCGGACTTGCAGGAATTGAAAGCGACTCCGGGACGCGCGGCGAGCGGCTTGGTGCTGGAAGCGAAACTGGATCGGGGACGCGGTCCGGTGGGGACGATCCTGGTACAGAACGGTACGCTCCGCGCGGGCGACAACTTTGTGGTCGGGAACGTGTATGGCAAAGTTCGCGCGATGTTCGACGATCGCGGAAAGGCACTGAAGGAAGCACCGCCTTCGACTCCTGTTGAAATCATTGGATTGGAAGGGCTGCCACAGGCAGGCGACCAGTTCGTCGTAGTCACGGACCGCGAGAAGGCGCGCGATATCTCCGAATACCGCGGGCAGAAAGCGCGCGAAGCCACGCTCGCCAAGAGTTCGCGAGTCTCGCTCGAAGGCCTGGCAGAACAGTTGAAGACGGCGGGCATGAAGGAACTGAACGTCATTCTGAAGGCCGACGTGCAGGGATCGGTCGAAGTGCTGGGCGATTTGCTGGGCAGACTGTCGAACGAGAAAGTGCGGTTGAAGTTGCTGCGGTCGGGCATTGGCGCGATCACGGAGACGGATGTGCTGCTGGCATCGGCGTCGAATGCCATCATCATTGGATTTAACGTGCGTCCGGAGCGCAAGGCGCAGGAATTGGCCGATCAGGAGAAAGTCGACATACGGCTACACTCGATCATTTACGAACTGCAGGACGAGATCAAGCGCGCCATGACTGGCCTGCTCGAACCGACGATCAAAGAAACGTACCAGGGGCGGGCAGAGGTGCTGGAGACCTTCCGCATTCCGAAGGTGGGGACGATTGCCGGTTGCCGCGTGAGCGATGGACTGATCAAGCGCGATTCCGAAGTGCGGCTGCTGCGCGATAACGTGGTCGTGTTCAAAGGGAAAGTGGCGTCGCTGCGGCGCTTCAAGGACGATGCGTCCCAAGTGACCAGCGGTATGGAGTGCGGTATCTCGATCGCGAACTACGGCGACATTAAGGCCGGCGACGTTATCGAGGCGTTTGTGACCGAGAGGATCGCCGCGGAAGCGATTAAGTAGGTTTGTGGAGCGCCGGGCGTCCACGCCCGGCCTCGCGCTGGCATTCGCTTGGCCGGGCGAAGACGCCCGGCGCTCCGTTGTATGATTCATATTCACGGCTGAGGCGGAGCGGGCTTTTTTTTCGTCGACGCGGCCAGCTCACGCAACACATCGATGAATGCCGTTGTGGCGCAGGAGAGGGTTCGGTCGCGGCGGTAGGCAAGTCCCAGTTCGCGAAAAAGTTCCACATCCTCCAGATCAATCAGCTTCACTCTTCCGGACGCCACTTCATCGCGGGCGAATGACGCGCTGATGAGAGACACTCCGAGATCGGCCGCCACAAAGCTCTTGATCATGCCGATGCTGGGCAATTCCATTCGAACCTGCAGTTCGTCGCGATGAGGGCGGAACAGCTTGTCCAGGAGCCTTCGGGTGTGGCCGGTCTTTGGCAGCAATATGGGATGTTTGACGATATCGCGGACGGCCGCCGTTTTATGCTTGGCCAGGGGATTGTTGGGGCTCACCATCAACATCAGCTTGTCGCGGAAGATCGGTTGGATTTCCAGGCTCGGAGACTGAATGGGTAGGGTCAGAATGCCAACTTCGATGGAGCCGTTCTCGAGCTTTTCTGTGATCTTGTAGCTGAAATTCCGGTAAATATTGA
>Ga0210384_10007438_pt1 | contig 11550 bp, 7 predicted proteins | sample IncBWH2MmetaG_FD_160574 | JGI IMG/M metagenome (GOLD analysis project Ga0210384, IMG submission 160574) | Forest soil microbial communities from Barre Woods Harvard Forest LTER site, Petersham, Massachusetts, United States - Inc-BW-H-2-M | ecosystem: Environmental > Terrestrial > Soil >...
ATAGATGAAGGCATAGCCGATGCGCGGATCGGAACCCAAGCCGTTGCGCACCGCTTCGATGTCGGCGCCGAAGCGTTCGGCGAGATTCGCCAACTCGTTCATGAAGCTGATCTTCGTCGCCAGCATGGCATTGGCCGCGTACTTGGTCAGCTCCGCCGATTTGACGTCCATGACGATCATGCGCTCGCGATTGCGGGTGAACGGCTCATACAGCGCGCGCAACAGTTCGGCCGCGCGGTCACTGTCGGTGCCGACAACCACCCGGTCCGGCTTCATGAAGTCCGCGATGGCCGCGCCCTCCTTCAGGAATTCGGGGTTCGAGGCCATGTCGAAGTCCAAGGTCAGCTTGCGTTGGGTGAGCGACTCCCGCACCGCGCTGCGGACCTTGTCGGCGGTTCCGACCGGAACCGTCGATTTGGTCACCACTACTTTGTAGTTGTTCATGAGCTCGCCGATGGTGCGGGCCACGGCCAGCACATAGCGCAGGTCCGCCGAGCCGTCTTCGTCGGGCGGCGTGCCCACCGCGATCAGCTGGAACAACCCGTGGTCCACCCCTTCCTTGGCATTGGTCGTGAAGCGCAAGCGCCCCGCCTCCGCACCGCGCTTAATGAGCGTATCCAATCCCGGCTCGTGGATCGGCACCTCGCCACGCTGAAGCATGGCGGTTTTGCGTTCATCGACATCCACGCACAGCACATCGTTGCCCGCGTCCGCCAGGCACGCGCCGGTGACCAGGCCCACGTAACCTGAGCCGAATATCGTAATTCGCATGTGTAATATTCTGATTTAACTAGGAAAAGAGCCGGAAAGCCTAGCGGTTTTACGAGGTCAAGTAAAGGCTGAAGACCTCAACGTTACCTGGAATTAAAGTCAGTTTTTCCAGGGGTCCTGAAGCAATTTGCGCTCCCAGGCCAGGGAACTCGACACAATGGCCGAGAGATCGTCATAGCGCGGTTGCCAACCCAGTTCGCTGCGGATACGGTCGGCGCGGGCCACCAAGTAAGCGGGATCCCCTAAGCGGCGTGGTTCTTCGCGAACTTCTAAGGGCTCTCCGGCCACCTTTTCGAGCATGCGCAGCACTTCCCGCACCGAGTAGCCGTGGCCATATCCCACGTTGAGAATCGTGGATTTGCCGCCGTTTCGCAGGTAGTCGAGGGCGTTCAAGTGCGCCGCCGCCAAATCCTCGATGTGCAGATAGTCGCGCACCCCAGTGCCGTCGGGCGTGGGGTAATCGCTGCCGAACACCGAGACATGGGGGCGCTTGCCCACCATGGCCTCGCAGGCCACCTTGGTGAGCAGGTGTGAACCGATGGTGGAATGGCCGATGACACCGCCGGGATGCGAGCCCGCCACGTTGAAATAGCGCAACGCCACGTAACGCATCGGGGTGACCGCCGCGACGTCGCGCAGCATCCACTCGCTCATCAGTTTGGACGTGCCGTAAGCATTGATGGGCAGCGTCGGCGATGTCTCGTCGGCATAACCGCCCTCGGGCACACCATAGACCGCGGCGCTCGATGAAAACACGAAATTCTTGACGTCGTTTTCGGCGCAGGCCTGCAACAAAGCGCGCGTCCCGCAGGTGTTGTTGCCATAGTATTTCAAGGGGTTGGTCATGGATTCCGCGACGCTGATATGCGCAGCGAAATGCATGACGGTATCGACTTGGTGCTCCGCCAAGATCCTCGACACCAAGGGGTAATCTCCGACATCGCCGACAATGAGCTCGCCGGTGGTTACTGCCTGCCGGAAACCCTTGATGAGATTGTCGAGGACGATGACCTGTTCGCCGGCGTCGCCCAGTTGCCGGGCGGTATGACTGCCGATGTAGCCGGCGCCGCCCGTGACCAAAATCGAGCCGTTTGCCAAATCCTCTCCCGACGCGTGCTTAAATTAATTCGGCCTTGCGGAATCCGAAGGCCCGGTAATTCTAGCAACTCGCCGGGGTTTGAGGCTCGTCACCTTACGATCATCGGCGGTCATGGTGCTCTGCCGCCCCCACACCAGATCATGCGGCTGCGGCGCAGGCGTGTATTCCGCCACGACATCGCTCAACAGCTGCAAAGAGCGTTGGCAGTCGAATCGGCTCATCGCCGCCATGATTTCATTCAATAGTTCTTGCACGCGCTCCCAGGGCAGGGAATGCTCGATGGCGCGCAGGATCATGGGATGCTCCGTGCCGGTGACATTGTTGCCGATGAGCAGTTCCTCGTAGAGCTTCTCCGCCGGCCGGAGGCCGGTATACGAAATCTCAATATCGCCTTCCGGATTTTTCTCGTCACGCACGGTCAAGCCGGCCAAGTGGATCATGCGCCGGGCGAGATCGCCGATTCTTACCGGCTTGCCCATGTCGAGCACGAATACATCGCCGCCATCCGCCATCGATCCGGCTTGAATCACGAGCTGAGCTGCCTCAGGGATGGTCATGAAGTAGCGGATCACTTCGGGATGCGTGACCGTCACCGGGCCGCCGGCGTTGATTTGCTCATTGAACAACGGCACAACCGACCCGGAAGAAGCCAGCACATTGCCGAAGCGCACCATGCAGAATCGCGTCTTGCTGCCGCGCCGCTGCAAACCTTGCAAGACAATTTCCGCGAAGCGCTTGGTTGCGCCCATCACGTTGGTGGGATTGACCGCTTTGTCGGTGGACACCAACACAAAGGTCTCAACGTCGGCCTCGTGTGCCGCCTCGGCCGCATACCATGTTGCGATGACATTATTGTTAATGCCCGCGACGACATTCTGTTCCACGATGGGTACGTGCTTGTAGGCGGCCGCGTGATACACGGTCTGGACCCGGTACACCGTAAAAATATCGCGCAAGCGAAACCGGTCGTGCGCATTGCCAATGAGACCGACTAGTTCGATCTGCATCGCGTGCTTTTCGGCCAGCGCGCGAAGTTCTCGTTCGATGTTGTAGAGCGCGAGTTCGGACATTTCAAACAGGACCAACCGACGTGGGTGCAATCCGATGATCTGCCGGCAGAGCTCCGATCCGATCGAGCCGCCGGCGCCGGTGACCATGACCACCCGATCGCGGATGCAGGCATCGATCAAGCCTTCTTTCGGCGGGACAGCGTCCCTGCCCAGCAAATCCGCGACATCGACTTCACGCAAATCCGCCAGATTCGCCTTGCCCGTCACCAGATGTTCGATGTCGGGGACGGTCTGTACATGGACACCGAGGGGCTCGAGCTTGGTCAGGATCTCGCGCCGGCGCTGACGGGTCATCGAGGGCACGGCAAGCAGAATTCGATCGATACCAAGCGTTTTGATCAGCGACGGGAGTTGATCGGGTAGCTGTACCTTTATTCCATTGACAAAGCGGCCGCGCAATCCCTTATTGTCGTCAATAAAGACAACAGGATCGAACGCACGGGTAGTCAATAAAAGGTTGGAAAGATGCGCGCCGGCATCGCCCGCCCCGTAGATGGCCACCCGCGCCACCGTGGGCATGAGGTAACGGCGCAGCAGGTAGTACCGAACTACGAAACGCGATCCGGCAACATAGAGCAGCGCGACAACCGAGTAAATCGTGACCACACTCCACGTGAGCACGGGAATCTGCAACAGCCTCCCCACCAGTCCCACAACTACGGCACTGACTGCCACGGATAGGGCCACCGCGAAAATGGCTTTGTGGCCCAAAAATCGGATCACCGCGCGGTAAAGACCAGCGCGGATGAAGATGGGGATACTGACGGCAATCACCGTCAAGAAGGCTGGCCAGTCGGAGAGATTCGATTCGGGCTGCCCAATTTTAAGACTAATTGCAGTCCAAAGAGCCAGGGGAATCATCAGGCAATCGGTGCAGACGGAGATCAGGCGCTTTAAGCGGCGCGGCAATTCGACCGTCTTGCGCGCAAAGTCCCCGCCTTTCAGCATCAAATTGGGATCCAAAAAAACCTCCCTGAATCAGCTCAAACAGCCGTTTGGTTCGTTGGGGCCAATTTGGTACTAACCCCTAACGACAACAAATCCCTCCGCACACATAGTGTACCGAATCCGCGAGGGAATAGAACATATTGTTCGCACATTCCGGACACTTAGCGAGGAACGCGGAACGTGAATCGAGGTTGACCGAGTCTTACAGTCGTGCGTCCGCAGCGTGATCCTTGAACCAGGCATAGGTGCTTTCAATGCCCGCCCGCAGCGATATGCGGGGACGCCAGCCAAGACCATGCAGGCGAGAGACGTCGAGCAGCTTTCGAGGGGTGCCATCGGGTTTTGAATGATCAAATGTTAATGATCCGCTGTAGCCAATCGCCGACATGATGATCTCCGACAACTCTCGAATGGTCAGGTCTTCGCCCCAACCAATGTTTACGATCGGTTCAGCATCATAATTCTGCAACAGAAACAGTACCGCGTCGGCCAGATCTTCGACGTGAAGGAATTCACGGCGTGGCGTCCCCGTGCCCCAAATCTCGACATTTTTGTCCTTCCGGAGCTTGGCTTCGTGAAACTTGCGAATTAGCGCCGGGAGTACGTGCGAGCTCTGCAGGTCAAAGTTGTCGCCGGGACCATACAAGTTGGTGGGCATTAGGGAAATTGCCTTGAATCCGTACTCACGCCGATACGCCTGGCACATCTTGATGCCCGCGATCTTGGCAATCGCGTACCACTCATTGGTTGGCTCGAGCGGCCCGGTGAGGAGGTAGTCCTCCTTGATGGGTTGCGGCGCCATTTTCGGATAGATGCAGCTGGAGCCCAAGAACACGAACTTGGCAACGCCCGATCGATAGGCCGCGTCGATCACAGTGTCCTGAATGAGCAGGTTGTCCCGAAGGAATTTTGCGGGATGAGAATTATTCGCATGAATACCACCCACGCGGGCGGCCGCCATAATGACCGCTTCGGGACGGGTATCGTCAAAGAACTTCCGAACAGCACTTTGCTCTGTCAGATCGAGCTCTTTGTGCGAACGAACTATGAGGTTCCCAAAGCCTTGGTTCTTGAGGGCATTAACCACCGCAGAACCCACCAAACCGCGGTGCCCTGCGACGTAAATCGGAGAAGCTTGAGTCAGTTTCACAGGTCTACTCGTGGCGGCTGTAAACCTTAAAACCCTCTTTGGCGACGAGAGCGTCGCGCTTGGCTTCGTCTAGATCGGAGGCCACCATTTCCGCAACCAAGTCGTTGAAGCTTACCTCGGCTGACCAACCGAGCTTTTCTCGCACCTTCGAGGGATCACCCAAGAGAGTTTCTACTTCGGTAGGACGAAAATAGCGCGGGTCCACATGGATGACGGTGCGCCCCGTTTTTGCATCTACGCCCACTTCATTGATGCCCTTGCCCCGCCATTCGATTTTCATATTGAGCAAGGACCCCGCCGCAACCACGAAATCGCGTACCGAATACTGCTTCCCTGTCGCAATCACGAAATCTTCCGCGACCTTCTGTTGGAGCATCAGCCACTGCGCTTTTACGTAGTCGCGCGCGTGGCCCCAATCACGCCGCGAATCGAGATTGCCAAGATGCAAACTGCCCTGCAACCCAACGTGGATGCGGGTCAAGGCGCGGGTAATCTTTCGCGATACAAAAGTCTCGCCGCGCATCGGCGATTCGTGATTGAACAGAATACCGTTGCATGCGTACAGGCCATAGGCTTCGCGATAGTTCACGGTGATCCAGTACGCATATACTTTTGCAGCACCGTATGGCGATCGCGGATAAAAGGGCGTCGTTTCCTTTTGCGGAATTTCCTGCACCTTTCCGAACATTTCAGATGTCGATGCCTGATAAAAACGCGTCTTTTTTTCCAATCCAAGGATTCGGATGGCCTCTAGGACTCGAAGTGTGCCCAGCGCATCGGAATTGGCGGTGTATTCGGGAGTCTCGAAGGAGACGGCCACGTGACTTTGAGCGGCGAGGTTATAAATTTCGTCTGGTTGAACTTCTTGAACTATGCGGATAAGGTTCGTGGAATCAGTCAAGTCTCCATAGTGCAATTTCAGTCGCACATCCTCCTCATGAGGATCTTGATAAAGGTGGTCAATACGGTCGGTGTTGAATGACGAGGCGCGACGCTTAACACCATGTACTCGATACCCACTTCCAATGAGAAACTCAGCGAGATAAGCGCCGTCTTGCCCAGTCACGCCCGTTATTAGCGCAGTTTTAGCCAATGTCACGCTCCAAAACAAATCTTGAGGTTCGCCTGCAGGTCTGCGAATCATCCGCGAAAGCAAATGGTATGCGCAAGCCCAATCGTGACACTATTTACGTCAACGGCCTTGATCCGACACATTTATACACATATACCCATTTGCGCAGAAATTACAATTGTTCGAACGACGCCGGGACAGGAATAAATCAGACCTCCTGTGCTAGGGCAGCACGGATTGAAAGCAGCGTTTGCACTCGGGGCGGTCTCGAGAAAACCCAGCGTAGAATCCGTGTTCCGTGCGGAAGCCCGTACCAAGGGATAGAGGACGAATTCGGTATCTGCGCAGCGCCGTCTTTCAGTTCTGAGCGGGCCTCGCGGCTCGGCCAAATTCTGTTACGCATAAATTCAAATGCCTCAGGTGCGGTCCTCGACCATTCCAATCCCGGGAACGCCTCAATCCGAATATTGGACCAAGAAACAGCTGTCAATCGTTGATGCCGCACGAATCTGCGCAACAGTATCGGGGAATCCAACCTTAAACGCTCGACCACGCCGGGTGGAATAACGCCTGGATAGTATCGGGCCGTCAGAATTACCGGTGCGTATGCCCACCAAAGCGAGCGATGGTTTGCAAACGCAGCGAGAAATTCCGCCCAATCGTTGGAGCCAAAGCGTCCCGCCAACAATGAAATATCATGCAGTTGAATGAGTCGCAGCGCGCGTGCCTTCATGTTTCCTGCAGCGTGTAGCATTAAATGCATCATGAGAGACCCTAAGGAGGGATACGGATTTACACCAGCCTGCAGCTTCTGCGAGAGTACGAGCTGTGTGATATCTACCTCCGTGACGGGAAGCGGTTCTGCAATCCTTGTGTGCAGTTCGATTTTGATTGGATTGTCGACATGCTCGCCCAGCATGTCGCCGATCTGCATTCTTCTATCGAGCGGTCGAAAAACTTGGTGGCGTCGGGAGGTAAACGCCGCCTCATACCCGCAAGCTTCCAGCAGCCTGGCAGCCGATAACGCTTCATCAGCACGAACTAACAAGTCGATATCGCCCATTGGCCTCTCGCCAGAGGCATAGAGCCCTTTCGCGTGGAGGGCGGCGCCTTTTAGCGCCACAATACTTGTGTTCTCACGGCGCGCTTGCGAATCAATCATTTGCAGCAGACGCATGATCTGGTGGTGCCGAGCAACAGAATGTTCCTGTTGCTCACGGAGAAATTTTTGCCAGCCTTTCGGCCCTTCCCAAAGTAAATGAGCGTGCAGTAAAGTAGATATGCCGTGCATCCCTGCTACCGCACGAGCGATTCGCCACTCGAATTCCGTCCAGAGCGGGGGATCATTGGTCGGGGCGGCTAGTTCACCAGCTAAGGTTTCAGTAATCTTGCATAGTGCAGCTTCAAGCTCTGCGAACTGGGGAAGAGCAAACGACGAGCTGTTCATTGGCAAACTCCACGTCCGTCGACAGACCAGAGCTCGACGCACCTAAATCGATTCCGCTCGAGACAAGTAAAGTGAACGTAGTCGACCAAAATGCAGAGCATCGAACTGCAACCGATGTTAAGCGACCTTAATAGCGCCACGTACAGCAGCGCGGAGCCTAGCGAGACTCGCGTATGTGAGTACCCGTGTTCGCCCGCGGGTTGTCAATCGCTTGCACCCTGCAATCGCAGAATCACTCAATTTTCCTTCAACCGCAAGGATCCGTCGAACAATCAAAGTCGCGCATCAAAGCGCGTCGGCACATGAAGTTCCCACACTTACTCTCGCTTGATCATACTGAATCTTTTATCGCGGCGAGCCCACCGGCAGTCACAAGTGCATCGCCGTGAATTCTCAAAGGCCGTCTGCAATGCCGTCGCGGGCTTAAGGTTTTTTGCGGCGGCGCATCAACCACCGCTCTCACATCCTTTCTCGGCAAGGAGAATCAAACAAACCGCCGCAGAAGCGCTGACAGGTATTACGCCGACCGACATCACCTACGAGCCTGGGGATGTGCGGCGATACGGCGCTGACCCGACTGCTAAACGAGACTCCACCGCCGCAATCAACAGAGCTCTAAAAGCCAACCGTTACGTATACGCGCTCTTTGGAACATTCAAGATAAGCGCAAGTTTGGGACCACGGGGTCTGGTTATGGCCGCAAATCAAGTGTTCGAGGGCTTCAGCAACGCCACCTTGTCTATAAATGCGGATCTGGTTTGGGCGATCACTGCTACCGCTATTTCGAATGTACTTTTACGCGGCTGGACGATCATTGGAAACGGAAGCACAGGAACTAACGGATTCAGAGCGGGGCGAGCCGTCAATTTTGATGGCGTATCGAATTTTATTATCGAAAGACTCACAATTTCGGGACTTGGAAACATGAACGTCATACCGACGAACGATGCCAACAATGGGGGCTTCGGAATAAACATTTTGAACGATTCGGCCAACTCAAGTAATGGCCTTATCACCGACTGCACGATAACCGAGATAGCGGGCGGGGGGATCAACGCGGGCGATGGCATTATGATCAGCAAGTGGGCAGGGTCGCCAACAATGCGCGACATAACTATCAAGGATTGTTCCGTATCGACTTGCGGCCGCAATTGCTATTCGATCGCAACAAGCACTGGATTCCCTACGAATATTCGACTAATTAATTGCTACGCAGAAAAATCAAGCGCCGCTGGCCTAGATATAGAAGACGGAATAAATTGCACGGTTGAGGAATGCCATTTTTCTCGGTGCGGAAATGATCAAACATTTTTTGACCCGCTTTCGGTGTTCGGGCGTACATATCGCCTGCTTGCTGGAATCGCAACTGGCAATCTCGATGTCGGCATTATCTGGCGCCGGTGCCACGTCAAAGGTTGCTACTACGGCATGACTTATGGAGCAACCAGCGGTCTCACCATAGAATACTGTCGTGTGGAAAACAGTATCGTTTCCGATATTACGATGGGTCTCGCATCCGGCGCGACCAACATGCGATTGACAAACAATAAATTCTTGACACCTTTAGATTGTTTTGGCTACTACAGTTCGGCTTCAGACATTCGATTGTCGGTCCAAGACTGCACGTTTGCGGGCCGAGTATTGCTCTCCTCCGTAAGAGGTGCACACTTTGTCGGTAACCGCTTTTTAAAGTCGCTTTGTTTTACCGGAGGTCCGGGCTCGCGTGATATCGTCGTTGAGAGATGCGCTTTTGCAGACTGGCCTGGACCGGGCATCGATTTGAGTGCCGCAAATATCGCGGTGAACGACTTGCAAGTGATCGAAAACGACTTCAGCGGCGCGGGCACTTTAAGCTATGGAATACGCGTCGGATTCAGCAGTGCACAAAGGCTAGTAGCGACAGGCAATAGGTTTACCGGGCTGTGTGTTGCCGGAATAGGGATACGCAATGGAGGCGGCCTCAGGGTTCTTGCCACCGTCCAAGCGAACACTTTTTCACAGAGTGCGAGTGGCATTGTCTGCGACGCCCAAGGAATAAGAGATGGCGTCATAGAGGGCAACGCGTTTACCGGCGTATCCGGCTGGTGTATTGATTTTAAGGACATCGGCGCTGGCAATAATCTCGATGGCATGAGAATCATCAACAACGTGTCGCAAACAGACGTCACCAATGGCTTACGCATCGCAGTTACAACAGGTGCATTTGATAACACGGTTCTAACGGGAAACAATTTTCACTCATGTTCCGGTGTTAAGTGGTCCGTTTCGGCTGGCAACACTCACGGCTATTCGGCCAACAACATCACGGAGTAGAATTGACGGCACATCTGCACAAAAAACTTCTGTTTCCTTCGTATCGTCACCAAGAAACCGGTATTCCTGATTCAGGCGACGGCGCAATCCTGTACCTTGTTGCTGGGTTGCTCGACAATCCTCATCACGAGTAAATGCGAACCACGGGGACGGGTGTTACAAAACAACCGCCCCACTCCTTGATGCCATGCAACTGCTGGCGGATTTCCTGCTGCAGATTCCAGGGCAGAATCAGCACATAATCCGGCCGTGCTTGCAGAAGCGCTTCCGGCGACACCACGGGGATGTGAGTACCCGGCAGCAACTTCGACTGCTTGTGCGGGTTGCGGTCAGCTACGAGAGAAACGTCATCCTGCGTCACTCCACAGAAATTGAGCAGAGTATTGCCCTTCGCAGCAGCGCCATACGCTACGACCGTCTTGCCGCCGCGTTTCGCCTTGGCAAGAAATGCCAGCAATGAGCGGCGGCAGTTTTCGACGCGTTCGGCAAAATGCTGATAGGTATCAAGGTCAGCCAGACGCGCCGCACTCTCTTGAGCCCGTATCCTAAGAAGAGATTCACTATCGTCGAGATCGGTACGATTTTCATGTGAGGCAAAAATTCGCAAGGAACCACCATGCGTCAATAACGGCTCTACATCGTATAGCCGCAGGCCATGATCCCTGAACGCTTGCTCGATGGCATACAGCGAAAAATACGAGTAGTGCTCGTGATAGATAGTGTCGAATTCGACATGCTCGATCAATTTTAGCAAATGCGGAAATTCGATTGTTACGGTGCCTTTGGGTTTCAGTAACAGCACGATGCCGGCGATGAAGTCATTGAGCAGCGGCACGTGAGCCAACACGTTGTTCGCGATAATCAGGTCCGCCTGGTGTCCGTCGCGCGCCAGACCCCTTGCCAGACTCTCGCCGAAGAATTCGACCATAGTGGGAACGCCGATTCGTTTTGCCACAGCTGCGACACTGTCCGACGGATCGATGCCTAGCACCGGCACTCCCATGTCGATGAAGTTCTTCAACAAATATCCGTCATTGCTTGCCAGTTCGACGACCAAGCTCTGGGGATGGAGCCCAAACCGCCAACGCGCCATCTCGCAGTACTCTTTTGCATGAACCAGCCAATCGTCGGAATAAGATGAGAAGTACACGTAGCTATCGCCGAATAGTTCTTGTGGCAAAACGTCGTAATCCAGTTGCACTAGTTTGCAGGATTGGCAGACCTTCGCGCGTAGCGGATAACGTTTTTCGGCTGCTGCCGCATCTAACGACGTGATGAATGCATTCGACGCCGGTTGAAGTCCCAAATCGGCCATCGTGACCGTCAAACGGCCGCCGCACGCCCGGCAGCTAGTCACCAAGCCTACCATCGCACCAGTTCTATCATCGCATCAGCCTCGCGTTTGAGCGATCAGCAGTCTCGCAGGTTCCACGCCGCGGCTCCGCTACGCAAGGGTGAATTGCGATTCTACTTGCCCTATCACTCATTGGTTCATTGTGCTCGAATTGTTTTGAATCCCCGCGCCGGCAATAACGACTAGAATCACCAAAGGTCCTAATGCTGCCACAGTAATCCCGGTGGCATAGGCGGGTCGGTGAGCAGCTTCCAAAGTCCACGGTAGCAGCCAAAAAATATTTAGTCCCCAGGCCAAAAGCGTTACCAGCGAGTGACTTGCCCAGC
>Ga0210384_10007439_pt1 | contig 11549 bp, 8 predicted proteins | sample IncBWH2MmetaG_FD_160574 | JGI IMG/M metagenome (GOLD analysis project Ga0210384, IMG submission 160574) | Forest soil microbial communities from Barre Woods Harvard Forest LTER site, Petersham, Massachusetts, United States - Inc-BW-H-2-M | ecosystem: Environmental > Terrestrial > Soil >...
CACGCTTGTCTTCTCCTACGAATTTTTCGCCTTCGCCCAGGTTTTGAGCGGCCGTCCCGTCTCCAGGAACGATTTCAAGCTTGAAAGCACGCGCGGCCAGCCGGCCGTGATCTTTTCGAGCATGTCGGACTCGGCTTCGAGTTCGTCATGGGTGACAGTCAAGCGCACCATATCTTCGATGGGCTCGATCTCGAAAGTAACGCGTGTATGTTTTGCTTTGTTCGCGGCATCCGCGGGCGCAGCCCAGGTCAGTACGAGACGCCGAGGGGCCGTGACTTCGATCACTTCGCCGACCAGATCGACCGTGTGCGCTGCGTCGGTACGCTGGTGCTTCCAAGTCGATCCGGGTTTCCAGTCCGACACGTTCTCGTGCTCCCAATATTGCCGGGTGACTTCGCCGTCGATCAACGCATGCCAAACTTTCTCCGGGGTCGCCGCGATATAGGTGACGTACACAAACTTCGACTTACTCATCGGTGTCTCCTTCAAGTCGCTTCTTAAAGTCGCGCAGCGCACCTAGGCGCTGCCGTTCGAACTTCCTGATCCAGCGTTCGTGAATTTCGTGGAGCGGCACAGGATTGAGATAGTGAAGTTTTTCCCGGCCTCGCCAGACGGTAGTAACGAGATTGGCGCCTTCGAGCACGCTGAGGTGCTGGGTAACCGCCTGTCGAGTCATATCCAGGTGCTGGCACAATTCGCCCAGGGTCAGGCCGTTGTCCGCGTAAAGACGGTCGAGCAATTTCCTGCGGCTGGCGTCGGCGAGGGCCTTGAAGACTTTGTCCACGTCTCATCACGAAAGTTATAATATGCAAGTAAATACTTGCATGTCAAGAGCGATTTGCGTCAGCCCTGGATCTCGTTGAAAAACTGTATTTTGTTGTCCTCCCGAGCGCAAGCGAGGAACTACCGTCTGTAGGAGAATCTACTTAAGGAAGCGTGTTTTAGAAGGTTACCTTCAGGCCAAATTCAATGGCGCGAGGGGCTCCTAGCGCGAAGACTCCGGTACCGAGGCCAGTGCGGTCGTTGATGGAATGTCCGGTAGCGCTGTTGACGCCGGTTGTCCCGTCCAAGGCTCCAATCAAAGTCTGGTTCGGTCCATCGAAATTAGAAAGGTTCAGGACGTTGAAGACTGCGACACTGGGCTCGACGGTCACCCATTCCCGAGGCTTGTAGGTCCAGGCTAACGAGAGATCGAAAGCGCGCAGCCAGCTCTGCATGACTGCCCCCGCCGGAGCCTTCTGTATGAGCGGCTGCACGCCGCCCAGACTGACCAGTTGATCCTGTCGAACCAGCCTCGCGTTCACCAGCGCCTGGCCGGCAGGAGTGGGTGTGCCTGCAAAGTTCTGGTTGTAGGCAGAGATCACGTTGTTCAGGTCGGCGATGGACGAGATGCTGCGTCCGAAGGAACCGAGATTGGTGCCCGGCAAGATATCTCCGGCTCCGTTATACACGGAACTGCCGTCGCCGCTACCATCTCCAGTCACATCGCTGATGAAGATGCCACCGGGATTTCCAGTGGTGGGAACTGTAAGATCCAGCGGTAAGGGGCTGTAAAAGTGCGAGATAACACCTAGACGGAAGCGCCAAGGCAATTCCGCTGTTCCACCGAGCGAAAACTGGTGCTTGCGGTCAAGCCCGTTGGGCCCAATGTACTTTAATGGCGCTTCGTTGTCCGTAGCGGTGTTGACGAAATCACCGTCGCGAGCCGTCGCAATGTACTTGGACAAGGAGTAAGAGGCCACCAGGTTCATTTGGCGAACCCCGCGAAATGGGTTGGTCACGTTTTGCTTGAAGGACATCTGCAGCCCTGTGTATTTGGAGCGTCCGATGGGAAAGAGCATCTGATTGACGCCCAGGTTTTCATTAGCGCCGGGAAATGCAGCTGCGGGGCACGGACTACCGGAGCAGAAAGACGCGCCGGAATCGAGCCCGTTCATTGCGAAGTCCGCAATTCCTACACCGGCATTATTGGCTCGGATACAATCCACAAGCGCCTGAGAAGCCGATCCTGCGGAAGCCGCTGGTGTGCAACCGCCTTTGAGAGCAGCTGCGGTCGCGTTGAGGGCCGCCAAAGCGTTGGCGACGTTCAAAAAACGGGAGTCGCCAACATGGTTCACGTCCACCCCAAGCAGGGTGTGCGTGCTCACATTGCGCAGATAGTCCATGGTCAGGACTCCGCCTTTGCCAATTTGTTGCTGGAAACCAAAGTTGATCTGGAGGGAGCGTGGGGTTTTGTAAGCCGGCGCAAACAGGGCTGTGCCGGCAAAGTTCGGGCCCGAGCTCAACGTGTTTCCAATGAAGCCACCGTTTACGGCCGGACCTGCCGCAATCGTCGCCGCTTGATACTGAGCCTGCAGCGCCGTGATTTGCGAGGCCACGGTGCCAATGGTCTGGCCGCAGAATGTTGGTGTCACCACGGTGCCGTCCGGGAGAGTAAATGTCTGCGGCAATCCCCCGCTACAAGCAGTTTGGAAACCGTTGAACAGACCCTTCGCCAAGCGCGGCGGCCGGTCCGCCAGGACGTTGTTCCAAACTGAGTTCTCATAATAAATTCCAGCTCCGGCGCGAATCACCGTTTTGCCAGCCTTAAACGGATCCCAGGTCACACCCAGTTGCGGACCAAAATTCGCATTCGGCTGCCGAACGCGGGCTCCAAGCCCCTGGCCAAAGAGATCGAGAATGTTTCCCGTGCAAGGCGTCCCCGCTGCCGCAAGGTTTGCCGCCAGCGCGGGATCGAGCTGGGAGCAGGGAGTGGGAGCAAGATCGCTGTCCGTTCGTCCCGTGTCCCGCTGGTAGCGCAAGCCGCCGTTGATGGTGAGATTGGGACGGAACTTCCAGGTATCGCCGAAGTAGAGCGAGATGCGGTTGTCCGGACCGATGCCACCGGCAGGCAAGCCGAATGCCTTCAACTCGCTGCTAAACCCCTGGCCGTTGCCCAACACCACGTTATCTGCTGTGTAATTCAGCGGATTGGTTTCTGTGGTAGCGAGCGCGCTCACCGCTGGAGCCAACCCCAGGAAGTCGGCGGTACCGCCACCTTGAATGCGATTGTATCCGCCGCCAAAGCGGAAGATGTGCGCGCGAAACGTTTTGCTGCCGTCATACTTGAATTGCTTATTGGATTGGAACGTGGTCTGCGGCGCCAGATAGCTGGGACCGGAACAGAAGACATCGGATCCCGGAGTGAGGCAAAACTGATCGGTCCCAATGGCCAGTTCTAGTCCCGGCGCCGGATTGAAGACACTGCTGCCTTTGGTCGCGTCCGTGATCCCATTGCTGAACTTCATGTAGCTCACGCGAATGCTGTGGGTGTAGCTGCCGCGGTTGAAATCCAGTCCGATGGCCTGCACCGGGGTGTGGCTTTTGTTGTTGAAAATCTGTAAGGAAGTAGGAACGATGGGTGCGACGTCCCGGTTTTGCTCGAACGAAAAGCGGTAGAAGAATTTGTAGTTGTCCGGCTTGATTTGCCAGTCGAGCTTGCCAAAAACCTGGGTATCACGGAACGGAGCGCTGTAGTTTCCTAATGTAGAACCGAACACAAGGTTTGGAGCAGCGAGATCCTGCTTCACGCGCTCGCCATCCAAAAAGAAAAATACCTTGTCCTTCACCAGCGCCCCGCCCAGGCTGCCGCCAAATTGGTTGCGCTGAAACGGCGAGTCGGTGCCTCCGGGAAGACGCGCAGCGAAGCGATGATCGCGGAAATCGTAGAAACCCTGGCCATGCAAATGGTTGGTTCCCGAACGCGTAGCCACGTTCACGGAGCCGGAAGACGTTAGTTCCGAAGAGAGGTCCAGCGACGATTGTCCGATCTGGAACTCCTCGATCGAACTGGCAGGAATGTTTTGCGTGGTGGTGCCGACGGTTTCATCGCTGATATCAACGCCGTCGACTTCAATGCGGGCGGTACGGCCAAAACGTCCGCCAAACGAGATGGACGAGAAGCCGTTCTTGGTGGGATCGAATCCGCCTCCGTCTTGAATCTGTACACCCGGCTCGAGTTGCGCGAGGTCGAGGAAATTGCGCCCGTTGATGGGGAGAGTTTCAATCTGATCCCGCGTCACGACGCCCTGCACAGTGGATTGTTCGGTGTTGATGCGAATTTCCTCGCCTTTCACCTCCACCGTCTGGCTCGAAGCCCCGACCTGCATCTTGATGCTACCGCCAGTAGTAACGCCGACTTGCACCGTCACGGTAAGCTCGGTGGTCTCAAAGCCTGTGGACTCGACACGAACCGTGTAGACTCCCGGAACCAGCGATCCCGAAGTGTAGACGCCCGAGGTCGTGGTCGTGCTGTCGATGGTGCGGCCCGTAGCCTTGTTCGCGATCGTTACCTTGGCATTGGAGACGACGGCCCCGGTAGGGTCGGTGATTTTGCCCTGAATGTTTCCGGTGGCGTTGGACACCTGGGCGGCCAGCGGCAGGGAGACTGCGAGCACGACAGTGCCAATTAGGCCAGTGAACCAACGACGCGAACCGAACTTGCTCTGAGAACCAAACAACCGCAGACCTGGAAACATCGTGAACCTCATGTTTTAAGTTGGGATCGTGCTGGCTAATCTGGACAGGCGGTACTTCCCAGAATGCCCGGTGCCGAAATTACTTAGATGCAGATTTTTGCCATCACTCGATGAAAATTGTTGATCTCGATTGTACTGGTTGCCAAGCGGATAAGGAAACGCCGACGCCCATTTGTGCTCATGTAGGGGCAGGCGCTCTCGCCTGCCCGCGTAGAAAACTTCTAGAACTTCTCTCATGAATGGTTTTGGGTAGGTCACGGCTTCAGCCGTGATATCCGCGCCCCAAAAAATCCGGGCTTTAGCCCCTGAGGTGCGGTCTTCACGACCGGAGCCCTGTTTTCGGCAGCAGGCGAGGGCGCCTGCCGCTACATGTGCATTTCCCAATTGAGTTTCGCTAAAAATGCCCTGGGCTGGTGTAGTAGCCAGTCCGGTGGCGGGCACGGTAGCGGGCAGCGGATGGATTGACCAGCTTGACCTCCACCCGGCGGAAGTCAGAATCCGTGAAGCGTTTGGTCGGGTAGTACGCTAGCAGGTATTGGGTGCGCAGTTCGTCACTGATCTTGCGAAAGGCCTCATCGAGTTGCGGAAGCGAAGTGGCGTAATAATATTTGCCGCCGGTGTCGGAAGAAATCTGGATCAACGCGTGCTCGCCGCCAGTGTCGCGTCCGGCGCTGGCTTCGATGGGCACGATGATGATGCTGTAAACGATGGTTTCGGCGGCCTGCGCGGCGCGCAGCGCGTCTGGGTATCGGTTCTGGCTGGCGGTGTCGCCGCCATCGGTAATCACCACCATCACCTTCCTGCCTTGGCGCGACTCCATGGCTTGGGACCCCAGGAAGATCGCGTCATACAGTGCCGTCGCCGATCCCCCGTGGATATCGCTGATGCCGCGGTCGATCCGGCTGACGTCGGAGGTGAAGGGCACAAGTTCGCTGACCACCTCGCTGAACTGGTAGAGCGACATGGCATCCACCGGGCGCAGGATGGTGTGCGCGAAATGGCGCGCCGACTCGGTTTCAAGTTTGAGGTCTTTCTTCGTGCTCAGACTGGTATCGATGGCGGTAATGATGGAAAGCGGCAGCTCGGACTGGCGGTCAAAGACGGCAATCTTCTGTTCCGCGCCATCTTCGGCCAGCTTGAAGTCTTCCTTGTTGAGCGAACCCACCGGAGCGCCATGTTCGTCGGTGACCGTAACAAAGACGTTGACCAGCTTCACGTCCACCTTGACGGTGGTCGTGGCGTCATCCTGAGCGGGGCAGGAAGCGGAAGCGGCGAAAATTAGGATTAAAGAAAAAAGAGCTCTTAGCCAGCGCATATGCAGTCGGTGCAGGGGCAAGCTAGTAGGATGCCTTCTCCGGGCCTGGCGTCGCCTGTGGGCGCGCGACGTTTTCCGGAAATGGCTCGCCATCGGCCCAAACGGCTCCGTCGATGAAATACTCCTTCTTCCAGATGGGAACGGTACGCTTCAGCGTGTCGATAAGCCAGCGGCACGCCTCGAAGGCCGGGCCACGATGGGCAGAGGCGACGACGATCAGCACGCTGGTCTCTCCAATTTCAATGCGGCCCAGGCGATGGACTAATGCGACATCGCGGATTTTGAAATCAGCCAGGGCCTTCGCGGCCAGCTCTTCCATCTTTTTGAGCGCCATGGTTTCGTAAGCTTCGTAGTCGAGATAGAGCGTCTGGCGTCCGCGAGTATTGTTGCGAACGATGCCTTCGAAGATTGCGGCCGCGCCGTCTTCGGGCCGCTTGAGCGCGTTGGAGATCTTGGCCGTATCGATCGCTTCCCGGGTGATCGCGCAGTGTTCACTACGATCCTCTGCGGGCGTTGCTGAACCACCTGAGACCGGCGGCAGAAGTGCAACTTCATCGCCGTCATGGAGTGTGTCCGAAGGGTGGGCGAATTCCTGGTTGATCGACATGGCGATGCCTGTGAAATGTTCTTTCAGCCGCGAGATTCTGGACTCGTAGTGCGCGAGCACGCCCGCGAGCGTGGAGTTCTCGGGTAGATCGAGCGTGTCGGCGGTCATGCTAGTGAGGTCTTTGAGAACGCCGAAGAAGAGAACGCGAATCTGCATGGCTCAGTGGAGTTAGCTTCCGGAGAGGATTTTTGCCTTCACGAATTGGAACATGAACACCAGCGCGGCGGCGGCACCGCCCAGGATCAACCAGCGCATTCCTTGGGATTCGCGCGGGTTGCGCGTCAACTGAGGCGCCATCAATCCACCGAGGATGAGGCCGGTGAACAGACCCCCAATGTGAGCGGAATTGCTGATGCCCGAAATCGACGCGCCGAAGAGCAAATTGAAGCCAGCGAAGCCCAGCAGACTGCGCATGATGGCACTGGTATGTTCCCGCGGAATTGGCAGATTGCCCAGCCAGAAAGTGGCAATCATCAGTCCAGCGATTCCAAAGATCGCGCCGGAAGCCCCCGCAGTCACTGCCCGAGGTTGCCACGCCAGACAGGCGATGCCCCCGCCAATACCGCACAACAAGTACGCGCCGATATACGTGCCTTTGTCGTAAATCTGCTCCGCGAGCCGCCCCAGATTCCAGAGGCACCACATGTTCATGAAGATATGAAAGATCCCAATATGCACGAACGCGTAGGTCAGTATGCGCCATGGCTGCAAAACCGCCAGAGCGTAATCTGCACCCCAATCGGCCAGCTGCTGGCTAGACGGCTCAATCGGAGAAACGCCGCCGAGGACCATAGCCAGAAAAACAGCCACATTGATGCCAATGATCGCCATCGTCACCGATGGTCCAAGGCGCCACGCGGGCACGAGTTCCGACACGTGGCCACCAGGCTGAATCTCGTCTTGCTCCGCTTGTCGGCAGTAGGAGCAAAGGCCGTTCCCTCTACCAAATAAGGTCGCGGGCATCTTGCGCCCGCAACGCGTACAGTCCGCCATGGGTTCTCCGATGAGTCTGGTGCCGGCTAAATTCTCAGTTGTCAGTGTATCGCGGAGCGCGGAAAGCGGTGCTGTGGAAGCCTGGACCAGGATGACCCTCGCATCTAGCACGAGCTTCTAATGCGCCGATGCAATCGTCGGCTCTGTGTTTTGAAGGGGCACGCCTTCAGGCGTGCCGTATCGGAATCAAAAACACTGGGCTTTAGCCCCTGAGGGAAGGCTTAGGCTTAGATGAGAATCCGGTGCTAAGAAGCTAGGACTACCACTGGGGCTGAAGCCCCTGATTTCATAGGGCTTGTGCGGCACGGCTGAAGCCGAGCCCCTTCAAAGCAGCGCAGATTCTCGACGCATCGCTCTCATCTATCCAACCGGCTGGCTCATCGCCCGTTCCACTTCGGCCACATGGCGCTCATCATCCTTAGCATCCTTGGCCGCATCGGAGAGCGCCAGACCCAGCACTTCGTCGATGGTCGTGACGTAGTGCATGGTCACGCCTGCAAGCTGTTCGGGCGTGATGTCCTCTTCCACGTTCATCTTATTTTCCGTGGAGAGAATCACATCGCGAACACCCGCGCGCTTCGCGGCCAGCACTTTCTCTTTAATTCCACCGACCGGCAGCACGTTACCGCTGAGCGTGATCTCGCCGGTCATGGCGGTGTGCGGGCGCAGTGGCCGCTCTGTCAGCAGTGAGACCAATGCTGTCGCCATGGTAATGCCAGCCGAGGGCCCATCTTTGGGGATGGCGCCTGCGGGCACGTGAATGTGCAAATCGTTGTTGGCGAAGAAATCGCTGCCGATGCCCAGTCTTTCGGCATTGGAACGCACCCAGGTCAGCGCGGCCTGCATGGATTCCTGCATGACCTGGCCAATCTGCCCGGTCATGGTGAAACCGCCCTTGCCTTTCATCTTGTTGGCTTCGATGAAGAGCACGTCGCCGCCGGCGGGCGTCCACGCCAGACCCACGGCCACTCCGGGACGTTTGGTGCGCTCGGCGATTTCGCCTTCGACGCGGATCTTGATGCCGCCGAGGAATTCTTGTATCACTTCCTTGGTAATCTGGAGTTTTTCCGGCTTCCCTTCCGCGATGCGGCGGGCCTGCTTGCGGCAGATGGTTCCGAGAGTTCGTTCTAAATTACGAACACCAGCTTCCCGCGTGTAGTGGCGGATCACATGGCGCACGGAATCCTCGGGAAATTCGATGAGCTCCGCGGTAATGCCATTTTCCTCAATTTGGCGCGGAATGAGGTACCGGAACGCGATGTGGACTTTCTCCTCTTCCGTGTAGCCCTGCAGTTCAATGATTTCCATGCGGTCGCGCAACGGCTCGGAAATGGTGTCGAGGACGTTGGCCGTGGTGATGAACAGCACATTCGAAAGATCGAAGGCCACGTCGAGGTAGTTGTCGCGGAAAGTGGAGTTCTGCTCGGGATCGAGCGCTTCGAGCAGCGCGGAACTCGGGTCGCCGCGAAAATCACGCCCGACCTTGTCGATCTCGTCGAGCATGAACACGGGGTCTTTGGTCTCGGCGCGGCGAATTCCCTGAAGAATCTGGCCTGGAAGCGCACCGATGTAGGTGCGGCGATGCCCGCGAATCTCCGCCTCATCGTGCATGCCGCCCAGGGATACGCGCACGAATTTGCGCCCCAGCGAACGCGCAATCGACTTTCCAAGAGAAGTTTTGCCGACTCCCGGAGGTCCGACAAAACATAGGATCGGCCCCTTCATATTGGGCTTCAAGCGGCGCACCGAGAGAAAGTCCAGAATGCGGTCTTTCACTTTCTGGAGGTCGTAGTGATCCGCATCCAGAATTTCCTTGGCCTTCACGATGTCGACTTCGCTACCCGAAGTCTTGTTCCACGGCAGCACCGCGAGCCACTCGATGTAATTGCGCGTGACCGCGAAATCGGCTGCCATCGGTGACATGCGCGAAAGCCGGTTGAGCTCTTTGGTGGCCTCCTTCTTCACGTCCTCAGGCATGCCCGCGGCATCGATTTTCTGGCGTAGTTCGTCGATATCGCGCTGGCCCTCGTCGGCCTCGCCCAGTTCCTTCTGGATCGCCTTCATCTGTTCGCGCAAGTAATACTCGCGCTGTGTTTGCTGCACGCGGTCCTGCACTTCCGACTGAATCTTGTTGCGCAACTGCTGGACTTCCAGCTCCTTGGCGAGATGCTGATTGATCTTGTCCAGACGAACGCGAACATCGTCGGTTTCGAGCACATCCTGCTTGTCGGGCGTGGCCAGCGACGGCAGCGAGGAGGCGACAAAATCCACCAGACGGCCGGGTTCGTCGATATTCATCGCTACCGTTGCGAGTTCGTCCGAGAGAGTAGGCGAACCGGCAACGATCTGCTGGAACAGCGTTAGCACATTCCGTTGCAGCGCTTCCACTTCGGGGCTTACAGCGAGCGTAGCTTCCGGAAGCGATTCGAAGCGGGCACGCATGAAGGGCGTCTCTTGCGTGAACTGCGTCATGCGCACGCGCTCCACGCCCTCGGCAAATACGAACAGACTCTGGTTCGGCATCTTGACGACTTTGTGAACCGTCGCCAAAGTGCCAAGCAGGTAAAGATCTCCCGGTTGCGGGACATCTACGCGCGCTTCGCGCTGCGCCACCACAATGATGGTCTTGTCTTCTCCCAGCGAGTTAATCAGCTGGATCGAGCTTTCGCGACCGACCGTGAGCGGCAGCACTGCGTGCGGAAACAACACGGTGTCGCGTACCGGCAGCACAGGCAACGCGCGTTCGCCTACGGGTGGCTCCGTGGGCCGGGGCGTACTGGGGCTGCGCTCAGCAGTGTGTTCGATTGTCTTCGTTGAAGTCTTCTCGGAACGGGGCATCCTGTCTCCCTGAGTCAAAGTCACTCAACTTCGATGAGGCTATGGTCAAGATGGATTCAGGCGGCGTCTTCGTCGCGCCTTAGAATCGCACCCAAGGTGTTGGATTGTAAAGCACTTCCCGGCATTTTTGTACCTGCCCAAAGTACCCTCCACGTTAGGAGACGGACGCTGGACTAAGCGCGCGGCTGAGGGGCGGGCTCAAGCCGAGGGATAGACACCCAAAACCTTGGCAAAGTCCGTGATTTCCGCCAGGTGCCGCAGCGCATTGGCCGCCTCTGGAGTTGGTCCACAGAGGAGATCGACATAGAAAACATACTCCCAGGGGTGCCCCTTGACCGGGCGCGACTCAATCTTGGTCAGGCTAATGTCGCGGAGCGCAAACACGCTCAGGGCCTTGAAGAGCGCTCCAGGGATGTTTTTCACGCTGAACGCAATCGAAGTTTTATTGGCGCGCGGCAGAACTTTGCGTTGCTTGCGAATGAGAAAGAAGCGCGTGAAATTCTGCTTGTTATCTTCCACTCCCGCGCGCAGGATTTTGGCGCCGTACACTCCGGCTGCGCGCCGGCTGGCAATGGCGGCGGCGTCCCGCAGATTCTCGGCCATCAGGTGCTTCACACTACCGGCCGTGTCGTAGAAAGAAACCGGTTCCACTTTCGGATGCAAGCGGAAGAATTCACGGCATTGGTCGAGCGCCACGGGATGCGAATATACGCGGCGGATATCCGCTATTTTCACGCCCGGTGCGGCGATCAGATTGTGCACAATCCGCAGCCGGAATTCGCGCTGCACGAAAACATCACGGGCGAGCAACAGGTCGAAATGTTCCAAAACTGAACCAGCCAGCGAGTTTTCAATGGGAATTACGGCTACATCCACAGATCGGGCGGCACTCGATCGGCCATCGAGGCGATCAAAAACTTCCAGCGACCGGGCGCATGGCACCACCCGGCAGCCGGGCTGCATACGTTCAGCGGCTTCGTGGCTGAAGGCGCCGAGTTCGCCCTGGATTGCTACTTTCAAGATTGCGCCTTTCACGGTGTGGCAGCTTTCATGTTCGACAAGTTACTGGGCCGGAAGAGTGGAAAGCAAATCCTTCGCGAATACAAAGGCGTCGGCTCCATTCGGATAGTAGCCGGCCTCGGTGCGTAGCAGGATGTAGCCGTGGCGTTTGTAGAATTCGACGGCAGGCTGGTTCGTGACCATGGTCTCCAGGTAGATGGATTCGAACTGAACGGTGCGCAGGCGATCCTCGGCGGCAGAAATCAGCCGCGACCCCACC
>Ga0210384_10007441_pt1 | contig 11547 bp, 14 predicted proteins | sample IncBWH2MmetaG_FD_160574 | JGI IMG/M metagenome (GOLD analysis project Ga0210384, IMG submission 160574) | Forest soil microbial communities from Barre Woods Harvard Forest LTER site, Petersham, Massachusetts, United States - Inc-BW-H-2-M | ecosystem: Environmental > Terrestrial > Soil >...
CAACAGCAGTTCGTTCAAATAGAATCCGCTCATGAGCCGATTCGGCGGGAGATTGGTGACCAGACCGTCGATCTCCGCCGTCACCAGCTGACATGCTTCCCCCTTGCCGGACCAGGACACGAGCATGCGTTGGAAGGGCCGAAGCACGCCCCGGAGGCTGGACTTGGGTCCGTTGGCGCCGCGCGCGAACAAGGTCAGCCGTCCATGCTCGCCTGTGAACACCTCCACGATGCGGCTGGTGTCGCGGTAGGCATATTGGTGCAAAACGTAGGCCGGTGCCAGCCACACGTGCCGCGTACTCCTCATAACGTGTCGTATCCGAACTGGCGCAGCGCCATTTCGCTGTCGGCCCAGTTTTCCTTGACCTTCACCCACAACTCGAGGTGCACGGAGCGCTGCCACAGATCGTTGAGCTCGATGCGGGCGAGCCGGCCGATTTCCTTCAACCGCTCGCCGCCCTGACCGATCACGATGGCCTTCTGCCCGGCGCGCTCGACCCAGATGACGGCGTTGATCATGAGGCGATTGTTCTCGTCCGCGAAGCGTTCGATTTGGACATTGATGCCATAGGGCAATTCCTCGCGCAGCTTCAGCGTCAGCTTCTCACGCACGATCTCGGCCGCATGGAACGGCTCGTCCCGATCGGTGACGACATCGGAAGCAAACAACGGCGGCGAAACCGGCAGCCGCGAACCGACGAGATCGACCAGGCGATCAAGATTATCAGACTCGAGCGCCGATATCGGCACGATTCCCGATGCCGGAACGCGCTGCGTCAAGTCCTCGAGGAAGGGCAGCAGCTGCTCCTTGGGGAACACGCGATCGACCTTGTTGACCACCACGAACAGCGGCTGCTTCAAGCCCCGCACCCGCTCCCAGACCCAGGTATCTTCATCGGTGAAGCGCATGGCTTCGATCACGAACACGATGACGTCCGCGTCCTGCGAGGATGAAATGGCCACGCGGTTCATGTACTGATTCATCACGCGGCGCGTCGATTCATGCAGGCCGGGGGTGTCGACCAGCACCAATTGAGCCTCGGGACGATTGACCACGCCCAAGATCCGATGCCGCGTGGTTTGGGGTTTGGCGGTGACGATGGACACCTTGCGCCCCACCAGGGCATTGACCAGAGTCGATTTGCCGACATTCGGCCGGCCCACGATGGCCACATGCCCGGCGCGAAATGCGGCTGCGCTCATGTGGACTTCCGAATTTGGGGCGGCAGCAGTTCCAGCAATTTCGCGGCCGCCAGCTGCTCGGCGCGCCGGCGGCTGCCGCCCTCGCCCATGGCCGACATGCCGAGTACCGGGACTTCGCAACTGACGGTGAAGGATTGCATGTGAGGATCGCCCGCCGCCGCGACCAAGGTATAGACCGGCAAAGCGAGACCGTGCGCCTGCAGGGCTTCCTGCAAGCGTGTCTTCGGGTCCTTCAGCGTGTCCGCAGCCGGCAACTCCGACAGCCGCGGGCCGATGACGAGCGCCACCGCCGCCGCCGCCGCATCGAACCCGGAATCCAGAAAAATAGCGCCCAATATGGCCTCCAACGCGTCCGCCAGTATCGATGCCCGGCGAAACCCGCCGGTCTTCAACTCACCCGGCCCAAGACGCAAGTGTTCGCCCAGCCCAAGCTCGGCCGCGATTTGCGCCAAAGTCTCGCCGCTCACCAGCGTCGCCCTTAAGCGGGAGAGAGCACCCTCGTCCGCCTCAGGATGCGCCTCGTACAGCAAGCGCGCCACCACGCAATTGAGCATCGAATCGCCCAGGAATTCCAGCCGTTCATTGTGATCCGCACCGGCGCTGCGGTGAGTCACCGCGGCATGGCAGAGCTCAGCTTGCGCGAAAACGTAGCCGAACGAACGTTCGACCCAGGCCAGGAGTTCATCCGATTTGCGCTGCGGAATCACTGCACCTTCACGGTCTTGTCGAAGTGCACCGACAGCGACACGTTGGCGATGTAGGGCACTGCGTCGTCGTAAGCCACGTGCAGCTGCAAACCGTTGTCGTCCTTCGTGATCTCGATGTCCTTTTGATCGACTGCGGTGATGTCTTCTATCGCCCAGTGCCGATCCAAGGATTTTCGTACGCCGTCCAGGCTGCCGGTTTCACCCTTGAATTCCGACGCAGCCGATTCCATGGTGCGCGCCAGCTTCATGTAGTTCAGGTACACCGGAACCAGACGAACGCCGGCGTAGCCGATCAGACCGACCAAGGCGAGAATGCAGAGCAACCCGATAAAGGTCATGCCCTGCTGTGGCCGCCGCATGAGCTGTTTCATTTTCCGGTCTCCCTAAAAAAAGGCCCCCTATTGAATCGCATTCCCCACTCGCCGCCAGAGAGGTCCGTCACGAGTATCAAGATTAAGCCAAATTCGCACTGCCTTGCCGACCAGATTCTGCTCCGGGACGAACCCCGGCGCATCGATATCGTCGAGCCACCGGCTGTCCTTGCTGTTGTTGCGGTTGTCGCCCATGAAGAAATAATGGCCCGCAGGCACCACCCACTCGCCCGTTTTGACGCTGCCGTTGGCGAACATGATGCGATGGCGCTTGTCCCCCAGTTGCTCGAAGGCCGTCGGAGCGCCCACATAATTCCATAAGTCCTGCTTGGGACCGGTGTATGTCGGCCCGCGCTGCTGGGGCATGGGCTTGCCGTTGACGTACAGCTGATTGTTCTCATCCACCCGGATACGATCCCCCGGAAGACCGACCAGCCTTTTGATGTAATTGATTTTCGGATTGGGCGGGAGGCGGAATACGATCACATCGCCCCGCTGCGGAGTGCCCGTGGGAATCAGCAGAGTATTGGTGACCGGCAGGCGCAATCCATAGGAATACTTGCTCACGAAGATGAAATCGCCGTCGAACAAGGTCGGCATCATGGAATCCGAAGGGATGCGAAACGGCTCGAACAAGAACGACCGGATCACCAATACCAGCACGATGACCGGAAAGAATGAACGGGCATATTCGACGGCAATGGGTTCGCGCACCCGCTCGGGCGGAGTGCCTGCCGAGGCGGCGCTTTGCTGGCGGCGGCGCGCGAAGAATGCCTGATCCAGCACCCAGATCAGCCCGGAGATGGCGCCGACCACGACCAGCATGAGACTGAAATCGACGGCCTCGTAGCGGAACAGGCGCCACAGCATCGCCAGCGCCAGACCCACCAGCGCATATCCGGCCATCTTCGGCAGCCATGGCTCCTCCACGCTGGTCGCGCCGGGATCGCGCTTGGGCCGGAAGATCCAGCCGTCGATCAAAATGATCAGTACGCAGACGACGCCTGCGCACAACAGACCTATGAAAAGGCTATCGCCGTCGTTCATCAAATACCCCTAACGGTTACTCACGGGCCAAGGTCAATTGGTCTTCTTGCCGACCTGCAGGACGGCCAGAAACGCCTCCTGCGGGATCTCGACCTGGCCCACCTGCTTCATGCGCTTCTTGCCGGCCTTCTGCTTCTCGAGGAGCTTCCGCTTGCGCGTGATGTCGCCGCCGTAGCACTTGGCCAGCACGTTCTTGCGCATGGCTTTGACGCTGGCGCGCGCGATGATATGGCTGCCGATCGCCGCCTGGACTGCGATGTCGAACATCTGCCGAGGAATCAGCTCCTGCATCTTGTCGACCAGTTCCCGGCCGCGGTTGTAGGAATTGTCGCGATGGACGATGAGCGACAGCGCGTCCACCGGATCGCCGTTGATCAAGACATCGAGTTTGACCAGGGGAGCCGCCTGAAAATGACTGAATTCGTAGTCGAACGACGCATAGCCGCGGCTTGCGGACTTGAGCCGATCGAAGAAATCGAGCACGACTTCGGCCAGCGGCAATTCATACTGCAGCGACACCTGGCTGCCGAGGAACAGCATTTTCTTCTGCGCGCCGCGTTTCTCGCTGCATAGAGTCAGCACCGCGCCCACATGATCCGGGGGCACCAAGATATTGGCGGTGATGATGGGCTCGCGCAGCTCGGAAATGCGGTCCTGGGGCGGCAGTTTGGTCGGGTTGTCGACATAGACGACCGACCCGTCGGTGAGCAGAAGCTCGTAGATGACGGTCGGCGCGCTGGTGATCAGCTCCAGGTTGTACTCGCGCTCGAGCCGCTCCTGAACGATGTCCATGTGGAGCAACCCCAGGAAACCGCAGCGAAATCCAAACCCCAAGGCCGTCGACACCTCGGGCTCGAAATGCAGCGCCGAATCGTTGAGCTTCAATTTCTTCAGCGCCTCGCGGAATTGCTCGTAGTCGTCGGAGCTCACCGGGAACAATCCCGCGAACACCCGCGGCTGCACCTGCTTGAAGCCCTCGAGCGGCGCCTTGGCGGGGTTGTTTTCCAGTGTAATGGTGTCGCCGACCGGTGCCCCGTCGATTTCCTTGATGCCGGCGATGACGAATCCGACTTCGCCGGTGTTGAGAGAATCGCGCGGCATCGGCTTCGGGGTGAATCGGCCGAGCTTGTCGACTTGGTGACTGCGGCCCGTGGACATGACGCGGATCTTCGCCCCGGTGTGCAATGCACCATTCATTACGCGCACCAGCGAGACCACACCCACATAGTTGTCGAACCAGGAATCGATGATCAGCGCCTGCAGAGGCCCATCCGGATCACCCTTGGGAGCCGGAATGCGCTTCACCAAATGTTCCAGCAACTCCGGAACGCCGAGGCCCGTCTTGGCGCTGACCAGGGCGGCGTCGTCGGCCGGAATACCGATGATTTCTTCGATTTCGTGAATGACCTTGGCCGGATCGGCCGAGGGCAAATCGATCTTGTTGATGACCGGCAGCACCTCGAGACCCTGCTCCAGAGCCGTATAGCAATTGGCCACGCTCTGCGCCTCGACTCCTTGGGCAGCGTCGACCACCAAGAGCGCGCCCTCGCAGGCTGCCAGCGACCGCGATACCTCGTAGGAGAAATCCACGTGACCCGGCGTATCGATGAAATTCAGCTGGTACAGCTCGCCGGTGACGGACTTGAACGCGAGCGTGACGCTCTGCGCCTTGATGGTGATGCCGCGCTCCCGCTCCAGATCCATCGAGTCGAGCACTTGGGCCTGCATTTCCCGCGCATCGAGACCGCCGCATTCCTGAATGAATCGGTCAGCCAAGGTCGATTTGCCGTGATCAACATGAGCAATGATGGAAAAGTTGCGGATATTCTTCATCTACGCCTGGGCTTGGACAAACCCCCGATTATACCGGTCGGCGATGGCAAGCGAGGGCCTTATGCACTTCCTCGGTGTCCAGATGCCCGTGACACACCAATTCTCCGGCGAAGAGCAGCACGGGAATCTTGTGGCCATAGCGTACTCTCGCCGCGGGGTCGGCATCCACATCGAGCACATCGACCTCGAACGGACCGGCTTCCGGCAGCGCGGCCAGCTGGCTCAGCATCTCCTCGCACAGGCCGCACCCCGGGCGCGAGTACAGCAGAAAACGCGGCGAGCTGCTCGAGCGCACCGATCAGTGGCGCGGAAGTTCGGCGGACCCCGAGGATTTGACCGCGTGGGCGATGAACTCCACGGTCTGGGCAGGCACTTCTCCGACCGCGGTGACCTGGTGGCCCTGCACGACCGTGGAAAAGGCAAACCCCGACCCCACCCGCGCAAGTCCCTGCATCGGCGGTTCGGCGGGTGTGCTAGGGCCCGGGTCTGCACCGGCGGCCGTGCTGTGCGCACCGTCGCCCGGCGCATCGGCCGGTTGGGCTTCGACGAATACCGACACGGTTGCCAAGCCGTCTGAGTACACCAGATGGCTCGCGGGGACGGTCGCCCCCCCGATCGTCTGGGTGCCGGCCACGGTCAAATGAAATCCCGGCGGCAATTCGCTGGCGCGGTACGCCGACAATGCCGGCGACGCATTGTCGCGCGACGGTCCCTGACGCACCCACCGCATACCCTCGGTGCGCACGGCCGGCGCGAGATCGCTGTCCGGAATGCTCTCAGGCATGTCCAGCCGCGCGAAGAATATCTGCTCGATCACCTGGCCCCGTGAATCGCAGAGCTGGGTCTTGAGCGGCATCGCCGTCTTTTCATCGAGCCAGAGGCGATACCCGAACCGGAACTGATCCTTGGGATTCACGGCAATGACTCGCGCCGCCCGTCCGAGGATGTGCGTCGCCGGCAGCGACTCGATTCGATAAAACTCGTTCACGTCCGCGCCGAACTGCGGCAGCGACCCTAAGAACGGGCCGTTGTCCGGGCGCGGTTCGACCAACACCGTATGCTGGTCGGGCAGGTAGCAGGTCAACTCATCGTTATTGCGCACGAACTCCCGCCCGGACCCATCCAGGGACTGCAGCCGCTCGGAGACGCGCCCCGCCCGCACCCGGTGCACGATGCGCATGGTCTCGACGCGGCCCTCGCTCAAATGAAAGAAGGTGCCGTCGTAATTGCGCGTGGCCAGAGCGTGATTCATTTTCTGCAGCCAATCGCGCGGATCGTCGGCGCTTCGGGAGCTCTGCGGCAGGGCCGCCAACAGGGCGCCGACAACGGCGCAGGGAATGAGCCAGTTGGCCCGATTACGCATCGACTGCGTCATGGAGCAACGTGCGCCGCCGCTTCGTTGACCGCAGGCGGTTCATCGGATTCGATGAGCAAGTCCGCCATTACCCCGCGCTGAGCGAGGCCGGACGAATACTTGCTGTGCGCGAACACATAGTTGGTCAAGCGGGCCGGGAACATGGCCGCCGGCGCCGCAGGCGACGTCGCCGGCACAGTGTAGGAGATGGCCTCCCGGGGCGCCGGAACTGCGCCGCTCACCGTGCGAGGGGCGCTCTGGGCAGGGACCGCCGTCTGCGCCGTGAGCGGCACGCCGGGCCGAAGGGTAGGCGCAACCGCCCGCTGCTGCAAGGCGACGACCGCGACGGCCGCCACGCCCGCCGCTACGGCGGCTCCCGCGAACGGACGCCACCACCGGGGTCCGCGAGCCTGCGGGACATGCTCGTTGGCCGGAATCAATTCGCCGTCGATGGCGAGATTGACGCGCCCGGTGAACCCCCGGGTTATGAGGCCGCCGCGGGTCGTGCCGCGAATCGCCTCGCCGATCAAGGCGTAACGGCCGAAGCTCTCGCGCAGCTCCCCGTCGCGAGTCAGCCGCTTCAATAGTAGTTCGGTTTCCGAGTTGGGCAGTTCTCCGTCGAGAAATGCCGAGACCTGCTCACGAATTTGTTCGCTCATGTGTCCTCAGGCCGACCAAGGCCGCCATCGAATATGGGTCTTAACTTCTTGTCAATCGCCTCTCGCGCGCGAAAGATTCGCGAACGCACGGTACCCACCGGGCAATCCATGGTTTCCGCGATGTCTTCGTAACTTAATCCCTCCAGCTCCCGAAGGACGATTGCCGTTCGCAGGTCCTCCGGCAAATTTTCGATTGCACGGTTCACAGTGTCGCGAATCTCGTCGGTGAGCAGCAAGCCTTCCGGAGTCTCGGACTCGGCCAGCCGGGCGTGCAGATCGTATTGCTCCGGATCCTGAAGGTCGAGATCGTAATCCATGGGCCGGCGTTTCGTGGCAACCAGGGCGTTCTTGGCGGTGTTGATGGCGATTCGATATAGCCAAGTATAGAACGCACTATCGCCGCGAAACGACTGCAAGGCACGGAAGGCCTTGACGAAAGCCTCCTGTGCGATGTCCTCAGCCTCGGTTGCATCGTGCACGTATCGCATGATCAGCTTCAGCACCTTGTGCTGGTATCGCAGGACCAACAAATCGAACGCCGCGCGCTCGCCGCGCTGGACCCTCTCGACCAGTTTGAGGTCACTATCTTCAACACTCATGCGTGATCCCAAACCGGCGAGCTCGCAAGCCAGCCTGTCGCGATAGACCGGCCCGCGGCGGAAAAGTTCGACAATTCCCGTGCCGGACCGGCATTAAACGTGACTTTGCGCACAGGATGGGATTCTACGACTTATCATCGGCCGGCGAGTGCGCCTCGGCCGGCGTGTGCGCCGTAATTCGCTCGATCAGCGCCGCGAACTCGGGCGGCGGCCGTTCGGACCCCAGGCAATAGGCATAGAGAACGGTGTCTTGGGTCTCCAGCAGCCGCCTGAACGCATCCTGTTCCTGGCTCGACGCGCTGCAGAAACACTCATCGACGTAGCGCGCGAGCAAAACATCCAGCTCCTTCATGCCGCGGCGGCACTGCCAGCGCAGTTTCCCGAGTTCCTGCGTCATCAATGGCGGCGGTGCGCCATCAATTGCTTGATTTCGCCGATGGCCTTTGCGGGATTGAGATCCTTCGGGCAGGCCTCGGTGCAATTCATGATGGTATGGCAGCGATACAGGCGGAACGGATCTTCGAGATAATCGAGGCGCTCGCCGGCCGCCTCATCGCGGCTGTCGACGATCCAGCGATAGGCCGCCAGCAGCGCCGCGGGTCCGAGATATCGCTCGCTGTTCCACCAATAGCTGGGGCAGCTGGTGGAACAGCAGGCGCACAGAATGCACGCCGAGGGCCGATCGACCTTTTCCTGATCTTCCTTGGTCTGCAGGCGCTCGACGTCGGGCGGCGGCGGCGTGCGGGTCTGCAGCCAGGGCTTGACCGACGCGTACTGGGCATAGAAGTTCGTGAGGTCGGGGATCAAATCCTTGATGACCGGCATGTGCGGCAAGGGATAGATCCTGATGTCGTGCTTGACGTCGGCGCACGCGCTCACGCAGGCCAGGCCATTCTTGCCGTCGATGTTCATGGCGCACGAGCCGCATATCCCTTCGCGGCACGAGCGCCGGAAGGTCAATGTGGAATCGATCTCATTCTTGATCTTGATCAGGGCATCCAACACCATGGGACCGCAGGCGTCCATGTCGACTTCGTAGCTGTCGAGGCGCGGAGTCTCGTCCAAATCGGGGTCGAAGCGGTAGATCTTGAAAACACGGACGTTCTTGGCGCCCGCCGGTGCCTTGAACAGGCGGCCGTCCTTGCGCACCTTGGAATTGGCGGGAAGCGAAAACTCAGCCATCTACCTTGCTCCTCAATAGGTCCGTGCCTTGGGTGGAATTGGCTCGACCTCGTCGGTCAAGGTATTCATGTGGACCGGGCGATAGTCGAAACGAGTATCGCCCTTGGCGTCCACCCAGCACAGCGTATGCTTCAGCCAATTGTGGTCGTCGCGGTTGGGAAAATCCTCGCGCGCCTGAGCTCCGCGGCTCTCCTTGCGGTTCTCCGCCGAATGCATGGTGGCGACGGCCTGCCCCAACAGATTGTCGAGCTCGAGGGTTTCGATGAGATCGCTGTTCCATACCAGCGATCGATCCGTGACTTGGACCTCCGCAAAGGAGGCAAAGACTTCCGCGAGCTTGCGCCTGCCGTCGCTCAAGGATTCGCCGGTGCGAAATACCGCGGCGTCGCTCTGCATGACCCGCTGCATGTTCAAGCGGATGTCGGCCGTGCGCAGTGAGCCCTTGGCGTGCCGCAATTTATCCAGACGGGCCAGCGCGCTGTCGCCGGCGTCGGGTTTGAATGCGCGGTGCGCCGCATCCGGTTTCACCACCCGCGCACAATGCCGGGCCGCTTCGCGGCCGAATACGACCAGATCGAGCAGCGAGTTGGACCCCAAGCGGTTCGCGCCGTGCACCGATACACAGGCTGCTTCGCCCACCGCCATGAGTCCCGGAACGACCGTGTCGCTGCCACCCTCGCGCGTTATCGCCTCGCCATGCACGTTGCACGGGATACCGCCCATGTTGTAGTGCACCGTGGGAAGTACGGGTATGGGGTCTTTATTGACGTCCACTCCGGCGAATATTCGCGCGGTCTCGGCGATACCCGGCAACCGCTCCTTGATGACCGCGGGACCCAGGTGCTCCAGATGCAGATCAATGTGGTCCTTGAGCGGACCGACGCCGCGTCCCTCGCGAATCTCGACGGTCATCGCGCGGCTCACGACGTCGCGGGACGCGAGGTCCTTGGCGTTCGGCGCATAGCGCTCCATGAATCGCTCGCCGGCGGCATTCGTCAGATATCCACCCTCGCCGCGCGAGCCCTCCGTGATCAAGCAGCCCGCGCCGTAGATGCCCGTGGGATGGAACTGCACGAATTCCATGTCCTGCAGGGGCAAACCTGCGCGCAGCGCCATGCCGCCGCCGTCGCCGGTGCAAGTATGGGCGGAAGTGCATGAGAACCACGCGCGGCCGTAACCGCCGGTCGCCACGATGACCATGTGGGCACGAAAACGATGCAGTGTGCCGTCGGACAGGTCGAGGGCTATCACACCGCGGCACTCACCATTTTCCATAATGAGGTCGAGAGCGAAGTACTCGATGAAGAAACTCGCCTCGTGCTTGAGCGATTGCTGATACAAGGTGTGAAGCATGGCGTGGCCGGTGCGGTCGGCGGCGGCACAGGTGCGCTGTGCAATGCCCTTGCCGAAGTGCGTGGTCATGCCGCCGAACGGCCGCTGATAAATGCGGCCGTCCTCGGTGCGCGAAAACGGCACGCCATAGTGCTCGAGCTCGATGACTGCCGCCGGCGCTTCCTTGCACATGAACTCGATGGCATCCTGGTCGCCCAGCCAGTCCGATCCCTTCACGGTGTCGTACATATGCCATCGCCAATCGTCGGCGCCCATGTTGCCGAGCGCCGCGGAAATGCCGCCCTGGGCCGCGACCGTATGGCTGCGCGTGGGGAATACTTTGGTGAGGCAGGCGGTGGAGAGCCCCGCCTCGGCCAGGCCGAAGGTGGCGCGCAAACCCGCGCCTCCGGCACCGACGACGACCACATCGTAAGTGTGGTCGATCAATTTGTATTCGCTCATTACTTCTAAGATCCGAACGCGATCCGCATGATCGCAAAAATGCCCGCGCCGCCGACCAGCACGTGCGCGAATCGCAGCAACAACAGAGACAGCACCTTCATGCCGGCCGAATGCACGTAGTCCTCGGTCACCTCAGTGGTTCCGAGGTAGGAGTGATACGTCAGCACGGTCACCGACAGCAGGGCTAAAAAGCCGCTCATGGGAAACGACAGCCACGCCCTGACCGTCGCGTAGTCGAGCGCCGGCAGCGACAGCAACGAAAACATGAACCACAGCGTCAACGGGATGAGCGCAACCGCGCTCACCCTTTGCGCCCACCAGTGCCCGGTCCCGTCCTTGGCCGATCCCAATCCCAGCACCCGGCCCAAGGGGCTTTGCAGGCTCATGATCGGTGGCCCGCCCATATCAAGCCCCATACACATAAGGTCAAGGCAAGTGAGCCGGCCACCACGAACCAGCCGCTGACATGCCGCTGCGTGCGCTCGAAGCCGTAGCCCGCATCCCAGAACAGATGGCGCACGCCGTTCAAGAGGTGGTACAGGAAAGCAAAGGTCCAACCGACCAGACCGAAGAGTCCCACCGGACTCGCGAACAGCTTCGCGGCCTGGGCATAGGATTGCTCACCGCCGGCCAACGATACCAGCCAATAGCAAAGCGCCAGGAGACCCAACGACAGAGCAACGCCGGTGAGCCGGTGCACAATCGACAGACTGTTGCCGATCTGCCATTGATAGATGCCCAGATGAGGTGAAGTCGGCCGGGCGCGTGCTGGCATAATCGATCCTAGCGACCAATGAAT
>Ga0210384_10007442_pt1 | contig 11547 bp, 11 predicted proteins | sample IncBWH2MmetaG_FD_160574 | JGI IMG/M metagenome (GOLD analysis project Ga0210384, IMG submission 160574) | Forest soil microbial communities from Barre Woods Harvard Forest LTER site, Petersham, Massachusetts, United States - Inc-BW-H-2-M | ecosystem: Environmental > Terrestrial > Soil >...
CGGATTCCAGAAGGATCAGATCGAATTCTTCAGCGCGACAAATATTAAGGGACTCACGCACATAAGCACTCAGCGCCACATCGGTTTCACGAGTAGCCAAAGATCGCATATAGGCCCTGGGTGAATGAATACTGTTCATCCGGATGCGGTCACCCAACAAAGCTCCGCCTGTTTTTTTCTTTGAAGGATCAACGGAAATAACGGCGATCGTTTTTTCAGGAAAACCCTGCAAAAACCTTCTGACGATTTCATCCGTGACACTGCTTTTACCAGCTCCGCCAGTTCCGGTGATACCGATGACGGATGACCGTTGACCGTTGACCGCTGGCGGTTGGCCGCTTTGCATGCCGGATCCCGCGTTAGCGGGAGAAGGTGGGTTGGCTGTATCTCCATTCTCAGCATGCGTAATCGCCCGGGCGATGCGACGGATTTCCTTGTATTCTCCAAGTGGAAGTTTTCCATTCCAGTTTTTTTCGGCGGACCAGAAAATGCTATCAGCAGATTGAATTGTTTTTTCAGTTTCGCGAATCACTTCGTCAATCATTCCTTCCAAACCCATCTCGCGGCCATCGTCAGGAGAATAAATTCTGCTGATGCCATGATCCTGTAACCATCTTATTTCTTTAGGAAGAATAGTTCCACCTCCACCTCCGAATATTCTGATATGGCCATATCCGCTTTCATCCAGTAGGTCCCTGAGATATTTGAAGAATTCGATATGTCCGCCCTGATAAGAAGTGATCGCCACTGCCTGCACATCTTCTTCGATTGCGGCCTCGGCTATTTCATGTACACTGCGGTTATGACCCAGGTGAATGACTTCAACTCCCTTCGCCTGCAAAATCCGGCGCATGATATTGATAGCAGCATCATGTCCGTCGAAGAGGGAGGTAGCTGTCACAATCCTTAATCGCTGCCTGGGATGATTCATATAAGAAAATGAATCATCAAAATTAGCTTAAAAAACTAATGACTGTTAGTTTTTGCCCGTGGCAACGATATTCGTGTTGTGATAAGAGGGAACTAATTCAATTTCCTTACCATAGATGCAATTGAAGAATCAATCATTGATGAATTCCAAATATTCATATTCATATCTAAAAGGTAACGAATCACCCTTTCCGTACTTCGTTTATGTTTACTTAATTGAATCTTACAGATTGCCAATAAACCTAGTTTTATTGTAGTATCTGCTTTTGATATTTCTTTATTCATTGAATCAAGTTGTGTTCCCATATAATTCACTTCATCCTGATAAAATCCAATACTATCTTTCTTTTTTTCAATTATCGAGTTAATTAATTGTCCTTGAACCCTGGCAAATTCTCTCATGTAGATTGTATCATCTATTATTAGCTGATGTTTTCTATCTATGGAATCAATTCTTATTACCCTGAATGAATCTAAAACAACGGTAGAATCATTTCTTTTTAAACGTGATAGGAAGATTGTTTTTAATTGATCTGAAAGACTGGGAGACTTTGATTCACAGGAAAATAGCAGAACGTAAAACAGAATAGAAAGCGTTAAGACCCTATTCATATAAATTATTTTCTCTACTTTACCGATTATTGAGTTTCATTAAGCCACCAAATTTTTTCTGATTTAAATTCTCTTGAATTTTTATTTAAATGAGGTCGATTACCTGTTGCCCCGGTAATTTTTGTTCCATCAATATTAAGCACACCCTCATCGATAGGCATTGTCAATTCATATTCAAAATATTTTTCCTGCTGCTGAGTAAGTTTAGATATTTCATACCTATTTAGCATTTTTACATCAGTGAAATCTATTTTATCAACAGGCTTCCCACTTATTGGATACTTTATAATAATTTCGCCTTCGTGTAATTGGTCTATTTGTATTTCTGATTCTATTTTCTTCCACATAAGATATTAGTTTACTTTTCCTTTTTAGGTTTTTTTATCGTTGCATACCTCTTTTACTGTTATCAGATTCTCTGTTCCGGGCTTGTTGGGCATATCCTGTTATTTTCAATATCAAATCTACCTCAATTTCTATCGAAAATAGCCTCTATTTATCTCTTAAATGCTTTTCAATCGCATTCTTCAGGAATCTGTCTATCTCTTTTACCCACGACGATACATTAATTGAAATTCTACTCCTGGTTTCAACGATCCCAATTATTGTTGTTTTTAAATAAAAGGACGAGTATATCAATTTATTAATTTGATTATATTATCTCAGGGGGCAAAGAAGATTCATGTGAATGAATGATTTTCCATGATCCATCTATTTTCTTAAATATATATGTCACCGTGTAGTTCTGCATTTTCCAGTTATCGCCATTCTTAAAATAAGCGTCAATATTCCCTGACCAGCATAGCAAAACGGTATTGTCATCCAGGATATGAAATTTTTCAGCGACAGTAGTGAGCTTTTGTTCCTTTAGGGTACCATAATACTCCTTGCCGATTTTTTTAAACTCATTATAATTTCTAATTATACCATCGCCGCTTACCGCAAGAAATTCCGGAAGGTCTGCATAACAGCCAATAAACAAATCCAATTGAGCGGTTTCAGAATAGTGGGTTAAATTTCTTGCAAATAATCTCACTTCATTCAAAATCTGGGTTTCATCAAAACTCATGATTATAAATTTTAATTAGGAAGAGAAATAACCAACAGTTCATGCAATGATAATTCACCAGCTCTTCTGAATCACATAGGTTCCTGCGTAAGTATCATGCAATGAACGTCTCTGATCATTCGAGAAAAATGTAATACAATCAACAATAGCAAAAACAGAGACGATTCCATTAACCCATGGAATAGCGGGATTGGAAGAACTGACATAGCCCTCAAACGCCCGGAGGCCCGATATGGATGCAAATTCAGGAGAAAAATAATTCTTAGCCGTCATGATGGCAATGAGGATCGATGGCAGATAATAAAAACTGACTCTCTTTAATTCTTCGTTTAAAGTCAGTTTCCCAAAATTATAGCCCACTACTTCTAATCTGGCAGCCATTTTACCGAAAGTCGCTCCGTACTTGTATTCCATAATTGGTTTATAGGATATGGAAATGAGGGTTGTTAATATAAAAATGCCGGGAATTTTCCAGCTGGATAAATTTAAATATGTTAACGGAATTGTAATTGCACCAATAATGATCGTATCTAAAAGCAAGGCACCCAGCCTGGGCCAGAAGGTTGCAAATTTTATTTCTGCTTCAGGAAAAAGAGGCTCTTCGTCGGTCAGCATTTCACTCATATGGGTGGGTTAAGTGTATTAACAGCGTAATATTCGTAGGCGACCAAGTCCATACGAAGTCCATCAAACAATGGACTTCGTATGGACTTAATACGGCTCAGGTAGCCTTCTGTCCGGAATAATTTACAGATTAGATTGATCCCAAGCCTCCAAATGCCGCATATCCAGTCAATATTCGGAAAAATGGTTTATCTCCTTTCCTGATGGTCGTCATGGCGACTTAAATTACCGAAATTATCCGGTTTCTGAAAGCAAGCAGCGGGAATCCTGATTGAAAAGCTTCTCTGACTGTGAACAACAAAACAAAAGTACATCCCCAAAATGCCTTTTGTTAGAAAATGTGGATGGAGGATGAACAATCTTGTGAATGCGTAAGCCAAAAAGCGGGACGAGACAAAACAAAACGAAGGACGAAATAATGAGTCTGAAGGGCAGGCCGTAAAGATTTTTCAGTAAAAGACACCTCCCGAAAGAATCTGATTTGTTCGGATTGCCTTCGGGATGGGTTCGGGTTGCCTATCCGAAATCCGGGTAGCCAAAGCGAAGGAATCCTATTGCCATTTCGAAAGATATCTCTCATTGGCTGGTTCCAGTATAAAGCGCAGTCGGGGTGGTTGAGGGAAGGGTGCCGTTAAGGGCTTATGATCTTAGAATCAAGGAGTAAATGATCAATTCGGGTTTGACGAACCTAGTAAGTTGGGGCAAATGGCATTTACAGGGCGCTCATGGACTTAATTTTGTATAGTTTACTTTAGCTGAACGGGAACCTTCTCATGCTGTTCATTATTAACGATATACCAGTATGCATATAGACTCAGAAGTCCATTTCTGGAAATATGGGAAATCCCTGCTGAATCCTTTCATCCGGAATAATAAATTATTGCAGCAGGATTATCTGCCGGAACATTTAATCCAGAGTCTGAACAGGAATAAAATAGATGCCTGTATTGCAGTTGTTGCCGATCAAGAGGAGGTTGAAACCCGATTCCTTTCTGAACTTGCTATTACACATCCGATGATTTCAGGAGTGGTTGGATGGCTTGATCTGTATGATCCCAAGGCTGTGGAAAAGATCAGGGAATTTCAGCTGTACAATCATATCCGGGGTTACCAGTTTGAAATAAACAAGGAAATATTTCCATCACATGATGTAATGGAAATTCTCGTAGAGAATCAATACCGCCTGGATATTTCAATGGGTAATGAAATTGATCTGGAAAGTGTAATAAAATGGATGAATGACTGGCCTGACCAGCATTTTATTTTGAGGGATTGTGCAAATCCTGATGCGAAAAAAGCACCCACGAAAATTTGGGCATCAAATATCCGCGAACTTGCTAAAATTCAAAATCTTTCCTGTAAGCTGTCGGGCTTATTTACAAAAGGCAATTTGAAATCATGGAAGCCGGTAGATTTTTATCCCTTCCTTGAAATTCTTTTTGAATCATTTGGATCCGAAAGACTTCTTTATGCAAGTGAATGGCCTTTTCTCCTGTTAGCAGGTATTTATGTTCAGTGGAAGAGCCTGTTGGAAAAATATTTGGAGAGATACAGTGCAGAAGACCAGGAAAAAATATTTGGAGAAAATGCGGTACGGATCTACCGGCTCTGAAAAATAATTAACTTGGACAGATGAAGACAAGATTGCTCGTCCTGCCGATACTGTTTATATGTACATTATTTCAAAAAACTTCAGCACAGAAATCCCCGGTTATTGATCCATGGAATATAAGCACAACTGCGCCTGACCCTTCCAACTATTATGGCGTTACTGTTGCCAATGGAATGATCGGTATCGTTTCTTCACCGAAACCCTTCCAGGTTAAAGATGTGGTGCTCGCGGGTGCATACGATTTATACGGCCGTGGGCGCGTAAGTAACTTTCTGAAAAGTTTCAACCTGCTCAATATGCATTTCAGCGTGGATGGGACGGATCTTTCTTCAAAAAATATTTCTTCTATGAAACAAACGCTGAATATGCAGCGTGCCAGTTTCAGCACTTCTTTCAATTACCTGGATAAGGCATTCATCACGTATACATATTATGCGCTTCGCCAGCTCCCCTTTACTGTTTTGATGGACATCACAGTTCAGGCGAAAAAAGATATTGAGATTGAGCCAGCCAGTGTGTTGGAAGCGCCGGATGCGCTACGTGATGTACAAAATTATTATAATGAAATTGACCGGCCACATGTCGTGATATCATTGCTCACATCCACAGCGAAAAGTCCGACGGGCAAATTACTTATGGTCGCTTCCAATACATTTTTATTTACTGAACCACATGGACAGGAACCCCGCCTTATTCACGAGATGTGGGACAACAATATGCACCTGCTGAAATTCAAGCGCAAAATCAAAGCGGGCGAAACGTACAGGTTTTCCATTGCAGGTTCTTCCATCACTTCTGCCCATGATGAAGATCCTTTGAATGAAGCCGAGCGTCTTACAATTTTCGCCAAGCTTCAGGGAACGGACCGCCTCATTTCTTTTCATGAAAAAGCATGGAGCGATATCTGGAAAACGGATATTCAGATCAGTGGCGACGAACAATCGCAGCAGGACATACACAGTATGTTATATCATCTGTATTCATTTACCAGGGAAGGGACTTCTTACAGTCTTTCTCCGATGGGATTGAGCGGACTGGGATATAACGGACATGTTTTCTGGGATGCTGATCTGTGGATGTTTCCTGCCCTGCTTGTCCTGCATCCCGAAATGGCAAAATCCATGATTGAATACCGTTATGAACGCCTGGATGCCGCGAAGAAAAATGCGTTTTCACATGGTTATAAAGGGGCTATGTTTCCCTGGGAAAGTGCGGCCAGTGGAGTGGAAGAAACACCCGTTTGGGCTTTGAGTGGACCTTTTGAACACCATATTACAGCCTGTGTAGGACTGGCTGCGTGGAATTATTACTGCGTTACGCAGGATAAGGACTGGCTCCGGGAAAAGGGATGGCCCATTATTTCGGCGACAGCAGATTTCTGGACCTCCAGGGTAGAAAGAAATGGTCCCGGTCATTATGATATCAATAATGTGGTGGCAGCTGATGAGTGGGCTGAAAATGTTGACAATAACGCTTTTACCAATGGAGCAGCAAAAGTATTACTTCAGCATGCTACTGAAGCGGCCGAAATTCTCGGGATCAAAGCAGATCCGGACTGGGTACAGGTTTCTGAAAATATTCCAATCCTTCAAATGAATGGAGTAACCTGGGAGTACGCTCAGTATAAAGGAGAAGGAATAAAACAGGCAGATGTAAACCTGCTGGCTTACCCGTTAAAACTTATTACCGATCAGTCTCAGATAAAAAAAGACCTGGTCTACTACCAGTCTCGCGTTCCAAACCAGGGAACACCGGCAATGACCCAGGCCGTTTTTGCATTATTATATGCGCGTCTGGGTCAGGGGGATACTGCTTTCCATTTTTTTAAAGACGCTTATATTCCAAATCTCAACCCGCCATTCAGGGTGATAGCGGAAACCAAAGGAGGGACAAATCCTTATTTTGCTACTGGGGCCGGTGGTATATTACAGGCTATGATTATGGGTTTTGGCGGATTGGATATCAGGTCTACCGGTATTGTGCAGGTCCCTTCCAGTCTTCCGTCCGGATGGAAAAAGCTTACCATCACAGGTATTGGCCCGGATAAGAAAAATTACAGCGTTCAATAAAAATTAGTAATTTGCCCCTAACTGTGAAGAGAATTGCTGCCATACTTCTGTTGGGTTTACTTCTTTTTAACTGGGTGGGATACCAGTTGTATACTGCTATTTTACAGGATCGGGCGGATAAAACACTGATTGCAGACCTGGATGAGAATAAGTATTCAGACGCTGATCTTATTTCAATTAAAGTGCCGGCCATGCATCTTTCTTCCTATGTGAATTCAAAAGAATTTCAAAGGGTAGACGGAAAAATAGAAATTGAAGGAATTCAATATAATTACGTAAAACTCAGGTTTATTGATGGGAACCTTGAACTTCTATGCATTCCGAATAAATCATCCAACCGTATTCAGACTGCCAGGGATGATTTTTTTAAACTGGTAAATGATTTACAGCATCCGGGCCAGTCAAAAAAATCTGAACAACATAATACTTCTTACAAAAGTTTTCAGGCAGGATTCTATACAGGAATGCAGGTTTTTGTCGTTCCGGATCTGACCCTCGTCAGCCAGAAGGCATCTGATCATTACCAGCTTCTGATTCCAACTGTATACCTCACACGCGCCGGTCAGCCTCCAGACCAGATTTAAAGCTTCAATACAAAACAAATTTATTCTGCGTTCCGCGGGATAAAGATTCCATTTTTTACCTGTACATTTTTTTTAATATTCTATAGTTGCTGTTGCGCTATTCGCAAAAGTTAAATCCTAAAATCAGTGTGCAATTTGAATATTGTTGAAATGAAAAAAGATTAATCCCTTAGTGGATTAGTACAAGTTTTCTGTATTTCATTTTCATCAGACTGTTTAATGAAAATGAAACAGTGATAAACCGGTCGACCAGTTTATCCAAACTTAATATGAAAAAAATTAAACCATCATAGATCCGTCCAGTATCATTAATCATTAACCTATTCTATTTTTCTAAAACAAAACTTAACAAACGCGAAATGAAAAAGATAACAATATTCCATCTGGTGACAGCCCTGGCGTTCAGTCTGGTTGCCATAGTTGCGAAGGCTCAGACCGTTGACGATGCAATCATGATGAGCAAGAAGCAATGGTGTAATGGTCTTACCTATATGCATTCCAGCTGGAATGAATACTGGGAGGGAACGACTAAGAGAGATAATAAAAACCTTGGAACAGTAACTACCCAATCCGTAATGTATATGAGTTCCTATGGTATTACAGACAGGCTGAATGTGCTTGTAAATGTTCCCTATGTGTGGACAAATGCTTCAGCCGGCACGCTTCATGGAATGAAAGGTTTCCAGGATATTGACTTGGATCTTAAATATGAAATTTATAAAACCAAAATCGGAAAGGGAGAATTATCATTGATCGGCCTTATGGGATTCAGTACGCCTCTTTCGAATTATGAAAATGATTTCCTGCCTATGTCTATCGGGCTCGGCAGCACCAATCTTTCTGGACGACTCACTGCTGACTATCAAAACGGACTTTTCTTCACAACACTTTCCAGCGCTTATGTTTACAGAAGCAATGTTACGATCGACAGAACTTCATATTATACCGATCAGATCCATTACACCAATGAAGTGGATATGCCCAACCAGTTGAACAGTAACCTGTTTGTCGGAATACGGAATTCAAATCTGACAGTTCAGGCCCAGCTGATAAATATGTACACATTTGGAGGTTTTGATATCCGAAAAAATGATATGCCATTTGTAAGTAATCAGATGAATATGACTTCGCTGGGTGCGCATGTAAAATATTTCCTTCCTTTTATACCCAACCTGGAAGTCGTTGCCAGTGCGGATTTTGTGATTGCAGGCAGAAATGTAGGTCAGGCACAAACCTACATGGGTGGCTTTTTTTATATACTCAGTTTGTAAACCGATAAAATTAATGTAATGAAAAAAATATTCTTTTATTCTTTGGGGCTGATCGGTTTGATACTGGCAACAGGCTGTCAGAAAGATGTCATAAACCGCACTTCGAATCTGCCTGCACTGGATGCAGCCAGTACTGATCTGACTGCCGGTACATGGAGAACAGTATTATTATCAAGGCCGGATAGTTTTGTTGTAGCCGCACCTGTTGCGACCAATTCACCTCTTTACCTGTCAGACCTGATCGAAATTAAGTCACTGCAAAAAAATCTTACCGGCGACCAGGCAAATAAAATCAAATACTGGGCTGCGGGTGGTGTATTGAGATGGAATGAAATTATGCGTGGACTGGTTGCCAAATACAACCTGCCTCCTGAAGCAAATTCAGATACGAGCTATCCAATTCCGAGTTCGGCAAATCCACTGGCATATCCGCTTTTCCCATTCTCAAATCCGCCATATGCAGCGAGGGCTTACGGATACATTTCAGCTGCACAATATGATGCATTGGTTGCATGCTGGTTTTATAAAACAAAATATAATCGCGCAGCGCCATATAAAGTGGATTCATCTGTTTCTGCTTTATATATCAACAAGACGGATTTACCATCTTATCCGTCTGAAGCCGCCGTGCTGGCTGGTGTAACTGCAGAAATGATGAAACTTTTGTTCCCGGATGAAATTGCCAATATACAAGCAAAACTGGTTGAAGCGGAACAGGCTACCATTATGAGCGGCGCAGCAACCCGGGCAGATATTACTGCAGGAGAAGCGTTGGGCAGGCAGGTTGCAGAACTCTTTATAACACGCGCAAGGGGTGACAATGCCGGTAAAGCTGTTGGAACACCAACTGACTGGTCAAATTTTGTAACTATAACTACCAACCAGGGACTAACTCCCTGGTATAGCCTGGAAACACCCAAACGACCTCCGATGTTGCCGTTATTTTATAAAGTAAAACCATTTTTATTCGACTCTGCAACCGTTGTGAGTTTGCGTCCCGCCCCGCCACCAGCTGTCGGATCAGACGAGATGAATAAGGACGTGGCAGAAGTAAAAAATTATATTAATAATCCTACGCGGGATAATATACGTATCGTGCAATATTGGGCAGACGGGGTTGGCACATATACACCACCAGGACATTGGGATGCAATTGCGGCCGAAGATTTTGCAACTCAGAATTACAGTGAAGTGCGTTTTGCCAGAAATATGGCATTATTGAATATGACGATGATGGATGCTGCTATCGTATGTTGGGATATCAAATATCACTTTTTCAATCCAAGACCAACGCAGTTGGATCCTTCCATAAAGACATTAACCGGCATTCCAAATTTTCCTGCCTATGTATCCGGGCATAGCACATTTAGCGGTGCAGCCGCTACCATACTTGGATTCCTGGTGCCCGCCAATGCGGCTAAATACGCTGCGATGGCACAGGAAGCAGGTTTGAGCCGCCTCGTGGGTGGTATTCATTACAGAACGGATTGTGAAACAGGACTAACGGTTGGAAATAATGTTGGAAACTATGCCATTCTGCGTGCACAGAATGACGGGGCCAATTAAATTTTTATTATAAAGGTTTAAGCGATTAAGACCCTTCGATTCTTCGCGGGGTCTTTATTAAAATCACGAAGTATAAAATGCAGACTTTAACCAATAATCAAAAAATACATTACACGCTGCGGATCGCAGCTGCCATGTGCTTCATTGGTCATGGTGCTTTTGGCATTATAACCAAAGCTATCTGGTGCAACTATTTTGCGCTTTTGGGAATTGACAAAATAAATGCTTATCGTTTAATGCCGTTATTAGGATCTGTGGACATAATACTGGGTGTCATTCTCTTATTCAAACCCATCCGGGCCATTGCAGTTTGGCTGGTATGCTGGGGAATTATGACGGCTTTATGCCGCCCGCTTTCAGGGGAACCTTTTGCAGAATTCATCGAAAGGGCTGGAAATTTTGGAGCGCCGCTTTGTCTTTTATTTTTGGCTGGTGGATTTAAATTGAATTTCCCCTGGCTTTTTTCCAGTATAGATCCGAATGTACCGGTGGACGAAAAATCAGTGGCGAGAGTAAAAACAACACTCAGGATAATCGTATTTCTTTTGTTGACAGGTCACGGCTGGTTGAACCTGATCCAAAAATCCGGAATAATCAGTCAATATTCTTCCCTCGGATTTACCAATCCGGTAAATGTTTCTGTGCTCGCAGGAATATTTGAAATCATGGCTGCCATTGCAGTTCTCGTTAGGCCTGTCAGGCCCCTGATTGTTGTTTTTTTTATTTGGAAGATGGGCACCGAATTATTCTATCCTCATTTTGAAATCTTTGAATGGGTTGAGCGCGGCGGAAGTTATGGTACACTACTGGCGCTTTGGCTTTGCATTGATCCTTTGCGTAAAACGAAGGAAAGTTTTGTGAAAGAACAACGACTGTCCGTAGACGGTTGATGGTTGACGGATGACCGTTGACTGATGGCCGGAAGACGCTTTAAGCTTTAAGCTCAGATACCGTATCTTTAAAACCAAATTACCCCCGATGAAGCCCTTATCTTTCCTGACGTTAATACTCCTGAGTATTTGCGCAAAGGCTCAGTATCTGCAACCAGCAACCCCGGATAAAATATATGGTGATCTGTTTATTGATGTCCAGATGCAAAAAGTATTTCCCGATGGAAAAACTTTTGTTGACTGTATCCCAAAAAGAAAACCGGCAGATATCATGTATGATTATGGAATACAGAAAGGCCCAAATTTCAACTTGAAAAAAT
>Ga0210384_10007444_pt1 | contig 11546 bp, 10 predicted proteins | sample IncBWH2MmetaG_FD_160574 | JGI IMG/M metagenome (GOLD analysis project Ga0210384, IMG submission 160574) | Forest soil microbial communities from Barre Woods Harvard Forest LTER site, Petersham, Massachusetts, United States - Inc-BW-H-2-M | ecosystem: Environmental > Terrestrial > Soil >...
TTTCCTGCGCGACTACCCGGCGGCGGCCGGCGAACTGGAGCGGGCTTTGACTCTAAATCCCGCCTACACGCCCGCGCTCTTGAACTTGGCCAATCTGTACGAGGATTTCGGCAAGAGGCCGGAAGCGAGTTCGCTGTATTCGCGCATTCTGGTCATCGAGCCGCATGCCTTCGAGGCGCTGGCGCGCTTCGCGAACGTTCAGCCGGTGGGGAGCGTCGATGGCGCTTTGATCAACCGCCTGCGAGATGCGCTCGAGATCGCGTCCTCGATGAGCGATCGCGCCAGCTTGGGATTTGCGCTCGGCCGGCTGCTTGACGCGGCCGGCGAGTACCGCGAGGCATTTGCGGTCTATACAGCGGCCAATCAGGCCAGCCTCGCCAGTGCCGGACCCCAGGTCGTTCCCTACGATCGCGCACGACAGCAGGAGTTTGTCGACTGGGTGATCGGCAGCGATTCGCGGCGTACGACAGCCCATACGGCCGAGATTCCCCCACGACCCATATTCATCGTCGGCATGTTTCGTTCAGGATCGACGCTCGCCGAGCAATTGCTCGCGGGCATGCCGGGAGTTGCCGCCGGCGGCGAGATGGACTTCCTGCCGCGGCTGGTCAACAGCGAATTCGTGCCGTTTTTTGCAACGCTGGAAACGGTGTCCGCCGAGCGTCTGGACGGGATGGCGGCGCGCTACCGCGCCGAGCTCATGCGCGTGTCGGCGAACGCCGCCTACGTCACCGACAAGCGCCCCGATAATTTTTTGTACCTGGGTCTCATCAAGCGTCTGTTTCCGGATGCCAAGATCGTGCATACGACGCGCAATCCCTTGGACAATTGCCTGTCCATATTCTTCCTGCATCTCGAGCAGCAGATGAGCTATGCCTTGAATCTCATGGACATCGGCCATTACTACGGCGAGTATCGGCGCTTGATGGCGCATTGGAAGACTGAGTTTTCAGGCGATATCTTCGATTTCGACTACGACGCCTTGATCAGGGAGCCGCAAGTGCAAATGCAACGGCTGTGCGCCTTTCTCGGCCTTGAATGGGCGGGACAGGTCCCGCTGGTTGCGGCGCGCAGCGCAGCGATCAGGACGGCCAGCACCTGGCAGGTGCGCGAGCCGCTGTACAGCACCTCCTCGGGGCGAGCGAGGCACTACGCCGATGAACTCGAAGAATTGCGCGGCTACCTGGATGGTCATGCATGAGTGCGGCGCCGCCGATCGTGTTGCCCCTATTTGCGACGCCCTTTGGCTTGGTGACGGTGCCGAACGCGGAGGCCCTCAATCCCCAGCTCGTCGCTCTCTTCAGGCAACGCACACCCCGGGACCGCGCGCCGCACGCGAATACCAAGGTATACCGCAGCCAGGATGATCTGTTCGACTGGCCGGAGCAGGCAGCCCGCGCGCTCGCCACCGAGATTTTCCGCGGCGTGTGTTCTGTCGTCGAGACGCTGAATGCATTCGAGCCCGGCCAGCTGCGCTCCTTCAGTCTCGAGGCGCGCGGCTGGTTCACGATCGTGGAGCAAAACGGATCCCTGCCCGCCGCAACCTACCCGCTCACTGCGTGGTGCGCGATGTACTGCGTTGCCGCGCCCGAGCCTTCCGCGGCTCGCCAGGACAGCGGCGTATTGCGGTTGTACGAATCGCGGCTCGGAACCATGTTTCAAGACGCGACGAATTCCGTCATGCGCGTCCCGTTCACACCGGGTCACTATGCCTGGCGGCCGGTCCCGGGGCAGCTCGCGGTATTCCCGGCGTCCCTCTCGCACGAGATCGCGTTGCTGCGGTCCGCAGGCAAGTTGATTCTGGTCACCGCCCGGGTGCGCTTCGTCGCCCCAGGGCAGCAAGGCGTTGGGCGATGGTAACCCCGGCTGTCAAGCTCAAATCGCTGTTCGCCGTGCCGTTCGGCGAGACGCGTCTTGTTCCCTGCGAGCGCCTGAACCAGGAACTCGAATCGCTGTTCCTGCAGCGCGAGAGCGCCGAGTACAGGAATCCCACGCCCAGCCACATCGCCCAAGAGGAAACGTTCGAAAGCCGGTTCAATCTGTTCCGGTGGCCTGAAGCCTGCGTCCAGGAGCTGCGCAGCTTCATGCTGAACGCCGTGGCGCAGATGGCGATCGAGACCACGTCGCTCAAGGGCGAAGATATCGCGAAGCTCAAGTTTCAAAACCATACGTGGTTCCATATCTCGCGGTATGCCGGATCCTTCGTGGCGCACAATCACCCGATGGCTTCGTGGTCCGGTGTGTACTGCGTGCGCGCCGGTGAGAGCGTTTCGCAGCATCCCGACAGCGGTGTGCTGCGATTCCTCGATGTCAGGCAGGGCGCCAATGCCTATCTGGATCCCGCCAATGCAACGTTGCAGCGCGCCTATGCGCTCGCGCCGCTGGAATTGAAACTCGAAGCGGGACAGCTGGTGATCTTTCCGTCCTATGTGTTTCACGAGGTGACGCCGTTCTACGGCAGCGACACCCGCATCACGGTCGCCACCAACTGCTGGTTCGCCTAGAGGATTTGCCCATGAACAGTTCGCCGGCTGCGCCGAGCAGCCTCCTCATCAATGTCGCCCGCCAAGCCATGATCGCCAATGGCTTGCTGCCGGATTTTGGCGCGGCGGCCCTGCAGCAGCTGGCCGCAGTCACTCAACCGGCGAGCGATTCGAGTCCGGATATCCGCGATTTACGCCATCTTTTGTGGGCCTCGATCGACAACGACAACTCGCGCGATCTGGATCAGCTCACCGTGGCCGATCCACTGACCGGCGGTGCGGTCAGGATCTTGGTGGCGATCGCAGACGTGGACGCCGTCGTGAAGCCCGATTCGCCCATCGATGGCCATGCGCGCGCCAATACGACGTCCGTCTATACGGCGGCGGCGATTTTTTCGATGCTGCCCGAAAGGCTCTCGACGGACCTCACGTCGCTGGGCGAGGGTGCGGAGCGCCTCGCCCTCATCATCGACATGACGATCAACGCCGCGGGCGCGATCGTGCAGTCGGATATGTATCGCGCCCGGGTCCTGAATCGCGCCAAGCTGGCTTACAACTCGGTCGGCGCCTGGCTTACGGGCGCTGTGGCCGCGCCGGCGGGCGTCGCGGCGGTGACCGGAATGGATCAGCAGCTGCGCACCCAGGATGAGGTGGCGCAGTCATTGCGCGCGGTCCGCCGCGCGCGCGGCGCACTCGATTTGGAGACCATCGAAGCACAGCCGGTGTTCAGCGCCGGCGTACTCAGCGACCTTCGGCCCGATGAGACCAACCGAGCCAAGCAATTGATCGAGGAATTCATGGTCGCCGCCAACGGCGTGACCGCCGAATATCTCGCCGCGAAAGGATTTAGCGCGCTGCGCCGGGTGTTGCGCCAGCCGCAGCGGTGGGACCGCATTGTCGCACTGGCGGCCGCGTTGGGAGAGCCGCTACCCGCCGAACCCAGTGCGCCCGCGCTGAATGCATTTCTCGCGAAGCGCCGCCAGCTCGCGCCGACACTCTATCCCGACCTGTCGCTGTCGATCGTCAAGCTCTTGGGCTCGGGGGAATACGTGCTGAACAAGCCCGGACAAGCGATCGAAGGACACTTCGGCCTGGCGGTTGTCGACTACACGCATTCCACGGCGCCCAACCGCCGCTTTCCCGACCTCATTACCCAGCGTGTGTTGAAAGCAGCCCTGACTCGCCAGGTCTCGCCGTACGCGGATGCGGACCTCGAAGCATTGGCGGCGCACTGCACCGTGCAGGAGCACAACGCGGCGAAGGTGGAACGCGCGGTCAACAAATCGGCGGCGGCGTCGCTGCTGGCCTCGCGCATTGGCGCGAAGTTTGACGCCATTGTGACCGGCGCCTCGGATAAGGGTACCTGGGTGCGCATCTCCGCGCCCACCACCGAAGGCAAGGTCGTCAAGGGTTTCGAAGGCATGGATGTGGGAGATCGCGTGCGCGTGATGCTCCTGCACACCGATATTGCGCGCGGTTTCATCGACTTTGCGAGGACCAACTAATCCATGAAAAACGCTGCTCCCGACGAGTCCAGTCTCGCCTATCTGGATCCTGAGTTTCTCGCGAGCGATGATGCGCGGCCGCTGCGAATCATCGCGGAGTACCTGAATCCGTTGCGGCGGCTGCGGCTGCAGCGCATCCGCGACACCATCGTGTTCTTCGGATCCGCGCGTCTGACGGAGACGGGGCCGCTCGGCCGCTTCTACGCCGAGGCGCGCGAACTCGCGCGGCTGGTCACGGCGTGGTCACAGACCTTGCCCTCGAGCGCGCACCGCTTCGTCATCTGCTCCGGCGGCGGGGGCGGGATCATGGAAGCGGCGAACCGCGGGGCACGGGATGCCGGCGGCCGCACCATGGGCCTCAACATCAGCCTGCCCCACGAACAAGAAGCCAACGCCTTCGTGACTCCTGAGCTGCTCTTTAAATTCCGCTACTTCTTCATGCGCAAGCTTTGGTTTGCGCACCTCGCGCGGGCCATGGTGGTCTTCCCGGGCGGCTTCGGCACGTTGGACGAACTCATGGAGGTTCTGACCTTGGCGCAAACGCGGAAGCTCGCGCGCAGGGTGCCGGTCATTTTGTACGGATCGGGCTATTGGCGCGAGATCATCAATTTCGATGCCCTGGTTCGGCATGGAATGATCAGCGGCGAGGATCTCAAGCTGTTTGCCTTTGCCGACGATCCGGGCTGCGCGTTCAAGTTGCTGCAGACCGCGATCGAGATGGATGCGGAGGAGAAAACCCCCGCATTCGCGGCGTCCCGCTGTCGGGAATCGCCCTAGGCGCCCGCGCGGCAATGGGCCATGAATTTGCGCAAGGGATCGGACAACACCTTGCGCTCATGATGAATCATCAAAAACCTTCGCGTCAGACGGGGCAGGGCTGTGGCGAGCACGCTCAAGCGTTTGGCGGCCACCAGATCGCGCACGACCGAGCGCGACAAGCAGCTAACCCCCAGGCCTTCGGCCACGGCATTCTTGATCGCCTCGGAACTGCCGAGCGTCATCGACGCGGGAATGTCGAGAAGATGCGGCAGCAGCGCCTGCTCCACGGTTTCGCGGGTGCCCGATCCGGCTTCGCGCAGCAGCCACTGTGCCGCGGCGAGCTGTCTGACCTTGAGCCTGCGCTGTTTCGCCGCCTTGGCGAGCGGATGCGCGGGGGAGGCCACAATGACGAGTTCATCCTCGAGCCAGGGCACCACGACGATATCCTTCGAGTGACTGGGCCCCTCGATGAATCCGAGGTCGGTATCGAAGTCGCGCACGGCGTTGACCACATCCAGCGTGTTGCCGATCTGCAGCTCGAGCCGTGCGGCGGGAACTGTTTCCCTGAACCGCGCGAACAGCGCGGGCAGAATGTAATTGCCAATCGTCGTGCTGGCAAAGATGCGCAGCTCGACGGCGCGCGCCCGGGTATTCGCTAGAAAAGCCGCCTCGAGGTTTTGTGCGCCATCCAGCACCGCGAGCGCCATCGGCAGCAGCGCCCGGCCATTGTCGTTCAGCAGAAGCCGCTTCCCCACGCGGTCAAAAAGCCGCGCACCCAGGGCGCGTTCCAACTCCTTGAGGGCCGCACTCGCCGCGGACTGCGACAGGGGAACCGCCAACGCGGCGGCGGTGGTGCTGCCGGTCAAGGCGATGGCGCGAAAGATCTGCAGTTGACGAAGGCTCAGGTGCATCGGCTGTTCAATCGATTAAGTAACTTGATTATAGACAAATAATCCATTTTACGAATAGATATATCACGCGCATAGTTCCACTTGCGCGATGACGCGTGGAGTGGTGAACATGCAAGCAGCGACGAATTCTTTGGGGGCGCCGGCCCGGACCCTCGTGCAGCGATGGAGCGGTTTACTGCCGGGCATTGCGCTCACCGGCGCCATCGCGATACTGGCGAACGAGGTGTCGAAAAGCGCCTGGATGCAGGCTCATGGAATCAGTGCCCTGACGCTGGCCATTGTGATCGGCATGATCGCCGGCAACACCCTTTATCCGCGAATCGCCGGAGTCAGCGCCCGCGGCGTGACCTTCTCCAAGCAAACCTTGCTGCGCGCGGGCATCGTTTTGTACGGCCTGCGCCTGACCTTTCAGGACATCGGCCGCGTGGGCGTGGTCGGCGTGATGGTCGATGCCATCGTGCTGAGCAGCACTTTCGCCTTGTCGTGGTGGGCCGGCACGCGGCTGTTCGGCCTGAATCGCCGCACGGCGATGCTCATCGGCGCCGGAAGCTCGATATGCGGCGCGGCGGCGGTGATGGCGACGGAACCGGTGGTACGCGGCCGCGCCGAGGAAGTCTCCATCGCGGTCGCAACGGTCGTTGCCTTCGGCACGCTCGCCATTTTCATCTATCCAGCCCTATACCATCTGAACGATCGCCTTCATTGGGTATCGATCACGCCCTTTGCCTACGGCATCTTCACCGGCTCGACCGTTCACGAGGTGGCCCAGGTGGTCGCTGCCGGCAAGGCGGTCGCCGAATCGACGGCGAACACGGCCGTGATTACCAAGCTCGTGCGCGTCATGATGCTGGCGCCCTTCTTGGTGCTGCTGTCGGCCTATCTGTCGCGCAATTCCGAGCGAGGCGCGACGGAAGACGCGGCGCCTGCGATCAAGCCGCATCCCTGGCGCGGCGTCATTCCTTGGTTTGCCCTGGGGTTCATCGCAGTCGCGGGATTCAACTCCCTGGCGTTGCTGCCGCGCGCCGTGGTCAGCACGGCGATCGATGTGGACACGTTGATCCTGGCAACCGCCATGGCGGCGCTCGGCGTGAGCACTCAGGTCTTGGCGATATGCGAGGCCGGCGTCAAGCCGCTGGCGCTGGCGGCGCTGTTGTTCGGTTGGCTGATTTTCGGCGGATTTGCGATCAACATCGGGATATCGGCATTGTTCGCATGACCACGGTCCCCGCATGGCATGTGCACGACGCAAGCCGACACGATCAACGCCGACCTGTTGGCATTCATCAAGGGATAGCATGGCGGCCTGCCGCTGCAAGGCGCCACAGGCGATGCCTGTGGCGCCGATACCGGGGCGGAATACTCGAATAGGCTCCTAATGCTTCTGGTTGTAAATGCGGCGGCTGTTCTTATTCTCTGATTTGTTCAAGCGCCGTTGCTCGCCCTTGGTCAAATGGCCGTTGTGCTTGGCCTCATCGACACTTTCGCGTTTCGCGATGTTGGCATCGTGCGCCTCGTCGCGCGCGGCCTGCTTGCCGGTCAAGGTGCCATTGGCCAGGCCTTGATTGATGCGGGCCTGCTGATTGTCGAGCCGTTGATTGACCTCATTCACGCGAGGATGGTCGGGCACGGTTTGCGCCATACTCAACGAGGAGCCCAACACGCCGCAGATGCCGGCGAGGATGAGCGCTGTAGATTTGATTATCATGACAACTCCTTAAGTCTTGAATATTGAGTTAACCAAATGCGCCTACCCTTTTTCGGTGCGCGGCGGCTCAAAGAGCCCCATATGCCTGTAAAAACGCCTTCGCCCGCCATCGGTTGACAGCCGCGATGAGCTGCAAAAGGACGATTGCGTCACACCGACGGCCGAGTGCAATACCGGTGCGCTCATGACCGGATACGACGTGCTCATTGTCGGTGCCGGCGTTGCGGGTCTCAATGCCGGGCGCTTGCTGGCCCAAGCCGGCCGGCGTGTTGCCATCCTGGAAGCGCGCAACCGCATCGGCGGCCGCATATGGACGCGCCCGATCTCTCTCGACGATTCGCAGCGCGCGGTGCCCGTGGAGCTGGGCGCTGAATTTGTTCACGGCTTGCCGCCCGCGACTTGGTCGCTCATCGAGGAGGCAGCCTTGGGGACTTACGAGGTCGAGGGCTCCGCGCTCCGGTTCGATGGCAGCCGCTTGACCACGGCTGACATCCAACAGGGGAGCGCAGAAGGGGTGCTGGAAGAAATGAGGCAATGGATCGGCAAGCAAGCGAGCGATCTGAGCTTCGTCGACTATCTCAAAGGCAGGGCCATCGATCCGCTCACCGCGCGCGCGGCAAGCAATTATGTCGAGGGCTTCAACGCGGCGGATCAAAATCGCATCTCGGTCGCGGCACTCGCCAAACAACAGGCTGCGGAAGACGCGATTGCCGCGGATCGGCTGTTTCGAGTGGCGGCCGGCTATGCGGCCCTGCCCGATTTCCTGGCCGGGCGGTTCATCGCTGCGGGCGGCGAGCTGATGCTCGATGCGCCCGTGAAGAAGATTTCATGGAGGCGGGGTGCCGTCACGGTCGAGGTCAGGGGCAAGCAATATCATGCGGACCGGGCGGTGATCACGGTCCCGCTGGGCGTGCTACAAGCCGAGATGATTGAATTCGTTCCGCTGCCGGCAGATATCCTGTTTCACGCCAATCGTTTGGCGATGGGTCCGGTGGTGAAGGTAGTCTTGGTGTTCAAAAGCAAATTTTGGAGCGAGGATTTGAGTTTTCTGTTGGCGCCAACCGAAGTGCCGCCGACGTGGTGGACACCCATGCCTCATGAAGCAGCGATACTCACGGGGTGGGCCGGCGGTCCGAAGGCCGCGGGATTGCTGCGGCTCGTGACGGCGGAAGGCGATGCCGGTGCGCTGCTCGATCAATGCCTGAGCACGCTTGCGAAAATATTCGCCCGGTCGCTCGTCGACATTCGGCAATTGCTCTCGAGTTGGCACATGCATGATTGGCAGAGCGACGACTATGCGCGGGGCGCGTACAGTTATGTGCCCGTCGGCGCCTTGGACGCGCCCGAGAAGATGTCCCAGCCCGTCGAGGACACGTTGCATTTCGCGGGAGAACATACGGACACGTCAGGGGCTTGGGGGACGGTGCATGCGGCGCTGGCCACCGGCGTGAGGGCCGGACGCCGGGTCTTGGGTCTCGACAAGCGCTAGGCTCCGATGCGCGATTTGCTAATTCGACTCGTCAAATTTTGACTTCAGCGAACCATCCGCGATCAGGGCGTCGACGACGGCCCCGTCGTGGCCCGGCACAAGGCGGATTGTCGGTTCTGTTTTGTGCAGGCGCCCCAGCGCAGCCAATTCGCCGAACACCGCCGTGCGATCCTCACTCAAGAATAGCCACGTCACCAGCCGTGCGCGTTCGCGTTGCGTCTCGATGTTGCGAAAATGCCAGGCGACATCGCCGATGAACAAAAATTCTTTGCCGGCGGCGGTTGCCACATAGACCATCTGGCTTCCGGGCGTATGCCCCGGGGCGCGGATGAGCACCACGCCCGGCGCGATTGCCATGTATCGGTCATAGTCGAGCGGCTTGTAGCCATCCAGCGCATGTTCCGGGAACTTTGCCGGCAACATGACTTCCGGATGTGAGGCTTGCTCGCGGTTCAGCCGCACGGCACGCAGCATCGCGGGTAGTCCCGGATGAGCGGTGAGTCCCCCGATGTGATCCAGATGCTCATGCGTGATCACGATGAGCGATGCCAGTGTCATCGCTCTCTGCATCCGCGCATACGCGCCGGCATCGAATGCAACGATGTTGCCGCCGGTTTCCCGGCTGAGCGCCGTGTCGACGATGATCGAACCTTCAGGATAGACGATTCGGTAGGAATACACCGGCAGGTCGCGCATCTGCCAGCCATCGCCCGCGACAACCGCCGTGGCGGGAAATCGAAACAGCGCGATGCGTTCAACTTCGACGCCGCTGGGCTTGGCGCCTTCGAGGCTCCCCGCAAGCTGGCGCATTTGCGCCATGTCCAAGGCGTAGCGGGGTTGCGGCGGTGCATGACTCTCGTCGATGAGCCAGTAATAGGACGCGCCGGCCGCCAGCGAAATGCCCGCCAGGGCGATGAGACCGTTGCGAATCCAGGGTTTCATGGCGTCTCCGTTCTGTTTGGGGAAGGGGGAGATCAACTGCAACTTTCGACGCTGTGCGGGGTTATTCCCTCGAGCAGCCAGATCGATCCAAAGGATCCATCAACGGGAAGGTTGAAGAGCATGCTTCTGCGCCTTGTATTGATGTTGATGGCTTTCGCCTTTGGCGGCAACACGCAGACCATTGCCGACGGGCTCAATCCCCATAGTGCCATCCATACCGACGTGAAAGCGCTCGACGAGAGGATGTTCCAGGCCTACAACACCTGTGACCTGGCAGCCCTCGCCGACATGGTCGACGATAACCTGGAATTTTATCACGATAGAACCGGACCGGGCCTCGGCAAGGACCGCTTTATCATGGCGATCAAGCGCAGTACTTGTCACAAAGTGAGGCGTGAGCTGGTGGCATCCAGGCTGGAGGTATTTGCGCTGCTGGACTACGGGGCGATCGAAGTCGGCGAGCACACATTCTGCAACCTGACTGAAACACCGGTTTGCAAGGACGAGACGAATGGTATCGGCAGATTCTTCATGCTTTGGCGGAAGCAGGGCGATCGGTATCGCTTGACGCGCGTCATCAGCTACGACCATCGGTCGGGCCGATAGCACTAGGGGCATGCAAGAGCTGAAGATTGGCGTTATGGCCGGCGCGGCCGATGTGATAGAACCTAATGCAGAAGATCGATATCGCGAGCAGCACCACGATGAGCGGTACATAGGTCAGCGCCAGATTTCTCAAGACCTCCGGCGGCACCAGGCCGGGCCGCGCGCCTTCGGGAAATTTGACCCAAGCGAGGACTACGCCGCCGCCAAAAATCCCCAGTCCCGACACGCACTTCTGCACAAAGAAGGCGGCTGCAAAGTACAGCCCCTCGGTCCGCTGATGCGTGCGAATTTCGTTTTCTTCGACGGTGTCGGCCAGCATGGCGGTCACGAGCGCGCCCGAGGCCACCGTCAAGGTCCCAAGCACCAAGGTAAACACCAGCAAAATGGGCATCAGTGCCGGCGATGAATTGTCAACGAACCAGCCGCATTGACGCAGGATGATGGGGCTGGGCGCCAGCACCAGGGCAAGGAGCGAGACCCGAATGGCGCCGCGCTTCTTGTCCAGTCGCTTGGCGATCAGCGGGGCCACGCCCAGGGCCGCGGCGGCCGAGATCAGGGCCGAGAGCAGCAGCCAGGAGATCTGGTCGGCCGACAGTTCCCAGTAGTAGGTATAGAAGTACACGCTGAGCGTCGCCACCAACCCCAATGCCATCGCTGAAAAAAATCCGCACGCGATCATGGACAGAAACGGGCGGTTGGCGAGCGCGGCGCGAATCTCGTGCGCCTCTCGCGACAGGTTGAAGGGACGCTTCGGCGGCGGGGAGCGCAAGAACGGAATGCAGTGATGCGTGCCGGCGGTCGAAATCAGAATCGAGACGAGCATGATGATCGCTGCGGCAATCGAATAGCCGTGATAGCCCGCGCGGTTCAACAACCCCACCGCTTGTTGCGCGGTCGGGCGCAAGTACACCGACAGCGCAGTAACGCCCATGAGCACCGCGCCGACATAGCCGAAAAAGAAGCGATAGACCACCAACGAGGTGCGCTGATCGTAGTCCTCGGTCAACTCCGCGAGCAGCGCGGCGCTGGGAACCTCGTAAAGTGCGATCACTATGCGCACGATGATGGCCGTGATCAGCAAGTACCAAAAAAGCGCCCCGGTCCCAAGATGCGCCGGGGGGTTCCAAAGCAAATAATAGAAAACCG
>Ga0210384_10007446_pt1 | contig 11545 bp, 8 predicted proteins | sample IncBWH2MmetaG_FD_160574 | JGI IMG/M metagenome (GOLD analysis project Ga0210384, IMG submission 160574) | Forest soil microbial communities from Barre Woods Harvard Forest LTER site, Petersham, Massachusetts, United States - Inc-BW-H-2-M | ecosystem: Environmental > Terrestrial > Soil >...
GCCGCGCTATTCCAATTCGGTTGCCAAGCCAAATCTGCGCCCAGCCTGCCCCCTCCGCCCGACGTCGAAGTCACCACGGTCATTCAGCAAGATGTCCCCGTCGTTTCAGAATGGGTGGCCACAACCGACGGTTACATCAATGCGCAAATCTCCCCCCAAGTGACCGGTTATCTGGTCGCGCAGACCTATCGCGAAGGCTCGTACGTCCACAAAAACGACGTCCTGTTTGAAATCGATCCGCGTCCGTTTCAAGCCGCTCTCGATCTGGCACAGGGCCAGCTTGCACAAGCCGGGGCCCAGCTTGGCAAGGCTCGCCTGGATGTCGAGCGCGATACACCCCTCGCCAAGGAACGCGCCATCGCGCAAGGCCAGTTGGACACCGAGATTCAGGCAGCGCTAGCGGCCGAAGCCGTGGTCAAATCAGCGAAAGCCAACGTCGAGCAAGCCGCCCTGAATCTGGGATTCACCAAGGTCCGCTCTCTGGTCGACGGTATCTCCGGCATCGCCAAGGGCCAGCTGGGCGACCTCGTCGGGCCGACCACGCTGCTTACCACCGTCTCTCAGGTGAACCCCATCAAGGCTTTCATCGCCCTGAGCGAGTCCGAATATCTGAGATTCGCCACGAACATCAATATCAATTCGCTCGGACCGAAGGTGGTGTCCATCAACAAGCCGGTCCCAACGCTGATTCTTGGCGACGGTTCCACGTACCCGGAAAAGGGCGATTTCATTCTCACCGACCGGCAGATTGATCCACTCACCGGCACTATCCGGATCGCCGCCGCATTTCCCAATCCGCAATTCCTCCTGCGTCCAGGACAGTTCGGGAAAATCCAGTGCGTCACGGAAACGCGAAGAAACGCTCTGCTGATTCCTCAACGTGCCGTTAGCGAACTGCAAGGCATCTACCAGGTCGCCGTCGTCGATTCTTCTAACAAAGCCTCTCTGCGGACCGTCAAGCCGGGCGAACGCTTCGGCACCCTGTGGATCATCGACCAGGGACTTAAGCCCGGGGAACGCGTCATCACCGAAGGAATTCAAAAAGTTCGCAACGACACCATCGTCAACATCGTTCCCTCCAAGCCTCCCGTGAAGGGTCAGAGCTGACGCATGGCCAAATTCTTCATTAACCGGCCAATTGTGGCCATGGTGATCGCCATCCTCATGGTCATCGTCGGCGGGATCTCCATCTTCAGTCTCCCCACGGCGCAATTCCCCAACATCGTTCCCCCGGAAATTCAGGTTCGAGCGCTGTACGTCGGCGCTGACGCAACCACCGTTGAACAATCCGTCGCCACTCCTATCGAGCAGCAGATGAGCGGCGTCGACAACATGAACTATATGTACTCGACAAATTCCAACAATGGTCAGATGGTCCTCACGGTCAACTTCGATATCAAGACCGACCCCAACATCGATCAGGTGCTCACCCAACTACGCTCTTCGCAGGCAGCCGCGCAGCTCCCGGCAGACGTCATCACCAACGGAATCACCGTTCAGAAATCCCTCGCCGCACCTTTTATGGCCATCAACATCTACTCGCCGAACCAAACTTTCAACAGCGTTTTCCTGGCCAACTACGCATACATCAATCTTTCCGATGAGCTTACCCGCATCCCGGGGATCGCCAGCATCACCATCTTCGGCGCCGGCCAGTACGCTTTGCGGGTGTGGGTCAGGCCCGATCAGCTCGCTAAACTTGGTGTTACCGTCCCGCAGATTTACGCGGCCATCCAGACCCAGAACACGGTCAATCCCTCCGGACAAATCGGCGGTGAACCCGTTCCAGCCTCTCAGGAATTTACCTACTCGGTTCGTTCGCAGGGCCGCCTGGAATCCAGCGAACAGTTCGGCAACATCATCATTCGCGCCAATTCCGACGGCTCCATTCTTCGCCTGAAAGACGTCGCCCGCGTCGAACTCGGCGCGCAAACCTATAATCTCGCGGGGCGCTTCAACGGTAAGCCCTCCGCCGTTCTTCTGCTTTACCAGCTCCCCGGCTCCAATGCCGTTGCCGCCGCTGCCGCGGTCACCAAACGTATCGAAGAGCTCAGCCGCCGTTTTCCGCCCGACCTGGCGTACGTCATCAACCTGGACACGACCAAAGCCGTCAGCGCGGGCATGAAGGAAATTGTTCAAACCCTTATCGAAGCCATCATTCTGGTTGTCATCGTCGTGTACATCTTTCTGCAGGGTTGGCGGGCCACCCTTATTCCACTTCTGGCCGTTCCCGTTTCTCTTATCGGCACCTTCTCGATTTTTCCGCTTCTCGGCTTTTCCATCAACACGCTTTCTCTCTTTGGCCTTGTCCTCGCCATCGGTCTGGTAGTGGACGACGCTATCGTGGTTGTGGAGGCCGTCGAGCATCACATCGAAGAAGGCATGACTCCAAAGGACGCTGCGCTGAAGGCCATGGAGGAGGTTTCCGGTCCGGTCATTGCCATCGCCCTGATTCTCGCCGCGGTGTTCATTCCTACAGCATTCATTTCCGGAATTACTGGACGACTGTACCAGCAATTCGCCGTCACCATCGCCATCTCCGTTATTCTTTCCGCCTTCAACGCGCTCACACTCAGCCCCGCTCTCTCTGCTCTCCTGCTTCGCCCCAAAAAAGAAACGCGCGGTCCGCTGGGCGGTTTCTTCCGCTGGTTCAACAAGGTATTCGGCCGAACCACCGAAAATTATGTGAGTTTTTCTGGTGTCCTTATTCGCAAGTCCGGATTCGCTCTGCTGTTTCTAGCTGCTATGGCGGTTGGCGCAGGTTTCCTGGGCACGCATCTTCCGACGGCATTTCTCCCAACCGAAGATCAGGGCTACCTCTATGTTGGTCTGCAACTTCCCAACGCCGCTTCTCTGCAACGCACCGTGGAAGCATCGAAAAAAGTCGAAGACATCGTTCTCAAAACTCCTGGCGTGGAATATTGCACCACGATCGGCGGCTTCAGCCTGCTCAGCGGCGTACAAAACACTTACAGCGCTTTTTTCTTCGTTACCCTCAAGGACTGGGATCTTCGTAAAAAGCCGGAAGAACAAATCGCCGCAATCCAGGCGCATCTTAGTCAGGCGCTATCGAAAGTCGACGACGGCATCGCTTTTTCTTTCCCTCCTCCCGCCATTCCCGGCATTGGCGCTTCCGGTGGGTTCACCTTCATTCTGGAAGACCGTTCCGGCTCGGACATTCAGTTCCTCGCCCAGAATGTCGCTAAGTTCATGGCCGCCGCTCGCAAACGTCCCGAAATTGCCGGCCTCAACACCACCTTCCTTCCGGATGTTCCGCAGATTTTCGTTAACGTAAATCGTGCCCAGGTGCTCAGCCAGGGCGTCAATCTGAGCGATGTCTACCGCACCATGCAAGCGTTCATGGGCGGCATTCTTGTAAATTATTTCAATCGCTTCGGGCGCCAGTGGCAGGTTTACGTGCAAGCGGAAGGCGAATATCGCACGAGCGCGGAAAATATCGGGCAGTTTTACGTCACCAACTCAAAGGGTGGATTCGTTCCGCTCAGTGCTGTCACTTCCGTCGAACGACGAAGCGGCCCGGAATTTACGATGCGCTACAACCTGTACCGCTCAGCGCAAATTAACGGCTCGGCCGCTCCAGGCTACAGCTCCGGCCAAGCCACGAAGGCCATCGAGGAAGTTTTCGCGGAATCCATGCCCCGCGAAATGGGCTACGACTATCTCGGCATGTCCTTCCAGGAGAAAAAAGCCGCCGAAGGAATTTCGCCAACGGCCATCTTTGGGCTCTCGCTTCTTTTTGTCTTCTTGATTCTCGCCGCGCAATACGAAAGCTGGTCACTGCCGTTCAGCGTGCTTCTGGGCGTGCCCATCGCGGTGTTCGGAGCGTTCGCGTTTCTGTGGCTGCGCCATCTCGAAAATGATACCTACGCGCAAATCGGGCTGGTCATGCTCATCGGTCTGAGCGCCAAAAACGCCATCCTGATCGTTGAATTTGCCAAGGACGAATACGAAAAAGGGAAAAGCATATCCGACGCGGCGCTCGCTGCCGCGCGTCTTCGCCTGCGCCCCATCCTCATGACTGCCTTCGCCTTCATCCTAGGCTGTGTTCCGCTTTGGATTGCCACGGGTTCGGGCGCTGCGTCGCGCCGCGTTCTTGGCACTGCTGTCATCGGCGGCATGACCGCGGCGTCGCTCATCGCCATTTTCTTGATCCCGGTGACGTTCTACGTAGTCGAACGTTTTGCCACCTTCGCCTCACGCTCTGCAAAACGTGCGGCGCCAACCCTCGCGAAAGGAGAAGCCGACTGATGCGCTCATTCTTGTGTAGCGGCCGTCTTCTGAGGGTGGCGCCTGCCGCCATGTCGATGAACAAGTATCTCACCCGCTCGCGCGCGGCCCTCATCCTCTGCGCTCTCTTCCTGCAGGCGTGCAACGTAGGCCCTGAATACAAGAAGCCCGTCACCGACGTTCCGTCGAATTTCCGCGCTCCCGCTGATCTTTCCCCGTCCGAGGTGGCCGCGGCTTCGGCGGGCGATCTCGCCTGGTCCGCCTATTTCCAGGACCCTCAGCTACAAGCTCTCATCCAAACGGCGCTAAAGAATAATTACGATCTCCGCATCGCCGCCGCGCGGGTTCTTCAAGCGCAAGCATCGCTGGGTATCATTCGCGCCGACCAATATCCATCTGTGTTTGCGGGTGCGGCGCTCAGCTCGCAACGCACGCCGCGCACGCGCATCTTTCCGCAAAACGAAAATACCAGCGGCCAGCTTAGCGCCTCCGCTACGTGGAATCTCGATTTCTGGGGAAGGTATCGGAATGCGACCGAAGCCGCTCGCGCTAACCTGCTCGGCACCGAATGGTCGCGCCGCGAGGTCATCGTCACTCTGGTCTCCAATATTGCTTCGGCGTACTTCACCCTTCGCGCGTTCGATCTGCAGTTGGAGATCGCCCGCGACGCTCTTGGCGCTCGACGTGAATCGCTGCGCCTCACAACCTCCCTTGCCGATCACGGCTCCACTTCGCTCCTCGACGTGCGCCAAGCCGAACAACTGGTGTACACCGCCGCAGAGGAAATTCCCGATTTCGAGCGCCGAATCCAGCAGCAGGAGAACCTAATCAGCATTCTCGTCGGCAGTAATCCGGGTGGAATCGCGCGGGGCCTGGCACTAACCGCGCAACCACATGCCCCAGTGATTCCCGCTGGCCTGCCTTCTTCTTTGCTGGAGCGCCGCCCGGACATTCGCTCCGCCGAACAGCAACTCATCTCCGCCAATGCGGAAATCGGCGTGGCCCGTGCCGCCTATTTCCCACAAATCAGCCTCACGGCGGAACCCGGATTGCAGAGCAGTTCGCTCACGAATCTCTTTTCCGGTCCCGCCGGTTTGTGGACCTTCGCCGCTTCTCTGTCGCAGCCGATTTTCACCGCAGGCCGCATTCGTTCCAACGTCATGCTGACCGAAGCTCAGCGTGACCAGTTCCTACTGACTTACCAGCAAACCATTCAAGGAGCGTTTCGCGACGTCGCCGATGCACTGGTCGGCTACCAGAAAAATCAAGAATTTCGCGCTGCGCAGGAAAAACTCACGGACTCCGCCAAAGATGCATCTCGCCTCTCCAACCTTCGCTACAACGGTGGAGCGGCCAGCTATCTGGAAGTGCTCACCAACGAAACCAACTATTTCGCCGCGCGACTCAATCTCGCACAAGCGCAGCTTGACGAACTCCTCTCCATGGTGCAGCTGTACCAGTCCCTCGGCGGCGGCTGGCAAGACTCGCTAACTGCCGCTCCGAGTCCCGTTCAAATTTCCACCAGGCAGCCACCCGTTCATTAACTGCTCAGGCCTAGACTGGATTTTTGAGCTTCCAAAAACAAGAACGGCGCAAACCCAGAGGTCGCGCCGTTTCACATTCGCTGGTGGCTGACTGCTTATTTTCCTACCAAAATTCCACGCCCCAAAAATCCTCTCCCGGGCTCTCCAACTGCAATCCCAATTCCCATCCGGAGCGTCCTTCATGTCCACGCCAGATAATATTCGCCACTGCCACCGCGCCGTTCACCGGATTTTTCAGGCGCAATTTCTGACCTACTCCAAACCCTTGCGGCACGATCGCCAGGCAGCCCTTTGGGCTGACATCCATGGTATAGCCTTCGACTGTGTGGGTCGCACCCTTTTCCGTCCATTCCACCACAATCCTTACGCGGGAATTCAGCCGCACTCCTGACCGTATGTACTGAGCCCGGGCACCTTCGCTCGCTTCCTTAATCACGCTCACCGTCGTCTCCTTAGCTTTCCCTACTGCGAGGCTCGTTTATCCTCCCGCCACGCTTCCGCTGCATCCCGCGCTCGATGGCAGGGATTTCTCAGAATATCTTCACGCTACGAAGTCCCTGTGCCACCGTCAATGGGACTTCCGCTCCACTACCCCCGACCAGTAACCTCCCTCTTGGGGGTGTTCGCGATTCCCTTCCCTCCTGAATTTGCTCCCAATCCTCATCCCCCGTACACTTCTCGCACTCGTCCCATGTCCCGGCTCTCCGAATTCCGCTCCGAGCTGCGCCCAACCCTGCGGCTCGCCCTTCCACTGGTCCTTGCCGAACTCGGCTGGATGAGCATGCACATCGTCGACACCATCATGGTGGGTCGGCTCCCGAACAGCGCCGAATCGATCGCCGCGGTCAGCATCAGCGCCAGCCTGTTCGTGGTGTTCGCTTTCTGCGGAGAAGGACTGCTGATCGGCCTCGATACACTGGTCTCGCAAGCCTTCGGCGCCGGCCGTCGGGAAGATTGCTATCGCTCCTTCGTCAACGGCATCTATCTGTCCATCGCGGTCGCTCCGCTACTCACCCTCCCCGTGTGGTTCTTCCCACGCTTCTACCAGCGCATGGGCGTCGAGCCACGCGTCATCGCACTTGCGGCGCCGTACATGCGGACCCTTGCCATCGGCATGTTTCCGCTGCTGCTCTATTTTGCAGTTCGCCGCACTCTGCAGGGCATGGACATGGTCCGTCCCATCGCCTTCGCTCTGGTCTCAGCAAACATCGTCAATGTCATCGGTAACTGGATTCTCGTCTATGGCAATCTCGGCGCTCCCGCGCTGGGCGTAACCGGTTCAGGGATCGCCACCGCGATTTCACGCACGTATCTCGCGGTATTTCTGATCGGCTATCTCTTATGGTACGACCACCGGCACCACACGGAACTCCGCAACACACCCGTAGATATAGACCTCAAGCGCATCCGCCATCTCCTTGCGCTGGGCATTCCCGCCGCTTGTCAATTCACTGCCGAGGTCGGCGTGTTCGCCCTCACTGCTTCGCTTATCGCGCGCCTTGGGCCGATCTCTCAGGCTGCGCACCAGATTGCGCTTAACACCGTCTCCCTCACCTATATGGTCCCGCTTGGGCTTTCTTCCGCCGCAGCGGTCCGCGTCGGCCAAGCCCTTGGACGCAAAGACCGACCGGGCGCCGCTAGCGCGGGCTCAACGGCTATCTGGCTGGGCGCGCTGTTCATGTCCTGCATGTCCGTTGCGCTGCTCATTTTTCGTCGCCAGATTGCGCTGTTCTACACGCACGATATGGCGGTCATTCAAACCACCGCCACACTGTTTCTCGCGGGTGCCGCGTTCCAATTGTTTGATGGCATCCAGGCCGTTGCTACCGGGGCTCTTCGCGGCACCGGTGACACCCGCACGCCAATGCTTTGCCACTTCATCACCTATTGGTTCATCGGGCTGCCCTTCGGAATTTATCTCTGCTTTCGCCGCCACTGGGGTGCCTTGGGGCTGTGGGTCGGGCTGAGCCTCTCGCTCATCATCATCGGAATCCTGCTTCTCACCTTCTGGCGGCGCAAACTCCGACTGCTCTCCACCGTGTCCGTCCCTGGTCTGTGAAACAGCCGCTGCTCAAAAATAAACGGCGCGACCTTCGCGTCGCGCCGTTACTTTCTGAGTCTTGGTTCCCTTCCTACATCTTGTATCTGCCCAAATCCTCGTCGCTCAGTCCTTCCAGATAATTGCGCAACTGCTCATTGGTATTGCGTTCGGCCAGCGCCGTGGTCACTTTCGAATGTTTCAGGACGCTTTCATCCACAAAAATCGGGCAATCCATCCGCAACGCAAGAGCCAGAGCATCGCTCGGGCGTGAATCGATGCTCATCAACTCGCCGTCGCGTTCCACCCAAATCAGCGCGAAAAACGTATCGTCGCGCAAATCGTTGACGACAATTTTCTGGACCGACACATCCAGACCCAAAAACACGTTTTTCAGCAAATCATGGGTCATGGGTCGCGGAGTTTGCACCTTTTCGATTTCCAGCGCGATCGCGTTCGCTTCATACGCGCCCACCCAGATCGGCAGGATCGCTTGCCCCTGCACATCTTTCAACACCACAATCGGCATTTGCGTTACCGGATCCATCATCAGGCCGCGTATCTTCATCTCCACTTCCATCGCGCCCTCCCGTTTCCCTGCCGACCGCTCGTTCCACGACTCTATTCTGCTCTTCGCCAGTCGCTGCTTAGCAATCACCAATCACTTACGTCTTCCCCCACCAAACTATTCTCTCCCGCGCTTTTCACTTCCACCTGCACGTAGTCTCCCAGAAGTTCTTGCCGCCGGGAAGTAAAAACCACAACTTTGTGATCGGTGGTATGGCCGCTCCATTGGTTTTCCCGCCGCGACTTATTGACCACCAGCAACTCATGCCTCTTTCCAACGCGCTCGGCGTTCAACCCAGCTTGAATCTCGCGCTGCTTCTCCATCAAAATTCCCAGCCGCCGGGACTTCTCTTCCTCCGGTATCGCATCCGGCATCTTCAACGACGAGGTGTTCGGCCGCGGCGAATATTTGAAGGTAAACGCCCCGTCGTACTTCACCGTTTCCAGCAAGCTAAGCGTATCGCCAAAATCTTTTTCTGTCTCTCCGGGAAATCCTACAATAATGTCTGTAGTCACGGAGATAGGTCGTAATGCTGCTCGAATCATGGCAATTTTCCCGAGATACTCATCCCGGGTGTAGGTCCGCTGCATCGCCCGCAGCACCGCGGTGGAACCGCTCTGAACCGGCAAATGCACGTGATTGCAAATTCCCGGCACAGCCTCCATTGCTTCCACAATGTCCTTCCCGAAATCACGCGGATGCGAAGTGGTAAAGCGCACGCGCCGTATCCCCGGCACTTCGGCCACTGCTACCAGCAACTCCGAAAAGCTCAGTTTTCTATCGCTGGGGTCAGCGTAGGAGTTCACGGTCTGCCCGAGCAACTGCACTTCGGTGTATCCCAAATCCGCCAATTCCTTGATTTCCCTTAGAATCGATGCGCTTCCCCTGCTTCTCTCTGGCCCGCGTGTGAATGGCACCACGCAGTACGAACACGCCTTGTCGCATCCTTCGATAATTGTGAGGTACGCGCGCCAGGGGTTATCGCGGCGGGTCATCTCCGTCTCGAACGTTTCGTCCGTGTCGGTGTCCAGCCCAGTGACGCGCATATTCCCCGCTTCCAACTGCGCAATCATCTCCGGCAATTTGCGGTAGCTCGCGCTGCCACAAACCAGACTCACCCACGGCGCGCGCGCAAAAATTTCCTGACCCTCCTGTTGCGCGACACAACCCAGCACGCCGATGATTTGGCCCTCTTTCTTGGTGGTCCGGTATTCACCCAATCGCGAAAAAACTTTCTGTGCCGCCTTCTCTCGTATGCTGCAAGTGTTGTACAGAATGATCGAAGCCGCCTCGGTGTTCTGCACCTGCTTGTAGCCCCGTGCCAGCAACACACCAGCCACCTTCTCCGAGTCGTGTTCATTCATCTGGCAACCAAACGTCTCCAGGAAGAACGTTCCCCGTATTCCCGGTGGCGCTGGCCTCTGGCCGGCAAACTCCGCTTTCTGCCCGCGCAGAGCCGGCTTCAGGCTGCCCTCTTGGGTCTCTCCGACATGGACACCAACGACCACACCCCCAGCGGCCAATCTCTCCACGCCAAAATCAAACCCCTTCGCCATATCGCTTCACTTTACCACACGGCGTTTCACAGTGCGGCGGCCTGCTTACTGCGGACAAGCAAGCTTGCAAACTCCCAGGAACGATGACCGCGCCTCGACTGTCCGGTCCATCACGCGCCGGCCTGTCGATTCCGGAACTCGATCATCTTTTCGATACTGTTCCGCATCGCCGCATTTCTCTTCCTGCCCTTCGCTGACCCCTCAATCACTCCTTCTAAATTTTCCATCCATTCCGGGAGTTCCGTGTGCTTCCGAAACTCCTTCAAATACGGCTGAATCTTCGCGTACTGAAAATACATCTCCTGGCATGTGTCATACACCAGCGCTTCGCTTACGGTCCCGTGCTTCACAAACCCGCTGACCATGTCCCAATATCCGTACACCTGTAGAACATAGGTGGATTCCTGCCCTCCCTTGCCCATCAGATCCAGAAATTCTCTGGCCGATTTGGGCAAGAACTGCATGCCTCCCACAAAACCGCGCGCCTGCCGCATCACCGTTTCTCGCCTCAACTCATACAATCTCAGGATCAATTCAGCCTCTTCGAACTTCGCGTTTCTGCTTGCCATCGCTTTTCCTCCTCACGATTTCGAGCCAGTTACTTCTTTTTCCCGCAACTCTGAACGACCGAAAATTCTCTATCCTCTAAACTCAATCCATCATAGTCTCTGTTGTCATCAACGAGGTTCTGCAATTACAGACGCGATGGAAAATTACCTCATCGGCAACGAAACATCCCTATTTTCTGTCGCAAACTTGCGCGTGCGCGTCTGGCCCGTCCTTGCAACCGTTGGCCTGGGGCTGTTGTGCATCATTCCCGGCGGTTTCGCAAACTTTTACCTAACGCGATACATCGGCGTGGACCGCGCCATGTCCATGCCGTGGCTTCCACACTACATCGACCACGCGGTCATGATCGTGATCGCGCTGTTGCTCATCGCATGGCTGAGCCATGGCCGCTTCTCTGAATACGGCTTGCAATGGCCCAAAGGTAAGTCCTATGTACTTGCGGCAATCGCTTGGGGCAGCTTCTTTGGAGTGTTGATGACCCTGGTGGATTATCTTCCGCAGATCATGGCACGCACTCCGCCGCAGGCCGATCTCGCCATCACAGGTTCCAGCATCTCCGGCTGGCTCGGCTTCGAATTCATGTTTGTTGGCTTCGGCGAAGAAATTCCGTTTCGCGGACTACTGCAAACTTTCCTGATGCAACGGACCTCTGGCCGCATTCGCATCGGTAAATACGACATGCACGTGGCCGGGGTCATCCTGGCGCTGATCTTCGCAATCGCGCATATCAATAGCTTCTGGCAACGCCCCTTCTGGTTCGCGCTTGCGCAACAACTCTACGCGTTCGCCCTGGGAATCCTGTACGCCTACTGGCGTGAGAAATCTGGTAGCTTGCTCGCCTCCATCATCGGCCACAACTTCAGCGACGGCGTCGAATACGCGCTAATGTTCCTGATGCTCTACTTCTGGCGCTAGTAAGGAATTCGGCGGCCACACGCGGCTACCAAAAAACGGCACGACCTACAGGCCGCGCCGTCTCTCTCCTCCGAAATCCTTGCTTGGTTACCTGTTCATAGCTTCG
>Ga0210384_10007447_pt1 | contig 11543 bp, 13 predicted proteins | sample IncBWH2MmetaG_FD_160574 | JGI IMG/M metagenome (GOLD analysis project Ga0210384, IMG submission 160574) | Forest soil microbial communities from Barre Woods Harvard Forest LTER site, Petersham, Massachusetts, United States - Inc-BW-H-2-M | ecosystem: Environmental > Terrestrial > Soil >...
CGCGCTGGAATTGCCACTTGTGCGGGCGGCGGCTGCCGCTGCCCAGGTGGCCGATCAGCTGGTGACGGCGCAGGTCCTCCGGCGCAGCGGGGGCGCCGTGCTCACGCAGGTACTCCGGGGAGGCGCAGGTGAGCTGCCGCGTGTTGACGACGCGCCGCGCGATGAGGTGCTGCTCGCGCACCGCGCCCACGCGCACCACCAGGTCCACTTCCTCGGCGATGAGATCCACGACGCGGTCGTTGAGCTGCACCTCGAGCTGCAGCTGCGGGTAGCGCGCCGTGAACTTGCGTAACGCCGGGATCAGCAGCGCACGGCCAAACGTCACCGGCACGTCCACGCGCAGGCGGCCCTGGGGCGAGAGGCGCGTGCCGCGCAGCGTCTCGTCGGCGCCGTCGAGCTCGGCGAGGATGCGCTGGCAGCGCGCCAGGTACTCCGCACCGTCGCTCGTGAGTCCGACCCGGCGCGTGGTGCGATGCAGAAGCTGGCACCGCAGGTGTTTTTCCAGGTCGGCCACGTGGGTGCTGATGACCGCCCGCGACACACCCAGCACATCCGCCGCCCTGGTGAAGGAGTGCAGGTCGGCGACCCGTACGAAGCTGCGCATGCAGGCGAGCTGATCCACGGCGCTATTGTACTGGGAACAAGAACAATAAATTCGCAATTAGCCTGTTTTCTAACGGATCGACCGCGCCCAGAGTGACGGCCTGCCCGGGCAACCCCCAGGCCTTCGGAGGACGCTGGAGGCGCACGATGTTTATCTTCAACCGGCCCTTCGGGGCGGTGGCTGCCGGGATCGGCTTCGCGCTCGCCATGGCGCTGATCGCGGCAGTATGTGAGCCGGCACCCGGCCGGGACGCGCCGGCGGCCGCGCAGGCGCCCGCGATCGCAGGTCACACTCCCTTAACTTGTGTCCGGCCCGAGGCTTGCGGTATGGTGCGCGCCGGATCGTGACCTTTCCCTTCTCTGCCGCCTGCCGCCCGCCTCGTTTGCGAGTTGGCTTCCGAGTCTGAAAAGCCGAATCGTTCCCGACCAGGTGGCAGCGTGTGAGCGACCGATCTTCGGTATGCACTCCTGCTAGTACTTTTATGTTTCAGGAGTTTGATTGCAATGACGAAGATCTATGTTGGCAACCTGCCGTTTTCCGCCACCGACGCCGAGATTCGTGAGCTGTTCGCAGCGCACGGTACGGTTGAGTCGGTGAGCATCATCACCGATCGCGACACCGGCCGCCCCCGCGGCTTCGGGTTCGTCGAGATGTCGCGTGCCGATGCTTCGCGCGCGATCCAGAACCTCAATGGCAAGGACCTGGGCGGACGCCCCTTGCGTGTTAACGAGGCTCAGGAGCGCACCGGCGGCGGCGGCGGTGGCAACCGCGGCGGCGGCGCACCCAAGCGCTGGTAAGCTTTCAGGCAGCCAGGGCCGGCCGTCAGTGCCTCGCGGCATCGGCGGCCGGCCTTTTTCATTTGTGAAGAGTTAATCGTAAAAGGTGTTTCTCATGGGCAAAGGCGATCCCAGAACCCGCCGCGGCAAGATTTACCAGGGCTCATTCGGCAAGAGCCGCCCCAAGGATCCGGCGAAGCGCAAGAAGAAAGCCGCCCAGGCGGCGAAGCGCTAGCGGCGCGCGCCGCTAACGGCGCGCACGCCTTCCCTGACATCACCAGGCGGGCGTGGCCGCCTGCGGCGCGAGCCGCGTCTTGCGTGCCAGGCACTCGCGGATGAGCTGCAGCGCCGGACGATCGTTCGGCGGCAATTCGACGCTGCTCACCTGCAATGGCGTGGTGCGTTCTGCCCAGCGCACGGCGTGCGCGCAGAAGCTCAGGCCGCCGCCAAACGAGGGCATGAGCAGGAGGGACCCGGGCACTACGCGCCCGGCCTCGAGCGCATCGCACAGTGCGACCGGGACGGTGGCCGAGGACATGTTGCCGTAGCGCTGGATGGTGACGTAGACCTTTTCCATCGGCACGTGCGTGCGCTTGGCGACCGCCTCGATGATGCGCAGATTCGCCTGGTGTGGCACGACCAGGTCTACGTCATCGGCCTTGAGATCAAGCTGCGTGAGCGCCGAGTCGCAGGCGCTGCTCATGCCCTGCACGGCGCGTTTGAAGATTTCCTGCCCCTCGAACTGCCAGCGCGTGACGCCATACAGAACGCCGCGGTTGGCATAGCTGCCCCCCATGCCCTGCACGCGCAGGATCTCGCGCGCATCGCCGTAGCAGCCAAGCTTTTGTGCGAGCACGCCTTGCGGCCGTTCACTCTGCTCGAGCACCACGGCGGCGGCGCCGTCGCCGAACAGCACCGCCACATCGCGATCCGACCAGTCCATGAACGGCGAGATGAGCTCCGCGCCGATGACCAGCGCATTGCGCACCACCCCGGTGCGAATGAGCGCGGTCGCGGTCGACAGTCCGTAGAGAAAACTGGTGCAGGCGGTGTTGATGTCGTAGGCCGCCGCGGGCTGGGCGCCGATGCGCCGCTGGATGCCGGAGGCCATGTTTGGTACCTGGTCGTCATGACTGCAGGTACCAAACACGATCAGCTCGATGCTGCTGCCGGGGAGTCCCGCGGCGCTCAACGCCCGCAGCGCCGCGACATAGCCGAGTTCCTCGAGCCCGACGTGCGAAATGCGCCGTTCGTGAATCCCCGTGCGGCTGACGATCCACTCATCGGTGGTGTCGAGCATGGTCGCAAGGTCGTGGTTGGTCAGCACCGCGGGTGGCAGGCACTTGCCCCAGCCGGTGATCGCCGCATAGGTCACGATTTGCCCCCTGTTCATAAGGATAGCAGGGTGACGGTACAATCAGCGCGTGCCGGATTCCTCCTACTCACGCTGGCGCCCGCACCCCTGGCACGGGCTGGAGCCGGGCCCCGACGCGCCGCGCACCGTCAACGCCTACATCGAAATCACGCCGTTTGATTTGATGAAGTACGAAGTCGACAAGGCGAGCGGCTACCTGCGCGTCGATCGTCCGCAGCGCACTTCCTCGCAGCCGCCGTCCTTGTACGGGTTCATTCCCCAGACCTACTGCGGCGAGCGCGTGCGGCGGCTCGCGCCCGGCTGCGAGCGCGGCGACGGGGATCCGCTGGATATCTGCGTCATCAGCGAGCGGCCCATCAACCACTCGGAGGTGCTGCTGCGCGCCGTGGTGGTGGGCGGGCTGAAGATCATCGATCGCGGCGAAGCCGACGACAAGATCATCGCCGTGCTGGAAGGGGACTACGTGTGGGGTGAGGCGCAGGAAATCGGCGACCTGCCGGCGGCACTGCTCGAGCGCATCGAGCATTACTTTTCGACCTACAAACTGGTACCGGACGAGCCGCCGAAAATCACGGTCACCGGCCGCTACGGCTACGCGCAGGCCGCGGCCGTGATCCGCGCCTCCATCGATGACTACCGCGAGATGTTCAGCAAAGAGAGGTGAGCGCGCCAGCGCGCCGGCGTCAGCCCCGCCTGGCATCCGGTGCATAGTCGAACGAATCAAAGTGCAGGCGCTCAGGCGCGAGTCCGTGGCGGGGGAAACTCGCGCGCAGCGCCTCGATCATCGCCGGTGGGCCCGCGGCATACACCTCGAAGGGCGTCAGGTCCGGGTAGTCGGCGAGCACCGCGTCGTGCACCCAGCCAACCCGGGTGTGCGCAGCCTCCGCCGCGTCGGCCTCCGACAACGCCGCGGTGAACGTGAGCTGCGGATAGCGGCGCACCCACTCAAGCACGAGTGCCTGCTCGTACAGGTCGCGTTCGTGGCGCGCGCCCCAGTAGAAATGGATGCGGCGACTGGCGCCGCTCTCCAGCACGTGCCGCAGCATCGCTTTCAGCGGCGCAAATCCCGTGCCGCCCGCGATCATGAGTACCGCACCGGGGCCGTCTCGGTAGATGAACTGCCCGATCGGTCCTTCGATGCGCAGCAAGGATCCGGCATCCAGGCGCGCGCCCGCCGGCGTGTGCGCCGCGCCCCCGAACAGGCGCTCCGTAAATCCTCCGCCGGACACGCGGCGCACGTGCAGTTCAATGAGTCCGCTGTCGTGCGGGGGGCTGGCGATGGAGAAGCTGCGGCGGCGGTCCTCGAGTAGCACATCCAGGTATTGCCCGGGCTGGAAGCGCAGCGGCTCCACCGCCGGCAGCCGCAACATCACCTGCATGACGTCCGGTGCCAGCAGGGTCAGGCGCTCGATCCGGCACGGCAGCGTCTTGATCTCGACGTCCGCCACGTTGGCGATGAGGCGCGCTTCCACCACCAGGTCCGTGTCGGCGCGTGCCTGGCACAGCAGCGCGAATCCGCCGGCTTCCTCGGCGGCGCTGAGCCCGAGCGGCCGGCCGCTCGGGTAGTGGATGGCGCCCTCAACGAGGCGCGCGCGGCATGAGCCGCAGTGTCCTGACTTGCAGCTGTGCGGCAGGTTCAGCCCCGCCAGCAAGGCCGCTTCCAGCACCGCTTGTGCCGCGGGCACCCGGAAGGTGCGGCCCAGCGGTTCGACCCGCACGCTGTGTTCGTCCTTTCTCACGGCCGTCCTATGACATTCACGCGTGTGAACTAGACTAGAGGTGCTGCAGGCAAAAGGCCAAGGAGTTGCTGGTGTTCACCAATCCCCCGGACGCTGCGATCGCGCAGCTGTTGCGCCGCGCCCGCACGATTGCAGTCGTGGGCCTGTCCGCCGATGCGACCCGGCCGAGCCACGGTGTCGCCCGGGCGCTGCAGCGCTTTGGGTACCGGATCATCCCGGTGACGCCGTCGGCCGAGAGCATCCTCGGGGAGCCGGCCGTGCCGTCCCTGGAACACCTGCGGCAAGTGCTCGGCGCTGACGAGCCGGTGGACATCGTCGATGTGTTCCGCCGCCCCGAGCACGTCGCGGGCATCGTCGAGGCGTGCATTCGTCTGCGGCTGCCGGCGCTGTGGCTGCAGGAGGGCGTGGTGGACCAGGCCGCCGCCGGGCGCGCCGTGCACGCGGGGATTTTCACGGTGATGGACCGCTGCCTGCTCAAGGCCCGCGCGGCGCTGGTTTAGGCGCTCCCGGTCACAACGCTGGCGGCGCGCGCCTTTTGCGCTATTCTTGTCTGCGAATGCGCATCGACTTCACGAAGATGCACGGGGCCGGCAACGACTTCGTGGTGTTCGATGCCCCCGCCGACCAATCCCTGCTGCAGCCGCAGCTCCTGCGCGCGCTTGCCGATCGCCGCACCGGCATCGGCTTTGACCAGGCGCTCATCCTGGAAAAGCCGCGGCGCGCCGACCGCGGCGTGTACTACCGGATTTTCAACGCCGACGGTGATGAGGTCGAGCAGTGCGGCAATGGCGCCCGCTGCATAGCCGCGCTGCTGCAGCACCGCGGGGCGGCGCACAACGGCTCGCTCACGCTGGACAGTCCCGCCGGCCTCGTACAGGCGCGCATCGACGGCAAGGAGGTGTCGGTTGACATGGGGGTGCCCAATTTCGACCCCCGCTCGCTGCCCTTCGACACCGACACCGAGAGTGACAGTTATTCCCTGGAGCTGGCCGGCCGCACGCTCGCGATCGGCGCGGTGTCCATAGGCAACCCGCACGCGGTGCTGACCGTGACGTCGGTCGCGGCAGCGCCGGTGGACACGCTCGGCCCCCGGATCGAGCGCCATCCGCGCTTCCCCAAGCGCGTCAACGCCGGCTTCCTTGAGATCGTCGACCGGGCGCAGGTGCGTTTACGCGTCTGGGAGCGCGGCGCGGGTGAGACCCGCAGCTGCGGCACCGGCGCCTGTGCGGCGGTTGCGATCGGGCGTCGCCGGGGTCTGCTCGGGGAGCAGGTGCGGGTGAGCGTGCGCGGCGGCGAGTTACGCGTAAACTGGGCGGGCCCCGGAGAGCACATCTGGTTAACCGGCCCGGCCGAAATATCGTTTGAAGGTCACGTCGAGGTCTGAAGCACTATGACGACACGAGAGGCTCGCGGACTTGCCGCGGCGGACGCCGAAGAGGAGTCCATCGCGACCTACCTGCAGCGCAATCCGGATTTCTTCGAGCGGCACCAGGGGGTACTGGTGCGCCTGAAGCTGCCGCACGTGCGCGGCGGGGCGACCATTTCACTGGTCGAGCGCCAGATCGAAGTGCTGCGCGAGAAGCTCGCCGGCCTCGAGGGCAAGCTCGCGGAGCTGCTGCGGGTCGCACGCGCGAATGACGCCATCGCCGAACGCCTGCACCGCTTCACGCGCCGCCTGGTGCGCGACCTGCCGCGCGACGCCGCCATCGCGCGCATCGAGACCGGCTTGCGCGAGGATTTCGACGCGTTTCACGCGGTGCTCGTGCTCATCGGCGCGCAAGCGGAATTTGCCGGCCAGCGCTTCGTGCGCAGCGTGCCGGCGGATGATCCGAATCTCAAATCCTTCGAGTCGCTGTTCACCACCGGCAAGCCGCGCTGCGGGCAGGCGCGCGACTCGCAGCGCGATTTTCTCTTCGGGCCGGAAGGGACCGAGATGGCCTCGCTGGCACTGGTGCCGCTCGGTGACAAGGGCTCGCTCGGCCTGCTGGCGCTCGGCAGCGCCGACAAGGACCGCTTCCATCCCGGCATGAGTACCGAGTTCCTCGCGCGCCTGGCGGAACTGATCACCGACTCCCTGTCCGCAAGCCCCGCTGCTTAGGCCGCGGGTGAGGGCATGACACCCGCCGCGCTCGAGTGGGTGGAGCGCTTCCGCCGCTACCTGAGCACCGAGCGGCGCCTCTCCGCGCACACCGACTTAGGCTACGCCCGCGAGCTTGCGGCGCTGGTGAAATTCTGCGACCGCGCGGGGCTTAGCGACTGGAAGGCGCTGGACACCCAGCACATCCGCACCTTTGCCGCGCACTCGCACGCCAGGGGCTTGGGTCCGCGCAGCATCCAGCGGCGCCTGTCGGCGGTGCGCAGCTTCTACGAATTCCTGTTACGCGAAGCTCACGGCACGGCCGCGGCCGGCGGGCGACGCGCCGCCCGTGTGACCCACAATCCGGCGCACGAGGTGCGCGCCCCGAAAGCGGCACGTCGTTTACCGCACACGCTGGATGCGGACCAGATGGCGCGCCTGCTCGCGATTCCCCCCGGCGACGGGCTTACCGCGCGCGACCGCGCCATCATGGAACTGCTGTACTCCTCGGGACTGCGGCTGGCGGAACTCGTCAGCCTCGACGTGCCGAGCGTAGACCTGAAGGACCGCATGGTGCGGGTCATCGGCAAGGGTGGCAAAGCGCGGCTCATCCCGGTCGGCCGCGCCGCGGTGGACGCGCTCAAGGCGTGGCTCAAGGAACGCGCGACGCTCATCCGGGCAAATGAGACCGGGCTCTTTGTCGGCCGGACGGGCAGGCGTCTGGGAGCGCGCGCCGTGCAGCTGCGCGTGGCCTACTGGGCGCGGCGCCAGGGCCTCGGTGTACACGTGCACCCGCACCTGTTCCGGCACTCCTTTGCCTCGCATCTGCTTGAGTCGAGTGGGGAATTGCGCGGCGTGCAGGAGCTTTTAGGGCACGCGGACATCTCCACCACCCAGATCTACACCCACCTTGACTTCCAGCACCTTGCCCGCATCTACGACGCTACCCACCCGCGGGCGCGCCGCAAGGCATAGCGTGGCAACCACATGAGCGAGCCGGCAACTTTCAATCCCCACGGCACCACCATCCTCGGCGTGCGTCGCGACGGCGTGATCGCCTTGGGCGGCGATGGCCAGGTTACCCTCGGCAACACCGTGATGAAGGGCAACGCGCGCAAGGTGCGCCGCCTCGCCAACGACAAGGTCATCGCCGGATTTGCCGGCGGCACCGCGGATGCCTTCACGCTGTTCGAGCGCTTCGAGGGCAAGCTCGAGAAGTACGGCAATCTCACGCGCGCGGCAATCGAGCTCGCCAAGGACTGGCGTTCGGACCGCTACCTGCGGCGCCTGGAGGCGCTGCTGCTGGTCGGCGACCCCGAGAAGCTGTTCGTGATCTCGGGTAACGGCGACGTGATCGAGCCCGACCACGACGTGGCCGCCATCGGCTCCGGCGGCCAGTTCGCGCTCGCCGCGGCGCGTGCGCTCCTCGAAGGCTCGACGCTCGACGCACGCAGCATCGTGGAACGCTCACTCAACATCGCCGCCGACATCTGCATCTACACCAACCGCAACCTGGTGATCGAGGACTTGCACCAGAGCCAGGCCGCCAGGGTCTAAAACCACCATGTCCGCTCTCACACCCCGGCAGATCGTCCAGGAACTAGACAAGCACATCATCGGCCAGGACGCCGCCAAGCGCGCCGTGGCCGTGGCGCTGCGCAACCGCTGGCGCCGCATGCAGGTCAAGGAGCCGTTGCGCCAGGAGATCACTCCGAAGAACATCCTGATGATCGGCCCGACCGGCGTCGGCAAGACCGAGATTGCCCGCCGCCTGGCGAAGCTCGCCAATGCGCCGTTCGTGAAGGTCGAGGCCACCAAGTTCACCGAGGTCGGCTACGTGGGGCGCGACGTCGATTCGATCGTCAAGGAACTCGCCGACGTGGCCGTGAAAATGACGCGCGAGCAGGCGATGGCGCAGGTGCGCGAGCGGGCGCTGGACGCGGCCGAGGAGCGGGTGCTCGACACCATGTTGCCCAAGCCGCGCATGATGGGCTTCTCCACCGACGAGCCGGCGCACGCGCGCGACGGCGAGACCCGCCAGAAATTCCGCAAGATGCTGCGCGAGCACGAACTCGACGAGCGCGAGATCGAGATCGAGCTGCGCGCAATTCCCGGCGGCGTGGAGATCATGGCGCCGCCGGGCATGGAAGAGATGCAGCAGCAGCTGCAGTCGATGTTCCAGAACCTCGGCGGCAACCGCACCCGCACCAGGAAGGTGAAGGTGCTCGAGGCGCTGAAGCTGCTCACCGACGAGGAAGCCGGCAAACTCATCAACGAAGACGAGCTCAAGATCCAGGCGCTCGCCAACGCCGAACAGAACGGCATCGTGTTCATCGACGAGATCGACAAGGTGACGCGCCGCCAGGAAACCCTCGGCGCGGATGTGTCGCGCGAGGGCGTGCAGCGCGATCTGCTGCCGCTGATCGAAGGCTCCACCGTCGCCACCAAGTACGGGCAGATGAAGACCGATCACGTACTGTTCATCGCCTCGGGTGCCTTCAGTCTCTCCAAGCCCTCGGACCTGATTCCCGAACTGCAGGGGCGGCTGCCGATCCGCGTCGAGCTCGACTCGCTGGGCGTGGGCGACTTCGTGCGCATCCTCACCGAGCCGGATGCCTCACTCACCACGCAGTACATGGCGCTGATGGCCACCGAGGGCGTCGCGGTGCAGTTTGCGCCCGATGGCATACGGCGCATCGCCGAGATCGCCTTTCACGTCAACGAGCGCACCGAGAACATCGGCGCGCGGCGCCTGCACACGGTCATGGAGCGCCTGCTGGAAACCGTTTCCTACGAAGCGGCGGAGCAGGGTGGCAAATCCAACGGCGAGTCCGCCGTGAGCGTCGATGCGAAATACGTCGACGATCATTTAGGGAAGCTGGTGCAGGACGAGGACCTGAGCCGCTACATCCTCTGAGGACGGCCCGGCGATTGTTGTTGGATCGGCGCGCTCTGATGTTTGCGACCGGCGCAAGGTCAGCGCTAGACTGACCGCGCGTTATAACAAACAAGACTTCAGCAAGGGGAGTTCGCAATGCCAGGCATCGTATGGCTGAAAATAGCCGCGGTTTATTTCGTCCTGGGCACGGGTCTCGGGATCTACATGGGAGCCTCGGGCGATCATGTCCTGTTCCCGGTTCACGCCCACCTCAACCTGCTCGGCTGGGCGTCGCTCGCCCTCATCGGCCTGATCTATCAGCAGTTCCCGGCACTCGCGGGCACGCGTCTCGCGCGCATCCAGTTCTGGGTGCACAACCTGGCGCTGCCGCCGGCCATGCTGGTGCTGGCCTGCTACCTGCGCGGCAACCAGGGGCTCGAGCCCATCCTGGCAATTACCTCCGTCGCTATCGGCGTGGCGGTGCTGCTGTTTGCGGTGAACCTGTTCAGAAATCTTAAGTGAGTGCGGCGCGCTGCGCGCGCCGCGGGAAATCGCGCCCGGCACGCAGGTTGTGTAACATCCTCGCGCTTGCCTGGAATGTTGGGTCGTGATCGGGCAGGCGCCTGGGGGAGCGAACTATGAGTCAGGAGACCTCGCGTCGGCTGCTGCTCTTCGGGTCCGCGACCGCGCTCGGGCTGGGAGCCGCCGGCGTGGTTCACGCGCAGCAGGCCGCAGCGGCGGAAACGCTGCAGGAAGTGGTGGTTACCGCCGAGAAGCGCACCTCGACGGTTCAAGATACGCCGATCAGCATCACCGCCGTCACCGGCAAGGACATCGAGGCGCGCGGGCTTGCCGACTTCACGGCGCTCGCGCAGACCGTGCCCGGCATCTCCATGAAGTCCAGCGGCGCCGGTCAGACCGAGTTCGAAATGCGCGGCATGACCTCCTCGGGCGGCAACTCGGCGACGGTTGGCTTCTACCTCGACGACACCCCGATGTCCGCCCCGGCGAACGCGCAGAACGGCAAGGTCGTGATCGACCCGAATCTCTACGACCTGAATCGCGTCGAGGTGCTGCGCGGCCCGCAGGGCACGCTGTACGGCTCGGGCTCCATGGGCGGCACCATCAAGATCGTCAGCAACCAGCCGGACCCGAGCGCCTTCGATGTGTCCGGCAAGCTGACGCTCTCCGATACCAACGGCGGCGGCTTCAACAACGCCGAGAGCGCCATGGTCAACTTCCCGCTCGGCGGCGGGGTGGCCGGGGTGCGCATCGTGGGGAGCTACGAGCACGACAGCGGCTGGATCGACCGCGTCGTGATCGCCCCGGGGCAGTTTCCCCTCGAGACCAACAACTTCAACAGCCGCGGTGACGTGCTGGCGGCGCCCGTGGCTCACGACTACAAGGGGGTCAACGACGAGAAGCTGACAGGCGTGCGCATCAGCATGCTCCTGAAGCCCATCGAGAACCTGAGCATCACTCCGGGATTCTTCTACCAGAAGATCACCCAGGGAGGCTTAAGCGATTTCGACAGCGATCCGGGAAAACTTGCGAACTACCAGCCGTACGATCTGGCGGAGCCCTTCACCGATCGCATCGACATGGGGACCCTCAACGTCCAGTATCACCTCGGTCCTGCGGATCTGACCTCAGTGACTTCGTACTGGACGCGCGACTCGGACGTCCGGCAGGACGGCTCCGAGGAGCTGCAGTACGTGCTGTCGCCGCTGCTGCTGCCGGGCGCGCCGTTGTTCGGCGCGATCAACTGCCCGTTCCCCTTCACCTTCTCCGGGCCCTGCAGTCTCGGCCCGAGCACGCCGACACCCTTCGAGCGTGACGCCTCCGAGCAATGGACCGAGGAGCTGCGCCTGGCGTCCGCCGGGGACACTGACTTCAAGTGGCTCGTCGGCTACTTCTACCAGGACTTCACGTCGCACTTTGACCTGTACGTGCCGCAGCCGGGGGCCGCCAACATCAACGGCTCCGGCATCTTCGGCACCGGCAACGGCTTCACCCAGCTGCAGCCGACCAAGATTGTGCAGAATGCCTTCTTCGGGGAGATTTCCTACCGCTTCACACCGGGGCTCACCGGCA
>Ga0210384_10007449_pt1 | contig 11542 bp, 14 predicted proteins | sample IncBWH2MmetaG_FD_160574 | JGI IMG/M metagenome (GOLD analysis project Ga0210384, IMG submission 160574) | Forest soil microbial communities from Barre Woods Harvard Forest LTER site, Petersham, Massachusetts, United States - Inc-BW-H-2-M | ecosystem: Environmental > Terrestrial > Soil >...
CCTGCCCAGGCGGGTCACCCTACCACGTTCACTCGCTGAACGTCAACCGTGATCGTTCCCGTGTTCATGGAAAGCTCCTGTCTTGGGAGGTTGACGACACCTCGATCCTCAAGACAGTGTGTTTCAGCATCGAAAAAGCAACCCGTCGAGAGGGTGGATCAAAGGTTTGATTCTACTATACTAATTTCGGTTGCGACGGGGTCCCGACCGGCGCCGATCGGGACCCCTCCCTAGTGTCCTTCTTCTTCCTTGAATCAGGGTGTTGCGTCAAATCGTGACAGGGTCCTGCTTCGGTGCCGAATAACAATGGGAATCAAACTCCACTCACGCTTGTGCAATAGTCACGAAGCGATTTGTCAAGTCTCAAGGGGCGGAGAATTTCGGTTTCCGCTGGCACGTCGAGCCACATGCGGAACCACAACTCAAGCATCAAGAGTGCCCAGAGCCTTGGATGATGGTTAGCGGCCGAACTGCAATGTTCGTCGAGCAGACGGTGGAGGTAGTCCGGTCGGAAAAGGCCCCGATCCCGAGCTCGTTGCGAAAGCAGCGTGTCGTAGGCGAGCTCCTTGAGCTCGCTTCGGAACCAGTAATCGACAGGGCAGCTGAACCCCATTTTTCGGCGATAAAGCAACTTCGCCGGCAGGTAGGGTCGCATCGCCGATTTGAACAGCGCTTTGGTCACCCCGTGCGCTATCTTGATGCCGTCGGGGATCACTACAGCCCATTCAAGCAGGAGGTGATCGAGCAACGGCGAGCGGACTTCCAGGCCATGGGCCATGCAGGCGACATCGACCTTCACCATCAGGTCATCGGGCAAATAGGTGTAGATGTCGGCTCGATTCGCACCGGCTACTAGGCTCTCGACCTCGTCGAAATAAGGATCGAGAAGCTGAAGCGCGGATCGTCCCAGCAGCTCTCGCATCGACCCGGTGTAGCAATCGTGTTTGTCCTCATCGGCAAACGGAGCCAAGGTCTGCGCATAGCGCCGGCCCGGATGTCGTCTTGAAGCGCGCAAAATCCCGCGGATCCGCGGGATTTTGAGCCGGCGCTGTAATGTCCGCGGTGCTAAGCCGAGCAACCGCTTGAACTCCGCGCCGCTGCGGCCGGGCATCCGGTCGAACCAGGAGACGTAGCGCATCGCCTTGTAGCGGCTATATCCGAGAAAGCATTCGTCTCCGCCGTCGCCGTTGAGTGCGACCGTCATCTCTCGCCGTGCCAGCTGCGCGACGTAATAGGTCGGCACCGCGGAGGGATCGGCAAAAGGCTCTCCGTAATGCCAGACGAGACCCGGCAGCGCGGCAAGGGCATCGGGTTCGACGACCAACTCCCGGTGATCGGTGGCGTAGCGCTCCGCGACCATTCGGGCATAGCGAGTCTCGTCATATTCTTGCGTAGAAAAGCCGATCGAGAACGTCTTGACCGTCCCGCTCCCGACACGCGCCATCATCGCAACAATCGCAGAGGAATCGACACCCCCCGACAGAAACGCGCCGAGCGGCACGTCCGAGATCAATCGCAGGCGTACCGCTTCCTCCAGCCGTGCGATCAACTCCTCCTGCAGCTCGGAAACCCGCCATTTCTTTCGCGTCGCGGCCGGTTCCGGAAGATGCCAATAGCGAACGAGCTCGAATTCGGCGAAACTCCCATCGGGCCGCGTCTCGGCAACGAGATAGTGAGCCGCGGGGAGCTTATGGATGCCGGAAAACGCGGTGTCGGGCGCCGGTACGTAGCCCAGGCTCAGATAGCTATGGATTGCTGGCAAGTTCGCAATGCGCGGCACACCCGGCCAGGCGAGCACTGCCTTGATCTCAGAGCCAAACAGCAATGCCGTCGCAGTCTTGGTGTAGTAGAGCGGCTTTTTTCCGAGGCGATCTCTGGCGAGTATCAGTCGCCGCGATCGCCGGTCCCAGATTGCGAGCGCGAACATGCCGCGTAGCCGAGAAAAGATCCTCGGCCCCCAGGCATGCCAGCCGTTGACGATGACCTCGGTGTCGCTACGGCTACGGAAGGGGTAGCCCAGCCCCTCGAGCTCTTGGCGGATCTCCGCAAAATTGTAGACTTCGCCGTTGTAGCTGATCCAGACCGAGCCGTCTGTGCTCGCCATCGGCTGGTGGGCGGCGGGGGAGAGATCGACAATCGACAAGCGAGCATGCGCGAGACCCGCTTGTCCGTCTGTCCACACCCCCTCGTCGTCGGGGCCGCGGTGCCGCAATGTCGCGATCATCGCCCGCAGCCGCGCCTCCTGCTCGGCGGTCGGCAGCCAGGGCTCGGCGATTAGAAAACCGCCGATGTCGCACATACCGATCGCATTCTGTCGTGGTGCAGAGCGTCGCTCGTCAAGGGAGGTAGACTTCGACGGTCATGTTCGTGCAGTGAGCCGGGAATCGGCGCGGGTTTTGACGTTCTTCGATCCTGGAGGCAAACCGAGCGAGCGGTGCGCAAAAATAGCGAGGGTCGCTGCAAATGCGATGTTGTTCTCAAGGCGGCGAGATTGTGTCGCATCAGCCGGCTCGCGAACCAGCGAATAATCCTCGCACTGACATAGGAGCCGGTGAAGCTGATGCGCGAACGGCCTATCAGCGAAAACAACCCCCTCGTCAACTCGAATGTCCGCTCGTCCAGCGAGCGCCCGGCGAGGTTATCGTGAAAAACGCTGATCCGGCTGTGATCTTTCATGAAGGGACGGACTTTACCAAAAAGATCTCGAAAGTTGGTGAGATCGTCGACCGCCAGGTCGCACAAACACAGATCAAACTTAGGTGGGCTCCGAAAGACTTGCCGATACAGTCCCGAAGCGAGCATGCCCGGCGTAACCGTCAGATCTCGCCCGCGAAATTCACGCGACAATAGTGCACCAAACGATGAGACTACCAGCACTTCGGCCGTCTCCGAGGCGGTTCGGAGGGCAGCCAGCACCGCCCGCAGCATCGTGTGGTACGGGCGCCAGTTCGTGGTCGCCGGCAATCTCCCAAAGGCTCGATGATAGAACCGGATGAACTGGGGCCACCTCGTCCCTGGCGCCGGGCGCGGTATCTCTTCAGGGTCTGGTCGACCGCGCCCAATGCGTCCGGCGAGTCCGCCTGTTCATCACCTGATCCAGACAACGCCGGTCGATCCGCGAGTTCTGATTCCTCTCGAAATCCGCCCTCTTTGCATCCAGGGCGGCCAGTTCCTTGCGCAGTCCTCGTAGTTCGTTTTCGTATTTATCTCGTACCGGCTCGAACTCGCTCTCCAGTGCGGCGCGGCGGCTTCGATACGTTTCTTCGACCCGCGAGAGACCCTCTGCGAAGGAACGGTTCTCTCCAGCCAGGCGGATTTCGGTGAGGCGTATCTCCCTTTCGATTGTGCGCGCCTCGGTCCGCAACTCGTCGATGATTTGCTGCCGCAAGGCTTCGTGCGGATCCTCGCGCAGCAACCTCTGCTTGATGGCTTCTCTCGCCTGACGGCCTTGCTGTTTTTCCTGATGCCGCGCGAGGAAGAGGGGAAACTGCGGCTTCCAGAACGGGTGATCGCGATGGCTGATCGGTGGCGTCAGCCTTTCGTAGACACTATCGACAAAATTCGCTAACTCGCGCCTCGGGGTGTCGAGGTCAGAAGGCAGGTCGCCACTGTGTAGGACGAGTGTATGTCGGCCGTAATCATGATGGTCCTGGGTGGTGAACGATGAGAGATCGGCGGCGATTTCGGCGGCAGTAGGCCAGCCGAGATGAAGAAGCTCGCGAAATGTCCCCTCGCTCCGCAGCTCGGCCATCAGGAAATCATCGGAATCGCCTAGTACACAAGGCTCTGTTGTCGGGCTGTATTCTGAAATGGCGCCGTAATCCCAAAAGGTCGGCATTTCGGTCAGCACATGCTCCGGCCGCATATAGATGACGGCGATCGGCATTTGACGCGCGCGCAAATCCTGTCGGCTTCGCTCTTGGCATAAAGCAGATGCCGAATGTGACCGGGGTGCACGAGATCGAACACCCCGTGGCCATAACGATTGTGCGTGGCCGCGGCCGTGGGCCGATCGCCTTGCACGACTCATCGACATTTTTGATCTTGTGACGGAAGGCCTCGGATAGCTCGGTCATGTGATCGATCTCGATCCCAGGTGGTCAAACCAAGTGTCGTCACCGGCGGTGCCGGCTTCATCGGCAGTCACATAGTCGATCGTCTGCTCGACCGCGACGGTGCGAGCAATCATGTGGCGCCGATCCCTTTCATCGTCCGTACGTTGTAGTACCAGTCGTCGTCAAAGCTTGTTTTTCCAGGAGGTGATTGCGGAACGCGCGGCTCAGATCGCGAACCGCATCCTCGATATGCGCTTCACCTGGAAACCCAGAACCCGCGGATCTTATCGGAATTGACGTGATAGGAGCGGCTGTCGTCGGAGGGGGTCGTGACGATATCGACTTCCTGCCGACTGGGTATTTCTTCCTCGACGACGCGCCCCAGCGCGGCGCACAACCCAAAACCGATCGACACTGCCGAGTCGGCCCGGGGAGTTTCACCCCGAGCCGCTCACAGATCCGGACTTGACACTCTCGCGTCATCCGGCTCGTGCCACCGAACGAAGGCTGCCGCCTCCCGTCGAGAATTGGAGCTCCTCCTGTTGCCAGTTGGCTCACTCCCAACGTCGGTGACCTGCCCCCTTCGCTCCACGGGCATTACCCCGTTTCCTCGCTATTACGGAGCAGTCCGCCCCTACCCGCCGCATCGGTACTTTCGGCCTCGCAGTTTCGCTGCTTGTACCTTTTCCCTTGGCATCGCCGGACAGGTTCTCAAGTTCCGTACGAGAGCCCGAACGAGAGTCATGCCTCCTATACACCGGGCACCGCGTGGCCAGTAGGTAGGTTTCCGCCACACTCTTCCTGGAGCAGTGGTGCAACTCCAGTTCTGATGCCGCCTAAAGCGTTTCGATGCGTCACCAGAGGTTCGCTTGCGCTCATCTCTCTCATCCATACCTGACGTGATCAACGTCACGCCTTTTAACCATGACGTTTACTACCGCAGCTTTTGACCGAAGCAGCTCATGGCGGTTTGAAGCCTTCCCCTACAGGACGGCTCCGAAGGGTCCTCCTTCATCTCTCGTACAGCATGGCGCTCTCGCACCTTCTTGACACAACACTACCACGCTATCCGACTTGCAATGAAAGGCGTCTTCCATGAACTCGGGCTCGCCGCTTGACGATCCACAATCTTTTTGTCGGGCGTCGCCCCGAAGCGCCTAACTGCCTTGACGCCAGCATCGACGTTCGGCGATAGGGATGGCTGCCACCGCGCGCTCTCTCTTGGCAACGCCGACCGAACAGCTGATGGACGCGCCCGTCGTCGGTTTCGCCGGGATGACGCATCTCGGTATCGTCTCTGCGATTGCCATCGCAGCGCGCGGGTTTAGTGTTGTCGGCTATGACCGCAACGAGAGCTTGATAAGCCGCCTCGACCGTCAGGATCTCCCGATTCTCGAACCCGATCTCGACCGATTCCTGGTGGCCAACCGAAATCGCATTCGCTTTAGCAGCGCACCAAGCGACGTCTCACGCTGCGATGTCGTTTACATCGCCGCCGCTGTGCCGACGGACGATGCGGGGGACAGCGATCTCATTCCGATTGCTGCTCTGGTCGACGGCGTCTCGCGTCATTTGCGCGACGACGCGGTTCTCGTCGTCCTTTGCCAAGTGCCACCCGGCTTTACACGTACCATTTCGAGAGTGCCGCACAGTCGGCTGTTCTTTCAAGTCGAAACCTTGATCTTTGGGCGCGCGATCGAGCGGGCCCTTAACGCCGAACGCTTTATCATGGGCTGCGCGGACGCGGGAAAGCCGCTGCCGCCCCGATATCGGGGAATCCTCGACGCGTTCGGATGTCCAACCCTGCAGATGCGATACGAGAGCGCCGAGCTGGCAAAGATCAGCATCAATTTCTGTCTCGTTGCATCCGTTACCGTCGCCAATGTCCCTGCCGAGCTTTCCGAATCGATCGGTGCGGACTGGGCAGAAGTCGTCCCGGCCCTGCGCCTCGATCGGCGCATCGGTCAGTACAGCTATCTCAGCCCCGGGCTCGGCATTGCCGGCGGCAACATCGAGCGCGATCTGCGTACGGTGCTCAATCTCGCGGGAGAGAGGGGCACCGATATCGGCGTGGTGAATGCCTGGATCGCAAACTCGCGTCGCCGGCGCGATTGGTGCTGGCGCGTGCTACGAGAGCGGGTGGTGAACTTAGATCCGACGGCGCGGGTCGGAGTCTTAGGGCTGGCTTATAAGGAACATACTCACTCGACGAAAACTCGCCCGCGCTGACCCTTCTCGGGAGACTGCATGGCATGGATCTCCGCGTCCACGATCCGGTCGTTCCGGCCGCGATCGTCCCCTATTCCACTGGCTGTTCCGAGCCGCTGGCCTGCGCCGAGGGTGCGGACGCGCTCGTGCTCACAACGCCATGGCCGCAATATCGCGAACTGCAGATCGCCGATCTTGCACGGCTCATGGCCGGACGGGTGTTGATCGATCCATACCGTCTATTATACGGTGGGTAAGCTGCGGCAGCGGGGTTCGAATGTCACGCCCCCGGGATGCCGCCGCTCGGGCCAGGCGAGCCTGGGTCACAGCGATGCGAGAGCACGGAAATGATCGTCCGGTTGTGCCTGAGCGCGTGGTCGTCATGGGTGCGGGTGGATTTGTCGGCAATGCGATCGCGTGCCGGTTGGAACGGGACGGAGTTCTGATCTCACGCCTCACTCGCCGCGAGGTCGCCTCCTGGCGGCAGATGGCGCCGACAGGCTCGCTGCGCGGTTGCGCCCTGGGGATGTGCTTGTCGCGGTTTCGGCTTTGGCTCCCTGCCGCAACGCAGAGATGCACAGTATCATCATGTGGCAGCGATGCTCAATGCAGCGGCGGCCGAGCCGCTGGCGTTCGTCGTCAATATCAGCTCCGACGCGGTATATGCCGATTCCGCGGCCCGGCTATCCGAAGCGTCTGTGAAAGCCCCGCATCGCTGCACGGAGTGATGCATCTCGCACGCGAAATCATGTTCACGAGCGAGGTTAAGGCGCTGCTCGCGATTCTGCGCCCGACCCTGATTTATCGCGCGGCGGACCCGCACAACGGGTATGGACCGAACCGCTTTTGGCGGCTGGCCCGGTCGAGGGAACCAATCAGGCTGTTCGGGAAGGGCGAGGAAAGACGCGATCACGTGTCGATCGATGATGTCGCCGAACTTACCACCCGTGTCATCTATCGACGCTCGGTCGGAGCGCTGAACATCGCGACAGGCACGGACACGAGCTTTCGCGAGATTGCCGAGATGGTGCTTCGAATTTCGAATTGGCCGGAGCCAATCGAGGAGGTGCCGCGCACCGGCCGGATGCCGCACAACGGCTACCGCGCGTTCGACACGACGAGTTGCCGCGCCGCCTTCCCTGACTTTTCCTTCGTGCCGCTTCAGAACGGATTGGCCGAGATGGCACGACGCCACGTCACGACCGCGACCATTTGACCGCCGCGGCGCCGCAATGGCCACCATTGTCCATCTGATTACCGGCCTTGAAACCGGAGGGGCGGAGCTAATGCTCGCGCGCCTCGTGATGGGCATCGACCGTGAGCGACACCGCTCGGTCGTTGTGAGTATGACTGGGCCGGGAATAGTGGGTCCGGCGCTGGCGAGTGCCGGCATCGAGCTGCACACCCTCGATATGCGCCGTGGCGTCGCGGATCTGCGCGCAATAATGGGTCTAACCCGTGTCCTGCGCCAAGTGGGACCCGACATCTTGCAGACTTGGCTTTATCACGCGGATCTCCTCGGCTCGCTTGTGCAGAGGCTGGCGCCGCCTTGCGCCCTCTTCTGGAATATTCGCTGCACCGAGACGTTCGAGACCGACATTGTCAGAAAGCTATTCATCTGGTTCTCGACCCGTCCCGACGTCGCCATCGTCAATTCGTTAGCCGGACAGCGCTTCCACGAGCAACTGGGATATCGGCCGCGCCGATGGGCGCACATCCCGAATGGCTGCGATACGAATGCCTTTCAGTTCGATGCAGAGGCGCGCGTGAACCTGCGCCGGGAGCTCGGAATATCCGACCATGCCGTGGCGATCGGGCTGCCCGCACGTTACGACCCGATGAAGGACCATGCCAATTTTCTCGCTGCCGCAGCAAAGCTAGCCGTAATCCGCCCTGAGGCAGTCTTTGTGCTCATTGGGTCAGGCGTTGATTCGTCGAACCGGCCCCTAAGCGAGATGATCGAGGCATGCGGGATACTCGAGCATTTAAGATTGCTTGGCGCGCGCTATGACATGGCGCGGGTCTATTCGGCCCTCGACATCGCGACGCTGTCGTCGGCCTTTGAGGGCTTTCCTAATGTGCTGATCGAGGCAATGTCGTGCGGCGTCCCGTGCGTCGCAACCGACTGCGGCGATTCTGCCGCCATTCTCGGCTCGACCGGTACAGTCGTGCCACCGCGTGATCCGGAAGCACTGGCGGAGGCTTGGAACGAATTGATCGCCGTCGGGCCAGAGGCGCGCCGATCCATGGGTGGTGAGGCTCGTGCTCGGATCGTTCGCTGCTTCGAACTGCCGGCGATCGTCGGCCGTTACGACGCGCTATATAGCGAATTTGACAAAGGAAATAGAGGCTTACCGGCTTGGCGAACCCGATCCGCTAAAGTGGTCGGCTCATAGCGGGCACTGAATGGCGCTGTCTGGACCTATAATCAGGGCCGTGATATAGGGCCGAGGGCGAGGGGGTAACGTGACGCGGGTGGTGACGGTAGATGCTTGGCTTCGGGCGAGCCAGCGTTGGGCCGGCCAGCAACAATTTTATCGCGAGACTTGATGCACGCGGAAACTGTTTCCCACATCGAACCCGGCCCGATTGTGGAGTTGCCGGAGGCGCCGACACGGGCCGGCCTGGCGGTGATCGATCTCATCGACGGAATCCGTAACAGCTGGCTCTGGACGACGTTGGCGGAGCAGGACGTGAAGCTGCGCTACCGCGGCTCGATCCTGGGTCCTTTCTGGCAGACGCTGACAACTGGCGTGATGATCGGCGGGATGGGCCTTATTTACTCGAAGCTGTTCCACACAGACCTTCACGATTATTTGCCGATGTTGAGTGTCGGTTTGATTTTCTGGACCTTCATCGCCGGAATGGTGACAGAGGGCTGCGGCACTTTCATTTCAGTGCAAGGCATTATTCAACAGGTAAAGCTGCCGTTCTCGCTGCACGCTTACCGGCTCGTTTACCGCAATCTGTTAACGCTTGCGCATAATTTTGTAATCATCCCGATTGTTCTGTTCTTGTTTCCGCACCCGATTGTATGGATGCGACTGATCGAACTTCTCCCCGGTCTCGTGCTGATCTCGATCACTGGTGTTTGGGTCAGCATATTGCTCGGCATGATCAGCGCACGGTTTCGCGATGTGCCGCCGATCGTCGCCAGCATCGTGCAAGTCGTGTTTTTTGTGACGCCTGTCATGTGGCCTGTCCAGGCGCTCGGTCCCTACGCCTGGTGGGCCCAGCTCAATCCCTTTTTCGCGGCCATTGACGTACTCCGCGGCCCGCTCCTGGGTCAGCCGACCTCACAGTATTCCTGGACTATCCTAATGATCATGACCGCCTTCGGATGCGCCGCGTCCTTCGCCTTCTTCGCAAAGTTCCGCTCTCGCCTCGCGTTTTGGGTCTAGCTTCCTTGTCATTTCTTCGTCTGCGCAATGTCTGCGTCGACTTTCCGATCTATCAGGGCAGCAGCCGATCGCTGAAGAAGGCCCTGCTTGCTACGTCGACGCACGGGAATCTCGCCCGGGATGCCTTGGACCGGATCAATGTCCGCGCTCTCAGCGACGTCAGCATCGATATCCTGAATGGCGACCGCGTCGGGCTGATCGGTTTGAATGGGGCTGGCAAAACCACGCTCCTCAAGGTGCTCGCCGGCGTCTATGAACCCAGTCAGGGGCGTATCGTCTCTTCGGGCAGCATTTCCTCGCTGCTCGACACTCACGTCGGTCTCAACTCCGACGCGACCGGGCGCGAGAACATCATCCTGCGCGGGATGTATATGGGCATCCACCCGCGCGAGATGCGCACGAAGGCGGACGCGGTCGCCAAGTTTACTGAACTCGGCCACTACATCGACATGCCGGTTCGCACCTACTCGGCCGGCATGATGATTCGGCTGGCATTCTCGATTTCGACCTGCGTTCCGCCCGACATCCTGATCATGGACGAATGGCTGACCGCAGGCGACGCCCAGTTCCTGGAAAAAGCTCAACGGCGCGTCGAGGAGTTTGTTCGCGGATCCTGCATCCTCGTCCTCGCCTCGCATTCGACGCAGTTGGTCGAGCAATGGTGCAACCGCGGGATTTTGTTGCATCAAGGCCGGGTCATCACGATGGGCCCGATCAAGGAAGTCGTCGCCGCCTATCAAAGGCTGATTGCCGGGGCGCCCCCCCGAGGCTGCGATCGAGATTGCCGCGGCCGGTTAAGGTAGTTGAAGCCGGCCGCGGGAGGATTGACACCCAAACCGCGCCTGCGCATCGTGCCCCTCGGCCGTGAGGGGGCCTGCCTAGGTGGGATCACAGGGTGAGACCGCCAGCGCCGTCAGCCATTCCCGTCGTCGACGCCCCCCGTTGTGATTCGCAGGCAGCCGGATGGCTGAAATTAATCTCCTGCGCCGCTATCCGCGGGCCAAGCGCAATATCGAGAAACGAACAGGGGCGCAGAGCGAGAGAATATCCGTATCGCCCGGCAATATGGGCGCGACTATTTCGACGGATCGGGACACCGGATATGGCGGGTACCGCTATGACGGGCGATGGGTGCCGATCGCCGAGGACATGATTGCCCATTTCGGCCTCAGGCCCGGCGACCGGGTGCTCGATGTGGGTACCGGCAAGGGGTTTCTCGTCAAGGACTTCATGAAGGCCTGTCCCGGTGTCAACGCCGGAGAGAAGATGCATCGGCAGGCCGGAGTAAAAATGCATCAATGGATGCCATGAGTGTATTTCCGAGAATCGACCCCGTGTGCTCGCGCAGCGCCGCGGCTCAGGGGATTGCAACTGTGGTCGATGCCCGACCGCGCGATCTCGGCGGCTTTACCGTGGGCCGCGTGCTTCCCGCAGAGGCGCGCCGTCATGTCGGGCCGTTCGTCTTCTTCGACATATGGGGCCTACAGATTTCGCTCCGGGACATGGTCTCGATGTTCGGCCGCACCCGCATATCGGCCTCGCGACGGTGACTTATATTAGTCCTCGCCCCTTGCACGAAACCCCAAAAGTACTCCCCGTATGAGCGCCTCATCTGGCCGGGGTCGGGGCTATGGGGGTCCTGGACAGCCTTCCCCGGGCATCTAAGTTTTGGTGGCGGTGGGGCCTGTTGAGCAGCGAGGGACGCTCTCGAGCCTGACAGATCTATGGACAGAACCGCCTGATCCGACGATCATGAATGCAAGGGAACACTACTACCCCAGTGCTACCCAGCTGCAAACCTGGGTAGCACTTCCGTACATAAGTTGTTGGAAAACTTGGCGCGCCCGAGAGGAGTCGAACCCCTAACCCCCGGATCCG